>Ga0194137_10001212_pt1 | contig 15879 bp, 14 predicted proteins | sample TARM_MetaG_T3_14_FD_134025 | JGI IMG/M metagenome (GOLD analysis project Ga0194137, IMG submission 134025) | Freshwater microbial communities from Pennsylvania, USA, analyzing microbe dynamics in response to fracking - TARM_MetaG_T3_14 (version 2) | ecosystem: Environmental > Aquatic >... | reverse complement strand
GTGGAACGTGCGTGGATCTTCTCGTCTACCAGGTGGTGGAGCTTGAGAATGTACATGACGCCCGTGGTTACGCGGTTATGGAACGCGTCACCGGTGCGGCCATCGTACAGCACTGATTTACCGTCATTTGCGAGACCGGCATGGTCAAGCCAGCCCCAGATTTCTTCTTCAGAGGCACCGTCGAAGACCGGGGTCTTCGTCACGATACCGCTTTCAAGCTTGCGAACGGCCTTTACGAATTCATCATCGTCCATGCTGTCGACCATCTGGTCGATGTGCTTGGATTTGAAGACTGCCTTGACCTGCTCACGCACCTGCTTGAGCGGTTCGCTGGAGGCAACCAGATCGGCCAGCTGCTGACCGAGCTTGAGTGCGCCCCAGCCAAGGTGGGTTTCCATGATCTGCCCGATGTTCATTCGGGAAGGAACGCCCAGGGGGTTCAGCACGATGTCCACGGCGGTGCCGTCTGCGAAGAACGGCATGTCTTCAAGGGGCAGAATCTGGGAAACAACACCCTTGTTACCGTGGCGGCCTGCCATTTTGTCACCTACGCTCAGCTTACGCTTAACGGCGATGTAGCACTTGGCCATCTTGATGACGCCGGGGGGCAGGTCGTCCCCTTCAGTCACCTTCTCGCGCTTGTTGTCGTAGATGCCCTTGATGAATGCGATCTGGCTGTCATAGGACTCGATAACGGCGTCGAGCTGTTCGTTGATTTCCTTGTCCTTGAAGATGCCCGCAAGCTTCTTCACGGGAACCTGACGCAGCACTTCTTCGGAAGGCACATGGCCTGCCTCGGCGAGAACTTCACCCTTCTTCTTGCCTGCGATGTTGGTCGCGAGCTGCTTGCCGGCCACCAGTTCCACGATTTTATCCATGGTGGTGGTCGTCAGGGCATCGATATGATCCTGTTCCTTGCGGTCAAGGCGGGCCAGTTCATAGTCCTCGATGTTGCGTGTGCGTTCATCCTTTTCACCGGAGCGGCGGTTGAACACCTTCACGTCGATGACGGTGCCTTCGATTCCCGGAGGAACCTTGAGGGAGGTGTTCTTCACGTCGCGTGCCTTGTCACCGAAGATGGCGCGGAGCAGCTTTTCTTCAGGGGTGAGCTGGGTTTCACCCTTGGGGGTGATCTTACCCACAAGGATGTCGTCCGGCTTCACGTTGGCACCGATGCGGATAATACCGCTGCCATCCAGATTGCGCAGCATGTCTTCGCTGACGTTCGGGATGTCGCGGGTGATTTCTTCGGGTCCGAGCTTGGTGTCACGGGCAACCACTTCGAACTCTTCGATGTGCACGGAGGTGAATACGTCTTCCTTCACCATGCGCTCGGAGATGAGAATGGAGTCTTCGAAGTTGTAACCGCACCAGGGCATGAACGCGACAACCAGGTTCTTGCCCAGAGCCAGTTCGCCTTCTTCAATGCCGGGGCCGTCCGCGAGAATGTCGTTCTTCTTCACGATCTGCCCGGGGAGGCAGGTGGGCTTCTGGCCGAAGCAGGAGTTCTGGTTGGACTTGTGGTACTTCAAAAGGTCGTAGTTACGCACGCCGCCGGTATTGGGATACAGATCACCCTCGTAGCTCACGATGATGCGGTCTGCGTCCACGTAGCGGATGATACCGTTGCCTTCGGCGATGATACATGCGCCGGAGTCATGGGCCACGTCGCCTTCCATGCCGGTACCCACGATGGGCTTGTGGCAGCGGAGCAGCGGAACGGCCTGACGCTGCATGTTCGAACCCATGAGTGCGCGGTTGGCGTCGTCGTGCTCCAGGAAGGGAATGAGCGCTGCGGAAATGGACACCATCTGGCTGGGCGAGATGTCCATGAGCGTCACTTCTTCACGGGGAGACATGATAACGTCGCCGTTTACGCGGGTGGTAACGAATTCGTTCACGAAGCGGTTTTCGGCATCAAGAGGTGCGTTTGCCTGTGCAACAACGGCACCCAGTTCGCCGGAAGCGTCCATGTAATGGACTTCATCGGTCACCTGGCAGTCGCGTACAACGCGATAGGGGGTTTCGATGAAACCGAAATCGTTCACCTTTGCATAGGTGGTCAGAGAAACGATAAGACCGATGTTCGGACCTTCAGGCGTTTCAATGGGGCAGATACGGCCGTAGTGCGAGGTGTGCACGTCGCGAACTTCGAAGCCTGCACGTTCACGGGTAAGACCGCCGGGTCCCAGAGCGGACAGGCGGCGCTTATGCGTGACTTCGGACAGGGAGTTCGTCTGGTCCATGAACTGGCTGAGCTGCGAAGTTCCGAAGAACTCCTTCAGCACGGCGGCAACCGGCTTGGGGTTGATCAGGTCATGGGGCATCAGGGTGGCGACTTCCTGCAGGCTCATGCGTTCCTTGATGGCGCGCTCCATGCGGACGAGACCGATGCGGTACTGGTTTTCCACCAGTTCGCCAACGGGACGTACGCGACGGTTGCCGAGATGGTCGATGTCGTCGGCAGGACCGTGGGAGTCCTTCAGCTTGCAGAGCACGGAGATGGCGGTGAGGATGTCCTCATCGGTCAGGGTGCGCAGCTCAAGGGATTCCTTGAGGGAGAGGCGCTGGTTCAGCTTGTAGCGGCCCACGGGAGAAAGGTCATAGTAGTCGGAATTGCGGAACAGGTTCTCAAAGAACGAGGACGCAATTTCGGGAGTGGGCGGCGAGCTGGGACGCAGGCGGCGGTATATTTCCACACGGGCGCTGTCTTCGTCGGTGGTCTTGTCCATGACGAGGGTGTCGCGCATGGAAGAAGACACGTCAGTACCCTTGGTGTGCAGAATGGGCAGACGGGTCACGCCGGCATCACGCAGGCGTTCGATGGTTTCGGGGAAGATTTCGTCAGCGGCTTCGGCGAGCACTTCGCCGGTGTTCTCGTCGACGATGTCTTCGGCAAGGTACATGCCGATGACGGTGTCAGGAGCAACTTCTATGCTCGTGATACCGGCGTCCACCAGCTGGCGCCATGCGCGCTTGGTGATCAGCTTGCCCTGCTTGGCAAAGATATTTTCACCCACGCCGAGGTCCACGTAGGCGGGTTCCTTGCGGTACAGGTCCTTTTCCACGTCCCACAGCAGCTTGTCGCCGTCCAGATGGAAGATTTCCTTCTTGTAGAAGTAGTCCAGAATCTGGGTGCGGCTCATGCCCATGGCCTTGAACAGGATGGTCGCGGGCATCTTGCGGCGACGGTCGATGCGGACATAGAGAATGTCTTTGTGATCGAAGTCGAAGTCGAGCCACGAACCGCGCATGGGAATAACGCGGCAGCTGTAGAGAACCTTGCGGCTGGAATGGGTCTTGCCGGAATCATGCTCAAAGATGATACCGGGAGAACGCTGCAGCTGGTTGACGATGACGCGCTCGGTGCCGTTGATGATGAAGGTGCCCTTCTCGGTCATCAGGGGCAGGGTACCGAAGTAGATATCCTGTTCCTTGATGTCACGGATGGTGCGGTTCTGGGAATCTTCATCAACGTCATACACAACAAGGCGAACCTTGATGCGGATGGGGGCTTCATAGGTGAGGCCCTTGGATATGCACTCCGCCTGATCGTACTTGGGTTCGCCAACTTCGTAGCTGACGTACTCAAGGCTTGCAGTACGGTTGAAGTCCTCAATGGGAAATACGGATCTGAATACCCCTTCCAGGCCTTCTTCAGGCAGACGTTCCGTACGGCCTTCCTGCAGGAACTTCTTGTAGGAGTCCACTTGCAGGTTGAGCAGATGCGGAATGGGAAGAGTTACTTCGATTTTACCAAATTTCTTTGTAAGCTGGCCCATGTTTTCACCTCAGGGGAGACGGTTTGCCACAGATACGGAAAACGGCTGTTCCGCATCAACTGGCGACGGCAGTTGCGAGACCGTGTTTGGCGGAGGTCCGGAACGGATACATGCATGCTGGACACAGACTCCTGGCCGGGGACTGCCATGAAGATGAGTCTGCAGAAAAAAGGCCGTCGCGCGCATGCTTACACGACAGCAGAAAGCAGAGCGCGTCCGCCATAGAGCGCCCTGCACTTATGCAGAAAATTCGGGGTGTTATGCGTCCGGAAAGGGTGTGCAACGTGTCGCCCGATATGGATTTGCGTTAGGTGTATGGAGAGGTCGACCAAAATTTGCAGAGTAGTTTGCCCTACGCAAAATGGCAAGAGTTATTTTGGCTCTTAACCGTTATAATTTATAGTTGAAGAAGCGCGGGCAAGTTTCCCTGCCCGCGCTTGGAATAGCTAGGTGCTAAATCGAAATTACTTGATTTCGACTTCTGCGCCGGCTTCTTCGAGCTGCTTCTTAGCGGCTTCAGCGTCGTCCTTGGACACGCCTTCCTTCAGGGAAGCAGGTGCGCCGTCAACCTTGTCCTTAGCTTCCTTCAGGCCGAGGCCGGTCAGAGCGCGAACAACCTTGATAACGCCGATCTTGTTGGCGCCGGCGCTCTTCAGGATAACGTCGAACTCGGTCTTTTCTTCAGCTTCTTCAGCAGGAGCAGCAGCGGCAACAGCAGCAACAGCGGCTACGGGAGCGGCAGCGGAAACGCCGAAGGTTTCTTCCAGTTCCTTGATGAACTCGGAAAGCTGCAGAACGGTCATATTGGAAATGAACTCAACTACCTGTTCTTTGGTAACGGACATGGTGATCTCCTTACAAATTTTGGCTTAGTTAGGTTGGGTTAAGCAGCTTCCTTCTGTTCCTTGATTGCGTTCAAGGCGTACAGGAAGGTGCGGATGATGTTGGCGAAAAGGCCAACGAAGTTGGTGGGTACGGCGTTCATTGTACCAAGAGCCTTGGCGAGCAGTTCCTGCTTGCCAGGGAGCTTTGCAAGTTCGCCGATCTGTGCTTCGCTGAGGAAAGAACCCTCAAGGGAAGCAAACTTGATTGCGAAATGCTTACTCTTCTTGGTGAATTCAACAAGCGCCTTAGCCACTGCGACAGGATCATCGAACCCAAGGGCAACAGCGCAGTTCTCCTTCAACTTGGAAGAAAGAACTTCGTGCTGGCTGCCAGTGAATGCAATGCCGGCCAGGGTGTTCTTCACGACGTGGTATTCACCACCGCCGTTACGAAGAACATCACGCAGCTCGGTCATCTTTTCCACCGGCATACCCTTGAAGTCGGTCACCACTGCGATGCTGGCGCCTTCGGCACGAGCTTTCAGTCGCTCAATAATCGCAGCTTTTTCAGACCTATTCACGGTGAGTCTCCTTGGACTAAGGGGTGCCAAGTGGAAGCTAAGCCAATCGTCTCGGCAGGGCTTAAGTTTTTCAACAGCCTGCTGTCTGCGACTTAGATTCCATTTCTCTTGCCAAAAAGGCTTGGGTGGAAACCACCCAAGCCGAATATCTGTCGAAGGATCTTTCGATTAACCTTCGAGGAACTTCTTAATCAGGGTCGGATCAATCTTGAAACCGGGGCCCATGGTGCTGGATACGCACATGGCGCGCATGTAGGTACCCTTAGCAGAAGAGGGCTTCAGGCGGTTCACGGTATCAAGCAGGGTCTTCAGGTTGCCGAGAAGCTTCTCGGGACCGAAAGAAACCTTACCGATGGGAGCGTGCAGAACACCAGCCTTGTCAACCTTGAACTCTACGCGGCCAGCCTTTACTTCAGTAACGGCGCCTGCAACGTCAAAGGTAACGGTGCCGGTCTTAGCGTTGGGCATAAGACCACGGGGTCCGAGCACACGACCTACCTGGCCGACAAGGGCCATGCAGTCGGGGGTGGCGATTGCGCTGTCAAAGTCCAGCCAGCCGCCCTTGATTTTTTCAACCAGTTCTTCAGCACCTACAACGTCTGCGCCTGCAGCAGTAGCTTCAGCCTGCTTTTCGCCCTTACAGAATACTGCAACGCGAACAGTCTTGCCAAGGCCGTGGGGCAGGGCGCAAGCGCCGCGAACCATCTGGTCGGAGTACTTGGGGTCTACACCAAGGTTGATGGAAACATCTACGGTTTCATCGAACTTGGCGAAGGCAGAAGCAACGGATTTTGCAACCGCTTCTTCTACGGGCAGTTTGTCGAGGAGGGAAACTCCGTCAACTGCCTTGCGATATTTTTTGCCGTGCTTGGGCATTGTCATCCTTCCTTTGTCTTGTTCTGCGATAATCTCCTGCCACTCAATGTAAAGTAGTAACTGCTGGTTTTATCCAGCGAGCGGCAGTCCGACTGATTTCCAGAAACCTACTTAATGTCAACACCCATGCTGCGGGCGGTGCCCATGATGGTCTTCTTCGCAGCTTCAAGGCTGGCTGCGTTCAGATCGGGCATCTTCAGCTTGGCAATTTCTTCAACCTGATCCATGGTCAGAGAACCAACCTTCTTACGGTTCGGCTCGCCGGAACCCTTCTGAACCTTGGCTTCCTTGAGAATCAGAACAGAAGCAGGCGGGGTCTTGGTGATGAAGCTGAAGGAGCGGTCTGCGTAAACGGTAATAACAACGGGGATGATCAGACCCTTCTGGTCCATCGTCTTTGCGTTGTATTCCTTGCAGAAGCCCATGATGTTCAGACCATGCTGGCCCAGAGCAGGACCGATGGGCGGGGAGGGGTTAGCTGCGCCTGCCGGAATCTGAAGCTTGATTTTTGCAATTTCTTTCTTAGCCATTCCAATATACCTCTATGGCAATCGCCTTTGATCGGCGAAAATGCTCTATGCGCGTTAGCCCTTATCAACCTGGACAAAATCCAGTTCAACTGGAGTCTGTCTGCCGAAAATGGACACTGAGACGCGAAGTTTGCCCTTGTCGAAATTGACATCCTCTACAACGCCGTTGAATCCGCCGAAAGGACCGTCAATGACCCGGACCTCGTCCCCACGATCGAAGCTGAACTTCGGTCGGGGTTGTTCCTGTCTGGACTCCATCATGGCGAGGATGCGTTCGGCTTCAGAATCCCGCATGGGGGTAGGACGGTTTTTGCCGCCTACAAAGCCGGTTACCCGCTGAATATTGGAAACCAGATGCCATGAAAAATCGGTCATGACCATTTTGACCATGACATACCCAGGGTAGAACTTGCGGGTGGACGTTCTTTTTTCGCCCTTAACAAGTTCAACAACCTTTTCGGTTGGTACAACGACTTCTTCTATCTGGCCCTGAGATTCATTGGTACGGATCATCTGGTTGATGGTCAGTTCAACACGCTGCTCAAAACCAGAGTAGGTGTGAATGATATACCAACGAGCCTTCGGTGCGGGAATGTGTTCCTCAGTCATGGGACAGTCCAATTTAGGAAAGGATGTATTCAACGAGCTTCGTAAGTCCCAGATCAACTACACCCAGAAAAAGAGACATGATAACAACAAGCACCAGCACTGCTACGCCTGTGGTTATCGTCTCCTTCCGGGAAGGCCAGACTACCTTCTTAATTTCAACCTGGGATTCTTCGAAGTACTCTTTGAGCTGAGAAATCTTGCTTTCAACTCCCGACTGGGAATCATGGGCTTTTTCAGCTTTCTTAGAGTGCTTATTCGCCATGGTCGCCTCACCGAAAAGGGGGTAAGAAGAAAAAGTGGCAGGGGTGGAGGGATTCGAACCCGCAACATCCGGTTTTGGAGACCGGCGCTCTAGCCGTTGGAGCTACACCCCTGCTTTATCGAAACTACCTTACTTGGTTTCGCGATGGAGCGTGTGTTTCTTGTCCCAGGGACAATACTTCTTCAGCTCCAGACGACCGGTAGTGTTCTTCTTATTCTTGTCGGTCGCGTAATTGCGCCGCTTGCACTCGGTGCAAGCAAGCTGAATGTTAACGCGCATGACTTACTCCACGATCTCAGACACGACACCTGCACCAACGGTACGGCCACCTTCACGAATAGCGAAGCGAAGACCCTTTTCCATTGCGATGGGGTGAATGAGTTCTACGTTGAACACAGCGTTGTCGCCGGGCATTACCATTTCCACGCCTTCGTCCAGAGCAATCACGCCGGTGATGTCAGTGGTACGGAAGTAGAACTGGGGACGGTAGCCGGTGAAGAACGGGGTATGACGGCCGCCTTCATCCTTGGACAGAACGTAAACTTCTGCCTTGAACTTGGTGTGGGGCTTGATGGAGCCGGGCTTGCAGAGAACCTGACCGCGCTCAACTTCATCACGCTTGATACCACGGATGAGCAGACCAACGTTGTCGCCAGCCTGACCTTCGTCGAGCAGCTTGCGGAACATTTCAACGCCGGTGCAGGTGGTCTTCTGGTTGGGACGGATGCCCACGATTTCCACTTCTTCGCCAACCTTGATGATGCCGCGCTCGATACGACCGGTAACAACAGTACCACGGCCGGAGATGGAGAACACGTCTTCGATGGGAAGCAGGAAGGGCTTGTCAATTTCGCGCTCGGGCTCAGGAATGTAAGAGTCACAAGCGTCGAGAAGAGCCTTGATGCAATCAACAGCCGGATCGTCAGCGCTTTCAGCTTCAAGAGCCTTCAGAGCGGAGCCGCGGATAACCGGGATGTCGTCGCCGGGGAAGTCGTAAGAAGAAAGAAGTTCGCGAACTTCCATTTCTACGAGTTCCAGCAGTTCTTCGTCGTCAACCATGTCGCACTTGTTCATGAACACGACGAGGGACGGAACGCCAACCTGACGAGCGAGCAGGATGTGCTCACGGGTCTGGGGCATGGGACCGTCGGTGGCTGCAACTACGATGATACCGCCGTCCATCTGAGCAGCGCCGGTGATCATGTTCTTGATGTAGTCGGCGTGGCCGGGGCAGTCAACGTGTGCGTAGTGACGCTTGGAAGATTCGTATTCGACGTGAGCGGTAGCAATGGTGATACCGCGTTCCTTTTCTTCAGGAGCCTTGTCGATTTCGTCGAATGCAATAGCCTTGCCGCCGCTGATCATGGCAGCGCACTTGGTAATGGCTGCAGTCAGAGTGGTCTTGCCATGGTCAATGTGACCGATGGTGCCGATGTTAACGTGCGGCTTAGTACGAGTAAATTTTTCCTTACCCATGAGTAGTTCTCCCTGGCGATGTTGTTCTCGATTTTACACCGAAAATAAAAAATGGAGCCCACAAGCAGAGTTGAACTGCTGACCTCGTCCTTACCAAGGACGCGCTCTACCTACTGAGCTATGTGGGCTTCTATACTCAACTGTAGGGGAGAACTCAAGCGTAGGTGGAGCGGGAAACGAGACTCGAACTCGCAACCCTCAGCTTGGAAGGCTGATGCTCTAGCCATTGAGCTATTCCCGCATCGTAATGCCGTAGTTCTCCGACGTATGTCTCCTACAGCTTTGTCAGCGTCGTGTGGTGGAGGGGGGAGGATTTGAACCTCCGAAGTCGTACGACGACAGATTTACAGTCTGTTCCCTTTGGCCACTCGGGAACCCCTCCACGTGGAGCTGGCGATGGGACTCGAACCCGCAACCGGCTGATTACAAATCAGCTGCTCTGCCAGTTGAGCTACGCCAGCCAACGAGGTTGAGTGTTTATATTTCACTCGAACATTTGGCAAGCAAAAAATGGCGTTTTTTGAATTTTTTTTTCGTAGCTTGGGATTCTCGGTAAAACCATTGGGTTTACATGCTGATTCCGGCTTCGAAAAAGGGCTTCGATTGCCATTTAACTTTGTCTACTGACAGTTGCGTTGCAGGGCCCACGCTTCACGTAGGGGGCTTTTATACAACCCGGCATAAACACGCAAGCGAAAAATGCACCATACGCCATTTTCTTTTCAAAACAATGATTATAAGGTGATTTGCCGCTGGTTTCCGGGCTGTTTCAGGCATAAATACGCGTGACTGGGAGCCTGCAAAACAAAAGAGCCGCCCGTAAGAGCGGCTCTCAAACGCATTATGGTTCGTGCTAGGCGGCGATAACGGCCTGACCGGCGTGGGATTCTGCATTCGCCCTTTCGGGGGTGAAGGCGTGCAGTTCAACCGTTTCCAGATAGATCTCTGCATTATCATTAATAGTGCGGAGGAACTGGTTGTTGAGTGCGTGGCCGGAGGCAAAGATCTCAAAGTGACCCTGCAGGGGGGTGCCCAGCATGGTCATGTCGCCGATGAAGTCCAAAATCTTGTGGCGTACGAATTCGTCGTCGAACCGCAGGCCGTCCTGATTGAGCACGCTGTATTCGTCCAGCACGATGGCGTTATCAAGCGATCCGCCAAGGGCAAGGCCGTTCTTGTGCAGGTATTCCACTTCACGCATGAAGCCGAAGGTCCGGGCCTTGGCAATTTCCTGCGTAAATGTGGCGGGAGTTATTTCAAGGCTCATGGTCTGGCGGCCGATGAGCGGATGGTCGAAATCGATGGTGTAGTCTATGCGCAGGCCGTTGTAAGGGGTGGCCTTGATGAACTTGCCGTCCCTTTCGAAGTTGATGGACTTCTTGATGCGCTGCACAACGCGGTTTCGGCTCTGGCGGGCTATGCCTGCATCTCTGAGCATGAACGCGAAGGAGGCGGCGCTGCCGTCCATGATCGGCACTTCTCCGCCTTCGATATCAATTCTGATGTTGTCGATCTGGAGGCCGGCGATGGCGGCGAGAAGGTGTTCGACCGTAGCTACGGAAGCACCGTCAAGGCCCAGCGTTGTTGCAAGCCCTGTGGCCACAACTGCATTGGGTTCGGGAGTGATGACCTTTACCCCGTGCTCACCGTGGATGTGGAATACCACACCGGTGTCTTCCTGCGCAGGGGAAAGAGAAAGCTTCACCACTTTGCCGCTATGTAGTCCGATGCCGGAGCATCCGATTGCTTTTTTGATCGTTGTCTGTTTCATACAGCCTCCGACGTCTCTAAAGCAAAAAGCATGCCGCGAGAGATGTGCTTGTAACTAGCCGGAATTACAGGTTGCGGTGTTGTGGTTTTTGTGAAGTTGAGTGTGTTTTTTCAGCAACGTGTTGCTTTTTTACACTAGTTGCGGGAGCGAATCGCAAAGACCATGCGGTCAAGTCCGGCCAGATCGCGGATGATTTTTTCACCGTGCCATATGCCCTGTGCATCGCCAAAACAGGATAGGTTGGGCCCTGCCTGTGTATAGCCCATCTCCATTATAAATATGCCGTCGGGTCTGAGCCAGTCCTGTGCATTGCGGATGAGCAGAGCCGCATGCTCAAGGCCGGTTTCACCGGGAACCAGTGCGGTGCGGGGTTCGTAGTCACGAACTTCGTGGCTGAGTTCCGCATACTCGGCTTCGCTGACATACGGCGGATTGGTGGCTATGCAGTCCAGGCTTGCGTGGCGGAAAAGGGCGGATGTGAAGTCGCCGTTGAGAAAAAGCAACCGGTCGGCCACACCGTGGGTTCTCGCGTTGGCGGTGGCAACGGCCAGTGCGTCCGCCGACAGGTCCACGGCAATGCCCATTGCGTCAGGAAGCTCTGCGGCAATAGTCGCAGCTATGCATCCCGTACCGGTGCCGAGGTCGGCGAATATGAACCGCCCCTTGCCCGAGAAGCGCCTGACTACTTCTTCTATGATGTGTTCCGTTTCAGGGCGCGGAATGAGTGTGGCGGGGGAAACGGCAAAATCCCGTCCGTAGAATTCACGCGAGCCGAGCAGGTAAGCCACCGGTTCGCCGTTGCCGCGTCTTTCTACGAGGTCGGCGATAGCTTGCCAGTGGGCTTCCGAGACCTGCCTGTGTGGTTCGGTGATAAGGTCGAGCCTGCTGATCCCGAGCACATGCATGGCCAGCAGGTCTGCGGACAGGCGCGGAGAATCAACGGCCTTCCCGGAAAGGTATTCCGAGAAGGCCGTGATGATATTACGTATGGTAAGCTGCGCAGGTCTGGCTACGGCCATCCTAAGCCTCGGCCTGAGCCTGCAGGGCTTCGGTCTGGTCGTGCGTTACCAGAGCGTCGAGCAGCTCTTCGAGATCGCCTTCCATAATGGCATCCAGCTTGTACAGGGTCAGGTTGATACGGTGATCCGTGCAACGCCCCTGCGGGAAGTTGTAGGTGCGTATGCGACCGGAGCGGTCACCGCTGCCGACCAGAAGCTTGCGCTTTTCGGCCTGTTCGGCATGCTGCTTGTCCTGTTCCAGCTGGAGCAGGCGGGAAGACAGAATCTTCAGACCCTTGGCCTTGTTCTTGTGCTGGGATTTTTCATCCTGACAGCAGACAACGAGGCCGGTGGGAATATGTGTTACGCGCACTGCGGAGTCGGTGGTGTTAACCGACTGGCCGCCGGGGCCGGAAGAGCGGTACACGTCGAAACGCAGGTCTTCGGGGCGGATGTTCAGGTCCACTTCGTCCGCTTCGGGCATAACGGCAACCGTGGCTGCGGAAGTGTGGATGCGGCCCTGCGTTTCCGTTGCGGGAACGCGCTGAACACGGTGGATGCCGGATTCGAACTTGAGCCGGCTGTATACCTTGTCACCCTTGACGATGGCGATGACTTCCTTGAGGCCGCCCGTACCCGTCTCGCTGGTTTCCAGCACTTCCATGCGCCAGCCGGTGGCTTCCGCATAGCGGCTGTACATGCGGAACAGGTCGCCCGCGAACAGGGCTGCTTCGTCGCCGCCGGTACCTGCACGGATTTCGAGAATGCAGTTCTTTTCGTCCATGGGGTCTTTGGGCAGCAGCAGGATCTTGAGATCGTGCTCCATTTCAGGCAGGGCTGCTTCAATTCCCTTGATTTCTTCACGGGCCATTTCAGCCATTTCAGGGTCGCTGTCGCGAAGCAGCATCTTGTTTTCTTCAAGGTCCTGCTTCATCTTGCGGTATTTGCGGAACGCATCGACCACAAGCTTGAGGTCTGAATGGGTTTTGGTCAGCTGGCGGTAACGATCCTGATCCCCGAAGACTTCGGGGGAACTGAGCTGCTGTTCAAGGTCTTCGAATCGACGTTCCAGATTTTCGAGTTTGGAAAACATCAGTTTTTCTCCGAAACGGTATATTCAGGGGCGTGCAACTCGGCTTCGGCATCGTCGCCGAGGGCTTCCTTGAGGGCGACAATGGCTACTTCCAGCTGCTGTTCATCCGGCTCGTTGGTCGTCAGCATCTGCAGAAGCATGCCGGGAGCGCTGAAGATCTTGCCCCAGAAGGTGTCGTTGATCTTTGCCGAATACTTGATCGCCTCGTAGGCGATGGCGCTGATGGGAGCCATGAGTCCCAGCTTGAGCACGATGATGAAGCTGTGCTTCACCCACATGCTTTCGGGGCTCCAGATCAGCAGCAGCGCGGGAACCAGTATGGTGTGCAGAATGATGGCAATGGACAGCACAAACAGCAGGAATGTGGTGCCGCAGCGCGGGTGCAGGCGGCTGCGCAGGCTGGCCGAACCGGGTGTGACGGCATAGCCGTCTTCATAGGTCCAGATAACCTTGTGCTCGGCGCCGTGATACTGGAAGACGCGCTTGATGTCCGGAATAAAGGAAATGCCAATGATGTAGGCGAGAAATATACCGAATTTGAAAATGCCGTCCCATACATGAAAGCTCAGGCCGTCAGCATCGCCGCCAAGGCCCAGAAACTTCATGCCCAGTGAGAAAAGGTGCGGCAATACGACGAACAGGCCAAGAGCAAGAACAATGGAGAAGATAAGCGTCATGGCAAGGTGCCAGGGCTTGATCTCTCCGTCGATCTCTTCATCAACAGCCTGCGTTGCCGAATAGTTCAGCGCCTTTATGCCGTTGACAAGCGTTTCAATGAGAATGGGAAAACCGCGGACGAACGGGCGTTTGAGAAAATCCGTGCCCGGGAAAGTAAACCAGGGGCGGTTGTCAACGACAATGGACCCGTCAGGACGACGGACTGCGATGGACAACCGGTCTTTGTTGCGCATCATTACGCCTTCCATCACGGCCTGGCCGCCGACGGTGCATCGGGCAGATGCGCCCAATGCGGTAATGATGTGCCTGATCACGTTGCTTTTAGTGCTCACCTTGGGCCTCGCTGCAGCAATAGAACACTCCTCCCCGGAAAGATGCTTTCCGGGGAGGAAAAATCGTTGTCCGACGGTGCCGGACCACGGCCACTGTAACTGCGAGAGACGAGCTACTTGTTCTGGAACTTGGCGTACTTCTTGTTGAAGCGGTCAATACGGCCAGCGGTGTCAAGAAGACGCTGCTTGCCAGTGTAGTAGGGGTGGCACTGGGAGCAGATTTCCACTGCCACTTCAGCGGCCTTGGAAGTGCGCAGTTCGGATTCGTAACCGCATGCGCAGGTTACCTTGGCCAGGTACACTTTGGGATGGATGTCAGTCTTCATAATATATACTCCTCACGGAAGATGCAGAACGGAAGCTCATACTGTAATCAGAACAGGAAGGCAAGGAATTATTTGTTGTGCCATGTAATCCATTGATGTAGTAGCCCTGTCGCAGGTGGCGACTTCAGGCTTTCCCGCCGGTTGGTATGAGCTAAAACATCCGGCTAGGTCGAGGTATGCTTCCCAGAGCGCAATGTCAAGGTGTGAGAGTATGGCAAAGAAAGAGCGGGCAGATCAACTGATTCATGAAGCAGGACTTGCGGAAAGCCGTGAAAAGGCCAAGCGCCTTGTCATGGCAGGGCAGGTGTACCTGTTGCGGAACGGCGTTCCGGAGCCGGTGCAGAAACCCGGGCAGAAGCTTGATCTTGAAACGGAATTCGAGGTGCGCGGCGTGGAGCGTTTCGTGAGCCGCGGGGCATATAAACTGCTCACGGCCATCGAGCACTTCGGTATTACTGTTGAAGGATTGGTGGCTCTTGATGCCGGCGCGTCAACGGGAGGGTTTACGGACTGTTTGTTGCAGCACGGGGCTCTCCGGGTGTACGCGGCAGATGTGGGCTACGGGCAGCTGCATGAAAAACTGCGGCAGGATCCGCGCGTCATCAATCTGGAACGCACGAATCTCCGTCTTGCAACTCCCGACCTTATTCCCGAACCGGTGGATGTTGTCGTGGCAGATGTCTCGTTCATCTCACTTACGCTTATCCTTCCTCCCTGTGTCCAGTTCATGCGGGATGGCGGCGTGCTCGCCGTGCTGATAAAGCCCCAGTTTGAACTGGGACCGGACCGCACGGACAAGGGCGTGGTGCGCGACCCCGAACTGCATCAGGAAGCCATAGACAAGGTGTGCAGCTTTGCTCGCGAGCAGCTTGGCCTGACCATTGAGGGGGTGGTGCCTTCGAGCATCAAAGGGCCCAAGGGGAATCAGGAGTTCATCGCCTACATGAAAAAGGGCTAGGCGTCTGCAGCGGCAGGCGGCTTTTTCAATGCATCCTCGATGAGTGCAAGAAGTTCTTTTTTCTTCAGCGGCTTGGTGATGTGGTAGTCGCATCCGGCGTTTATGCTGTCCGCCTTGTGCTCGGGCAGCGCGTGGGCTGTAATGGCAGCTACGGGGGTGCGCCTGCGTCCGGTTTCATTCTCAAACTGACGGATCAGCCGCGTGGCCGTGAGTCCGTCCATCTTCGGCATTTCCACATCCATCAAGACCAGATCGAATTCCCCGTTTTTCAGCAACAGTAGTCCCTGTTCGCCGTTGTCCGCAAAGGAAGCATGGTGGGGAATCGTCTTCAGATACAGCTCAAGCAGGGTTCTGTTCGACTCGTTATCTTCCACTATCAGCAGTCTGGGAGCGGTATGGTCGCCAGTTACGGTGTCTGTTACGGTGTCCGTTTCAGTGCCTGTTCCAGCGCCATGTCCGGTATTTGCATCAGAAGATGCTCCGTGAACAGTGCCAACTGTCCCGCCTGACGCTGTATCGTACGGCCCCGATACGGCGCCTAGCTCAGAACCCGCCCCGGACTGTCCGGGCAGAGGCGTCGGGGATGACTGCTCTGTTGTTTGCGCCGTTTCTCCCTGGCCCCCCTGTTTCTCCTGCTCATCCTGTTCCCCGGAAGCGGGTGCTGTTTCCAGCGGGGGAAGCACAAACGCCACAGGGCGTATGGCCCCTTCCTGACTGAAGGCGTTGAGCAGGCTGCCGCGTAGTACCGGAAGCTGCAACATCGCACATCCGCAGGCATGCACT
>Ga0194137_10001211_pt1 | contig 15885 bp, 16 predicted proteins | sample TARM_MetaG_T3_14_FD_134025 | JGI IMG/M metagenome (GOLD analysis project Ga0194137, IMG submission 134025) | Freshwater microbial communities from Pennsylvania, USA, analyzing microbe dynamics in response to fracking - TARM_MetaG_T3_14 (version 2) | ecosystem: Environmental > Aquatic >... | reverse complement strand
GCGAGCTGCAGCTCGCCGGCGCGGCCGTCACCGTGCACCAGCTCGCCGGCACCAACCACCGCAGCCTGGCCCGCACGCCGGCGGCGATGCGGCAGTTGGGCGGCTGGCTGCTGATGGAAGCGCCGACGGGGCGCTAGGGCGTATTCACACGCCGAGAGCCGGCCACCCTAAAGGCCCGCGGCCTGGATGACCGCCCAGAGGCCCGATGCGTCGCCAATCGAGTGATCCTGGATCACCTCCTTGACGTGGCCCGTGACAAGTTGCTGGCCGAGCTTGAAGTTCCGTTGCAGGCGCAGCATTTGCGAGTCCGGCACCAGGGTGTTGCTCCAGTCGGCGAAGGACAGCACGCCGGCGTGGGCGTAGAGGTAGTCGTCGGCCAACGCCAGCACGTTCTCAAAGCCCGGCAGGCCGCGCAGTAGCTCCCGGCCTGCGACGCTGGGCGGCAGGTGGGGCACCGCGTCGTCTTGGTATTCAAACCGGATGGCGTCAGGCACCAGGCGGGCATAAGAGGTCGCGAAGTCGTCGTCGCCCGGCATCGCGCCTTCGAAGGAGCGCACGACGATGCTGTTGCCCGAGATGATGCTCATCATCGCGAAGCGCGCGGCGGCGATGTGGCACATCGCCCCGCCCTTGCTGTGGCCGGTGACGTAGAGCTTCTTGACCGGCGAGGCCTGCAATTGGGCCGTGACCTCGGGCTCCAGGTCCGCCCAGAGGCTGTCCAGCGCACCCAGGAAGCCGTGGTGCACGAGGCCGGGGATCTTGGCCCCCGCGTCCAACTCGCATTCGAGGTCCTGCACCCAGTCGCGGATGGTTTGTAGCGGGTCGGGGCTGCCGACGGGCGGCAATGTGCCGCGAAACGCCACCACCACGCCGAAATCCGCGGTGCCGACCAGCGCACTGTTGATGCGGTCGATGCCGCGCGCGAAGTTCACGCGGTTCTGCAACTGGGCCAGATCGGCATAGCTGCTGTTGGAGCCGGCCGGATCGGCTTCATAGGTCAGATTGGATGCGGCGAGCAGACGAAGCACAACGGGCATGACGGATCCCTCCTGGGCGGGGATTCAAACAGTGGCTGCAGGGGGAGGCATCCTCACAGCTGATGAGGGCGCCGTGCCACGCCCCGAGGGGCAGGCTCACTGCCTTGGTGTTGACAGGCCTCAGGCGGAAGAGGGTGGCGCCAGATCCAGCCGCATGAGGGCCTGGTGCAGCGGCTCTGCAGTGAAGCCGCAGCGCCGCAGGGCGTCGCCACCCAGGTCGCTGCGCTGCAGGGCCGGCACACTGACCTTGGCGCCCGGGTGAGCCGCCAGCAGCGCCTGCACCAGAGCCTCGGCGTCGCGCTGGGCGGGGTCGCGGTCGATCAGCGAGCGCACGATGACGCCGGCCTCACGGTCGCCGGTGAACACCAGCTGCGCGCTGCCGCACCGCCAGGCCGTCCACGGCATGGTCAGCACGCGCACGACGTCGGCGCACACCTGCAGCGGCAGGTCGGTGATGGCGGCCTCCGCCTCGTGCAGCCAGGCCAGCGCTTCGTCCTGCGAGCAGGCCAGCTCGGCCCATGGCGGGCGGGCCGCGCCGGCGTCCGCCACGCGCTGCCAGCCGTGCAAGGCGTATCGCTCCACGAAGCCATGGCGGCGGTACAGGCGCGCGGCGCGCTCGTTCTGCACGAACACCTCCAGCTCCAGCGCCTTCAAGCCGGCCCTTGATTGCTCATCTTTGCCGCGTTGGATGAAGTCCTGCAGCAACTGCACCGCCGCGCCGCTGCCGCGCGCCTCCGGCACCGCGCCCATGGTGCCCAGCCGCCAGCGCTTAAGCGCCGGCCGCGTGGCCACCAGTGCGAAGGCGAGCACCTTGCCTTCGGCGTCCACCGCCGCCCGCCCCAGGCCCAGGTCCACGCCCTGGCGCAGCACAAAGCCGGGCCATTGGTCCAAGGCCAGGTTGAAGGGGCCGATCAAGTAGTCGGCGAAAGAGCGAACGAAGGCGGCATGCAAGGCTTCTGAGGCGATGTGGTCGGTAGCGACGAGAGAAGGCACGTTCATGAATTCCAGGATGGCCGCAAGCGCTGCGGCAATGCGCAGGGATCGGACATTCTGTCCAGGCCAGGGCCTCGCCCTCAAAGTCATGCCGCGTGCCGGCGCATGCTCCCGGGGCACCGACTGCCCGTGGGACGCGCGCGTCGCTTTGAGGCTTGTCGGGCAAACGTGGTGCCTAGGGCTTTAGGGGCGGGGGAGGTGGGCGGTCGAGGGCCGGTCGAGGGCTCCTGTTGCGCTTCAGCCAGTCCCTGCAGGCTGCAATGCAGGCCTTGGTGTTGGATCGCTACGGCCGATGTCCGCCTGGCGGCTGCCCTGAACCGCCATCGAGGAGCGGTCACGCCGCGGACTCGGGCCCATGCCGGCCATGGAGCTCGGACGTCAGCGGCTCCATTCGGGACCGGATCGTTCTCGCGTCGGGGCTTTTTGCTGGGCTTCCAGATGGCGCCTCACCATGGGCAGCGCCTGCGGGTGCTTCTGCAGCACCTCGCGGATATAGGGCGTGTGGCAGAGGAAGTCGGTCAACTGGGAAAGCAGCTTGCGGTCGTCGGCTCGCTCGGACTCATTGAGCGCCAACAGGATGTTCGCCCAGATCTTCAGCGTGTCGTTGTGCGTCTTCTCGAAGGCCGGGCCCGATTTTGTCGGGGCCATGCTGGTCTTCAGGTTGCCTTGCTCCCTGGCTTTGAGGCGCCAGAGCGGCTCGAAGTTGCGCGTCTCGCCACGCACCGACTGGTAAGTGGCGTCCGCCTCGATGCCCTGTCGGCCGAGGGCATCGGCCAAAGTCTCACGCCAGCGCTTGAGATCCCCCCGGCCATGGCTCAGGCGCTGGCCCGTGGTCGACTCGAGCCGGGCGCAGAGATGGACGTGGGGGCTGGCCTGGTCCTTGTGCAGGACCATCACATACCGGTGGCCCGCCAGTTCGATCCGGGCGAATTCGCGCACCGCCTGTCTGAGCTGCTGCGGATCCGTGCCGGCGGGCATCGCCAGCATGAGGTGGAGCGACTCTCGACGGTTCGACGTCTCGGCAATGAGCTTGCCGCTGTACCGCCACTGGTCCAGCAGGTCATCCATCGCCTCCTTGCCCGCTCGGGTCGTGCCGCGGTCGTCCTCGAACTCGAGGCGACCGTTTCGGGTGATGTAGCCCAGGTGGCCGGCGATGGCCACCATGCCCTTGCCGCCGCCTGTTGCCCTGACGATCACCTGGGGTGCTCGCCGCACGAGCGTGGCGATGCGCTTGCGGATCAGGGCGGCCCTGACCTGCAGGCTGGGCAGCGGGAGGGCACGGACGATCCGGTTGCCCGGGTAGAACAGCCTTTCGCCCCACTGCACGAGCACGCCATCGATATTGCGGCCCGGCATCACCACCTCGCCCGGCGATAGGGCCGCAGTTCATCGATCAGCACGGACGCGACCTTCAGGTGCTCCCGCACAACCTGGTCCAGCGATCGGATGCTGGCTCGATAGGGTTCCACCTGCGGTTGGGTCGCGGCTCCCCTGCTGAGCAGGCGCAGGAACTCACCCACGTCCGTGGACATTGCGGCGATGCAGTCCGTCGATCGCATCAGTGCCTGCACCGCCGCCCCGTGGTCGGGCGGCAGGGCCGCAGGCGAGATGCCCCGCAGCAGCGACCAGACGAATTCGCCTCGCGTCATGTCCGCCGCGCGCGCCCGGGCGGTCAGCTCCGCGGCACAGGCCGCCGGCAGGTTCAAGTGGAAATGCACATTGCGCGCGGAGTGCTCGAAAGGCTCGGCTTCTGCGGCTGTCTCGCCCGGCACCCCTTCGGCGTCCAGCATCCTCTGCGTCGCCCGCCTCATGACGGCTGCCATCGAGGTCTTCTGCCGCTCGGCATAGGCGCGCAGGCGGGGGCCCATCAGCCCGAGGTTGAGTTGCAGCTTGTAGATGGTGCGAGGGGTTTTGCGCGGCTTGCGCAGCGGCACACCGAAGCCCTCTATCGGGTGCGCGGTGCTGGCATCCATCAGCACCAGCTGCCTGGGTTCCCAGGTGCCCGCTGCCGGTTCCATGGGGTCCGGCCCGCCCGCGGCGGCTGCCTGATCCTGGCGGATCGGCACGCAGCGGTTGATCGCCGTCGAAGCGGGCTTCCGAAGGGATTTCATGAGGCCAGCCTGATGATGGCGAGGCGCTCGGCGGTGTCCAGGCGAGACATCGGCGATGGCGGGGTGAGCAGGGGCTGGGCGACCTTTTGCGGGTGGTTGTGGGTCCTGTCGCCGAGGATGGTCATGCCGCGTGCCGGGATCGTGATCAGGCATTCGCTGCCGAGCTCCTCGATCTCTGGCGGCAGTAGCGCGCGGCGCTGCCCGCTGTCCTTGGTCGAATTCATCCCTGTCTCCTTTGGCGATGCAGGCCGCGGTCAATTCAGTGGATCTGTTTGCCGCGCGCGGGACGTCGCCCGGAAGCATTCCAGTCCCATATGGCCGGGCTGTCCATGTCCCTAACGGCACGACGACTTGATCGCTTTTGGCGGCCAACCGAGCTTCGGCGGGCCGGGCAGCGCCTGGGGACCGAACATTCGGCTTGTTGCTCGATCCGGTTTATCGAGAAGGATCGCCATCTCGCAGCGTCGGGCGCTGAGGTTTTTGGAGGGCTCAAACGTCCACGCGGTGTGCTGGCTCGCCAGGCCCGAGTCACTTTTACGTTTTGTTTCGAGGTCGGCCAGTAGGAGCCGTGCAATCGGCCCAACCAAGCGGTGCCCGACTCCGTCCCTGCCGGCTTGTCGCCATGGAGGCGGGCATCTTTGTGGGCCTGCTCGTCCGGCCGCATGGGCGTCGTGCGCTCTTCGGTGAGGGGCCGGTTCCTTGGGGCTTTCCAGGCTCGTTCGCAGGACTCGACGGCGCCGAGCTATGGGGCGATGGCCTTCTTCGCGACGAGCACCAGCCGGTCCTCATGCACCTGCACCTTCAGGTCGTGCAGACGCGCCACGGCCTGGGCAAAGGCCTCGTTGTTCCCCGTCCGAAAAACGCCGGCGATCCGCAAGGCTGCGAGCCTTTGGTCGCTGCCCAGGTCGATCGGCAAGCTGCTGTAGCGGTTCATCTCGGCCACGGCGTCGACCAGCGCAATGTCATCGAACACCGCCTCGCCGCGATCCCAGGCCAACCCACGAGAGAAATCCGGCCGGTCCAGCTTGATGAGCGCAGTCGCGGTTGTGGGTCGAGCGCTCATGCTCGGGCGCGTCAGCCTGACCCGATCGCCGGCCACCAGCGACGCTGGCCGCGCGCCGACGGCGGCGCCGCGCAGGTCCACCTCGCCCTCCAGCAGCGACACGACGAGCTCAGGGTTGGACTGCACCGCCGGGGTATAGCGAACCGCGAAGACGGTGCCCTTGGCCACCACCTCGGCATCGGCCACCCGGACGACGAAGCGCCTGCGCGAGTCCTTGGCAACCTCGAAGAGGGCCTCGCCGGCTTCGACATCAACGCGGCGCTGTCCGGCGCTCATGTCGACGCTCACGCGCGTCGCGGTGTTCAGCGTCATGCGGCTGCCGCCCTGCAGGGTGACAGCGAGCTGTTCACCGACATGGGTCTGGTAGGTCCTGCCGGCTGGCCACAGCAACAGGAAGCCGACGACAGCGAGTGCCGCCGGCGCGAGGCACCATGCCCAACGCCAGGCTGCGGTTCGCGGCTTGCCGGGCCCTTCAACGGACAATGAGGCGCCGGTCGGGGCTTGCGCGACGCCAGCTCCAGCGAGGCCGGCGACATCGACCCAGGTGTCCGTGCAGCGCTCGAAGGCAAGGCGATGCGCTGCCGACCTCGCCTGCCAGGCCAGGCAATCCCTTTCTACCTGAACCGAACGGCCCGGATCATGCAGGCGCGCGATCCAGACCGCGGCCTCGGCGGCGATGTCCGGGCGCACGACGGGTGTCTTCATCGAAGCGGCATCCGTGGGAAAGGCTTGCCGTCGGCTGCGCCCGCTACCAACCTTCCATCCAGGTTGTCAGTTGCAGCAATGCCTTGGCGACATGCTTGTTGACCGCGCTGATGGTGATGCCGTGGTGTTGGGCGATTTCTTCGAAGGTCTGGCCATCGATCCGGTGAGCCAGGAAGATCGTCCGGGTCTTGTCGCTCAGCCGTGCCAGTCCCTCGCTCAGCCGCGCCACGCGCTCCCTGGCCAGCAGCGTGGCTTCGGCCGTCGGGGCGATGTCGATGAGGATCACGTCTTCGACCAGCACTTCGTCGCCATGGTTGACCCGCATGCGGTGCGCGTCGATGGCCAGGTTCAGGGCGGCGCGCATCACGAAGGCCTCTGGCTGGGCCACGACCTGCTTGCGTTCGTAGCAGGCCAGCCTCACCCAAGCCTCCTGCACCAGGTCGTCTACGTCCTGGGCGGAGGTCCCGCGCCGGCGCAGCGCGGCTCGCACGCGGGCCAGAGTTGCTTTAAGAGTCATGGCACCAACCCTCGCCGAGCTTTGGATCAGCCGGTGGCTGCCGCGGCCAGCACCGTGGAGGAGGGCGGGTTCAGGACTCGCACGGCGCCGGAAGGCTCCGGCCACTCGCGATAGATGTAGCGTTCGGCTGATCGACGGAGCACAGCCGCTGCTGCAGCAGCGTCGACAAAGGGGCCGTGGCGGGCTGCCGCCCGCTTCAGCCGCAGGCTCAGGGAAGTTGCGACGTCCAGGGCCCGCTTGCCGTACGGCCGATGGCCAGACAGGGTCGACTCGTTCTCAGGAAGGGCGAGGGTTGCGGACGCCGGCAAGGCCGTGATGTATCGGTAGCGGGGCGCCATGGCTGCTTGGATCTCGACCGGATCCGGACCGATCACGATGCGCAGCCGTTCGATGCCGCGGTCCTGAAGGTCGCTGGCGATGGCGTGCTATAGCGAGCCCTTTGAACCGTAGAACTGCCAGGACCCAAGATAGTCGGGCAGCCCGTCGGCAAGCACGCCAATCGCGCAGAGCATAGGCACGGGGTGCCGGCCGACGTCACCGATTGGGCTGAACTGGACCGAGATCGGATTGAAGAGGATGGCCACGTAGGAGCGGCACAGTGGCAGGCCCGAATGATCGAATGAGCGAATCAGAGAGCTTTGCATCGTTGGCTCCTGGAGGTGGTGGTCGTGGCCGGGTCTTGCGGTCTTGCTGGTACGCCTTGAATTCATACTATGGTTGGCAGACAAAATGATAGTCGGCCGGCCCAATTTCTCCAACCATAGTTGGAGAAGTTTCTGGACCTCGCGATTACGTTCGGGCGTGTTCTGCGCGACCTGCGCAAGCAGGCTGGCTTGACGCAGGAGCAGCTCGGCTTCGAAGCCGACCTCGAGCGGAACTTCATTAGCATGCTGGAGCGTGGCGAGCGCCAGCCCACGCTCACCACGCTGGTGAAGCTAGCAAAGCCCTTGCGCAAGAAGGCGTCGCAGCTGGTAGCGCTCGTCGAGTCAGCCAACGACAACTGACGCCTCCTTGCTGTAGTCGTCGACGTCCGTCAGCGGGTTGACCCGCCGGCCGTTTGCCAGCTCATCGAACACAAGTCCATGCTTCTCATGGCAAGGAGCCGAGGGGCTTCGTCCGGGCGCCTTCGCCACAGCTTAAGGAGGCGAGGCAGGCCGGAAGCAGCGTGAAGCAGCCGACGTGGCGCTGCGCTCGGCGGAGTCCGCTACACGCCCCAAGCCCAGGTCAACGCTCTGGCGCGGTACGAAGCCCGGCCATTGGTCCAGGGCCAGGTTGACGGGGCCGATCAGGTAGTCGGCAAGGCACGCACAAAGGCCGCGCGCAGAGCTTAGGGGGCGTGCTGATCGGTGGGGACGAGGGAGAAGGCGGGCATGGGCGGTGCAGGCGTCGTGCGTGAGCGATCCGGGCATTCTGGCTATGCGGGGCTCTCGACCGCAAAGTCATGCGAGCTCTCTCTTGGCCTGGTGCCCCTTCCATCCGCGGCGCTACGATCCCGGCCCGTCTCCACCCCGCCTGCAGGGCTAAAGCCTGCAGGCAGTCGACTCCCGCGTCATCGTGCCTCTTTCCCTTCAACAACTAGAACGCCACCTCTTCAAGGCTGCCGACATCCTGCGCGGCAAGATGGATGCCTCGGAGTTCAAGGAATACATCTTCGGCATGCTGTTCTTGAAGCGCGGCTCCGATGTGTTCGACCAGCGCCGCGAGGCCGTCATCGCACAGCAGGAGGCCGCGGGTCACAGCCGGGTGCCCGTTCCACCGCTCGATGAACAGGCAGCTATCCGCAGCGTGCTGGCCGCGCTCAACACCACCATCCGCCAGACTGAGGCGATCATCGAGAAGCGCAAGCAGATCAAGCAGGGTCTGCTCCAGGACCTGCTGACCCGCGGCATTGACGCCAACGGCGAGTTGCGCCCACCAAAGGTAGAGGCGCCCAATAAGTATGCTCAGTCGCGGCTAGGCTCAATTCCAGCAGATTGGCGTGTGGAGCCGCTGAGCGGATGTACAGAAAAAATCACCGACCGTGATCACACAACGCCCACTTATGTGAGCAAAGGCGTTCTCATGGTCTCACCGATAAATCTGTCTGAAGACGAGGGGATCGACTTCGCTGGTGCAAAGCGCATCACGCACCGCGCCCATCAAATTAATCGAAAAAAGACAGACCTGGAAGCCGGCGATCTCATCATCGCATTGGAGCCGGTCTAGGGCGTGTGCGGTTGATCACGCCAGAAATGCTCCCCTTTAGCATCCTTCACAGCATGGCGCAAATTCGATCGGAGCGAGACGTCGTAGCACCAGAGTTCTTGTCGTGGGGACCTCGTGACCACCGTGTCCAACTGCAAATTGAACTCGATACTCAGGGTATCGGTGTGCCGGATTTGGGCCTCGACAAGATCGGCAGCATGCCGATCGTCGTTCCGCCGCTGCGCGAACAGCAGGAAATTGCAAGGCGGACGACTGCGCAGCAGGACGTGATAGCGCGGAATCGCGCACTATTGATTAAGCTGAACAGCCTCAAATCCGGCGTCATGGACGACCTCCTCACCGGCCGCGTGCGCGTCACGCCACTGGCATCCGACACGGTGCCCACATGACCCCCGCTTGGCTGCCGCCGCGCGAAACGCTGACGGTCGAGTTCAAGAGCGACCGCAGCCGCCTGTCCGATCGGGAGCTGGTGGAGGCCATCGTCTGCCTGGCCAATGCCGAGGGCGGGGAGCTGTGGGTGGGCGTGGAGGACGATGGCCAGCCCACGGGCCTGCACCCCGAGCGGCTGCAGATTGCGGGTCTGGCCGGCGTGGTGGCAGCGCGCACGTCGCCGTCGCTGGCGGTGGGCGTGGAGTCGCATCAACTCGACGGCGTGGCGGTGGCGCGCATCACGGTGCCCAAAGTCCAGGGCGAAGTGGCCACGACCACCGGCGTCTACCTTCGCCGCCGCCTCAAGGCCGACGGCACACCGGAGTGCGTCGCTATGCTGCCGCACGACCGCGCCAGCCGCGTCAGCAGCTTCGGGCTGATGGATGCCTCGGCGCAGATCGTGGCCGGCGCCATGCTGGCCGACCTGGACCCGCTGGAGCGCGAGCGCCTGCGCCAGTGCGTGCAGCAGTACGGCGGCGACCGGGTACTGCTGGAGCTGGACGACGAGACGCTGGACGGCGCCCTGGGCCTGACGGCGCGCTTACCCGACGGCAACGGCCGGGCGCCGACGCTGACGGGTCTGCTGCTGATTGGCCGTGAGCTGGCGCTGCGCGAGCTGGTGCCCACGCATGAGTTCGCCTTCCAGGTGCTGGAGCGCGAGGCGGTGAAGTTCAACGAGTTCCGCCGCTTCCCGCTGCTGAAGGCGCTGGACTGGCTGGAAACCAACTTTCGGCCCTACAACCCTGAGCGCGAGCTGCAGATCGGCCTATTCCGCGTGCCGGTGCCGCGCGTGGAGATGGGCGCCTTCCGGGAAGCGCTGGCCAACGCCCTGGTGCACCGCGACTACCACCGACTGGGCGCCGTGCATGTGCGGCTGGACGACGAAGGCCTCACCATCAGCAACCCTGGCGGCTTGGTGGACGGCGTGACGCTGGCCAACCTGCTGACCACCGAGCCCCGTCCGCGCAACCGCACGCTGGCCGATGCAATGAAGCGCGTGGGCATGGTGGAACGGTCGGGCCGCGGCGTGGACAAGATCTACCGGGGCATGCTCCGCTTCGGCCGGCCCGAGCCGGACTACCGGCGCACCAGCACCACCGACGTGGTGCTCCGCCTGGCGACGGTGGATGCCGACGAGGCCTTCCTGAAGTTGGTGGTGGACCAGGAGGGCAAGCAGGGCCGCGAACTGCCCATCGACAGCTTGATCGCCCTGGCCACGCTGCGCGAGATGAAGCGGCTGAGCAGCGAGGAACTGGCCGCGTACATACAGCGCGAGCCGGCGCAAGCCAAGAAGACGCTGGAGGGCCTGGTGGAAGCTGGGCTTGCGCAGGCACACGGCAATGCCCGCGGACGGAACTACACGCTGGCCCTAGGGGTCTACAAGGCCGACGGCGACAAGGCGGCCTACACGCGTCAGGTGGGCTTCAGCAGCCTGCAGCATGAGCAGTTGGTGTTGAACTACGTGCGCCAGCATGGGCGGATCACCCGGTCGGAGGTGGTGGAGCTGTGCCGGCTGTCGGCAGACCAGGCCGCCAAGCTGCTGAAGCGGCTGAAGGCCCGCGGCCTGCTGCTGCAGCATGGCGAGCGCCGCTGGGCCAGCTACACGCCCGCGGGTGAGTCCGCATGAGTTCGTATGGGCTTCTATGGGCTTCTATGGGCTTCTATGGGCGTTTATGGATACGTGGGTGCTGTTGACGGGCCAACCGCCTACCGCATGGAGACGCCAATAAGTATTTGATTTCAAATACGTTTTCTATTTGATGGCTGTTTGATAGGCAGGCCCGACGCAGCCAATCGATGCTTGTCGTGCCAAAAGCCTGGGGAGGTTTATGGGCTGGGATTTGGATGAAGTCGAGCGCCCTCTGGTCGAGCAGCTTCTCGGCCTGGGCTGGCGCTTCCTGGAGGGCGACTTGGACAAGCCGGCTGCGACCGGCCGCGCCAGCTTCGCCGAAGTCATCCAGGCCGGTTCCCTGCGCAGCCAGCTGCACGCGCTGAACCTGCACGACGGCCAGCCCTGGCTGGACGAAGAGCGCCTCACCCAGGCCGTTTCTGCATTGACCCGTATGCCGGGTCATCGGCTGATGGAGGCCAACAAGGCGGCCATCGCGCTGCTGGTGGGCGGCCTGACAGTGGAAGGCCTGCCCGGTTGGGACGGCGGGCATATGACCCTGTCCGCGATCAGTGGAATGCGCAGAAATAGGACGTACTCTCGCCATCAAGCAGCTCCATGAGCTGCCGCTGAACGTTGCCATCGTGCGCCCGGTCTTCATCTGGGGGCCGCCGGGCGTTGGCAAGAACTCGCTGGTGGAGCAGTTCGCGACCTCGATGGGGCTGGAATGCGTGGCCCTGTTCGGTTCGCAGCTGGCGCCCGAAGACTTGATCGGCATTCCGAAGATCGAGGGGGCCGTGACCGGTTGCCCGTCAAACTGACCTGCGCTAGGAATGGGCCTTGAGCCAGCTCAATAGCTTTTGGCCATCTGGAGCACCCCATCCGGTGCCGGGATTCCACCCCGCTGTTGCCGAGCGCCCTTTGTCGTCCGTGGCGGGTCTCAGAACCGCGGAGGGTCCAATCTGTTCGTACAACAAAGGCGTTATGTGGCCAACGTTGTGACCCAATCCTTGATTCGTTAGGGCGATCAACCCGGCCCACATCGAGGCGGACACCCCTGTGCCACCCACTTGAGCAATGCGCCCGTTGATGCTGACGAGCATTGACGGTGCGGCTATTGCTGATACATCTGGAATGCAGCGACCGGCCTTGCCATCTCGGCGTGTGGGCAGCGCAGCCGCCTTTTGCCAGCTCGGCCGGTCAAAGAGAACGCTCACATCAATACCGGACGCATCTCCATTGCCCTTGTGCTCCCTTTCGTCGCGCCAAGGAACCTCCGATTCGATGGTCGACCCACTCATCCTTATGGAGCTTCCTCCCACAGCTAGAACCCAGGGGCTTGACGCGGGAAATAGTACTGCCGACTGCTTGCCGGCTTCGGTGGGAGCGCTTCCGGCTGAGGCAATGATCGTGACACCTTGCATTGCTGCGTCCCTCAGGGCGTTGTTGACTGCCATAACGTATTTCCCGTCCCAAGCCAGTTCCGCCTGTCCCCACGCGATCAACAAAACAGATACGTGGTCGGCCACAGCTGCCTGGATAGCACGCACAAATCCCTCCGCGCCCCAAGGAGCGAAGTAAATGCGCTGAGCCGCTTTGGGTGCCACCTCACCCACCACCTCGATATTCAGGTAAACCTCGCCGTCGCCACCCATTTCGCTCGGGAGATTCTTTCCACTGAGAACGGGCACGTCGGTGACATCGGGCATAGGCTTCTTGATACTTGCGAAAGCCTTCGCAAGCTCGCCTCGGTCATATCCGCCGCCAAATTCCAAGATGCCGATGACTTGTCCGGAACCGTCCAACTCGGCAGGAAAGTTGTACAGCTTGGCCACTTCCGACGCGTGCTTTGGCGGCATGCTCGCCGGCGCTGAAGCCCCTGACAGTGAAGGCAGCACGGGCTGGAAGGTGTCGCGCGCACGGCGGATCTTGCCGTCCTTGTCTTGAAGTAAGCCTGCTTCGATGAAAAAGTCGATGTTCTGTCCTGCGGCCTTGCGATCCGTTGTCGCAATGGCCTGAAGAATCAGCGTGTACTGCGCTTTCGTCTGTTCCAACTCCAGATCGGCGATTGCCTTTTCACGGGCCTGTTGAATCGTGGCCTTGTTGTTGAAGAAGCCGACAGCGATGTTGCCTCCGATAGTCAGCACGGCACCAAGTATGGCGAGTGTCAATGGATCTGGTCGGCGCCACCATGGGCGCTGAGCGTCCTCAAGTTTGATCCTGGCCTCGAGCTTGCGGACAGCCAATTCATGGCGCTTGAGTCGGTTCTCGGCCCGCTTCTGTTCAACGTCTTGGGCAGCAGCCGTGGCAGCGTCTTGTGTAGCCGAAGCCGTTGTGTTGGCTTGACCAGCCACCACAACGGGCTCACAGCCGTCGGAACGATCAGCAGAATCAGTGCCTGACATGACGGTGCACTTTGCCATGCCGGGGCGCGACCAACAATGCGCACTCCACTCCAGGTCCGCTCTCCAGAGCGCCGATGCGATTGGACCTTGTCCTCCCTAGTCGCTTCGCGTTGTCGCTGAGCTGGGGCGCTGTGTAGGCCCTTGTGCAGCCCTTCTGTCGGGAGCGGTCAGCGTTCCCCGTAGTCGCTGCTGTTTGACGTGTAGGTCCCACAGATTTCTGCGGGCATAACACCATCGCGCTCCTCGTACGGCGAGATGGCGAGTCGCTGACGGCGTTGCTCAAACGGTTGAACAAGGCCGTCGCTCACTACTACTCGGACACCGTGGTCACCGACGAAACCGAAGCACAAGTCTGACAGTCGTCAGTCAAGATGGTGCGGCTAGACGCTCACGCTGCAGCCGGATGCAATCACGGTGCTGGTCGGACTATTGCGGCCCGGGTTGCGTTCTTTACGCAGCATTACCGGCGCCTCCGGCGCCCTCCTCAAAGGGCGCCATCTCGGCGGTCACGATCACCGAAATGGGAGGTCACGTTGAGTCGAAATACCCAGGGAAACCTACGCCGGCAAGTACTGCTTAGACGGCTTCCGCGAGAGGCTGTGGAACCGTGTCGCAATAGGACGTTCAGGAGTGACTTTGATATGTAGCTCGAATCGCATTCTTGCGCCTTGCAAGGTAGGCGAGGGAGGAAAGCTAAAGTTTGGCACCTGATGCAGCCGAAGCGGCTGGCTTGGCCGGAGTAGCCGCAGGAGTGGATGCGGCCGGCGCGGCTGCCGATGCGGCCGAAGCCGGTGCAGCCGCGGGCAGCGACACGGTGAGGGTGTCTGCCTTCAGCTTGGGCACGTCATCGCCCTTCAAGCCCAGATCAGACAACTTGATGTCCTTAGCCTTCTTGTAGTTTGGGAGCGCAGAGGGCGGCACATTCAGTTGGGCTTCGCAGCCCTTATCGTCCTTCAGCGGGCAGTCGGCCGTCAGCTTTAGCGGCTGGGGCTCGCCATTGATGGTCATCGTGGCGCCCAACTGGCCCTTGCCAGAAGCCAGCGAAGCAAACCCCTTCGAACTGCTCAGCGGCAGGGCCAACTGGACCTTAACCATGTCGCCGGCCTTGGCTCGGCTACCAGTCGCCGTCGCCTCCAGATCAGCCTCCTTCTCGTAGTAGGCGCCATCCTTGATTAGGCTGAAAACCTCGACGTCCCCAGTGGCGCGCGTCACCAATGCGTCCGCCACAAGGGAGTTGCCGGACTTGAGCTTGGGCACGCTAGCCGCCGGGAGCACGAACACGGCGTGCTTACGGTCCTCGGCGAGTTGGGGATCCAGCAGCAGGCGTAGGTTCACGTCCTTCTTACTGCCAATGCGAAGCGCGAGGCTCTCGTTGGCTTTGAGCGCCTGCGACAGCTCGATGGCGTACTCTGAGCCGGCCACCATGCGCGGTTCTGCGCCCGAGAAGCTCAGCTTTGCAGCGGCTTCGTCCGCCGCCTTCTTCTCCTCTGCAGACCAGACCTTCACTCGCCCAGCTTCCACGGTGCCTTCTGATGTCAGCAAGGTCAGCGCCACGGTGCCGCCGTCGGGGCCGAACTCCTTGGTGTCGGCACCCAGGGGCTGCATGACTAGGTCAAAGCTCGCGATCACGCCGTTGTTGAGCAGGTAGACTGAGTTCGCCCGCTGCGCGCCGATCAGCACCTCAGTGGACCGCCACACGTTTTCGCCCGCGATGTACACCGACGCCGGCTTGCCGGCAACGACGTCCAGGTACTGAAAGCGGTCGACCTTAGGTGTGCGCCAGCGGCGCGTATCGGCCGCATAGAGCACCTCTACCGGCCGCGCCGGCAACTTGATCGTCATCGGCTCTTGGTTCGAAGCGACAGGCGGTTGGTCTGAGTTCTCCACCGACGCCGCGGTTGACGCCACCCGGGTGCCGTCCTCTTTCAGCCAATAGGTTTCCGGCGCGATGACGATATGGTCGAGCCATGCCGGCAGTACCAGGTCCGCGGAGACGGAACGCTGCACCACCGTGTGACGGAAGCGCGTCTTCTTGCCGTCATTGGAGATCTGGAACGTAGGGCCGAGCACCCAGCCGAAGACGAGTTCAGCACTTGCGTTATTCGCCGGCGTGACGCTGCCCTTCTCGGTGAAGCCCACCACCAGAGGCTGACGACGCAAAGCGGCGTAGTAGGCGTCGCTGACGCGCAGGCTCTGCAGCCCGGCCGAGACACCCGCAACACCAGCCAGACCCGACAGCGACGCGACAAACTCCGCTGCCTTGCGGTTTGAAGATACCTCTGACAGGCGCTGCACAGTTTCACGCGGCGTGACGGCATAGACCGAGGCGCTTATGGAACCCTTCAGCAGCGCGATCAGGCGCTCCTTGGGCGTTTTTCCCCCATCGAAGGCTTCGCAGTTTGGTGGCTCGAAATCAGCCCCGTAGTACTCGGGCACCGGGTTCTTCCGGTCGTCGATGCACCACATCACGCTGCTGCGGTGTTGCATCTCCCGGTAGCTGACCATCACGTGCCCGAGCCACAGGCTCCAGCGCTGCAGCAGCAAACGACGCCTGTCGTAGCTGACTTCCTTGGCCCCATGGCGCTCCTGCAGGCCGTCCTGCATGTGAACGCGCTCAAGGTGCCAGTCAGTGGTTTCACGCCCGGCGGGGGAGCGCGCGCTGGGGGCGTACTCCGGCAGTCGAGTCTTTTGTCATTGATCGGCGTAATCCGGCCACCTCGGATCGGCGTTTACCGGCCACTTGAGCCCACGCCAAGGGGCGTCTCGAACGACCCCGTTTGAGGGGCTATTTTGCGGTGCTTTCGGGTCCTT
>Ga0194137_10001210_pt1 | contig 15886 bp, 15 predicted proteins | sample TARM_MetaG_T3_14_FD_134025 | JGI IMG/M metagenome (GOLD analysis project Ga0194137, IMG submission 134025) | Freshwater microbial communities from Pennsylvania, USA, analyzing microbe dynamics in response to fracking - TARM_MetaG_T3_14 (version 2) | ecosystem: Environmental > Aquatic >... | reverse complement strand
TGTACGAAACCTTACAATTACTACAGATTTTTTTCAATAACCTTTGGGCAATTATTCCTACAATAGAACCTGATATTAAATATGGTTCAATTCCCATATCCATAAGTCTTGTTACTGTAGATGCAGTATCGTTAGTATGGAGTGTACTTAATACCAAGTGCCCTGTTATTGCAGCCCTAACTGCAATCTGTGCTGTCTCCGCATCCCTAATCTCACCTATCATAACGATGTCAGGATCCTGTCTTAATATAGCCCTTAAGCCATTAGCAAAGGTAAGACCTGCCTTTACATTTACTTGGGATTGATTAATACCATCTAAACGATACTCTACAGGGTCCTCAACAGTTATAATGTTTTTATCTATTTTATTTAGTTCCTTAAGGACTGCGTATAGTGTTGTAGTTTTTCCACTTCCTGTAGGTCCTGTAACTAAGATGATTCCATGTGGATTTTGAATAATAGTATCAAATACATCAAGATTTTCATCTATAAATCCTAATTGACGTTTTGATAGTACAACTCCACTTCTATCTAGTAATCGTATAACGATTTTTTCTCCATGAACAGTTGGAAGTATTGAAATACGCATATCTATCTCTCTACTATCTACGTTGGTCTCTACTCTACCATCCTGAGGTATACGTTTCTCTGCTATATTCATTTTGCCCATAATCTTAATCCTTGTAACAATTGCAGAGTGACTTGATTTAGCTAGGGTCATAATTTCTTGTAAATCCCCATCTACCCTAAATCTAATCCTAAGATTATTTTCTGCGGGCTCTATATGTATATCGCTGGCAGTTAACTTTATAGCTTGTCTTATTATAGAGTCAACTAACTTAACTACCGGTGAGTTCTTAATTTGATTAAGTGTTTCTTCATCTAAATCCTCTATTGATTCGGTACTAAAATTCTCATGGAATTCCTCTAAGGCCTGTTCTGCACTTTCCTTTTCGTAATAAAGCCCGATTGCACTAAGAATATCATCCTTTGTTGCAATAACAGGATCTACGTCCATACCAGTAGCTATTTTAATATCATCCAATGCAAATATATTCAATGGATCAGCCATGGCCACTACTAGCCTATTCTTATCCTTTTTTATTGGTATAAGAGTATGGCGTCTTGCTAATTTTTCGCTTATTAATCGAGGTAACTCAGGTTCAATATAATAGTTATCGAGGACTACATGAGGTATACCTAATTGAAATTCTAAAACTTCTATTATATCTTTTTCACTAATGAACTTCTCTTTAATTAAAACTTCTCCAAGTTTCTCGCCAGTAATTTTTTGTAGCTTTAGGGCTTCCTCAAGTTGTTGTTGAGTAATGCGGCTGGCATCTACAAGTAGATCTCCTAGCTTCTTGTTCTTTCTGTTCATTTGAGTCTAACCCCCCATAGATAAATAATCATTGAATATTAAAAGAGACCGTGTTCTCATATTACAAGTCGCTATATGGATAGACTATAGTCCAAATAGTAAAAATATTGCTTCAGCCTTTGTCATATGACCATCGATATTATCTAAACCAACTGAGTGAGCACCCTTTTCACTTTCAAGTTTCTCACCTATTTGTTGCCACTTGAAGTTGGAATCCTCTAAAACTCGTTCCATAATACTTTCCACTTCTTTATAACTAATAGGAGATTCTGCCCTTAAGGTATTGTCATCGTATCCGATAATGAAACCTTGATATACCCCTTTAGAAATTGCTTTTGAAATAACATTTTCATAGGTTCCAATCTCATTAAAATCCGAGTAACTATTAGATAAGTCTAGTTTATTCTCTAACTCCATCCAGTTAAACACCTTATCGAGAAGTAGAAGAAATTCTCCTCTAGTTATACTACTATCTGGATGAAAAAAGTTATCTTTATCTCCACGAATGTATTGTTTTGAACCAAATTCATTTATCTCTTTTTCAGCCCAATGTCCCTTAATATCTTCAAATGGCTTATAGCTTCCATCGTTTGATACTATAAACTCACCGGCCTTATAAATAAAATTTGAAGACCCAGTTCCTTCAGAGCCTGACTTAAAGGGGTCAGTATTCTTATTGTTTTTATCTAAATACCAATCGTAAAGACCACCAGTTTCTAATGCGTTAGGCAAGTGATAAAAATCTAAACCAATTGTCGTCTTCAAAGCCGTCTGATCATCCTTAGAGATATTCACATTTGTAACTATTATCCTCTTTTGAAAATCCCAGATTTTCGTAAAGAACTTATTAACCGCCTTGTAATCCCCTTCCAGGGTTATATTTAATTCCATAGCATCAAGTGTTGACTCTCCAATAGTTTCAGTCCTAGGTTCAGAGAATGTTAAGGATGTTACTTCAAGTTCTGAATTATTTAAGAAGTCTTGCATTAATAGTATTAATTCTTCCTGTTTAACGGTTGGAAAATAATTTACCGCCCCAACCTTAACTTTTTGAGATAGCTCATCAATCCGTTTATCAAGTTGTGCCTCAGAGCTACTAGCATTTTTATACTGGGTTAACTTTAGTTCCGCTTCATCCATAATGATTTTAGTGCTCTCAAGCTTCTCCATTTGTGGTGTTATAATAAAGTAATAGTATGCTCCGAGAGAAACAACTACCAGCAACAACATTAAAGATTTTTTCTCTCTTTTAGTTAGTTTCATCTTGATTCACATCCTTTACTTTAAATTGAATAGTAAAGTCATAGATGCCTTCATTTATTGTTATTGAAGGTATAAATATACCTTCGAAGGCTTCAGTTAAACGGAGATTGTATTCGAATTCAGCAATAGTACCCTTGTCCTTAGCAGAGCCAAGTATAATAATATTGTCAGAAGTAACACTCATAGATTTTAAAAACAAATCTTCAGGGATAGTAGCCATTATTCCGTTGATGATCAGTGAATTAATGACATCAATGTTTTCAATACCCTGGTCTATATTAACTAATAGTTTTAGCTGATTTTCCAATGTATTTACTAAGTCCCTCTTATCTGTTACTCTTTGCATCTGTACCACAGCATCAGGGTCATCTAAGATAGTATTAATAGCGGCTATATCATTTTCCATACTGTTAATCCTTATGAAATTAATTACTGGAAATGTTATAACTCCTATAGTTAATATCAGTATAACAACTAGTATGGTTTTTTGTTTCTTTTCAGCTCCCCGTTGTTCCGCTATATAGGGTTCGAAATAGTTTAAATCCCTCATTTGTTCCCCCCCTATCTCCTTATAAGTGCCCCAATATTGTTAACATAGCAAGCTATATTGATATTGGTACCTTCTTTTTCTCTTGTTAGACTACCCATAGTATTAATTTTATAGGTCGGAATATTTAGTGCACTCTCCAAATACTGTTCAATGCCTCCCAGCTCACAGTTACCTCCGTATATGTATATTTCATCAACAACATTTCCGGTATTTCTGGTTGTGTAATATTTAAATACTTTTTCAATTTCTGTAACCCACTTATCTATACTAGTCTTAATTATGTTAATTAATCTAGAATCGAAGGAAAAGTCCTCAAATTCCTTTTCAAGGTAGGTACTTGATGTTTCTGCTACAGTGTCCTCTGCACTTGCAGCAGTAAGATGTTGCATACCAGCACTAATATCCTTAACACTTTTCTTTTTTAGACCCGCCTCTTCCAGATTAAAATCTAAAAAGTTACAAATATTCGTATCGATATCACGTCCGCCCATCTTTAATAACCTATTAAATTTAAAGATGCCCTTTTCAATCATTATGATATTTATTTGTGAATGTCCTAGATCAATAACTGCTATAGTTTTATTAGAAAAGTCAGCTAGATTATTAACATTCAAATTCTCACCAAAAACTTTATCTACCACATTTGAATGTAAATCCAATGAAACGGGACTTAATCCTAATGACTCCACCAAGCTATAATAATCACCTGCTATTTTCTTTGGTAGAGCTGTTACCAACACTCTTGTTTTATCTATTCCTTCAAACTTAAACTCCTCTAACATCTTGTATTGAATTATGTATTCATCTATTTCAATAGGTAGATATTGCTCTATCTCAAACTCTAGCATACTTTTCATCTGTTCGGGTTTGACCGAGGGCATATCTATTTCCCTAGCTATAACAGAAGAGCTTTCCAAGGTACATACTGTCTTTGCCGCCCTTATTTTATTATTATGTAAGGCCTCTTTAATAACTTCCTTTATTGACAGCATGTTTATAATTTCCCCATCATAGTATGAATCAGTAGGTGTTTCGATAGTTACAGCCTTACTGATGGATATATTACCCTTATCATTCTTACCTACTAACAACTTAATGCTGTGACTACCAATATCTATAGAAAGAATGTCTTTATTCCATAATTTAAAAATGTTTTGCAAGTCTTTTCCTCCTCTATAAGTTATTGAAAAAACTCTGTACATACCAAGTTAGAATCTCACTCTCCCAGCATATAGTAATAACGGTCGCTATAGCAATGAATGGACCAAAAGGAATAGACTCTTTTCTTCCCTTTTTCTTAAGAACTAGTAAAATTATCGACAGGACTCCCCCTATAATAAATGATAGTAGCATCATTAGTAGGGTCGTTCGCAATCCCAGCCAAAAACCAAGTACTCCCATTAATTTAATATCTCCACCACCCATGCCACCATTAGAGACCACAGCTACTAATAGGAAGAAACCCCCACCTATTAACAACCCTAATAAACTATCCAAATAAGGGAAGGGTGTATTACTTATATATGTATTGATAACCTTATACCCCAGTCCAATTAGTAGAATTAGAATTTGCATCCCATCTGGAATAATTAGATAATCATAGTCTATTATACTCATGGCTAGTAAAATACTTGTTAGGGCAGCATAAGCTACAAACTGTAGTGATATTCCAAATTGCATATATAATAGTACGAAGAGTATACTATTGAACAACTCGATAATAGGATAACGAGCAGATATTTTTTCACTACAATATCTACATCTACCCCTATATGTTATGTAACTTAACACAGGTATTAGATCCCTAGGTTTTAGGGATGTGTTACAACCCGGACAGTGGGATGATGGGTATACAATAGACTCCTCCCTCGGGATGCGATAGATGCAAACATTTAGAAAGGAGCCTATTAATAAACCAACTAATGCTATAAAAAGAATCATACTACCCATCTCCCAATCAACCAATTTTTCTAATATAGAAATTATACCTGAGTTTTTTTAACTTTAACAATGAAATAACTGTAAATTTATTATTAAGTAATATACAAAAAACTGCCATAAAAGTATATGGCAGCCGGACTATCTTTTTGTATAATACAATACAATTTAGATTCCAAGACTTTGCGTCCCACCTTTTCAAATGGTTTGCCTTTAAAATATAAAATTGTTGATTTTACAGTATTACACTTTAATACATTTTTTGTAAATATATTCTATTTAAATAGATAAAAAAGAGCTAACAATATTAAAATATACTATTAGCTTTCCTAGCAAGTTTACAAATAAGACAAATAAAATCATTAGTCAATTGGTCTTAAGTCCTATTTATTATATTAAATTCGTTATAATTTGATATAATCCTTCTTTTTATATAAAAATTTTTAATAAATTTGTCGCTTCAATAATAATTCTAGTTGTTCATAAGGTAAATCCTTACCTGTCCATATTTTAAAGGCTATTATTGCTTGAAAAATAAGCATATCTAATCCATAATGAACGTCGCATCCCATATCTTTAGCTTTTTTTAAAAGCTTTGTCTCATATGGCTTGTATATTAAATCACATACTAACATAGATTCATCTAATACAAGTTCATCCTCAAAGGGTATAAAATCCTCATTAGGACTCATTCCTACTGGGGTACAATTAATAAAAACATTTATATCACATAGAGCTTTTAATTGTGATGGAGTTATACAGGCTGTAATTCTTCCCGGTAGCCCGTCGATATTTAATGTATTCATTATATCCGCAGCCGTACCTATATTACGATTACATATAGTTACGTTACAATCAAACTCTTTAATTAATGATACGACTATACTTCGAGCGGCTCCACCTGCCCCAATAATACATATATTCTTATTATTCAAGTCGAATCCTCTGTTTTTCAATCCTTCTACAAAACCTAACCCATCTGTATTGTAGCCCACTAGCTTACCATTTTCATTTTTAATAGTATTTACCGCCCCTATTAATCTTGCTTCACTAGTTAGCTCATCTAAAAAAGGAATAACATTAGTCTTATGTGGATAGGTAACATTACAACCAACGTAATTAAGAGCCTTTATTCCGTAAATTGCCTCTTTTACATAGTTGTCCTCCACAGTATGCGCTACGTAGACAGAATTAATATTATGTAACCCAAATCCATAGTTATGAATAATTGGTGATAAACTGTATACAGTTGGATTGCCAATTAAACATACAGTTCCAGTGCCCGCATTTATACTTTTCACTTTTCTCCCTCCTTACGGTGTTCCTTTAGAACCACTCTTAATACATGTCTTTCCACTCGTCTTACTATAGTTGTCCACCAAAATTCCTTACTTTCTATTGGGACTACTAAAACAGTGTATATACCCATTCTATTTCCACCTAAAATATCAGTGAAAATTTGATCACCAATTATAGCTGTTGTATTTACGTCAGTACCTAATCTAGCCATGGCCTTTTTAAACGCACCAGTCCTCGGTTTATTAGCCCTATGAATAGCAGGAAGTTTTAATTCCTCATTAAACTTAACTACCCTGTCCTCTGTATTGTTAGATACTAAACAAACCTTAAATCCCTCATCGAGTAATTTAAGTAGCCATTTCTTTGTATCCTCGCTAGCATACTCTATATCCCATGCCACCAAAGTGTTATCAATATCTATAATTAGTCCTTTTATATTATTGCTCTTTAATTTATTTAAATTAATTTGAAAAATAGATTCCGTATACATATCTGGAGTTAATAAATTCATTTAATCTTTCACCTCTGTAAATTATTTGCCGTGGTTCATAAATCTCATTTTGCCCTCTTGTTTAATTTCAATCATGGATCTTTTAATATTTTCCTGTGCAGAATTTAATTCACGTATCATAGCTATTTCACAAGTTGGACAGTATTTATGATGTGCTGATAAAAGCAAACAGCCACATTTCTGACATTCCATATTTAAATGTTCATTAGGTATTTCTACTAGTCTTCCATCCTTAACAAAATTATTAGTTACATGTACAGGTATTCCAATTCTTTGAAATATTTCATGGGCTGTTGCCCCCGGAAATTCCCTTAAGTACTCACGAATTTTATCAAATATTTCTTCTATTTTTCCATAACATGCTTCACAATATTCATGTAGTGAATTTTCATGGATTACACTTTTACATTTTCTACAAGTCCTTATATGCTTGTTGTTAGAATTGTACATATGTCCACATCCTCGTGAAGTTTATTTTGTTTAATTATAACATATTTTATGGCAATTAATTTCTCAAAAGTTATATTTAAGTAGTAAATCATGCTTTCGAACTATGGATTTCCTAGGAAATGTTTAAATTTCAGCATTTACCAGCAAATTTATATATATCTTTATGTTTTGATTTAAATTTCGACAAAGCAAAAGCCAGGGTTCTTCCCTAGCTTTATTTAACAAATTCCTATTTTTCAAAGGATTTGAGTAATTTTTTTGTAGCCCTCTTTTCAATTCTAGACACATAAGAACGAGATATGCCTAATATTTTTGCTATTTCTCGTTGTGTTTTAGCTCCACCCTGACACATCCCATATCGCATCTCAATAACCATTTTTTCTCTTTTCTTTAATACTTTTTGCATATGCTGATATAGTTTTTTAACTTGTATTTTCAACTCAACTTCATTTAAAACTTCATCAACATCTGTTCCCAGTACATCTATTAAGGATATTTCATTACCCTCCCGATCTACACCAATAGGTTCTTGTAGTGAGACTTCAGTTTTTATCTTTTTACTTGCTCTAATTGTCATCAAAATTTCATTTTCGATGCATCTCGCGGCATAGGTTGCCAATCTAGTACCTTTGTTTCTGTCAAAGGTTGTTATACCCTTAATTAGACCAATGGTACCTATCGAAATTAAATCATCAACATCAGATCCAATGTTACTGTACTTCTTGACTATGTGCGCAACTAACCTTAAATTCCTCTCAACCAAGATATTACGCGCTTCCTCATCACCCTTTTCATAGAGCTCTAAATATTTATCTTCTTCATCAACTGTTAAGGGCTGAGGAAAAGAAGTATTACTGGAAATATATGAGACTGCAATAATTATTGGATTTGCAATAATAGGTAATAAATTTCCCAACAAAGCTAGCATGCTATCATCTCCCCCTAGAAACTTACGGAAAACATATATTTTTTATCACTTTAAATAATATGTTGTAAGAGAGATATATGTGCATGTACTCTATCAATTAAAATTTCAATATTTACAGGGTTTTGTACCTTTTTATTCTTCCTTCATTATTCTATTTATAATATCTCTAAATATAGGTACGGCCACTCCTCCACCGGATTTCCCATCCTGCACGAATACTGTTACGGCATATTTAGGTTCATTATTTGGATAATATCCTGTAAACCAAGCATGAAGAACTGGTGAATTCTTGTATGATGACTCTGCAGTTCCGGTTTTGCCCGCAGTGACTTCCTTTAAACTATCACCTACGGAAGTACCAGTACCATTTTTCATAACTGCAGACATATATTTTTGAAGTTCAATAGCTACATCCTCTGGCAGTACTCTGGTTGATTCATCTATTTTTGGCTCTTCTATTATGTTATTCTTATCATCTGTTATAGCTTTAACTATGCTTAAGGGTTTTTTCACACCTTTATTTGCAATAATCTGAGTTAATTGATTTACTTGTATAGGCGTTACGTCTATTTCTCCTTGGCCAATAGATATGTTACCGATGGATGGTCCGACGAGCTGATCCCCCGAAGGGAGTACTCCAGACTCCTCTTCAAGGAAGCCTATATTTGTTTTTTCTCCAAGTCCTAGCCTTTTAGCCATCTTTATAATATTCTCAGCCCCAATTCTTCGTCCAAGTTGAACAAAGGTCGAATTACAAGATTTAGCAAAGGCTGTTTCTAAATTTATCTCGCCATTTCCACCATTTGCAAGTGACGTACATTTTATTTCCTGATTACCTACAGTTTCTATTCCATTACAATAGAATAGTTCTTCAGGATCAACCAAGCCCTTTTCTAAAGCCTCCGCAGCTAATACTATCTTAAATATTGAACCAGGCGGAAAGGTCATTTGAACCGCCTTATTATATAATTCATCACCTGTGCTTTGTAAATGATTTTTCATATCGTTAGGATTGAATGTTGGTCTACTCGCCATAGATAATATTTCGCCTGTATTAACATCCGTAATAACTACTACTCCTAATTCACCGGATTCGTCCAATACATCCTCAGTAATCTTCTGAATCCTATAGTCTATTGTCAGTTTAACATTGTTTCGGGACATTGAATTATTTACAATACTTAAACCTTCCCCCGGCAGTATTCTTTTTCTACCGTCTAAAATTGCAATAACCGATTTATTTGGTGCACCGGACAGAACATAGTCATATGAACGTTCGATACCTGACAGTCCTTTCTTATCTATGTTGTGCATATAGCCTATTACATGGGATAATAGTTGATTATCCTCATATCTCATTATTTTATTAATAACGAATACCCCTCGTGTTTCAACTATTCTTTTCTCTTGCCAATTAACATCCGCATCTACTGGAAACTCTACTGGATTTTTGGCGTTTGTTAGCCTAGTTGATATATGCCCCTTTGATAATTTTGTAACATCACTTATTAACTCTATATTTTTATCTGAAGATACAAATAAATGGGGAAAAACCATTAGAAACTTTTTCTCCCCACGGTTTACTAAAGGTATATTATTTCTATCAAAGATTTCACCTCTACCCATATCAACAGGTATAGTAAACATCATTTGTTTATTAATTTCCGTCGTATAAAAGTCATGTTTTATTACTTGCAAATAGAACAATCTAAAAATAAGGGCTACAAAAATTGCTGTTGAAAAATATCCTATGAACATTAGCTTTGCCACATGCGTATTATTTTTTCGATCCTCTTCTTTTCTCATTTTTCTCATAAAAAAACCCCCATGTATTTTCTAATAGTATTGCCAGATACTAGGGGTTTAATCAAACGGATCCTCTATGAAATATTTCAATTGTTATATACTTTCATAATTTGGTCAATGTCAGCCGAATACTTATATGAAAACTCAAAGGCATCGACTTATTTATTAACATGTCTTATTATGATAGCAATACAAGACTAATTGCCATCACTATCATACCTAGAATCAGTCCATAAATTGAAAGATGATGATCACCATAATCCCTAGCCGTAGGCAGGAGCTGATCAAATGAGATAAATACCATTATTCCTCCTACTGCTGCGAACACAATTCCAAAAATTACGTCTGTCATAAATGGTGCTAAAATTAAGTAGCCAACCAGAGCTCCTATAGGTTCTGCTACACCCGATAGAAATGAGTACTTAAACGCCTTAAGTTTATTCCCAGTAGCAAAATAAATTGGCACCGATACAGCAATACCCTCGGGTATATTATGAATAGCTATGGCTATGGCGATACTAACACCTAATTTAGGGTCTTTAAGTGTTGAAATTAGCGTGGCAAACCCCTCAGGGAAGTTATGGATTCCTACGGCTAAAGCCGTTAATACACCCATTCTAAGTAACTTCTTCTCTTCCAGATAATTACTAGCTTCAGAAATTTTATCTTCGTTTATGTCTCTCTGTGTGTTTTCATATGAAGGTATAAGTTTATCAATTATTCCAATTATAAACATACCTCCAAAGAATGAAATTATATTCACCCATGAACCTAACTTTAAACCAAGCTCAGATACAAGAGAATCCTTAGCTTTGAAAAATATCTCTACCATTGAAACATATATCATTACCCCTGCGGAGAAACCTAAAGTTATAGATAAAAACCTTTTATTTGTTTGTTTAGTAAATAAAGCTATTAAACTACCCACTCCGGTTGCAAGACCCGCAAAAACCGTCAGAGCAAACGCAAATAATAATCCGCCACCCTCCATCACATTTATCCTCCTTTAATTCACTGTATTATTACTCTAGACTAAAATAGTTAGCCTGGAGTAATTCGATTACTAATATCAAAATATGTATATTTATTTAAATGGTTACTTTCCTCATAACATTTTCAATACTGCATATGTTTTTAATAAGTATTAAGAATAGAGGTGGAATATGGAAACTACCAACTTTGAATTAACAAATTCAATGGAGGACTATCTTGAGATGATATATCGGTTGTCTATAACAGACGGATTTACTAGAATAAATGAACTGGCTGATAATCTAAATGTACAACCCCCCTCAGTTACTAGGATGGTGCAAAAACTATCATCCGTAGGGTTAGTTAATTATGAAAAGTACGGGGTTGTTGCATTAACGGATATGGGAAAAAACATGGGGAGGACACTATTTAAGCGTCATAAGATTATAGAAGTGTTTTTAAAAGTATTGGGAGTTAATGATACTATTGAAGCAGATATAGAAAAAATGGAACACACTTTAAGCGATGCAACATTATCATGTATCGTTAATTACTTATCCTTCCTGGACCAAAATCCTGATATTAGTCAGCGATTTAAAGAATTTAGAGATAATCGAAGCATTTAGTATTCTAATGGAATAATTACTCTTAGATTAACCGGTTCTTTCCAGACATATAAGAATTACGTGATGTAATCCAGACACGACTATTTTCTAATAAATAATTACTAATAATTACCCATTTTAAAAATTTATGTAATTATTTGAAGGAATTTCTGTTATTTTGTCGAATTATGTTAACTTGTAAAATTTTGAGACTGGAGAGATGTCATTAATGATTAACTGGCAAAAAAGTAATTTAAATTCAAAGGTTAGAAATAAAATTCATAAAAGTAAGAGGAGAGCTTACTTTCTAATAACTTTTCTAACTCTATTTTTTATAAGCATAGTTGTTCAACATACTTATGCTTATAGCTTAACAACCCACACTAATTATCAATTAGACAATGGGAGCTCTATCTATTATTCTTTCAATAAGAGTTTGAGCAAGCCGAATGTGCAAATTGTACATAGAATAATGCCTGGAGAAACAATGTATAGTATTTCTAGAAAATATTATGATTCCACCGAATTTGTACAGGATATAGTATTTAATAATAATATTAAGAATCCAAGTACGGATTTAAAAATAGGAAATACATTAAACATATCAAACCCTAGACTATTAGATACTTATAGGGTTAAATCAGGGGATACAATTTTCAAAATAACACAGCAATACTTTAGTTCCGATTGGTTTACAGACTATATCCAAAGGATAAATGGCATTCAAAACCCTAATATAGACACAAAGTCAGGTGTTAAAATTGTTATTCCATTACCCGGTGCAATAGTTTCACATACTGTTCAGCCTGGTGAAACACTTTATAGAATAGTTTTAAGGCATTTTCAAGTTTCAAAGTTCCAGAGTTTTATTACTAACTATAACGACATTAATTCGGGGAGTGTCAAGATTGGATCAGAAGTTAAAATTCCTAATCCTTATTTTGTTGAGAAAAAAGTAGTCAGCAGACATAAGGTTGAAAAATATAATAACTTCATTGAAATTGATAGATCTAAAAATACGCTATTACTTTATAAAAACAAAAAGTTAGTTCGTTCCTTTAGGGTGGCCACTGGGAAAAATTCTGATCCTACACCCGTAGGAAACTATAAAATAGCAAATAAAATTAAAGACCCCTGGTATTCACCGGAGGGTATCCCAGGTAAGGATTCTAGAAACCCTTTAGGGACAAGGTGGTTAGGTCTAAGTGTGCCAAATACAGGTGGAACAAAGTATGGTATACACGGCACTAATGATCCAGGTTCGATTGGACAAAGTGTGAGCCTTGGATGTATCCGTATGAATAATGCAGATGTGCAATGGTTGTACGACAATGTTTCCATAGGGACAGTAGTTATAATAAAGAATTAGACAAAAAAAGGACTAAATAGTCCTTTTTTTAGTCTTTTTTTATTTACTAAGACGCAGCTCGTGAAAGTATTGAACTATAGGGTGCTTTAACTTAATAGTTTCACCCATGCTTAGCAGTCTTTTCTTTCCAATCCTTCTGTCTACTAAAGCGAAAACGTTTAGGAGAATATCATCACTTTTTAAGCTTTCCTCAATGGAAGTAGATAGAAACTTATTAGCAACAATACTAAAATTTGATTTACTTAACGCAATCTGAGCAGCCATTAAGTCCTTAGCATAATTAACAATCTTCCTATTTCTTGCAATTACCTCAAGACGTTCCTCTGGAATTGTTCCTTTAGAATCTTTTCTAACCGCCTCTATTTCATCATTACTAATTGGTATTTGTATATTCTGATCATTCTTTATTTCCTGTTCTGTTTCATACCATCTAACTCCGGTAGTATTATCACTCATATTAAATACTTTCTTCTTATCAACTGTAATATAGCACAATCCTGCTTTATCAGGTAAATATCTATATCCAGTCGCACTATATTCAACTCTTCCCTTTAAAGAAGGATCAAGGAAACTCTCTAAAAGTTGTTTCGTTTTACTCCATATCATAGTTCTTCCCCCTATAAAGCCTCGAAACTGAGAAATACAAACTAACTATATATCTTAGAATAAAGGACTGTTATTTCGGTTATTTATAATATTCTGTATCTTCGTAACTATAATATCTATAGCTACCTTATTGTCTCCGCCTTCGGGGATAATAATATCTGCATACTTTTTATTAGGTTCAACAAATTGTAAATGTGCAGGTCTCACAGTCGTTAAATACTGATTAATAACTGAATCTAAATCTCTACCCCGCTGATTTATATCCCTTACGATCCTTCTTATAATCCTCACATCCGCATCCGTATCAACAAATATCTTTATATCAAGCAATGAACGTAAGACCAGATCTTCAAATATCATAATTCCTTCAAGAATAATAATATCCCTTGGCTCGACTAGTTCCGTCTCTTGCTTTCTAGTATGTTTTTCAAAATCATATATAGGTTTATTAATAGCTTTATTTTGTAAAAGACTTTTTAAATGTTGAATTAACAGTTCAGTATCGAAGGCTAATGGATGATCATAATTATTTAGATTTCTTTCCTCAAAGGTTTTATGAGACTGATCCTTATAGTATGAGTCCTGTTCAATTACTACTATATTATTCTTCGGTAAACTCATATGAATAGCCTTAGCTACGGTACTCTTTCCTGAACCTGTTCCGCCTGCAATTCCAATTAGAATCGGCTTATTCATATTAATCTTCCTTTCTTTCTTTTCTTAAGATGTAGTATGGCTCTATTAAAAAAGGTATTTTCATTTTAATAATTTGCTGCGGGTGTGGTGCGACTTCTAACTCATTTCCTTCTTCATCCCACATTTCTTCAATAGTCATTTTAATAATTTCTGTATTCGGACTTAATATTTCTATATTGTCACCCTTAAAAAAACGATTTCTCTGTTCAATAGTTGCAATCTGAGTTGCTTGGTCATAGTCCTTCACCAATCCTATGAATGAATAGTCCCTAATATATGATTTCTCACTATATATATGTTCTTCGTGGTCTGGTTTTTCAAAATAGAATCCAGTTGTAAAGTCTCTGTGACTAGCTGTCTTTATTTCGTTTATCCATTCATCTTTACATTCCCAGTTTTTAGGGTTATCATAATAGCCATCTATGGCCATACGATAGGACCTCACTACTGTTGCAACATAATATGACGTCTTCATTCTTCCCTCTATTTTTAAGGAAGTAATACCCGATTCAATTATATTGGGAATATATTCTATCATACACATATCTTTAGAATTCATGAAATATGTACCCTTCTCATCCTCATACACCTGCATATATTCACCAGGTCTCTTTTCCTCCATAAGATAGTAATTCCATCTACAGGACTGAGCACATTCTCCCCTATTTGCATCCCTATTGGTCATATAGTTACTTAGCAGGCAACGGCCAGAGTATGAAATACACATAGCCCCATGAACAAAGGCCTCTAAATCTACGGACTTGCTTGCCTTCTGGCTAATTTCCTTTATTTCCTCAAAGGATAATTCCCTGGCTAGTACAACTCTACTAGCCCCCATCGTATGCCAAAAGTTTACGGTTAAGTAGTTTGTATTATTTGCTTGAGTACTTATATGAACTTCCATGTTAGGCACAGTTTCTTTAACCAGTGCAAATGTACCCGCGTCCGACACGATTACCGCGTCTACGTTAATATCACTAAGGGATTTCAAATATTCGGGTAGTCCTTCCAGATCCTCATTATGAGGTATAATATTTGCTGTAACAAATACTTTTTTACCCAGTTCATGGGCAAATTTTACTCCTTCTGCTAATTCCTCTATTGTAAAATTCTTCGCTGCAGCGCGCATTCCGAATATCTGTCCTCCAACGTAGACTGCATCCGCCCCATACATGAATGCAATTTTAAGCCTTTCTAAATCCCCTGCCGGTGCTAATAATTCAACCTTTTTCACGTTATACCTCCTACTTTTTATAGCTAATAGCTACCCCATCACCAATAGGGATAATGGTTGTATCTAGCTGTGGATGATTACATATGTAGTCTAGATATTGTCTCATTCTATTTACTATAGTTCGTTTCCTTCTAATAACTAATTCGTCTGTTGCAACCATGCCTTTAAATAATATATTATCAGATATGATAATTCCGCCAACCTTTAGAAGCCTAAGACAATTATCTAGAAAGTCATTGTATTGTCCCTTTGCTCCATCTAAAAATATTATATCAAAC
>Ga0194137_10001209_pt1 | contig 15898 bp, 17 predicted proteins | sample TARM_MetaG_T3_14_FD_134025 | JGI IMG/M metagenome (GOLD analysis project Ga0194137, IMG submission 134025) | Freshwater microbial communities from Pennsylvania, USA, analyzing microbe dynamics in response to fracking - TARM_MetaG_T3_14 (version 2) | ecosystem: Environmental > Aquatic >... | reverse complement strand
TCTTAATATATTTAATTTACAATCCTTTGAAAGTATGGTTATTTCAAATAAAGAAATAGAAGAAGTTATTTCTACTATTCTAGGAAAAATAAATGCAGAGATAGAAAAAAACTTAGGTTTTTATGTTGAGGTGGATAACGTAAATAGTTTTAATTCTTCAAGTCTACAATTACATAAAAATTTAGTTGATACGGTAGAAATCTTCAAAGCCTCACAAAAGATTACAAAATTCTGTGAAAAAACTATTAAGACCTTCTTCCAAAAGGCCTTTAAAAATCTTTGTCCTTTTAGACCTGCACAACATGTAGTCAAACAATTCCGTATTAGTAGTAAAATATTAGGTAATAAAAGCCATGCTACTCAGGTGGAAATTCACCAAGATAAAATATATAGACAAATTCAAGGAATGCTGTTAAATCTAAAAATAGATATCCGTAATCATCTGATGGAAAAAACCCTTGAAAATATTTCTTACATCCGAGAAAATGTTATTAAATCAAATAACTATTCCATAGCATAAGCTTAAAAGATTTAGAATTAATATTAAATATTAAAAAACAAGGTAACAATTACCTTGTTTTTTTTCGTTAAACTCTTGAATCTTCAACTTAAACCTTTATTAGTATCGTATAGATTCTTTCTATTTTGTTAAAGATATTATAAGGAATAAAAAAAAAGGAGGAATTTATATGGATGACCAAAATAAAAGTGTATCTAATGAAAAACACAATATAGAAAACGAACTTAATGAACTAAAAAATCAGTACAATAGTTTAATAAAAGAATTCAAGATGTTAAAAGAAAACGATGTTAAAATAAATAAACTCAAGGAAAATATGACTATTTCCCAACAAGAATTTAGTCAGATGAATCAAACCCTGCAGGAAATAACGAATAAATTAAACTGTATCTCCGATGAAAATAGACAGAAAAAGGCTATGAGAAATAGGGGCAGCATGATGGGCATGATGGGTGGCATGATGGGTGGAATGCTGAGAAAAACTGCCGTAATGACTATTGGTACTGTTATGAAAGTTGCAGATGTTACTATGAGAACAGTATCTATGGCAAAGGAAGGTATAGAGGATATAGTGGCTGAGGCGCAATATGAAAATACTAAAAAACGAAGAAATGAACACGAATACTGTGAAGAGTAATGATTAACATAAGTACTGAACATATAGAAGTTATATCTTCGATACCAGGCAGACTTAGATTAAATACTAGTAGAATTTTCAATTGGAATTTGTTTAGGGATAATGTAATAAATTCTCTGTTTAAATTAACTGGAATTAGAAACATTATCTATAATAAAAATACAAGGAATACCCTAATACTTTATAATGAGAAGTATCTCAATGAGTCAAAAATTATTCATTATATACGAAAATTCAATTGTGCAAAAATGGTTGTTCTTACTCCCCCTGATGACCAGTCATTAGTTACAGAAATTATAAAGTCATTAAGCCCTATAAAATTAATAAAAAATAGAAATGATTGGACCCAGGAGAATGAATATTCTACCTCTAGAACTCTTATAAAAACAGGACTTGCCGTAGGTGCTATAGGATTAGCTCTTACGGCTACCCCATTGAATTTAATTTCCGTTGCAATTTTAAGTTATCCTGGTATAATGTTTGCCGTGTCTTCAGCAGCCCACTATTTTATAACTAATATAGCAAATCGCCATAGAATCTTCATTAGAAATAATGAAACCATTAAAACTTTTAATAACACTACTGATTTATTAATAGATGATACTGTTCTCTTTGATTTATCTTTAGATGGTTTAACTAATGCAGATAAAAGTTCAGATTCTGTATCTTCTAATTTTAAAACTCTACAGCATATAATTAAGCCCTATACAAAGGACTTTATTCAAAAATTCAGAAAGTGTGGATTTATTGATATTACAACTCTGACAACTAACAAAAATAGTATAGTTGAGCAAGGCTCTAAATATCTAGGGATTGATAAGATTTATGAAATAAACAAACAAAATAGTAGTTTAGCACAGAACAGAGAAAAACAAATGGTTACTGTTATAGGATGTATAAATGGTATTAAAGAGTATACTCAGCATACAAAACCTAGTACAACTATAGGGATACATCCTGAGACTTCCACTCTATTGCAGGATAATGACGCCAATATTAACGTACATTCAAAGGATGTAATATTAATACCTAAATTTTTACGATATGGTCAAATCACTCATGAGCTAATTAATCGTTCTCAAGTTCTGGCATTAACCATTAATGCTATTGCTTTAATTATGACTTTAACCAGACAAATCCATCCGATTATGGCCTTATCTATATATATAATAAACTTGTTATTACAAATAATACTATTACAAAACAATACGGAAAAATATAAAGGAGTACTATTTAATGAATTCTAGTGCAACGGGAATAGATATAAAAGAAAGTTTAATAAAAGCAGAACAATTATTAAAGGGTGTTATTTTAAAAAGCTTTGAGGAATTGGAACAAAACCCTGAGAAAGAAAAGGAAATTATAGACTTATTAATTCAACATGGTAAAAATTTAAATGATTATTTCTTTGAAGTTTCAGAAAAAAGAGGTAATGATAAATTAGCGAAAAGTCTTATCAAACATGTGATGTTCAAGAAGTTTTAAAAAGATATGTACTCCAAGGAAGGAGAATCCTTACATTATGAATAGAAAACTTATTTATTTGCTTGGACTCGGAATAATTAGCCTTCAACTTTATAATTCACAAATGAAAAATAATGATAATATCATTGAGGAACCTGACACTTTCATAAATAATGAATATTTAGATATAGAACAAAGAATTAAAGAATTGAGTTATAAAACTATGCAATTACAAAACAAAGTTAATAAACAAATACAAAGCTTAAATACTTAGATATAGATAGAGGTGTAGATTTTGATTGAAATTAGTGCCCTACCTGGACGAATAAGATTTAGAGTTCCTCATCTTCTCAGTAAAGAGGTGGCTAACTATATTCATGTTTCTATAGAAAGACTAAGAGGTGTAAAGTATAGTAAGGTTAATCATTACACCTCTTCTATTCTTGTGGTCTATAATAGTAAACATTTGAATAAGCAGACTATTGAATTTGAAATTAATAATATTTTGGATTATAGAAATCATTATAAGGAAAACCACCTACTTAAGCAAGAGGAAGTCTATATTAGTGCCGTAAGGAATAGAGATAGATCTCGAAATAGACTACTATTCTATGGCTCTCTTTACGGTCTTTTTAAATTTAAAACTTACTTATTTGGCCAATTTTCGATTAGTAGAAATATACGTCTACTAACTGTAGCCTCTGCAATTACAATTATAGAAGGTTATCCCACACTCAAACGCTTTTTAAGTAATCTACCAATAAAATCGCCTGTGTTGTCGGATTTCCTATTAAAGATAACTGCCATGGCCCTGATCTTTTTAAGAGAAGATGCCACAGGTTGTTTCCTGTTAAGTTTAAAATATTTGAATGATTATTTAAGATACTCTACAGAAGTAGAATACCTAAGGATGATTAACCAAAGTATAGATAAAAACTCAAATATGGTAAGATTAGAATCAACAGATGGAATAGAACTTCTAACACCAATTTCGTCATTAGAAATTGGTGATGTAGTTTCCTTAAGGGAAGGGGACTACATACCAGCTAACGGTATTATTACGACTGGAACAGCAGCAATAGATGAGTTATTTGCTTCAGGTTATGTAGATATCAAAAATAAAGTAGTAAATGATAGGTTACATGAGGGTTCCAAGGTCCTGTCTGGTGAAATTACTATGAAAGTTCTCGAAATACCCTTTAGTGCAGAGAAAATACAAAATTCAATAGAACAGTTACTTATACATGAAAAAGTTACTTCCTATGAAGAATCGATAGGCTACTTCTCATTTATAATGGCCTTCATTAAGTATTTTACTACTGGTGATATATTAAGTTCCATGTCCATTATGCTTTTACTCTGTCCTACGGGCTCTCGACTTGCAGTGAATGCTGGAGTGAATAGTTATCATCATCTTCTAGGAAAGCATGATATTTTCCTTAGAAACCCAGGTACTCTGGAAAAGATGTCACAACTTAATCATGTTGCCTTCGATAAGACGGGTACTCTAACCCAAGGGGCATCACATACAGTTAGAGAGGATGCTCCAAAATTAATACAATCTTTAAAAGAAATGGGTGTAACAAAGCTATCTTTAATATCTGGAGATAGTAAGGAAAAAACCCTCTCTATAGGTAAAGAGTTAAACATTGATAATATCTATAGCAACTGTAGCATGCAAGAAAAGGGCATTGTAATTAATATGTTAAAAGATCAAGATACTATTATGATGGTTGGTGACGGAGTAAACGATTTATTGGCTATGGAATATGCAGATGTGAGCGTTGGCCTAGTACATACATCATGTGATAAGGTTAAGTTACATACTGATTACGTTCTATTTGATAATGATTTGGAGAAGATAGCAGACCTTATAGTACTATCACAAAGATCCTATGGAACTATAAATCATACTATTAACTTTTCAAAATATTATAACATTGCTCTGGGGGTATTATCCCTATTCATACCTTTCAATCCTTACTATGCAAAAACCTTAAATACAATTAATTCTATGTCTGTTATGTTGCTAAGCAAAAGAATTGAATATTATAAACCAAATTCAAAACCCCAGACTGTTAATTAAAAACAGTCTGGGGTTAATCAAATTAAGTTTTACTTAAGGAAAACTTTAATATTACATAGATGTCATTTTCTAAGTAATATCCCAATAATCCCAAAAAATGCAAATAACACAGCGCATAATGTCCTAAAATTTAATATACGAACTAATTTAGATTCAATTTCCTCTATTCGCTTGTTTTCATTCTTAGCAACTACATTTCTAAAAACTATATCACTAATTCCTAATAAAATGGCAAAAAATACAGAAATAATTGAAAATATTTTAGCTAAATTGATGTCAAATAGGTTAATAATGTTTCCTCCTTCGTAAATTACATGTAATATTTTATATTCTAATTCATTATTAGCATTTAATTTCAAAGCTTGCCTGTCTATAGCATATGAAATAAACTAAGGCCCAATCCAAGAAACTTCTCAGAAATTGAGCCTTTATTTATATATCTATATGTTTTTAGTATTCCTATTCTGTTAATTCATATCCATTAACAAATACAAAGTATGCCTCGACAGCCCCAGAATAGTTCTCTTTTTGCTTTTCTCCAACCTCATAACTAAACTGAATCCTTCTTAATAGATCAATAGTTACCTCAGAACCAGCTTCTACAACCTCATCTAAATTCACATTAAACACTCTCTCGACTGCCTTAGCCCACTTAATGATATCATTTATCGCATTTAGGCCTAACACTTTACCTATTGAATAATATTTTCCAATGTATTCTCCCTGTTCCTTTAAGTATCCCTTAAAATCTACTTCTACCATTATGATTCCCCCAATCTAAATTAGTTAGCTCAACTATACTATATGAATTCCTCATATTCTATGTGCTATGTCAAATATTATTATCCTTTAAGGGATTACGAAAGGGATATAGAAATTAGTTATTATATAGTTAAGAAGACAAGTCTAGACCCTATTCAATCTGAGTTATAACTAGATGTGCCGATACAGGTCTTGTTCCACCAGCAAGTGGAGTAATGGTTAACGCAGTCGCATTGCCTTCTGGATTTCGTACAGTTAATATTGAATTAACTTCTGTTGTAGTTACTAGCGCTATACCTACAATCTGAGTAGTGCCTGTGGCTCTTCCTACAACTGTATATTCTAAATCTGCCCCATTAAGGGTTAATATCAGTTGTCCAGCCTCACTCACACTTACTTGAAATGAAACTTGGTATGTTCCAATTTCTAGCAAATTAAAAGTAGCGGGACCTGTTCGTGTTATTGCACCACTATTAGGTCCATCTTGTGGGAAGCTTACATCTGTGCCTGGCGCTACTGTTGTAGCATTATCAGGTGGCATCAATGCATAAAAATCTGCATAGTTTAATACTCCTGCTGGCCCTGTTGCTCCTGCTGGTCCTGCTGGCCCTGTTGCTCCTGCTGGCCCTGTTGCTCCTGCTGGCCCTGTTGGCCCTGCTGGTCCTTCTGGTCCTGTTGCTCCTTCTGGTCCTGTTGCTCCTGCTGGTCCTGTTGCTCCTGCTGGCCCTGTTGCTCCTGTTGGCCCTGCTGGTCCTGTTGCTCCTGTTGCTCCTGCTGGCCCTGTTGCTCCTGCTGGTCCTGTTGGTCCTGGAGGGCAGTCGTCACATGGCTTATGACATTTCTTTGGATGTCTATTACAGCTGCGAAAATCAACACAATTCTTATATTCAGACCTCTCTAGTATAATGTAACATTTGGTATTTAATATATCTTCATTACATTTACTCTTCATCTTTAAAACTCTCCTTATATTATTATTTTGGATAATACTGTACAACATATTATCTACCATAATCTATTCTAAAGTAATAAAAATGTGACTCTTTATCCGTTATCGAAACCCTTTTCTATTATTTCTGATCTCCTTTTAGTAATTTGACATATACACATTCATCTTCGTTTCCTATAATAAAATCCCTCAAAACCAGTCTGAGGGATTTTAAACACTTTTATTTAGTTGACTACTTTATTCTATCTCATAATTTTTTTTGATAGTTCTTTATAAAAATAGACACTTCTGGCTTATTTCCAATTAATAAGTGTTGTTTGAAATTAATATCATTACTATAAACATAAAAATGAAAGAACAGATAGAATATGGAAGATAAACATATCATTTGATGAATTTGGATTTTAAACCCACTTACTAACTACTACATAGTTTAAATATTATTGAAAACAAAATGACCCCTGAATACCAGAGATCATCAAAATTATATATCTTAAAATATTTCTATTTAAGGCCTCAATATCCCACTTTCATGTACCGACTTAATTGCTTTGTTCAGATCTTCTTCATCTTGAACTAACGCCATTCTTACATAACCTTCCCCGGACGGACCGAAGGCGCTTCCCGGTGTAACAATAACGCCCGCTTTTTTCACCATATCCATAGCAAAATCCGCAGACTTTTTATAGTGTGGTGGAATTGACGTCCAAACAAACATAGTTGACTCTGACTTCTCCATTATCCATCCGATCCTATTAAATCCTTCCCAGAGAATATCCCTGCGCTTCTCATAAGCTTTTTTAGTTTCTTCTACACAGCTTTGATCTCCGGTTATCGCAGCTATAGCAGCTTTCTGAACTGGAAAAAACATACCATAGTCCATATTTGATTTTAATATTTTTAAACGGGATATTACTTCAGCATTCCCAACACAAAACCCAATTCTCGCCCCAGCTAAGCCATAGGTTTTAGATAGTGAATTAAATTCTATACCTATATCCTTCGCCCCTGGAAAAGCAAGAAAACTACCGCATTTCTTATCATCAAAAACTAGATCACTATATGCATTATCATGAAGAACAATTATGTCATATTTTTTAGCAAACACTACGAGTTCTACATAGAAATCATCCGGTGCCATTGCTGTAGTTGGGTTATTAGGGTAGGATACAATCATAAATTTTGATTTTTGTGCGATTTCCTCAGGGATATCCTTTAAAGAGATAATATAACCATTCTCTTTTTTCTGTGGCATAAAGTGAAGCTCTGCCCCAGCAAGTAGTGGCCCATCTGCAAATACTGGATAGCATGGGTCTGGAACTAATACAATGTCTCCTTCATCAATGATGGAAAGAGAAATGTGCGCTAGACCTTCCTGTGAACCAAGTAAAGAGCAAACCTCCGTGTTCGGGTCTAGTTCTACGCCATATCTTGCTTTATACCAATAACTCACAGCCTCTAATAACGCACTTTGATCATTGATAGCATAGACATAGCTCTTTTCGTCTGCAGCTGACGTACATAATGCCTCTATAATATGTTTTGCAGGAGGAATATTTGGTGAGCCTATACTTAAGTCAATAACTGATCCACCATTTTCTATTCTCTTTTTCTTTAATTCCTGTAAAGTAGTAAATATACTTTCTCCGAACTGATCCATTCGCTTTGCAAACTTCATAATTGTTTAACTCCCCTTTATATACAGTCTCTTATATAACTAAATGAATAGACTCTAAAAAAATAATAGTTGCGTTTATATTTTACTTTAGATTCTATTAATTTTCAATAAATTACTATTATTGCTCCTTTGTAAATATCTGAAATGATTTAACAATACCTGCTTTAAGCATAAATAGACATTTCTAATATAATAATGCCGAAATTATGAGAAATTTACAGTTAATTCTATGTCCAAATTATTGTTTTTATCCTTTATACATAGTGTATTTACAAAAAAACTATGGTAAAATGATATAGTATATATTAAAAAGGGGTGGACTTATTATGGATTTTACAAACATTTATATTGTAGGCGCAATATTAAGCGTTAGTGTTGTGGCAGGGGTTATATTCTATCGTAATAGAAAAAATAATTTAGAGAAGTTTTTCGAACAACTTTCAATGGAAACAAGGCAAGTACCTAAACAAAAAAAGAGTAGCTTTTTACTACTGATGTTCAGAGAATCACTTTTAGCTGCAAAGAACAAATCAGGTAAAACTTCTTTTAATAGTAAACTTCAAAATCCTAAATATTTAGATATTCAGTTAGCACAAATGTCATATATTCTTAAAGACCCGTCAAAATCAAAGGATAAAGTAATTAAAAAATCACTTACTTTATTAAACCATTACTATGTATGGGAGAAAGCTAAAATATCTAAGGATAAAAAAGAAGTTAAAAACAAAGCTTCCTAGTAAGACATGTAACTTAAATTACATTTGAGCCTCTATCATTAATAATTTACTATTGAAAAAGCAACCCCTTATTTATCTGTTTAAACTCGATAATAAGGGGTTTTCTCTTAAACTAGACCCATTAAATTTCCTATATGTATTATGTCTAATTGCTAGACTTAATCCTTTTCCAACGTTTTAAAATTGGAAAAAACTCATTCATCATTTTTCTAGCATCTTCCTCGGTCATTGAAGCATTTGCGGCAACCATATGGGGAATGCAAATATTAATCATCTCTTCCATTGATTCATCTGCTGTAAATGCACCTTTTCCAAAACAGTATTTACAATAATCTACACTTTTACTTCCATCTTTATTGGCTCAGTATTTTATTTACCATCTATTAGCTACTTCTTACTCTGATTGCAGTTGTTTTCAAGTATATTATAGATTACACTACTATATTCTTCTAGTAGAATTATTCTGTAAAGCATTTTATATGTTTGTTTGTGGTTAGTTAGGGTAATAGTTTAATACATATATTGTGAGGTGTTCATCTCGATAAATATAAAAGATAGATATGAGAGGGGATAATAATATGAAAATTTTAGTTTGTACTGACGGGTCAAAAGAAAGTCTGAAGGCTATAGAAGAAGCATGTAAAATTGCTGATGGTTGTAAAGTTAATGAGGTTTCTGTGATTCATGTATATGAGGGTAAAGTAAATTTACCTATAGGAATTTTTGGTTATGGCTATCATCCTACTAATGAAGATTTAGTAGAATTCAAGAAAGCACATGAAGAGGCTAAGGAAAAAAGTAAAGAGAGTTTGCTGGAAGCTGAAAAAATCTTTCAAGCTAAAAATATAACGGTAAATACTATTTTTCAACAAGGATCTCCTGCAGAAGTGATTACAGCTGTGGCTGAAGATCAAGGCTTTGACTTAATTGTACTAGGTAGAAGAGGTATAAGTGGGGCGAAGAAGCTATTCCTGGGAAGTGTAAGTAATGCCGTATTACAACAAGCAAATACAAGTGTACTTATTGTTAAATAAGTTATTATGAAAAATTATTGGGGTCAGTTTTAACTGTCCCCTTTCGCTATCTAGGTAAATACTCTATTTGCAAACTTTATTTTTATTTTGATACCGTCTGAATACTAGAGAGGGCCCTTATATTGACAATACGGCCATTACTTAGGAGCCATATACCCTATGGTCTATTAATATGGATAAACAACTTCTTGTATAATCTCGACGATAAAACAATGATATTGCTAGATTATTCCTGTAACAATTAACCACTGGTCTCTTCCCCAATTTTATTTCTGAATCTATTTATATCCTATCCTAATATTTTGATCTATCTATTGTATATTTATCACTCTATTTTTAAATATTCTTTAACTCCGTTGCATATAGATTCTGCAATTAGATTCTGCAATTAAATTCTGCAACTCCCCATTAAACATTAACTGTTCTTCTTGGGAATTCGTTAGATATCCAATATCCAATAAAACTGATGGCATATCTGTATCTCGCACTACAAATAGCTCTTCTTTCTTAACCCCACGATCCTTAAAACCTGTTGAGTCAACTACATTTTTATGCATAACTTCTGCGAAGGTTTTGAACTGTTCATGATAATAGTATGATTCTGTACCAGATATATCCGATGTATCAAATGTGTTTCCATGAATCGATATATACAAATCTGCATCCAACTCATTTGCAAATTCGGTCCTATAGTTATCTATGGTGGAAATAAAAATATCATCTTCCCTAGTCATATAAACCTCGATACTGTCTTCATTTTTTAAGATTTCTTTTACCTTCTTTGATAAACTCAAATTAAAGTCCTTTTCATATAAACCACTAAACCCTATTGCTTCCACATCTTTTCCACCATGGCCTGGATCGATTACTACTTTGAATGTTTCTTTTGTTGTACTATAAACAACATTATTACTATCAGCTTGTTTAATTTTACTCCATGCTACAACTGACATTATCAGTAAAAATATAATCCCAATAAATCTTAATCTTCTTTTCACCCTTTTTTTCATACAGTTTCACTCCTTTATGATAAAATACATTATCTACTTTCTTTAAATTCTAGTATATCAATAGCTTCATAGTAGTTTTCACCCAAGTAGCCCCTTTGTAAGGAACACTTTAGTACTTTTATTTTAACTCATGATTTAAGGCTTCTCGGGTTTTGGATTTATTCAGCTTACCTGCTATCGTAGATGATGTAAATTATAAAATCATTTTAAAAGCTCAACTATAAAAAATACTATAGTCAAAGCTATTTTCCTTAAGCATCAAAAAACAACTCCTTTACCATAGTTTAATTTAACCATATTCTAGGGAGTTGTTTATTAATATTAGCTTATTAAAATCTTATGATTTTCTTACGATAGATATTTTCTTATCTAACATATATTAATTGATTTTTGCTAAACTATTACAAAACCGTAATCCTTATATCTATGCCAATTCGCATGCATAAGTAGTGTAGGGTCCCGTAATAATGCTTATGTGTAATTTATTCAAACTGGACATTCCCCATATCTAAAGGAAGAGAATTCTTGTCTGTTAAGAACCAGTCTATTTTGAAAGTTACTATACTTCTGCTTGCTCTATGGTCTTGGTTTTTCAGTCATCACTGTTCTTTATCTTCAAGTTTTTTAATAACTTTAATTTTTTTAGCCATGCCTAAGTCTTTGAGTTTGGTTCTGTGCTTTCTCTTCATTTACTGTTTTGTCTACCATTACCAAAAAATATTGTTTTACCTGATGATATAAACTCCTTCCACAAATAACGTTATGTTATCCCTTTAATCGTATTAACAGTTCTATATACTCCAAACGTTGTGCCTAGTTGTATATTTGCACAAACTATATTAAAACCATAAGTTTTTAAATCGAGTCCAAGACTTTTAGAATAAACCTTTCTGCATTTTTCAAATCTCTTGGGTTTGGATGTCCTAGAGATAATCTTCCTATCAAATCGAAAAGCTTATTGTTAGAAAACTCCTTTGCTATAAAGCTTCCCTTGCATGAAAAGCTACCCTTGTTTGATGCACCCTTTGACACTAAATGCTTAATAAGTCTATTGTTGTAGCACTTCATTCCTACTCCACTAGTCGAAAAGACAAAAATGTTTTTCTCTTTTAAATTCAATTCATCTACCACTCTAAAAACCTTTGGTGACAGACTTTCTCTGTACACCCCAGAACCAAATCCAATAAGACTATAATTTTCTACGTTAATATAACTAGTGTCCTTTATATTTATAAGATCACAATCAATTTTCTCAGCAAATACCCGTGCAATTTTTTCAGTATTATTTTTGTAGTCTGAATAATAAACAATCAGGGATTTCATAACATTTCACCTCATTAAATTTCCTAATATTGAAATTAAACCACTCAAAATAAAACAATAGGGGGTAGAACCAATATACGCTTCGCCACATTTTAATTAAAAATAAAAACACCCCATTAATTCGCTATCTAAACTTACGTTTGTTAGCCATATAACAGGGTGTTTTAGATATTCACATTATAAATTACATAGCAGCCATTTTTCTGCACTCTTCTGCGCACATTCGGCATATTTTAGCACATTTTTGACAATGGGCATCCTTAAACATAGCACATTCTTGTGCACACTTATCACATATTTGTGCGCATAATTGACAATGCTCTTTAGAAAATCGTCCACTCATTGACATCATTGATACTGACATTTGGCACATCATTGCACATTCAATTAATATACTGACACAGTTTTTCCTTGCATTTAAATCCGGTTCATTTAGACACGCATTAAAACACTCATAACATGCCTGTGCACATTTTGTACAAGCATCTATACATGCTTGCATCATATCAGTTTTATTAGTTACTACACCCATAATAACACTCCTTTTTCCTTTTAATTTCTTCTTGGTTATTATGGGATATAGTATAGATTTTTATGCATAATTTTATCCTTGAAGTTAATTTGTAAAGTTCTTTTGGTAATAAATCAAAAAACCCGAATAAGAATTTATTCAAGTTTTTGATTTATTTTTTTCAATTGATATACTACTTATTTGAAGTGTTACAACTACAATTTTTTTTGGTTGTTTCACTAGCTGGACATCCAATACATTTGACGCCCTTTTTCTTTTCGATTATAATCTTTGCAATTGCTGCACTGATTATTGCTATTATAACCAAAATTACAATTATATTTGGCATAATTCCCTCCTAAACACTTAAGGCTACCTTTTTCTCAGCTTTTTCGTCACCTTTCTTCATAAGATATACAACATAACCGATTAGCCCTACTACAACAATTAAACCTGGGATGAAACCAGTACCTAAAGTACCTGTTGTTATTAAAGTTCCTACTTGATAAGTAATAAATGCAACTACATAACCCATGCCAAATTGGAATACAATACCACTCCATAACCACTTCCTATTCTCCATCTCCGAGTTCATGGCACCAATAGCAGCAAAACACGGTGGTGTAAACAAGTTAAACATTAAGTATGCTAATGCAGCTACAGAAGTTAAACCCATAACACTTGCAACATTTGCTCCGTCACCTACTAGTGCAAGTTCTTCCGTATCAATAAAATTTGTTATTGAGTATACAACTGCTAATGTACCAACCACGTTCTCTTTAGCAATAAATCCAGTAATTGCTGCTGCAGCCAATTGCCATACACCAAAACCTAATGGAACCAATAAAATAGCAAATGGTGATGCAATACCGGCTAAAATACTTGTATTTTCTGCACCCTCAGCAATAACTTCGAATTGCCAGTTGAATGTTTGCATAATTTGTACTACTGCGTTGCAAAGAAGTATGATAGTACCAGCCTTAATAATAAATGATTTCCCTCTGGAAAGCATAGATATAGTTGCTCTTTTAATACTTGGAAATTTATATTCCGGTAATTCCATAATGAAGAATGATCTTGCATTTTTCTCACCAGTTATTCTCACTACTATTAGAGCTCCCATAATGATGATTGCAATACCCATGAAGTACATAGAAGTTCCTACCCATGCTGCATCGTTAAAGAAGGCACTTGCAAATAATGCGATAACAGGTAACTTGGCCCCACACGGCATAAAAGGTGTTAACATCGCAGTTGTTCTTCTTTGTCTTTCATTTTTAATTGTTCTCGTTGCCATAACACCAGGAATAGCGCACCCAGTACCTATAATCATAGGAATAATTGATTTACCTGATAAACCTACTCGCTTGAAGAAACGATCCATAACAACAGCAACACGGGCCATATATCCACAGTCTTCAAGTAATGCTAATAAGAAAAATAATACCATGATAAGTGGCAAGAAACCAACCACAGCTCCAACTCCACCAATAATACCATCCAGTAAAAGTGAAGACAGTACTGGTGATACACTATCGCCAAGTAATCCTTCAACCAAAACATATAATGAATCTATCCAGCCAACAAAAGTATCTGCTAAAAATGGTCCTACATGGGTTTGTGATATTGAGAAAACCGCCCACATAATCACTGCGAAAATAGGGATTCCAAGCCATTTATCAGCTAGAATTCTATCGGCAGCATCCTGCTTAGTTTGAGTATTACTACTTATTTTTCTATCCTCTACCTTTGAAACAATTTCTTTAACAAACTCATATCTTTTTTTGTCAGAGGCTTCTACAGAGCTTTTATCTGCCATATTTACGCCCTTATTATTAAATGGTGCGGTTTGAGTCTCACCCTTCACCTCTACTACTTTAGAGATAAGATTTTCTAGACCATTATTGTTTCCATTTGTTGACACCGTTTCAATAACAGGACAACCTAATAGTTCAGATAACCTTTTCACATCTAATGTTGTGCTTTTCTTCTTAGTCAAGTCACTTTTGTTTAAGGCAACAACGACTGGTATTCCTAATTCAAGAAGTTGAGTTGTAAAAAATAGACTTCTACTTAAATTTGTAGAATCAACGATATTAATAATAACATCCGGACTTTCATTTTTAACGAATCTACTTGTAATTCCTTCCTCTGAAGTGAATGGAGACATAGAATAAGCTCCTGGAAGATCTACAGCTGTAATCTGGAAACCCGTCTTATTAAGACTTTCCTTAATATCACCTTCTTTTTTTTCAATCGTTACACCAGCCCAGTTACCTACACGTTCAATTTTCCCTGTTATTGCATTGAATAACGTTGTTTTTCCGCTGTTAGGATTCCCTGTCAGTGCTACTTTCATGTTTTTCTCCGTGTTCATTAATACTTACCTCCGCAATATTTTGAATTTGTTAGCCTTAGCTAACTTTATGGAAATAAAAATTTTATTTTATTTTATGAAACTATATGCAAATGTTAACCTCAGTTAACATTTGTACCAAATAAAGAAAAGCTATATGATTATGGCTTCAGCCAAATCTTTGTCAATACTGTATCTTGCATCCTTTACGGCAATAACATAATTATCAGCAAGTACAGATATCACCGTTACTAATTCTCCTTCGTAACAGCCTAATGTAAACAAGAAGTGCTTAAGTTCCTCATCATTTGTTTCAATATCCTTAATTGTATATTCTGTATTAATTCTTCCCTGTGCCAAGTTCATAGCCGAACCGGCCAATCCTTCTGTTTGGTTCATAGTTCTAGCCATGGATATATTTTCTATGATATTATCCATATCTACACCTCCAAAATTTGTATTTATCAATATTTTATATTATTTTTATGTAAATATTTTTCGATAGCTTCTAGCATCTCATCACTTACTATATGCTCCAACCTACATGCATTTTCACCCGCTTTATCTGCTGTCAACTCAAGAGAGTGTTCGAGAAATAGTGATAATAATCGATGATTGGTATATATTTGTTCTGATAGCAATTTACCCTTATGTGTTAGTGTGATAGTCCCATAGGCTTCTTTATTCACCAATCCCTTATCTTTAAGATACTTCATTGCCTTTGATACACTCGGCTTTGATACCCCTAGACGTTCTGCAATCTCTACACCATGGGCATGACCATAACTTTTTTCTAATATATGAATTGTTTCTAAATACATTTCCATTGAC
>Ga0194137_10001208_pt1 | contig 15900 bp, 15 predicted proteins | sample TARM_MetaG_T3_14_FD_134025 | JGI IMG/M metagenome (GOLD analysis project Ga0194137, IMG submission 134025) | Freshwater microbial communities from Pennsylvania, USA, analyzing microbe dynamics in response to fracking - TARM_MetaG_T3_14 (version 2) | ecosystem: Environmental > Aquatic >... | reverse complement strand
GTGCACAGGCTGCGACCTGTGCGTTGCACCCTGCCCTGTCGATTGCATTTCCATGGTCGATGCCACGCCCGGGCGCACCGGCTGGGATGCCTGGTCGCAGCCTGTGCACAGTGCGGGCACGACGGTATGCATCTGCTTGGCAGCGCCGACGATGGCATCCACCGGGCAGGCCTGGATGCACAGGGTGCATCCTATGCACAAGTGTTCGTCTATCACCGCCACCGGTCTCGGGCGTTCGATGCCGTTGGCGGGATTGAGCGGAATGACCGGCTTGCCCAGCAGCGCCGCCAGACGCGCAACGCCTTCCATGCCGCCGGGCGGGCACTGGTTGTAGCCGGCTTCGCCGCTGGCAACCGCTTCGGCATACGGGCGGCATGCCGGATAGCCGCATTTCGTGCATTGCGTCTGCGGCAGCAGATTTTCGACTTGGTCGGCGAGGTTAAGTAGGGAAGACACGTAGGAAACGGCAGGTTCTGCAATAAAAACCAGGATTATCCGGGGAAACCGGTCGAGCTACAAATAAAAAGCCGTCCACTGAAGGGACGGCCTTGTTGACGCGGATGAAACTGCGGGTGGGATCAGGCGTTTGCCTTGATGAACTCCCCGATCTTCGGGCAAATCACTTCGCGCCAGCGGCGGCCGGAGAAGATGCCGTAGTGTCCGCACTTGGGAGCGGTGAAGTGCAGCTTCTTGGCCTTGGGAATGCTGGAGCACAAGTCGTGCGCCGCCTGGGTCTGGCCGGCCCCGGAAATGTCGTCCAGTTCGCCTTCAATGGTAAACAGCGCCACCGACTTGATGTCCTGCGGACGCACCAGCTTGCCCTCGACTTCCCATGTCCCCTTCGGCAGATTGAATTCCTGGAAGACAGTCTTGATCGTTTCCAGGTAATACTCTGCGGGCATGTCCAGCACGGCATTGTATTCATCGTAGAACTTGCGATGCTCTTCCGCCGACTCGTTGTCGCCTGCGCGCAGGTGCATGTAGAAATCCCAGTGGCTTTGCGCATGGCGGCCCGGGTTCATCGCAACGAAGCCCGCATGCTGGAGGAAGCCGGGGTAGACCTTGCGTCCGAAACCGGGATAGTTGGCCGGTACGCTGTAGATCACCTTGGTTTCGAACCAGGAGAACGGTTTCTTTGTTGCCAGGTCGTTGACCGCCGTCGGCGACTTGCGCGGGTCGATCGGGCCGCCCATCATGGTCATGGTCTTGGGCAGCTTGGGATCGTTCGCGCTGGCCATCAGCGAGATGGCGGCCAGCACCGGAACGGTGGGTTGGCAGACGGAAATGACATGCACATCAGGGCCAAGGCGGCGGATGAAGTCCTGCACGTAATAGATGTAATCGTGCAGGTGGAATGCGCCCTCGGATAGCGGCACCATGCGTGCGTCGGTCCAGTCGGTGATGAAGACGTCATGCTCGGAGAGCAGGGCGCGCACCGTGTCGCGCAGCAGGGTCGAATGGTGTCCCGACAGCGGCGCCACCAGCAGCACGGTGGGCTGCTTGAGACCGGCGAACTGCTTGTCGCTCAGGTCTTTCTTGAAATGGATCAGCCGGCAGAACGGCTTCTGTTCCGCGATCTCTTCAAATACGCCGACAGCCTTGCCGGCGACTGGAACCGTCTTGATGCCGAATTCGGGCTTTTCGTAATCTTTCCCGAGGCGGTAAAGCAGCTCGTAACCTGCCGCAATGCGCTGGGCAAACGGGGTATGAGCAAGAGGCGAGACCGGATTCGTGAACAGCTTGGCAGACGCTTCCGCCCATTGGATGAGCGGGTTCAGGAAGGTACGGTTTAATTCGTGAAATTGGTAAAGCATATTGGCCTCTTCGAGGTATGACCGGTGTCGCTAGATTCTGAATAGAAATTTTCCACGCTGCAATGCATCAAAAGCAATTTTGGCGGTTTTTAAGTAAAAAAATAGTTCGCTCGTTCGTATGTAAGACAACCGCTATACACACAACGCCCGCTGCCTTCACGAATTCAAATTTCCGTTAAGTAACATAGCATAAAACCGAAGAGCCGCAGCTTTTACATTCAACCGGTTGCTGGCTTGCTTTCTACATATGGTGGCACGGTGCGGCTCTACAACAACCCTTTTTTGAAGGGTTGTTGTTTTGCCTATATCAACCGGCCAAATTTGTAGTATGTCCGCAACGCCGGAATGCTTCATCGGCATTCCATGTTGTCTTTAACGGTGATCGCCAGCAGTGTTGACAATCGTGTGAAGTGAAGCCTTTGAAACTCCTATTGTCTCTCTACAAGATGAAGGTAGAGAAGCAGAAGCCGTGCCATGCGGTAGAACACCCGTCTATTAGTCGCCAAATGGTGAAAATCACTACATCCGGCCAAGGAATTGCGGGAATTGTTTCTTCAATGCAGCTAGCCTGCGGCAATATGCGCGAGCAAGCGTGTAATTTTTACTGGAGTGCAGGGCGGGGAAAGGTCGCTAGCCAGGCCTGCAGCGCTTGTATCCAAAAACCGCCTGTTCGGCACAAACCGACAGCTGCCATGACGCTACCGAAGCGTTCAAACCAACTCGTGCCGCATCATCGATAATGACGCTTGTGGCAACGTCGTTGAAGCGTCACTATGAACTGTAGTGCAGGGTGCCTGGCAGGATTTCCGCTCGGCGCAGATCGGACCCGCGAGTATCGCCGCGTAAAAGGATGAGTGAAATGAAAATTTTCTGGATGAGCACCTGGAGCATGGTGCTGCTTCTGCTGACAGGCAGTCCTGCCGTGGCATCGACGATCAGGGCATTCGAGCCTGATTCGCTCAATCGTATCGTCGAGAGCCAGCAGGGAAAGCCGTTTGTGCTGGTGGTGTGGTCGCTCGATTGCGTATATTGCCAGACAAGCCTGAAGACCCTGAGCGAGGAAAAGAGCCGGCGCAAGGGCAAGGATTTGAATGTCATCACGATCTCCACCGATTCAAGCAGCGATCCCGAAGCCGTGGCCATGATGAAACAGCGGCTCGAATCCCTGGGTCTGGCCGGCAACGCATGGGCATTCGGCAACGCGGCGCCGGAGCAGCTGCGCTATGCCATCGACCCGAAGTGGCATGGGGAAAAACCGCGCAGTTACTGGTTCAATGCGGCCGGCGCGAGGGTCGCCAATTCCGGAGTCATCACCTCCAGGACGATAGAACGCTGGGGTGCAAAATGAACCACGGCATGCCTGTGCGCATGGCATGCGGCATGAGCATGGCAAGCCGCCCTCCGTGCATTGGGCCGAAATGATTTATGCCGTATCGCTTGCCAAATCCCTTGAATTGCTGCACCATTGCTCGGAACCAGTCCCAGAGCAGCCTCAACACATGACTTTCGCGCGCTTCCACTTTTACTTTTACTTTAGCTATTCCAGCCCAAAGGCGGTGGAGAAGCGGTAAGCGCACGAATAAATGAGCCAAACCGAATCCTAGAAAAACCGCCAGAGATGGCGGTTTTTTCGTTTGTACAGTCTTGAAAACTTTAACCTGGAGAATGACCATGCCGCGCACCGATGACCTTCGCATCCGAGAGATGAAAGAACTGATTCCTCCTTCACATCTCATTCGCGAGTTCTCCTGCTCCGACAAGGTGGCCAATACCACGGCAGGCGCGCGCACTGCGCTGCATCGCATTCTCCATGGCCAGGACGACCGCGTGATGGTCGTCATCGGACCCTGCTCGATTCACGATCCCAAGGCGGCGATGGAATATGCGAACCGCCTCGTCAAGGAGCGCGAGCGCTTCGCCGGCGAGCTTGAAATCATCATGCGAGTCTATTTCGAGAAGCCGCGCACCACGGTCGGCTGGAAGGGCCTGATCAATGATCCCTACATGGACAACAGCTTCCGCATCAACGACGGCCTGCGCATGGCGCGCGAGCTGCTCATGAACATCAATGAGCTCGGCCTGCCGGCTGGCACCGAATTCCTCGACGTGATCAGCCCGCAGTATGTCGCGGACCTGATCAGCTGGGGCGCAATCGGCGCCCGCACTACCGAATCCCAGGTGCACCGGGAACTGGCTTCCGGCCTGTCGTGCCCGGTCGGCTTCAAGAACGGCACCGACGGCAATATCAAGATCGCAGTCGATGCCATCAAGGCAGCATCGCAGCCGCACCACTTCCTGTCGGTCACCAAGGGCGGCCATTCGGCCATCGTCTCGACCAGCGGCAACGAGGACTGCCACATCATTCTGCGCGGCGGCAAGGCGCCCAACTACGACGCGGCGAGCGTTGAAACGGCCTGCAAGGAAATCGCCGCCAGCGGCCTGGCTTCGCGCCTGATGATTGATGCCTCCCATGCGAACAGCTCCAAGAAGCCGGAAAACCAGGTGCCGGTATGCGCCGACATCGCGCGCCAGGTTGCCGAAGGCGACACCCGCATCGTCGGCGTGATGGTGGAGTCGCATCTCGTCGCCGGCCGCCAGGATCTGGTTCCGGGCAAGGAACTGACCTACGGTCAGTCGGTGACCGACGGCTGCATCGATTGGGATGCGAGCGTCAAGGTATTGGAAGGACTGGCGGAAGCCGTGAAGCAGCGCCGGTTGAAGGAAGATCGGGAATGATTGCGGGGCAGTGCATCCACCTCTGCTTTTGGATAGAAGCCTAAAAGCTTGCACTTGCTTCACGCTGCTGCAGCCCGGCTGGATCACAAATCAGTTTGTGAGGTGTGATAGAGAGATGGTTAAATCGTGATGTGGTCTTGTTAAGCCCCTCATCCCTAACCCTTCTCCCGCTTGCGGGAGAAGGGAACTGAACAGCATCCGTATATTCTTGGAAGCAGAAAGTGAAACCCCTCTCCCGCAAGCGGGAGAGGGGCAGGGGTGAGGGGTATTGTCAAGACAGCAGCAGGTTTTGCGATACCTCTCATTCCCGATTCCCATTTCGCATCCCACAATTCGGCTTGCACGCCGAATCAGCTACGGCAGCGCAAACCGGTGGTTCGCTAAACCTTGCCCACTACGTCCTGTTTGCGGGAGAAGGGCTCGCCGTGGCCGCGGACGAAGGTTTTTATTAACGCAAGAGCCTAAAACCGTTTCGTCAGCACCATCTGCTGCCCATCGCGCCGCATCTCCGTCCGGTTGAGAAAGGACATGCCGAGCAGGATGATCGGCAACCCCTGTTCCTGTACCACCGCATCCACCTGGTTGATCTCGATATCGCCGACCTTCACCGTATTGAGCCTGACCTGATAAGCGGGCACCGTCCCGTTTGCCGTATTCAGATAAGCCGTCTGGCCCTTGCGGTAATCGATGCCGAGGCGAACCGCTTCCGACGCCGGCAATGCGATCATCGTGGCGCCCGTATCCAGCAGCATGCGCACGCTGCCGCCGTTGATCTGTCCCTGCACCATGTAATGCCCGCGGCTGTCGGCCTGCAGGGTCGTGCTCGAACGCCCCGATGAGGCCGGTGCGCGGCTGACATGGTCGCCGATGGCAATGGTCTGGCGCCTGCCGTTGTTGTCTATGGTGGCGCTTGAATCGGTCGCGGCAACCAGCTTGACGCCGTCGATGATGGTGGCGCCGACGGAATAGGTCTTGGGCGAGCCTCCATCGATGACCAGCACCGCCTTGTTCGGGAAAAGCCCGACCACGCTGATGTCCGCCGCTTGAACAGTGGTGACGGCGATCGCGCCGTAAAGCAGGCTTGCAGCGAGAAAGAAGGCGCGCATGATGTCGATATCGAACGATGACAGTGAAGATCAGTCGCGGAAGTTGTTGAATTCCAGCGGCAGGTCGGTCACTTCCTTGCGCAGCAGCGCAATCGCGGACTGCAGGTCGTCGCGCTTGGCGCCGGTGATGCGCACGGCATCGCCCTGAATGCTGGCCTGCACCTTCATCTTGCTGTCCTTGATGATGCGCACGATCTTCTTGGCCATGTCGGATTCGATGCCGTTGCGGATCTTGATGACCTGCTTGACCTTGTCGCCGCCGATCTTCTCGATCTTGCCGAGATCGAGAAAACGCACATCCACGTTGCGCTTGACCATCTTGCCGGTCAGGACGTCGCGTACCTGCCCCAGCTGGAACTCGCTGTCGGCATAAGCGGTCAGCTCGCGCTCCTTTTGTTCGACGCGGGCATCGCTGCCCTTGAAATCGAACCGGGTCGTGATCTCCTTGTTCGACTGGTCGACCGCGTTTTTCACTTCAACAATATTGGCTTCGGAAACAACGTCAAAAGATGGCATGGCAAATCCTTCTTGCAAAATTGGTTGGAAAACATGCCCGATATTCTTGTTCTTTTCAGGCTTGTCATGCTGAAAACACCGGGCCATTCTAGCCGACAAAAAATCGGGTGGCTAGATTGCGCACCCTCTATAATGCCAGCCCTATGAGCGCAGACATTTCGATCCAGAGCAATTTCCCGCTTCGCAGTCTCAATACCTTCGGCATCGATGCCAGCGCATCGGCTTACCTGAAGATCACGTCGGCGGCCATGCTGGACGCGGTTGCCAGCGATGCATCATTGGCGGGCATGCCGCGGCTGGTGCTCGGCGGCGGCAGCAACCTGCTGCTGACCGGCGATTATCCCGGCCTGGTGCTGCATATGGCAACCAGCGGAATCGAGCTCGTCGGTGAAGACGATGATGCTTTTTACATCAGAGCGGCGGCAGGGGAAAACTGGCACCGTTTCGTGCTGTGGACGCTGGAGCACGGCTTTCCGGGGCTGGAAAATCTGTCCCTGATCCCGGGCAGCGTCGGCGCATGCCCGATTCAGAACATCGGCGCCTACGGCGTCGAACTCAAGGACCGCTTCCATGCCCTGACCGCTTTCGACATGGTCGATAAAAAGACTTTCGTCCTCGACCGGGAGGCATGCGGCTTCGGTTACCGCGACAGCATCTTCAAGCATGCATTGCGCGACCGCGCGGTGATTCTCGATGTGACATTCGCCTTGCCGAAGCGCTGGCAGGCAAACATCCGCTATGCCGATGTCGCACAGGAACTCGCTGCCGGCGGCATCGATGCGCCTTCCGCGCGGCAGATCAGCGACGCCGTCATTGCCGTGCGCACCCGCAAGCTGCCGGACCCTGCGGTCATCGGCAACGCGGGCAGTTTCTTCAAGAACCCCGTCGTGTCACAGGACGTGCGCGACGCATTACTGGCGCGCTGTCCGGATCTCGTCAGCTATGCACAGGCCGATGGCAGCTGGAAGCTCGCCGCAGGGTGGCTCATCGACAGGGCGGGCTGGAAAGGCAGGAGCCTCGGTGCCGCCGGCGTCTATGAAAAACAGGCGCTGGTGCTGGTCAACCGGGGGGGTGCGAAGGGACGAGAGATCGCGGGCCTGGCCGCGGCGATACAGGCCGACGTGCAGGAAAAATTCGGCGTGGCGCTCGAACCCGAACCGGTATTCGTATAGCGCGCTTTGAAGCGCTTCCATGTGCACGAAGACGATGTGAAAAAGGCGATCAACCGATCGCCTTTTTCATTTCATGAAGCCTTGGCTCAGGCTGCGACGAAGTGGCAGACGTAGTCGAGCGTTTCCAGCGTTTCGATATCGAAGCTGGAGTTGCCCGGCACATTGAAGCTCTGGCCGCCTTCATAGGTGTTCCAGGTCTCTTCACCCTTGAGGCGAATGCGGCATTTTCCGGCATTGAGTTCCATGATTTCCGGTGCGCCGGTATTGAAGGTCAGCGACGACGGGAAGATCACGCCGATGGTCTTGCGGGTGCCGTCCGAAAACAGCACGGTATGGGATACGCATTTGCCGTCGAAGTAGAGGTTGGCCTTCTTGACGACGGAGACGTTGTCGAATTGTGTGGTCATGGTGCTTTATCGGTAATGGTTGTCGTTATTCGCCGCTGTTCTTGCCGAGGCGCGGCAGGCCGACGGCGGAGTTCGAGCCCAGCAGGCCAACATCGCTATAGATGCCCAGCTTCTCGCGCGTGTCGGTGATGTCGAGATTGCGCATGGTCAGCTGGCCGATGCGGTCCTGCGGCGTGAAGGCGCCTTCGCCTTTTTCCATCGTCAGGCGTTCCGGCTTGTAGGTGAGGTTGGCCGAGTCGGTATTGAGGATGGAGTAGTCATTGCCGCGGCGCAGTTCGATCGTGACTTCGCCGGTGATGGCGCGCGCCACCCAGCGCTGCGAAGCTTCGCGCAGCATGATGGCTTGCGGATCGAACCAGCGGCCCTGGTACAGCAGGCGGCCGAGCTTGCGGCCGTTGTCGCGGTATTGTTCGATCGTGTCTTCGTTGTGGATGCCGGTGACGAGACGCTCGTAGGCGATGAACAGCAGCGCAAGGCCAGGCGCCTCGTAGATGCCTCGGCTCTTGGCTTCGATGATGCGGTTTTCGATCTGGTCGCTCATGCCCAGGCCGTGGCGTCCGCCGATGCGGTTCGCTTCCATCATCAGGTCCACCGCGCTGGAGAAGGTGATGCCGTTGAGCGCAACCGGGCGGCCTTCCTCGAAGCGGACGCTGACTTCCTCGCGCTTGACTTCGACGTCGTCGCGCCAGAACGCCACGCCCATGATCGGCTCCACGATCTTCATGCCGCTGTTGAGGTGCTCGAGATCCTTCGCCTCATGCGTTGCGCCCAGCATGTTGGAGTCGGTCGAGTAGGCCTTTTCGACGGACATCTTGTAGTCGAAGCCGGACTTGATCAGGAATTCCGACATTTCCTTGCGGCCGCCGAGCTCCTGGATGAAGCGGTCGTCGAGCCAGGGCTTGTAGATGCGCAGCGACGGATTGACCAGCAGGCCGTAGCGGTAGAAGCGCTCGATGTCGTTGCCCTTGAAGGTGCTGCCATCGCCCCAGATGTCGACCTGGTCTTCCTGCATGGCCGCGACCAGCATCGTGCCGGTGACAGCGCGGCCGAGCGGCGTCGTGTTGAAGTAGGTGATGCCGGCGGTGGAGATGTGGAAGGCGCCGCTCTGCAGCGCGGCGATGCCTTCGGCGACCAGCTGTTCGCGGCAGTCGATCAGGCGCGCCTGTTCCGCACCGTACAGCTTCGCCTTCTTCGGGATCGCCTCGTAGTCCGGCTCGTCCGGCTGGCCCAGGTTTGCGGTGTAGGCATAGGGAATGGCGCCTTTCTGGCGCATCCAGTGCAGGGCGGCGCTGGTATCGAGGCCGCCGGAGAAGGCGATGCCCACTTTCTGATTGACGGGTACGGACTGAAGTATGGTCGACATGATTTCTGCTTCGCTAGATGAGACTGGGATGATGTATAAGGTTTGGGGCTGGGGCGTCGGGTTGATTGCGTGCGTTGTTGGTTGATCAGGCAAGCTTGCCCACGACCAGGTATTCAAGCAGCGCCTTCTGCACATGCAGGCGGTTCTCGGCTTCGTCCCACACGACCGACTGCGGGCCGTCGATCACTTCGGCGGCGACTTCCTCGCCCCGGTGCGCCGGCAGGCAGTGCATGAAAATGGCGTCGGTATTGGCGCGCTTCATCTTCTCGCCGTCGACAATCCAGCCGTCGAAGGCCTTCAGCCGCGCCGCGTTCTCTTCCTCGTAACCCATGCTGGTCCAGACGTCGGTGGTTACGAGATCCGCGCCTGCGCAGGCATCGGAGGGATTGGCGAAGACGGTGTAGTTGGCGTTGCCCGGCGCGACCAGGGCCGGATCGATCTCATAGCCCCTGGGCGTGGACACGTTCACATGGAAGCCGAACACCTGCGCCGCCTGCAGCCAGGAGTAGAGCATGTTGTTGGCGTCGCCTATCCATGCCACGGTCCTGCCCTTGATGGAGCCGCGATGCTCGATGTAGGTGAAGACGTCGGCCAGCACCTGGCAGGGGTGATGTTCGTTGGTCAGGCCGTTGATAACCGGCACGCGGGAATGGCTGGCAAAACGTTCGATGATGTCCTGGCCGAAAGTGCGCACCATGATGATGTCGCACATGCGGGACATGACCTGGGCCGCATCCTCCACCGGTTCGCCGCGGCCGAGCTGGCTGTCGCGGGTATTGAGGTAGATCGCCGCGCCGCCGAGCTGGTGCATGCCGGCCTCGAAGGACAGGCGCGTGCGCGTCGAATTCTTTTCGAACACCATCACCAGCGTGCGGTCGACCAGCGGATGGTACGGCTCATAGTTCTTGAACTTTTGCTTGATGACGCGGGCGCGCTCGATCACGTACTCGAATTCTTCAAGCGTAAAGTCAGAAAACTGCAGGAAATGTTTGATGGACATGAATGAAAACGGCGGCAAGTGCTGGGTTGGCTCTTGCCGCCGGATTGTTGTAACCCGTTCAATTATAAGAGATTTTGTATTGAAAAGATAACCCGCTGCGGGCCATGGGCAAGTTCAGTACAGCTTTTGCGAGGATTCATGCACCAGCTGCTGGTAGAGCGCATGCCGCAGCGGGGCGATTTCGCCGGCATCGACCGCGCCCAGCACCGCACAGCCCGGCTCGGTCAGATGATGGCAGTTGTAGAACCGGCAATGTCCCAGGTGCGGCCCGAATTCCCGGAAGGCGCGCTCGAGCATTCCTTCGGTCAGGTGGTAGAGGCCGAATTCCTGGAATCCCGGCGAATCGATGATGGCCGTGTCGGGTCCGGTCATGAACAGGCGGGTGAACGTGGTCGTATGCTTGCCGGAATCGAGCGCCGCGGAAATTTCCCGCGTCGCCAGTTCGGCATCCGGCACCAGGAGGTTGATCAGCGACGACTTGCCCATGCCCGACTGGCCGATCAGGATGCTCGACTGGCCCTGCATCAGCGGCTGCAGCAGCGCCTTGGTCTGTTCCGGCCGGCTCTTGGCGGAGACTTCATGGATCGGGTAGCCGAGATTGCCGTAGAGGGCGAGCCGTTCGCGCGTCTGGGGCAGCAGTTCCTCGACATCGACCTTGTTGAGGATGATATGGGCGGCGATTCCGCCGGCTTCGGCCGCAACCAGCGCGCGCGACACCAGATCATCCGAAAAGGGAGGCTGGGTGGCGACCACGATGAACAGCTGGGTGACGTTGGCTGCGAGCAGCTTGGACTTGTACTGGTCGGAGCGATAGAGCAGGGTCTTGCGCTCGGCGATCGATTCGATGACGCCCTGATCCGCGGAGGTGCGCTTCCAGTGCACGATGTCGCCGGTCGCGACATCGCTTTTCTTGCCCCGGGTTACGCATTGCACTTTCTGCTCGCCGGCCTGCACCAGGTAATGCCTGCCGTGCGCCGCGATGACGGTTCCTTGTTCTGCTGTCATGACTGCGCTCAGCGGCTTGCCAGAAGATGATGAATCCGTATGCTGGCAGGCGGATGCGAATCGTAGAAGGCCGAGTGAAGGGGGTCCGGCGTCAGGGTCGATGCATTGTCTTCATACAGCTTGACCAGCGCCGAGACCAGGTCCTGCGCATTGGTGTGCTTTGCCGCGAAGGCGTCCGCTTCGAATTCATGCTTGCGCGAGGTGATCGAGGTCAGCGGCGACAGCAGGAAAGTGAAGACCGGCAAGGCCAGCATGAACAGGATCAGCGCCATGGCGTCGTTGCTGGTCAGCAGCATCGGATCGACGCCGAGGCCGGTGTAGAACCATGCCTGGGTTTTCAGGTAGCCGAGCAGGGCCAGGAGGCCGAGCGACACGGCGAACATCACCACGATGCGCTTGATGATGTGCTTGAGCTTGAAATGGCCGAGTTCATGCGCGAGTACCGCTTCGATTTCCTGAGGGCCGAGGCGGGCCAGCAGCGTGTCGAAGAAGACGATGCGCTTGGCCGCGCCGAAGCCGGAGAAGTAGGCATTGCCGTGCGCGCTGCGCTTGGAGCCGTCCATCACGAACAGACCCTTGGACGCAAAGCCGACGCGCTGCATGAGGTTCTCGATGCGCGAGCGCAGGCTTTCGTCCTGCAGCGGCGTGAACTTGTTGAACAGCGGGGCGATGACGGTCGGATACAGCACCAGCATCAGCAGCTGGAAGGCGCTCCACACCAGCCATGCATAGAACCACCACAGGCTGCCGGCCTTGTCCATCAAGGTCAGGATGATCCAGATCAGCGGCAGGCCGACGATGATGCCGACCAGGGTGTTCTTGACCATATCGGAGATGAACAGGCTCAGAGTCATCTTGTTGAAGCCGAATTTCGCTTCCAGCACGAATTGCCGGTAATAGTCGAAGGGCAACTCCACCAGGCCGGAGATGGCGCCGAAAGCGGCCAGCAGCGCAAGCTGATGCAGCATTCCCGGGCCGGTCAGGTTAAACAGGCTCACCGACAGCCACTGCAAGCCGCCGAGCAGGGTAAAGCCGACCAGCACCGCGGCATTGACGAACAGCGTGACCAGGCCCAGCTTGGTCCGGGCCACGGTGTAGTCCGCCGCCTTCTGGTGGGCGTGCAAGGGGATCTTCTCGGCGAATTCGGCCGGTACCGCGCCGCGATGCGCCAGCACATGGCGAATGTGACGGGAACTCAACCAGAAGCGGACGATCAGCGTCACAACCAGAAAACCGACGAACAATACCGAAAACGCGAGTGAAGACATGCTGTGCCTGTGAGAAAATGGCGGATTACTGAGGAATTTAGATTATGTCACAAGCTATTGAAACCAATGCCGCGCCAGCGGCGCCGGTCCGCCCGAATGAGTTCAACCTGGTTTGGGTGGACATGGAAATGACCGGGCTGGATCCGGACAGCGACCGCATCATCGAGGTGGCCTGCGTGGTGACCGACGCGGAGCTGAACGTGCTGGCCGAAGGGCCGGTGTTTGCAATCCATCAACCCGACGAGGTGCTGGACAAGATGGATGCCTGGAACAAGGGCACCCACGGGCGCTCCGGCCTGATCGACCGGGTCAAGGCTTCCACGGTCAGCGAAGCGGATGCGGAAGCGGCGCTGATCGAATTCCTCAAGCGCTACGTTCCCGCCGGCAAATCGCCGATGTGCGGCAATTCCATCTGCCAGGACCGCCGCTTCATGGTGCGCGGCATGCCGAAGCTGGAGGCTTTTTTCCATTACCGCAACCTCGACGTGTCGACGCTGAAGGAACTCTGCCGCCGCTGGAAGCCCGAAATCGCTTCGGGCTTCAAGAAGCACCAGAAGCATACCGCCCTGGCCGACATCGTCGAATCGATTGAAGAGCTGCGCTATTACCGCGAGCATTTCATCAAGGCGTGACGAAGCGGCGCACCCTGCGCCTGCCGTCAACCATCCGCGAGCCTGATTCCGCAGGCTCGCTCCGACATACCGTTTCAACCCGTTTTCAATAGCCGAAACATGGCCTCAGCACCAGATACCCCGTCGACCGACGTTGTCGACAACACTGCCGATACCCGCAAGGTCCCAAGCGAACTGATAGCAAGGGAAGTCGCGCGCCGCCGCACCTTCGGCATCATTTCCCACCCGGATGCGGGCAAGACCACGCTGACCGAAAAACTGCTGCTGTTCTCAGGCGCGATCCAGCTGGCCGGCACGGTCAAGGCGCGCAAGAGCGGCCGGCATGCGACATCGGACTGGATGGAAATCGAGAAGCAGCGCGGCATTTCCGTCGCCAGTTCGGTGATGCAGTTCGAATACCGCGACCATGTGGTGAACCTGCTGGATACCCCGGGTCACCAGGACTTTTCCGAAGATACCTATCGCGTTCTCACCGCCGTCGACTCGGCACTGATGGTGATCGATGCGGCCAAGGGCGTGGAAGAACAGACCATCAAGCTGCTCAACGTCTGCCGTATGCGCGCCACGCCCATCCTGACCTTCATGAACAAGCTGGACCGCGAAACGCGCGATCCGCTGGAACTGCTCGATGAAGTCGAATCGGTCCTGAAGATCCAGTGCGCGCCGGTCACCTGGCCGATCGGCATGGGCAAGAATTTCCGCGGCGTCTATCACCTCCTGCGCGACGAGATTCTGCTGTTCAAGGCCGGCGAGGAGCGGGCCGACCAGGAATTCGAAGTGGTCAAGGGCATCGACAATCCCCGCCTGGCGGAAATGTTCCCGCTCGAAATCGAGCAGCTGAAGATGGAAGTCGAACTCGTGCACGGCGCATCGCATCCGTTCGACCTGGACGCCTTCCTGGCCGGCACGCAGACGCCGGTCTTCTTCGGTTCGGCGATCAACAACTTCGGCGTGCGTGAAATCCTGAATGCCCTGCTTGACTGGGCGCCGGCGCCGCGTCCGCGCGACGCCAGCGTTCGGGCCGTCGAGCCGGTGGAAGCTCCGTTTTCGGGGTTCGTGTTCAAGATCCAGGCAAATATGGACCCGGCGCACCGCGACCGCATCGCCTTCCTGCGCGTCTGCTCGGGGCGCTTCGAGCGCGGCATGAAGGTCAAGCATCTGCGCCTGAATCGCGAGATCAAGGTGTCCAGCGTGGTGACTTTCATGGCGTCGAGCCGGGAGCAGGTTGAAGAAGCCTATGCAGGCGACATCATCGGCCTGCCCAACCACGGCAACATGCAGATCGGCGACAGTTTCTCCGAAGGCGAAGTGCTGCAGTTCACGGGCATTCCGTATTTCGCGCCGGATTTCTTCCGCGTGGTGCGCATCCGCAACCCGCTCAAGATCAAGCAGCTGCATAAGGGCCTGCAGCAATTGGGCGAAGAAGGTGCGGTGCAGGTGTTCAAACCGGTGCATGGCGGCGACCTGATTCTGGGCGCGGTCGGCGTGCTGCAGTTCGAAGTGGTCGCCAGCCGCCTGCTGAATGAATACGGCGTTGACGCGGTATTTGAAGGTACCAGCATCAGCAGCGCGCGCTGGATTTCGAGCGACGACAAGAAAGCGCTTGCGGACTTCGAAAAGTCCTCGGCAGGCGCCAACATCGCCTACGATGCCGCCAACAACATGGCTTATCTCGCGACTTCGGGCGTCAACCTGAAGCTGACGCAGGAGCGCTGGCCGCAGCTGACTTTCCATGCCACCCGTGAGCATGCGGTGAAAGTCGGCTGATTTTCCTGTCGCTTCCTCCTGCAAAGCCGGCGCATCCCTGATCGCCGGCTTTTTCTTTTGCTTTTTGGGGATCGAACCGCTTCGGGAGCAGGGCGGCAGTCAGAGTGCCGGTTCGGCGCACAATAAATGCGTTCGCGGGAGATCGCAGTTGTTGAATAGAATATGCCGAAAGATCGGTCCAACTTGGCGCACAGTTTGTGGCAAATCAAACAAGCCGGAGGGTGGGCCCCTATACTCACCGCACGATTTCAGCCCCGTCTTCCAGTCCCGTTTCCATGAAGCCTGACGGCCTCTGGCGCTGACTCGGTAATGACACGGGATGCCGGCACGCCTGCATTGAATTTGCGGCCCGTTCGCCGGTCTTTCTATTAACCGGACTTTCATATCGCCATACCTGCCGGCATTCTTATTGCTAGAAGTGCGGGTCTTTCCGTTTTTCATGTTTCATACTCAGAGGTGCTCATGCTGACCGCAACCTATTCCATCATCGCTATCGCTGCCGAGCAGGACAAAGCACGCCATATGCTGGGACGGCTGCAGCAGCACATGGAAGCGGCCTGGAAGGGGTTGCAGCGGCTCGATTTCGCCAGTCTCGATGCGGCATTCAACAGGCTGATGCATTTCGACCAGTTCTGCCGCAGCCGCAAGATCGAGCGTTATCTCATGCCGACCCTGCGCCGCTTCGGACGCGAGGCTGAACTGCTTGTCGCCGAACTGGAAATCATCGGCGCGAAGGCAAGCGGCATTCTGCGCCTGGCAGGGGAGCAGTTGTCCTCGGCGTTCGACCAGGGAATTGCCAGGGCCGGGGAACTGTGCGATTCCTTTGAACTGTACTGCCGGCACGCATCGGTTCGCCTGGATCGGGAAGAGCGAGAATTGCTGCCGCTGGCGCGCCGGCTGCTTACTGTCGAAGACTGGTTCGGCATTGCCGCGCAATGCCTGTCCGAGACGTCCGGCACATCGAAAGGGCGGCAGGCGCGAAACGTCGTGCAGCCTCCGCATGCCGATCGTTCCTCTGCAAATTATCACTGACTCGATTCAGCGGACATGCGGTCCGGAACACGGGGGCGCCTTGCCTCCTGATCAACAGCGCAGAGTCTGAACGCGCAAGGCG
>Ga0194137_10001206_pt1 | contig 15912 bp, 7 predicted proteins | sample TARM_MetaG_T3_14_FD_134025 | JGI IMG/M metagenome (GOLD analysis project Ga0194137, IMG submission 134025) | Freshwater microbial communities from Pennsylvania, USA, analyzing microbe dynamics in response to fracking - TARM_MetaG_T3_14 (version 2) | ecosystem: Environmental > Aquatic >... | reverse complement strand
GAGTTCGAAATCTTCCAGGGCACACAGGATCACGCACCCTGAAGTGGTGTCCATCAGCGTGGTAATGGCTCCGCCGTGAATGACGCCGGTGTCCGGGTTACCGATGATGCGGTCGCTGTAGGGCAGGCAGAGGGTCAGGCTACCTTTCGTAGCCTCGGTAACCGTGAGACCGAGTTCTTTCGCCTGGTTGAGCGTTTCAATAAAACGGGTAACCCGTTTCCGTCGGATATCATCGTTCATTCAGGTTCAACCTGTGGATCAGCTTTTGGATTTCGGGCTGCTTTCGGCCCTGCCGGGCGCGGGTTCCTCAAACACTTTTCCTGCCCTGAGCGCCTCCAGTGCATTGGAACAGAATTCCCGACGGTAGAGCACGATGACCACCAGTGTCGAGGCCGCAATGAAAACAATCGGATGGATAAACCAGCCTACCACGGCAAGTGCGTAATAATAGGATCGCAGCCCCAGGTTAAAGGCATCGCCAGCGAGATTACAGATGTTGCCGGCGCTTCGGGCAAACGCCTCCCGACCCGCTGGGCTGGTTTTGGTATCGTCCGGTGGCGGCGCGCTGCCCACCATCACGGACACAAAATTATACATCCGCATCGACCAGGTGAATTTGAAGAAGGCATAAATAAACACCACCAACAGCACCACCATCCGCAGCTCCCAGATTTCCCGGCTGGGCAGCGTGCCAAACGGCATGGTGCTGAATACTTCCATCACTTCCTGGGTGTAGCCAAGAGCGGTGATAATACCCGCGAGAATCAGCAGGCAGCTGGAGGCGAAAAACGCGCCGTTGCGCTCCAGGTTTCCGACCACCGAGGCATCGGCAATCCGGTTTTCCCGGCGCAACATGACGCGCATCCAGTCTTCACGATACAGATCGAGAGTGTTGGACAGGCAGGGACGGTCCGCGGCGCGGCGTTTGGAGTATTCGGAGTAGCCGAGCCAGCAAACCAGGAACCAGAGCAAAGCGATCAGTTCGAGCAAATTACCCATGAGCTGCCTTAGGGTCGAAGGTGACGAAATAGTGCGGGAACAGGGGCTTATGATACGCCAAGGGAGTGCCCGCCACCACCGCCGCGCGATGCCTGATACTCCAGTGTGGGCCGGTGATGTGCTATATACTGGCCATTAGGATTCCAGGTATCCCGATGATCGAGGGCCTGACATCACATTAACAGAAGGGAGCTTACTGTGAGCCTGTCCGCTATCAAAACCAGCCTTTTCGCGCTTGCGCTGACACTGACCCTCGGTGGCTGTACGGTCAATCCGGTCACCGGAGAGAGGCAGCTTTCACTGATCGGAGAGAGTGAGGAACTCGCCATGGGCGCAGAGCAGTATGTGCCCACCCAGCAAACCCAGGGCGGTAAGTTTTATGTCGATCCAGAACTGACCCTCTATGTGCAGGACGTTGGCCAGAAACTGGCCGCCGTGAGCGACCGGCCGGACCTGCCCTATGAATTCGTGGTACTTAACAGCAGTGTGCCCAACGCCTGGGCCCTGCCCGGAGGCAAGATTGCCATCAACCGGGGCTTGCTGACCAAACTTGACGACGAAGCCCAGCTGGCCTCTGTTCTGGGCCACGAAATTGTGCACGCGGCAGCCCGGCACAGTGTCCAGCGCATGCAACAGAGCATGCTGATCAGCGCCGGTGTCGCGGGGCTGGGCTTTGCGTTGTCGGATAACGAGTGGGCCGGCCTGATCATGGGCGGCGCCGCACTGGGCGCCCAGCTTGCCCTGGCCCAGTACAGCCAGGGGGATGAACTGGAATCCGACCACTACGGCATCCTTTATATGAAAGAAGCCGGCTATGACCCGGCTGCGGCCGTGGAACTGCAGCAGATTTTTCTGGAATTGGCTGAAGGCCGGCAGTCGGGCTTTGTTGACGGATTGTTCGCCACTCACCCACCCTCCGCTGAACGTGTTGAGGAAAACCGGCAACTGGTCCAGAAAATCGGTGCCGGTGGCTACCGTGGCAAGGATATATTCGACCGGAAAATGGCTGAACTCCGTTCCCTGCAACCTGCCTACGATGCCCACGACAAGGCCATGGAGTTGGCGTCCAAAGACGATATGAACTCGGCCCTGGCAAAAATCAATGAAGCCATTGAGCTGCTCCCCCGGGAAGCCATGTTCTACAGTCTTCGGGGTCGCATCTACCAGGAACTTAAACAGGCAGAAAAAGCGGCGGCCGATTTCGACAAAGCCGTGAGTCTCTACCCCGAGATGTTCAAGTACCGGTTGTACAACGGCCTTAATGCGCTGCGGCTGAACAACCTGGACAAGGCCCGGGAGAACCTGATCCAGGCCAACCAGACCGTGCCGACCTCCATTGCCTTCCTTCGACTGGGCGATATCGCCGTCCAACAGAACAGCCGCAATGACGCAATTGCCTACTACAGCAAGGCTGCGGAAGCGGGCGGCGAGGTGGCCGAAGAGGCCAAACGGAAGTTGGCCGCCCTGACCCAGTAACATCATGCCGTCGTCCTCATTGACTTTTAGAGCAATAACTCTAAAAATCAGGTGACATCAACAGCAATTGGACGACGGACATGTTAGCGAAACGTATCCAGCCAATGGTTTTCCAGGCCCGCCGCCTATACGTGGAACTGATGTTCCAGGTAATGGGCCGGGCCCTGCAGGCGGTAAGCGAGGTGGACGACAACGTCCAGAAGGAAGCCCGGGCCCTGCCCGACGGCTTTCTGTTCGAGATGATGGTGATGCCGGACGGGTCACGACTGATTGTGGAACACACCGGTCAGGGCCGGTTTCACTATCACGGCAATACTGCGCCTCGCCCGGTGGACCTCTCCATCCAGTTCAAGCACATCGCCCATGCCTTCCTGGTACTGTCATTCCAGGAAAAGACCTCGGTGGCATTCGCCAATGACCGCATGCTGGTGGATGGCGATATCAGCTACGCCGTGCGGATGACCCGGGTCCTGAACCGACTCGAATCCTTCATTCTGCCGAAGCTGGTCGCCCAACGCGCGGTGAAGGAGTATCCGGCAGACCTGCACCTTCCGGAGAAACTGATCAGCGCCGCGCGCATTTACCTGAAAGTTGTCACCAATTTCATCGAGACAGCGAGAGCCTGATGACCAACCAATACTATGAGTTCTTCTGCCCGGTAAAAGTGATTGCCGGCAAAGCCGCCCTTGAGCACATTCCCTACGAGCTGACCGGCGTGGGCGCCAAGCGCCCGATGATTGTGACTGACAAGGGCGTGCGCGCTGCAGGCCTGCTGGAACCGGTCATTGCGGCCTGCGAGGAGAGCGGCCTGGAAATCACCACTATCTATGATGACGTGCCGCCAGACTCCTCCACCACGGTGGTGCGCGATATTGCCGGCATCTACCGCCAGGAAAAGTGTGATTCCATCATCGCCGTGGGCGGTGGTTCGGCGATTGATACCGGCAAGGCGGTCAACATTCTGGTATCCGAGGGCGGAGACGACATTGCCAGGTACAGCGGCGCCGGTGTGCTCAAGCATCCTCTGAAGCCATTCTTTGTGGTGCCTACCACCGCTGGAACCGGCTCCGAAGTGACTTCCGTTGCTGTCATTACCGATGAGGCCAAGGGCGTGAAGCTGCCATTCACGTCGTCTTTCCTGCTGCCCAACGCAGCCATTATTGATCCGCGCATGACGCTCACCCTGCCGCCGCACATTACGGCAGCAACGGCCATGGACGCCATGACCCATGCAACAGAAGCCTTCACCTGCATGGCGAAGAATCCCCTGAGCGATGCCTATGCAACCGCGGCCATCAAGAAGATCAGCCGATCCTTGCTGAATGTGATGGACAATCCCAAAGACAGTGACGGCCGGCTGGAACTGGCCCAGGCCTCCACCATGGCCGGTATTGCCTTTTCCAACTCGATGGTAGGCCTGGTACACGCCCTGGGGCATGCCACCGGCGCCATCTGTCATCTGCCTCACGGGTTGTGCATGAGCCTTTACCTGCCCTATGCGCTGGAGTACAACCTGGAAACGATCCGAGAGCCATTAGGAGAGTTGTTGCTGCATCTTGAGGGCCCGGAAGTCTACGCTGCCACCCCGGCAAGCCGTCGTGCCGAAACCAGTATCTCGGCAATTCGCAAATTGCGGGATGCCCTCTACAAGCGCTGCCAGCTTCCGCGGACTTTGAAGGAAACCGGGAAAGTAACCGAGGCACAGCTGGATCATATCGCCGATATGGCACTGGATGACGGCTCGATCATGTTCAACCCCAGGGAGGTCACTCTGGAGGATGCCCGCTCGGTGCTTCGTCGCGCCTGGGCCTGACCGGGAATCGGGCATGGGCTCCGGTTTCCGGGGCCCATGCCCGGTTTGTCTGAACATAGAAACCAAATCATTGAAATTGACCGACAAAGGAGTGACAATTAGGACTTCTGGCAGGGATCTTGGCCGGGTTCGTTTTTTCACCTACAGCGCCATTTCGTAGAGAGCCCCTCCCCATGACAATCCAACGATCCTGCCGTTTGCCAGCCCTGTTCAGTGCCCTCATCCTGGCTTTAACCCCATTGGTTTCCCAGAGTGCATCCGGTCAGGATCAGAAGGTTTTCCGCTTTAATATATCGCCCAACGGCTACCCGCCCTATCTGATTGTTGGCCAGAGTGTGCCCTCAGGCATCATGTGGGACGTGGTTTCCATCATTTCCCGGCGGCTCGGCTATAGCGTGGTTCCAGAGCGTATTCCCCGGAAGCGGGTCGATCAGATGCTGATCGAGGGCCACATTGACGGTACGCCGAGGGCCAGGGAGTGGACCGACAATCCGGAGCAGTTCGTGTTCACTGATCCGGTGGTCATGATTGAGGAGGTGTTTTTCTCACCGAAGAACTCGGAATTCAAATTCGAGACCCTGGAAGACCTGAACTCGAAAACCATTGTTACCCATCTCGGTTATCTTTACCCGAGGCTGGAGCCCTACTTCTCAGAACGCAAGATTCGCCGCTTTGACATATCCCGGGACCGGGACATGTTTACCTTTGTGCTCCATGGTGACCGGTTTGATGCGGCAGTCGCGGACCGCCTCGTAGGCCGCTGGATTCTGCGCAATGAGGGCCTGCAGGATGAGTTCCGGATATCGACCGAGAGCATCAGCGAATATGGCTTTCGGCTGATGTTGAGACCGGACTGGCAGAACTTCGCCAACCAGTTCAACACCGAGCTCGCCCGTATGAAGGAGAGTGGCGAACTGGACGCCATTCTTGCCAACTACCGATAGACACCTGACGCCTGCTATTCCAGGCGCCTCAGCAGCAGCATCGGCGACACACTCAGAACCGGCCGCAACTGCCATCGACCAAATAGTGCCAGCACCACCGCACTGATCAGCGGTATCGGCAACACCACATGCCAGTGCCACTGGAATGCACCCTCGAACATTCGGAATTGCAGCGCCCAGACTGCAGCCTCTGCCGCAACCACTCCCAGCAGCCCCGCGAAGCCGCCCAGCAAGGCGAATTCAAGCATGGTGCTGCGAACCAGCAGGCTCTGCCGGCCGCCCAGGGTTCTCAACAACGCGCCTTCCCTCTGCCGGTCCCGAAGTGTGGCGCTGACCACCGCAGCCATTACCACCAACGCAGCCGCCAGTATCAGCGCCAGAATGGCCTCGATAGCCTGGGTCACCTGCCGCACGATCTCCTGGATCCGCTCGATGATGTGATCAATCTCCAGCACGGATACCGTCGGGAACTGCCGGGAAAACTCGTTCAGGGCGTTCTTCTGGTCTTTCGGCAGATAGAAACTGGTAATCCAGGTGGCGGGCATGCCTTCCAGACCGCCCTGGGGCGGGAACGCCATGTAGAAGTTTGGCTTCATGCTGTCCCACTGGACCGTCCGGATGCTGGTTACCGTTTCGGTCACCTTTTCCGATCCAATGGTAAACGTCAGCCGGTCGCCCACGGCCAGCCCCAGTTTTCCCGCCAGCTCGGACTCAACAGAAACCCCGTCCGTCTGCCCCGGCGAAAACCAGCTGCCCGCCACAATCCGGTTGTCCTCGGGCAGTTCTGACATCCAGGTAAGGTTCAGCTCGCGGTTGAGGGCACCAATGCGCTCATCCTTGCTGACCGCTTCCTTCACCGGCTGACCATTAAGCTCGGTAAGCCGGCCGCGGACCATCGGATAGAGTTTATCCAGCGGCTGGCCTCGTTCCTGCCAGAACGTATCGATTTCATCGACCGAATCCGGCGCAATATTGATCAGAAAATGATTGGGCGCATCGTTCGGCAACTGTGCCTGCCAGTCCGCCAGCAAGGATGTCCGGACCAGAATCAGGGTGGCTGCCAGCATCAGGGTCATCGCAAACACTGCGATCTGGGACAGACTGGCTTTGCGGTGGCGATAAAGACCAACCAGGGCCAGGCGCCAGGCATTGCCGCCCCCACGGATCCGGCGGAGGCTGGCTACCAGTAACCAACCCACCAGCCCAAGGGCCGCCAGCAGCAGTGCAAGTCCTCCCAACAGAGAAACCACCAGTGCCAGTTCCCCGGCATACATCCAGACAAGGCCAAACACCGCCACGATGGCGACCATCAGATCCGGCAACGCTTCACGGCCGGTTTCCCCCGGCTGGCTTCGTAACACGCGCATGGCCGGCACATGTCTGAGCCGGCGCACCGGGGGATAGGCAAAGGCAAACAGCGAAACCAGTGCCGTCAGCAAGGCGGGCATCAGTGCCGAAGGGTCGAGCTCGAAACCTACGGGGCGTGCCAGGACCTCACTCAGCATCCGGGTCAACAGCCAATACAGCGGCAGTGCAACCAGCAGGCCACCAACCACCCCGGCGACACCCCAGAGCGCCAGCCGCCGGAGATAAAGCCCGCCGATACCGGCCCCACTCCGGCCAAGGGTTGTCAAAAGGGCCACGGTATCACGCTGGGACAATGCGTATTGCCGGCTTGCCACGGCAACAGCGACAGCAGCCAGTAATACAGCAAGGCTGCCACCCAGTAACAGGAAGCGCTCGGCGCGCTCCAGCGACCGGGAGAAGGTTTCGCCATCGCGAACTCCCTCCCACTCATGGCTGGGTCCCAGGCGTGGCTGCAACCACTGGTAGTAGGCTTCAAGTGCGGTCGGTTCGCCGGCGAAGAGGTAGACGTACTCAACCCGGCTTCCTTCCTGAATCACCCCGGTCGATTCCACATCCTCCACATGCATCATCACCCGCGGCGCCAGTGCCGACAGGCGGAAGCCTCCATCCGGCTCGCGAATCAACAGGCTGGACACCGTCAGGCTGCGGCTTCCCACTTCCAGACTGTCACCGATATCCAGTTTCAGCAGGCGAAGCAGGCGCGGGTTGATCCAGACCTCCCCCGGCGACGGCCCCTGGTTCACGATTACCCTGGGCCCTTCCGGGTTGCGCTGGATCTCGATGTCTCCGCGCAGGGGATAGCCGTTACTAACCGCCTTAACCGAGACCAGCTGGAAGTTGCCAGCACCGAAGACCATGGTGGAAAACTCCACCATGCGACCGGTTTCCAGGCCGAGCTCCCTTGCCTGCTCGAGCCAGGCCGGCGGGACCGGACGACCATTTTCCGCTTCCAGCTGACGATCCGCGGCAAGGAAGGAACTGGCCGACGTCACCAGGGTACGCTGCAGCTGGCTGGCAAACAGGGCAATGGTGGCAACCGTGGCCACCGCAATGATCAGCGCCGACAGGACCACCCGAACATCCCGTTCCCGCCAGTCCCGGCGGACAGACATCAATTTTTTTGCTGCAGCCATCAGTGCGCCATCTCCTGCGCCGCTTCCGGTTCGGTCAGAACGCCGGCTTCAATGTGGAACTGTCGACTGCAGCGAGCCGCCAGATGTTCATCATGGGTGACCATGACCAGCGTGGTGCCCTGCTCCCGGTTCAGTGCCATCAGCAGGTCGGACACCGCCTGACCGGTGCGATTATCGAGGTTGCCTGTGGGCTCATCGGCAAACAGGATCAGGGGCTCGGACGCGTCCGAGCCCCTGATCCTGTTTGCCGATGAGCCCACAGGCAACCTCGATAATCGCACCGGTCAGGCGGTGTCCGACCTGCTGATGGCACTGAACCGGGAGCAGGGCACCACGCTGGTCATGGTCACCCATGATGAACATCTGGCGGCTCGCTGCAGTCGACAGTTCCACATTGAAGCCGGCGTTCTGACCGAACCGGAAGCGGCGCAGGAGATGGCGCACTGATGGCTGCAGCAAAAAAATTGATGTCTGTCCGCCGGGACTGGCGGGAACGGGATGTTCGGGTGGTCCTGTCGGCGCTGATCATTGCGGTGGCCACGGTTGCCACCATTGCCCTGTTTGCCAGCCAGCTGCAGCGTACCCTGGTGACGTCGGCCAGTTCCTTCCTTGCCGCGGATCGTCAGCTGGAAGCGGAAAATGGTCGTCCGGTCCCGCCGGCCTGGCTCGAGCAGGCAAGGGAGCTCGGCCTGGAAACCGGTCGCATGGTGGAGTTTTCCACCATGGTCTTCGGTGCTGGCAACTTCCAGCTGGTCTCGGTTAAGGCGGTTAGTAACGGCTATCCCCTGCGCGGAGACATCGAGATCCAGCGCAACCCGGAAGGGCCCAGGGTAATCGTGAACCAGGGGCCGTCGCCGGGGGAGGTCTGGATCAACCCGCGCCTGCTTCGCCTGCTGAAACTGGATATCGGTGACAGTCTGGAAGTGGGAAGCCGCAGCCTGACGGTGTCCAGCCTGTTGATTCGCGAGCCGGATGGAGGCTTCCGCCTGTCGGCACTGGCGCCGCGGGTGATGATGCATGTGGAGGATGTGGAATCGACCGGGGTGATTCAGGAAGGAAGCCGGGTTGAGTACGTCTACCTCTTCGCCGGCGAACCGACCGCACTTGAAGCCTACTACCAGTGGTTGCAGCCACGCCTGGGACCCAGCCATGAGTGGGAGGGAGTTCGCGATGGCGAAACCTTCTCCCGGTCGCTGGAGCGCGCCGAGCGCTTCCTGTTACTGGGTGGCAGCCTTGCTGTATTACTGGCTGCTGTCGCTGTTGCCGTGGCAAGCCGGCAATACGCATTGTCCCAGCGTGATACCGTGGCCCTTTTGACAACCCTTGGCCGGAGTGGGGCCGGTATCGGCGGGCTTTATCTCCGGCGGCTGGCGCTCTGGGGTGTCGCCGGGGTGGTTGGTGGCCTGCTGGTTGCACTGCCGCTGTATTGGCTGTTGACCCGGATGCTGAGTGAGGTCCTGGCACGCCCCGTAGGTTTCGAGCTCGACCCTTCGGCACTGATGCCCGCCTTGCTGACGGCACTGGTTTCGCTGTTTGCCTTTGCCTATCCCCCGGTGCGCCGGCTCAGACATGTGCCGGCCATGCGCGTGTTACGAAGCCAGCCGGGGGAAACCGGCCGTGAAGCGTTGCCGGATCTGATGGTCGCCATCGTGGCGGTGTTTGGCCTTGTCTGGATGTATGCCGGGGAACTGGCACTGGTGGTTTCTCTGTTGGGAGGACTTGCACTGCTGCTGGCGGCCCTTGGGCTGGTGGGTTGGTTACTGGTAGCCAGCCTCCGCCGGATCCGTGGGGGCGGCAATGCCTGGCGCCTGGCCCTGGTTGGTCTTTATCGCCACCGCAAAGCCAGTCTGTCCCAGATCGCAGTGTTTGCGATGACCCTGATGCTGGCAGCCACCCTGATTCTGGTCCGGACATCCTTGCTGGCGGACTGGCAGGCACAGTTGCCGAACGATGCGCCCAATCATTTTCTGATCAATATTGCGCCGGATTCGGTCGATGAAATCGATACGTTCTGGCAGGAACGAGGCCAGCCGCTGGATAAACTCTATCCGATGGTCCGCGGCCGGCTTACCGAGCTTAATGGTCAGCCGGTGAAGGAAGCGGTCAGCAAGGATGAGCGCATTGGTGCCCTCAACCGCGAGCTGAACCTTACCTGGATGTCAGAACTGCCCGAGGACAACCGGATTGTGGCGGGCAGCTGGTTTTCGCCGGGGCAGACGGACGGGGTTTCTGTTGAGTCCGAGCTGGCGGGAAAACTGGGGCTGGCCGTGGGCGACCGGCTGACGTTTACCATTGGATCGGAAAAGGTGACCGAAACGGTAACCAGCATCCGGACGGTCCAGTGGGACAGCATGAAGCCAAACTTCTACATGGCGTTCCCGCCCCAGGGCGGTCTGGAAGGCATGCCCGCCACCTGGATTACCAGTTTCTATCTGCCGAAAGACCAGAAGAACGCCCTGAACGAGTTTTCCCGGCAGTTCCCGACGGTATCCGTGCTGGAGATTGATCACATCATCGAGCGGATCCAGGAGATCGTGCGGCAGGTGACCCAGGCTATCGAGGCCATTCTGGCGCTGATACTGGCGGCTGCGTTGGTGGTAATGGCTGCGGTGGTCAGCGCCACACTTCGGGACCGGCAGAGGGAAGGCGCGTTGTTGAGAACCCTGGGCGGCCGGCAGAGCCTGCTGGTTCGCAGCACCATGCTTGAATTCGCCTTGCTGGGCGGCTTCGCGGGGCTGCTGGGAGTGGTTGCGGCAGAGGCTGCAGTCTGGGCGCTGCAATTCCGAATGTTCGAGGGTGCATTCCAGTGGCACTGGCATGTGGTGTTGCCGATACCGCTGATCAGTGCGGTGGTGCTGGCACTATTTGGTCGATGGCAGTTGCGGCCGGTTCTGAGTGTGTCGCCGATGCTGCTGCTGAGGCGCCTGGAATAGCAGGCGTCAGGTGTCTATCGGTAGTTGGCAAGAATGGCGTCCAGTTCGCCACTCTCCTTCATACGGGCGAGCTCGGTGTTGAACTGGTTGGCGAAGTTCTGCCAGTCCGGTCTCAACATCAGCCGAAAGCCATATTCGCTGATGCTCTCGGTCGATATCCGGAACTCATCCTGCAGGCCCTCATTGCGCAGAATCCAGCGGCCTACGAGGCGGTCCGCGACTGCCGCATCAAACCGGTCACCATGGAGCACAAAGGTAAACATGTCCCGGTCCCGGGATATGTCAAAGCGGCGAATCTTGCGTTCTGAGAAGTAGGGCTCCAGCCTCGGGTAAAGATAACCGAGATGGGTAACAATGGTTTTCGAGTTCAGGTCTTCCAGGGTCTCGAATTTGAATTCCGAGTTCTTCGGTGAGAAAAACACCTCCTCAATCATGACCACCGGATCAGTGAACACGAACTGCTCCGGATTGTCGGTCCACTCCCTGGCCCTCGGCGTACCGTCAATGTGGCCCTCGATCAGCATCTGATCGACCCGCTTCCGGGGAATACGCTCTGGAACCACGCTATAGCCGAGCCGCCGGGAAATGATGGAAACCACGTCCCACATGATGCCTGAGGGCACACTCTGGCCAACAATCAGATAGGGCGGGTAGCCGTTGGGCGATATATTAAAGCGGAAAACCTTCTGATCCTGACCGGATGCACTCTGGGAAACCAATGGGGTTAAAGCCAGGATGAGGGCACTGAACAGGGCTGGCAAACGGCAGGATCGTTGGATTGTCATGGGGAGGGGCTCTCTACGAAATGGCGCTGTAGGTGAAAAAACGAACCCGGCCAAGATCCCTGCCAGAAGTCCTAATTGTCACTCCTTTGTCGGTCAATTTCAATGATTTGGTTTCTATGTTCAGACAAACCGGGCATGGGCCCCGGAAACCGGAGCCCATGCCCGATTCCCGGTCAGGCCCAGGCGCGACGAAGCACCGAGCGGGCATCCTCCAGAGTGACCTCCCTGGGGTTGAACATGATCGAGCCGTCATCCAGTGCCATATCGGCGATATGATCCAGCTGTGCCTCGGTTACTTTCCCGGTTTCCTTCAAAGTCCGCGGAAGCTGGCAGCGCTTGTAGAGGGCATCCCGCAATTTGCGAATTGCCGAGATACTGGTTTCGGCACGACGGCTTGCCGGGGTGGCAGCGTAGACTTCCGGGCCCTCAAGATGCAGCAACAACTCTCCTAATGGCTCTCGGATCGTTTCCAGGTTGTACTCCAGCGCATAGGGCAGGTAAAGGCTCATGCACAACCCGTGAGGCAGATGACAGATGGCGCCGGTGGCATGCCCCAGGGCGTGTACCAGGCCTACCATCGAGTTGGAAAAGGCAATACCGGCCATGGTGGAGGCCTGGGCCAGTTCCAGCCGGCCGTCACTGTCTTTGGGATTGTCCATCACATTCAGCAAGGATCGGCTGATCTTCTTGATGGCCGCGGTTGCATAGGCATCGCTCAGGGGATTCTTCGCCATGCAGGTGAAGGCTTCTGTTGCATGGGTCATGGCGTCCATGGCCGTTGCTGCCGTAATGTGCGGCGGCAGGGTGAGCGTCATGCGCGGATCAATAATGGCTGCGTTGGGCAGCAGGAAAGACGACGTGAATGGCAGCTTCACGCCCTTGGCCTCATCGGTAATGACAGCAACGGAAGTCACTTCGGAGCCGGTTCCAGCGGTGGTAGGCACCACAAAGAATGGCTTCAGAGGATGCTTGAGCACACCGGCGCCGCTGTACCTGGCAATGTCGTCTCCGCCCTCGGATACCAGAATGTTGACCGCCTTGCCGGTATCAATCGCCGAACCACCGCCCACGGCGATGATGGAATCACACTTTTCCTGGCGGTAGATGCCGGCAATATCGCGCACCACCGTGGTGGAGGAGTCTGGCGGCACGTCATCATAGATAGTGGTGATTTCCAGGCCGCTCTCCTCGCAGGCCGCAATGACCGGTTCCAGCAGGCCTGCAGCGCGCACGCCCTTGTCAGTCACAATCATCGGGCGCTTGGCGCCCACGCCGGTCAGCTCGTAGGGAATGTGCTCAAGGGCGGCTTTGCCGGCAATCACTTTTACCGGGCAGAAGAACTCATAGTATTGGTTGGTCATCAGGCTCTCGCTGTCTCGATGAAATTGGTGACAACTTTCAGGTAAATGCGCGCGGCGCTGATCAGTTTCTCCGGAAGGTGCAGGTCTGCCGGATACTCCTTCACCGCGCGTTGGGCGACCAGCTTCGGCAGAATGAAGGATTCGAGTCGGTTCAGGACCCGGGTCATCCGCACGGCGTAGCTGATATCGCCATCCACCAGCATGCGGTCATTGGCGAATGCCACCGAGGTCTTTTCCTGGAATGACAGTACCAGGAAGGCATGGGCGATGTGCTTGAACTGGATGGAGAGGTCCACCGGGCGAGGCGCAGTATTGCCGTGATAGTGAAACCGGCCCTGACCGGTGTGTTCCACAATCAGTCGTGACCCGTCCGGCATCACCATCATCTCGAACAGAAAGCCGTCGGGCAGGGCCCGGGCTTCCTTCTGGACGTTGTCGTCCACCTCGCTTACCGCCTGCAGGGCCCGGCCCATTACCTGGAACATCAGTTCCACGTATAGGCGGCGGGCCTGGAAAACCATTGGCTGGATACGTTTCGCTAACATGTCCGTCGTCCAATTGCTGTTGATGTCACCTGATTTTTAGAGTTATTGCTCTAAAAGTCAATGAGGACGACGGCATGATGTTACTGGGTCAGGGCGGCCAACTTCCGTTTGGCCTCTTCGGCCACCTCGCCGCCCGCTTCCGCAGCCTTGCTGTAGTAGGCAATTGCGTCATTGCGGCTGTTCTGTTGGACGGCGATATCGCCCAGTCGAAGGAAGGCAATGGAGGTCGGCACGGTCTGGTTGGCCTGGATCAGGTTCTCCCGGGCCTTGTCCAGGTTGTTCAGCCGCAGCGCATTAAGGCCGTTGTACAACCGGTACTTGAACATCTCGGGGTAGAGACTCACGGCTTTGTCGAAATCGGCCGCCGCTTTTTCTGCCTGTTTAAGTTCCTGGTAGATGCGACCCCGAAGACTGTAGAACATGGCTTCCCGGGGGAGCAGCTCAATGGCTTCATTGATTTTTGCCAGGGCCGAGTTCATATCGTCTTTGGACGCCAACTCCATGGCCTTGTCGTGGGCATCGTAGGCAGGTTGCAGGGAACGGAGTTCAGCCATTTTCCGGTCGAATATATCCTTGCCACGGTAGCCACCGGCACCGATTTTCTGGACCAGTTGCCGGTTTTCCTCAACACGTTCAGCGGAGGGTGGGTGAGTGGCGAACAATCCGTCAACAAAGCCCGACTGCCGGCCTTCAGCCAATTCCAGAAAAATCTGCTGCAGTTCCACGGCCGCAGCCGGGTCATAGCCGGCTTCTTTCATATAAAGGATGCCGTAGTGGTCGGATTCCAGTTCATCCCCCTGGCTGTACTGGGCCAGGGCAAGCTGGGCGCCCAGTGCGGCGCCGCCCATGATCAGGCCGGCCCACTCGTTATCCGACAACGCAAAGCCCAGCCCCGCGACACCGGCGCTGATCAGCATGCTCTGTTGCATGCGCTGGACACTGTGCCGGGCTGCCGCGTGCACAATTTCGTGGCCCAGAACAGAGGCCAGCTGGGCTTCGTCGTCAAGTTTGGTCAGCAAGCCCCGGTTGATGGCAATCTTGCCTCCGGGCAGGGCCCAGGCGTTGGGCACACTGCTGTTAAGTACCACGAATTCATAGGGCAGGTCCGGCCGGTCGCTCACGGCGGCCAGTTTCTGGCCAACGTCCTGCACATAGAGGGTCAGTTCTGGATCGACATAAAACTTACCGCCCTGGGTTTGCTGGGTGGGCACATACTGCTCTGCGCCCATGGCGAGTTCCTCACTCTCTCCGATCAGTGAAAGCTGCCTCTCTCCGGTGACCGGATTGACCGTACAGCCACCGAGGGTCAGTGTCAGCGCAAGCGCGAAAAGGCTGGTTTTGATAGCGGACAGGCTCACAGTAAGCTCCCTTCTGTTAATGTGATGTCAGGCCCTCGATCATCGGGATACCTGGAATCCTAATGGCCAGTATATAGCACATCACCGGCCCACACTGGAGTATCAGGCATCGCGCGGCGGTGGTGGCGGGCACTCCCTTGGCGTATCATAAGCCCCTGTTCCCGCACTATTTCGTCACCTTCGACCCTAAGGCAGCTCATGGGTAATTTGCTCGAACTGATCGCTTTGCTCTGGTTCCTGGTTTGCTGGCTCGGCTACTCCGAATACTCCAAACGCCGCGCCGCGGACCGTCCCTGCCTGTCCAACACTCTCGATCTGTATCGTGAAGACTGGATGCGCGTCATGTTGCGCCGGGAAAACCGGATTGCCGATGCCTCGGTGGTCGGAAACCTGGAGCGCAACGGCGCGTTTTTCGCCTCCAGCTGCCTGCTGATTCTCGCGGGTATTATCACCGCTCTTGGCTACACCCAGGAAGTGATGGAAGTATTCAGCACCATGCCGTTTGGCACGCTGCCCAGCCGGGAAATCTGGGAGCTGCGGATGGTGGTGCTGTTGGTGGTGTTTATTTATGCCTTCTTCAAATTCACCTGGTCGATGCGGATGTATAATTTTGTGTCCGTGATGGTGGGCAGCGCGCCGCCACCGGACGATACCAAAACCAGCCCAGCGGGTCGGGAGGCGTTTGCCCGAAGCGCCGGCAACATCTGTAATCTCGCTGGCGATGCCTTTAACCTGGGGCTGCGATCCTATTATTACGCACTTGCCGTGGTAGGCTGGTTTATCCATCCGATTGTTTTCATTGCGGCCTCGACACTGGTGGTCATCGTGCTCTACCGTCGGGAATTCTGTTCCAATGCACTGGAGGCGCTCAGGGCAGGAAAAGTGTTTGAGGAACCCGCGCCCGGCAGGGCCGAAAGCAGCCCGAAATCCAAAAGCTGATCCACAGGTTGAACCTGAATGAACGATGATATCCGACGGAAACGGGTTACCCGTTTTATTGAAACGCTCAACCAGGCGAAAGAACTCGGTCTCACGGTTACCGAGGCTACGAAAGGTAGCCTGACCCTCTGCCTGCCCTACAGCGACCGCATCATCGGTAACCCGGACACCGGCGTCATTCACGGCGGAGCCATTACCACGCTGATGGACACCACTTCAGGGTGCGTGATCCTGTGTGCCCTGGAAGATTTCGAACTC
>Ga0194137_10001204_pt1 | contig 15937 bp, 11 predicted proteins | sample TARM_MetaG_T3_14_FD_134025 | JGI IMG/M metagenome (GOLD analysis project Ga0194137, IMG submission 134025) | Freshwater microbial communities from Pennsylvania, USA, analyzing microbe dynamics in response to fracking - TARM_MetaG_T3_14 (version 2) | ecosystem: Environmental > Aquatic >... | reverse complement strand
CGGAGAAGGGTGCCGGCACAATGAGCCCGTACACTTTCTTGCGCGCAATCGGCCCGGAACCTTGGAACGCTGCATACGTGGAGCCTTCCCGCCGTCCGGCAGATGGCCGTTATGGCGAGAACCCGAACCGCCTTTACCAACATCACCAATTCCAGGTGGTCATGAAACCATCACCGGAAAATATCCAGGAACTTTATCTGGAAAGCCTGAAGGTATTGGGCATTGATCCGATCGAACACGATATCCGCTTTGTCGAAGACAACTGGGAAAACCCTTCATTGGGTTGCGCCGGTTTGGGTTGGGAAGTCTGGTTGGACGGGATGGAAGTTACCCAGTTCACTTATTTCCAACAGGTAGGCGGCTTGGAATGCAGTCCTGTCACAAGCGAAATCACTTATGGCCTGGAGCGTTTGGCCTCTTATATTCAGGATGTGAACAGCGTCTACGACCTTGAGTGGACCGAAGGCGTAAAATACGGCGAAATCTTCGGCCAACCGGAATACGAACATTCCAAATATTCGTTTGAAGAAAGCAACGTCGACTTGTTGTTCCAACTCTTCGATTCGTTTGAAGCGGAAGCGACGAAACAGATCGAGAACGGTCTTGTGCATCCCGCCTATGACTATGTCCTGAAGAGTTCGCATGCCTTTAACCTGTTGGATGCAAGAGGGGTCATTTCCGCTACTGATCGCGCGGGTTATCTCGCACGCATCCGCAATATGGCGCGCCAACTGGCGAAAGCTTTTGTCCAAAAGAGAAAAGAACTGGGCTTCCCTTTGCTTTCGGATGATCAAAAAGAACTTGCCCTGAAGGAGGACTAATGTGATGAGTCAAACTGTATTATTGGAAATCGGACTGGAAGAAATGCCTGCGAAATATGTGCGCAGCAGCAGTATCCAATTGAAAGAAAAGATGACCGCCTTTTTGGAAGAAAACCGCATCGGCTTTGATGCGATCGAAATGTATGCGACACCGAGACGTTTGGCGGTCATCGCCAGCGGAGTCAGCGATAAACAGGCGGATTTGGCTGAAGTCGTCAAAGGGCCAGCGAAAAAAATCGCACTGCAGGCGGACGGCAGCTGGTCAAAAGCCGCACTGGGCTTTGTCCGCGGTCAAGGACTTACGCCTGAAGACATCTACTTCGAGGAACTGAAGGGCGTTGAGTATGTCTTCGTCAAGAAGGAAATCAGCGGAAAAGCATCGTCGGAAGTGCTGAAGGAATTGAACACAGTCGTTGAGTCATTGACTTTCCCTGTTTCAATGCACTGGGGCAACCACCACTTCAAATACATCCGCCCGATCCATTGGATTGCAGCATTGGCTGATGCGGAAGTCATCCCATTCCAGGTGTTGGATGTCGTTTCCGGCCGGACCACCCGCGGCCACCGTTTCCTGGGCGAGGAAGTAACGCTCGCGCATGCCGGTGAATATGCAGAAAAATTGGCGGAACAGCATGTCATCGCCGATCAGGATAAACGCAAAAACATGATCCGGGCCCAATTCCAAGAGATCGAAGCAGCGAATGGCTGGATCATCCCTAACGACGAAACGCTTCTGGAAGAAGTGACCTCACTGGTCGAATACCCGACGGCATTCTTCGGCGAATACGCAAGCAAATATTTGACGTTGCCGGCTGATGTATTGATCACATCGATGAAAGACCACCAACGCTATTTCGAAGTGAAGGACAAATCCGGGGAACTGTTGCCGTACTTCATATCCGTCCGCAACGGGAATGGCGCATTCATCGATAACGTCAAAAAAGGGAATGAGAAAGTCCTGACAGCAAGGCTGGAGGACGGTCTGTTCTTCTTCAACGAAGACCAGCGCATCAGTATCGCGCAGTCGGTCGAAAAACTGAAGAAAGTGACATTCCATTCGAAAATCGGCTCCATTCATGATAAGATGGAAAACACAGCGAAAATCGCTGCCCATCTTGCTGATTTGCTTGATTTGGGAGAGGACGACAAAACGCAATTGTTGCGTGCGGCATCCATCTATAAATTTGACTTGGTGACCAATATGGTTTCCGAATTTACGGAACTGCAAGGGATCATGGGTGAAGTCTACGCGCTGCAGCAAGGCGAAACAACGGCTGTGGCAGCAGCGATCCGGGAACACTATTTGCCGGTATCCAGTGAAGGCGAATTGCCGGAAACGCAAGTCGGAGCCGTATTGGCGATGGCGGACAAACTGGACAGCATCATCAGTTTCTTCCTACAGGGAATGGTTCCGACAGGATCAAACGACCCGTATGCTTTGCGCCGCCAAATGATCGGGGTCATCCAGATCATCGAGAAATACCAATGGGCATTCTCGTTGGAAGCATTGCTTTCAAGCTTGTTGACTGAGGTTTATGCTGTTGAGGATGCAGAAACGTTCGACAAAGCAATGAATGAACTTGCCGTTTTCGCGAATGGCCGGATTCAACAGAAACTGCAAAGCTACGACATCCGTTATGATATCGTGGAAGCTGTGCTGCAATCCGCTGAAAAAGATGTCAACACCTTATTCGCCAACGCCAAAGTATTGCAGGCGCACAGCGAGGAGGAATCGTTCAAAACGATCATGGAAGCTCTTGCCCGTGTCGTAAACATTTCCGGGAATCCGGACCAATCGATTCCCGTCCAGAAGGATCTGCTGGAAACAGCCAGCGAGAAGAATCTGTATGTACAGATCAACCATCTCGATTTGGCGCTGTCCCACGGTGATCCGGAAGCGGATTACGCTGCTTTGGCCGCCATTGCGCCATACATTGAAGCTTATTTCGATGAAAATATGGTCATGGTCGAGGATATCGCTATCCGCAGCAACCGTTTGAATACGCTCGGCAACCTGACCTTGAGCATTCTGCAGTTTGCTGATGTCAGAAAATTGATCCTTAAATAGTGTAGTGATGGAGGCGGGGCTAACATTGTTTACTCCCGGCTCCATCATTTTGTCTTCAGCGGGCGCGGGCTGGATCATTACCTTCACCTCTGTATTTTCTTTTCGTTTTTTGGTTAATATGGTAAATTAAGAGGGAAGGATGCGCGCTTCAGAAAAACGAAACGCAAATTATTTGTTAAGATAACTGTCCTGATTTTTGACTGCGGCAGCGCAGTTGAAAAGTCGGGCCAATCGAATCAATTTGTTCGGCGCCGAGAGTGCCGGACAGTTTTCCAAGGGGGAAAAAAGATGTCAATGTTTTTGGATCATGCAACAGTGCATGTAAAAGCCGGTAAAGGCGGCGATGGAATGGTAGCGTTCCGTCGCGAAAAGTATGTTCCCGATGGGGGGCCAGCAGGCGGCGATGGCGGACGTGGTGGAAGCATCATTTTTGAAGTGGACCCGGGTCTGCGCACGTTATTGGATTTCCGCTATAACCGCAATTTCAGAGGAAAACCCGGCGAAAACGGCATGAGCAAAAGCATGTTCGGCCGCGGCGCAAAGGATACAGTAGTGAAGGTTCCGCCTGGTACGATCGTCCGCAACGCGGAAACAAAAGAGCTCATCGCTGATCTGACCGAAGCCGGCCAGCAGGCTGTAGTCGCAAGAGGCGGACGCGGGGGACGCGGGAACAACCGTTTCGCAACTGCTAGAAATCCCGCGCCGGAAATCGCCGAAAATGGCGAACCCGGGCAAGAACTGGAATTGGAGCTGGAGCTGAAAGTCATCGCTGACGTCGGTTTGGTAGGCTTCCCGTCAGTAGGTAAATCGACACTGCTGTCGATCGTGTCAAAAGCGAAGCCAAAGATCGCAGCCTATCACTTCACTACGCTTGTGCCCAATTTAGGTATGGTACAAACACGCAGCGGAGAAGAGTTTGTCATGGCCGATTTACCGGGATTGATTGAGGGTGCGTCCCAAGGCGTCGGTCTGGGAATCCAATTTTTGCGCCACATCGAGCGCACAAGGGTCATTCTGCACGTCATCGATATGGGCGGCACGGAAGGCCGCGATCCTTTCGATGATTATGAAAAAATCAACAAGGAATTGGAAAGTTACCAATTGCGTTTGCTGGAAAGACCGACCGTCATCGTAGCCAACAAAATGGATGTGGCGGAAGCGGAAGAAAATCTCGAAGTCTTCAAACAAAAGATAGCCGAAAAATTTGGCGATGAGGAAGCGCCGCGGATTTTCCCGATTTCAGCCTGGTCGACAACCGGCGTAGCCGAATTGTTGGATTACACTGCTGAAGTTCTGAAGGAAACGCCTGAGTTCCCATTATTCGATGAGGAAGAAGTCGAAACATCCGTCCTTTATAAATTCGAAGAGAATCAAGACCAGTTCACCATCGGACGCGACCCTGACTCCACATGGGTATTGGGCGGCGAAAGATTGGAAAAATTATTCAACATGACCAATTTTGCGCATGACGAAAGCATCATGCGTTTTGCGCGCCAATTGCGTTCCATGGGCGTGGATGAGCAACTTAGGGCCAAAGGTGCGAAAGATGGCGACATGGTCCGCATCATGACCTACCATTTTGAGTTCGTCGACTAAAAAGCAGGACCAGTATCAATAAATGGGGGAGAAGCATCGTGACAGTACAAACACGCTCCGTTCCATTGGATGGGATGCGGGCGCTTGCGATTCTTGCCATCATTTTCTATCATTTGATGCCTCATGTTTTGCCGGGCGGGTACTTGGCTGTAAACATCTTTTTCGTCCTGACTGGTTTTTTCATCACATCGTCTGTGATCGGAGAGTATGGGCAAAAGAATAAATTGGCCTACAGAAGCTATCTGGTCCGCAGGTTCCAGAGGCTGTTCCTTCCGCTGTTGTGGCTGCTGGTAACGGTGACTGCCTATATCACTTTGTTCCAAAGGGACCTATTGCTGAATTTGCGGCCATGGCTGCTTACGTCATTGGGCATGGTCAACAACTGGTGGCAAATAGCTGCCGGAGGTTCTTATTTTGAACAATTCTATGTGCAGTCGCCGTTCACGCATCTTTGGTTCCTGTCGGTAATGAGCCAATTCTATGTCATCTGGCCCTTGCTTGTGCTGCTTTTGTTGGCACTTTTCGAGGATAAGCGCATCATCCTCTACACAGCAGTAGGGCTTTCCTTGTGTTCTGCTGTCTTGAGGGCGGGCTTGTATGAGCCCGGACTGGATGCTTCGCGGGTCTATTACGGGACGGATACGCGCCTGTTTGCGTTCATGGTCGGAAGCAGCCTTGCGGTTGTTTTGCCGGTTGAAGAATTGCGGGAAATTGTGCCGAAGCGAAAGAGCCGGCTGTTGGCAGTCGCCTTCTTGTTCAGTTACGCCGTTCTCGGAATCATGTTCAGCGCCCTGCCGGATAGCCAGACCTTCACTTATCGAGGGGGCATGTACATCAATAGCCTCATCATCGGCCTTGCGGTTGCTGCAACGGCGCATCCGGCGACGGGTCCGGCCAAGATTTTGCGGTTCAAACCGATCCAGTGGATAGGCAGGCGCAGTTTCCTGCTCTATCTCTGGTATTACCCTGTCATTTCGCTTTATCAAGCTAAAGTGGTGGATACGAGCAATATGCCCGAGCGTCATCTTTTGCTCCAGGCAGGGCTCATCCTTGTGCTCTCCGAGTTGGGATACCAATTATTCGAAAAAGACCGTTGGAAGGTGCCGTTTCTGCATTCTTGGCGCCTTGCTGAGAATATTGCCGGCATGAAGGCAACCTGGTCCCGAGGATCAACCCGTCACTGGCCGGAAAAAATCGCTTCGCTCATCAGCCTGAGCATGCTTGTGGCTGCATTGGCGGGGTTTGTGCAAGCGGGGTCCGGCGAGAATGCCGAGGTGCAGGAATTGCGCAATCAGATTGCAGAAAGCCAGAAAAAAATGGAAGAAATCAATCAGGACGATACCGTCCGCAGCCGGGCCATCAACAACATCGAAGGCCTTGAGCGGGAAATGGTATTGTATGCGCATGACAGAGAGATTACCTTCATTGGCGACTCTGTGTTATTGGCTGCGGCAAATCAATTGCTGTCGGTATTCGGGCAAGCTGTAGTGGAGGGCGCTGTCAACAGACAACTCTACCAGACTACGGAAGTCATCGGATCCTTGAAAGAGCGGGGCCAATTGCATGATGCTGTTGTAGTCGTCCTCGGTTCCAATGGCGCCTTCACGAAGGCGCAAATGGAAGCCTTCATCAAGAATATCGGGCCGTCCAGGGATTTGTTTTTCCTCACGACTAATGTTCCGAGAATCTGGAAAGACAGCGTGAACGCGCAATTGGCTCTTGCAGAAAGCAACCATTCCAATGTCCATATTTTGGACTGGAACAGTTACAGCAAAGGACACGACGAATGGCTGCTGGCGGACAAGGTTCATCCGAATCCGACTGGAGCGCACCAACTGGCCATTTTCATGGCGGAGCAAATCTATCGAGAATTAAATGATGAAAATGGGAGCAAGTAATTATGAAAATTCAATTTTTAGGCACCGGAGCAGGTGTTCCTTCCACCAGCAGAAATCTTTCCAGCATCGCATTGAAGCTGTTGGATGAACGCAATGCCATTTGGCTGTTTGACTGCGGGGAGGGGACACAGCAACGTGTGCTCAAAACAACCATCCGACCCAGGAAAGTTGAAAAGATCTTCATCACCCATCTGCATGGAGATCACATCTTCGGGTTGCCCGGGTTCTTGAGCAGCCGGGCTTTTCAAGGCGGCAATACGCCTCTGAACATCTATGGTCCTGTCGGAATCAAGGAATTCGTGCTGACCAGTCTGCGCATATCCCAGTCACACCTGCGCTATCCGATCTTTTTTCACGAAATAACCGAAGATGGCGTAGTGTTTGAAGACGAGCAGTTCCGCGTGCGTTGCGCAAAGCTCAATCACGGCATCGTTTCTTACGGGTACCGTGTCGAAGAGGCCGATTATCCCGGGGAATTGCAGGCCGATAAGCTGAAAGAGCTGAATGTTCCTGCGGGTCCGCTCTACGGAAAGCTGAAAAATGGGGAGACCGTTGTTTTGCCTGACGGAAGAACCATCAACGGGCTGGACTTTATCGGAAAAACGACCAAAGGACGCATCGTAACGATTCTGGGCGACACCAGAAGAACCAAAAACACGGTCGTTCTGGCAAAAAATGCCGACGTGCTGGTCCATGAGAGCACCTTCGGTAAGGAAGACCAAGCGATCGCGTCGGATTATTTCCATTCCACGTGCATCGATGCGGCCAACGTTGCCAAAGAAGCAAACGTCAACCAGCTTTATTTGACCCATATCAGCGCACGTTACCTCAACGGCAATGCGCATCAATTGCAGCGGGATGCGCGCAAAGTCTTCCCGGACACGAAACTCGTCAATGATTATGATGAATTCGAAATAGCCTTGACAAAATGATCGCTGGCAGCCCGCTCATTCCGGAATCAACCTGCTGATGAGTGCTGCAGGTTGACTATGGATCGGCAAAAAGATGATAATAAGAGTGTAAAAACATCAAAATGAGTGGGGCGATTATCATGAAAAACCAATGGAGATTAGTAGCGGGCATTATTTTGATCATCATCATTGTGTTGTTTGCAGTTTTCAATGTCGATTCTGTGCCGGTCAATTTCGGGTTCGCAGTCGTGGATGGACCTCTTATCATCGTCATTCTGGTTTCCCTTTTGATGGGCGCGCTCATCACTCTTTTGGTAGCGACAGGCAGTGCAACGAAGAAGAACAAGGAATTCAAGCAGCTGCGCGCTGAGATCGACGCAAAAGGGAAAGAGATCCAAAAAGCGGTCGATGCGACCAAATCCGGATATGAACAGCAACTCGCCGAACTGCGGACGCAGTTGACTCAGAAAGACAACAAGATCAATTCGCTTGAAGAAGAATTAATCAAAAAGTTGACAGTGGACAACCCGAATCAGCCCAACAAAGTTTGAGGAATATCGAGTTGGAGATTCATTAGATCGGCCACTGCCAGTCACAAAGAAAAGACTAGAACGATTTCAGCTTCTAGTCTTTTTTGGATTAATGGGAGCTTCAGTGTGCTTATACAGCTAGTAAAGTAAGGAGGCGGTAAATTGTTAGCGTCAAAAATGAATTGGAAAATACGCAAAACCGGAAGCAATGATTCTGTATGCAAAGAAATCAGTCAGGCTGCAGGTTTGTCAGAAAAATTCGTCATGCTTTGCATGCAGCGAGGCTTGAAAACAAAAGAACAGATAGCGGCTTTCATTGATGGGAGCGACATGGAATTCCATGATCCGCATTTGTTGCACGATATGGAAAAAGCCATCCAACGCTTGACTGAAGCCATTGAAACTGGCGAAGAAATCGTCGTTTATGGAGATTATGATGCGGATGGCATCACGAGCACAAGCATTCTTGTGGAAACGATCGAAGTGTTGGGCGGCAATGTCGGCTATTATTTGCCAAACCGCTTCACGGACGGTTATGGTCCGAATGCCGCTGCCTTCAAAAAATTGATCGAAAACGGTGCCCAACTGATCCTGACTTGCGATAACGGGGTTTCCGGCCATGAACCGATCGCGATGGCTAAGAAAATGGGCGTTGACGTCATCATTTCCGACCACCACGAGTTGCCCGAAGTCTTGCCGGATGCCTACGCCATCATCCACCCGAAACATCCTGCCGGAAATTATCCTTTTCCGGATCTTTCCGGAGCCGGCGTCGCCTTGAAGATTGCGGCGGCGCTTCTGGGGGAAATGCCTTACGAATCGCTCGATCTGGCCGCTATCGGTACAGTTGCGGATCTTGTGAGTCTGACAGGCGAGAACAGATGGATCGTGAAGCAAGGACTGCTAATCATGAAACAAACGCATCGGCTCGGTTTGGCTGCGCTGATGGAAGCGGCGGGAATTGATGCAGCCAATTTGGATGAAGAAAGCATCGGTTTCATCATCGGCCCACGTCTGAATGCAGTCGGCCGGTTGGAGGATGCAGGGCCAGGCGCAGAACTGATGCTTTCATTCGATGAAGAAAAAATAGCTGAATTGGTTGCCTACATTCAGGAAAAGAACGTCGAGAGACAGGGGATTGTCCAAGCCATCCATGAAGAAGCCAGCGCTGAATTGGCGAAGAAAGAAAAGCTGCCGGATGTTGTCGTGTTGGGCAACAAGAATTGGCACGAGGGTGTTCTGGGTATCGTGGCAAGCAAACTGGTTGAGGAATTCGGTCGCCCGACAATCTTGTTCCGCATCGACGAAAAAACCGGCATCGCGAAGGGGTCGGCCCGCAGTACGGAAGCGTTGGATATCTTTAGTGCCCTGACCGATGCAAAAAACTTGCTCACGAAGTTCGGGGGGCACAAAATGGCAGCAGGCATGAGCCTTGCTGCCGGCAACCTGCCCGCCTTCAACGAAAAAATCAACAGTTACGCGGAACAATTTCATGACGCGATCATGTTGGGCGAATCCATTTACATAGACGCAATCCTGCCGCTTGCCGATGTCACCTTGCCGTTTTTGAAGGAACTGGAATTGCTCAAACCTTACGGGACCGATAATCCAAAGCCTATATTCGGCTTCCAAAATGTGCCGTTGACGGACATCCGCCAAATCGGCGCCGACAACAAGCATCTGAAATTCAAGCTGAAGGACAAAGACCTCTATCTGGATGTGATCGGCTTCAACAAAGGGAGCATCAGCAAACATCTGAACGAAGCGGATGTCGTTTCCCTCATCGGCGAGCTTTCGATCAACGTTTGGCGGGACAGCGCGAAACCGCAGCTGCAGCTGAAGGACATCAAAAACAAACATGTCCAATTTTTCGACAAACGGAGTTCAGTCATCCAGGATTCGGTATTGGCTGTGGAAGATGCTTTGTATCTATTTTCGACTTCCGGCATCATGAAACAATTTTATGGGCGCATCCCGAACAGTTCGAACGCCGCGCTGCTCACAGACAACACGGCGGACGCCTTGAAGGATGTCAGCGCCAGCAATCTTGTGCTTTTTGAATGTCCTTCGAAGATGGAGCTGTTGGCGAATCTGCTGAGGGGCAATCAGTTCGAAAACGTGCATGTCGTCTCCTTTGAATCAAACAGCGTTTACGCAGAGGGAATCCCTCCCAAAGACCAATTTGCCAAGTTCTACCAATATATCCGTTCCCATAAGGACATCGATGTGAGAAATCGGTTAGACGCTTTGGCAGATTACTTAAAAATCAAAAAAAATCTTGCCATTTTTATGATTCAAGTGTTTTTGGAGGCGGGATTTGTTACAATAGACAATGGTTTCATCAACGAGGTCAAGAATCCCGTCAAGAGGTCGTTGGACGACACGCAGGTGTACAAAGACCGCCTGCTGAAAATGGAGGCTGAAAAGGTATTCATCTACAGTCCATTTTCGCAATTGACGAAATGGTTGAATGAGCAGATGACGGTACAATAATTAGGAGGAACATAAAATGGATTTTAAACAATATATTGCTGATGTCAAAGATTTCCCGGAGCAAGGCATCGTTTTCCGCGACATTTCGCCTTTGATGGCAAACGGAGAAGCTTACCGCTATTCGATCAAAGAGATCGTGAAATATGCTCAGGACTTGAATGTCGATAAAGTAGTGGGTCCGGAAGCTCGTGGATTTATGGTCGGTTGCCCGGTCGCGGTGGAATTGGGCTGCGGATTCGCAATGGCCCGCAAAAAAGGCAAATTGCCGCGCGAAACGGTAGAAGTATCCTACGGACTGGAATACGGAAAAGCCACGCTGCAATTGCACCAGGACGCCATCCAGCCTGGCGACAAAGTGTTGGTTTGTGATGATTTATTGGCCACTGGCGGCACAACAGCCGCTACCATCGAATTGGTGGAAAAATTAGGCGGAGAAGTCGTCGGTTTGGCATTCCTGATCGAGTTGTTGGACTTGAAGGGCCGCGACCTGATCAAGGGCTATGATATCTTCACGCTGATGGAATACTGACAACAACAAGTACTCCGGATTGGAACAATTTGAACAGATACGCAAAAAGGCTGCCAGTAAATTGGCAGCCTTTTTGCGGCAGTCGGGAAGACTGGCCGTTAAATGATGTGATTCCGGTAAAGGCCGACTACTTTGCCCAGTATCAAAACAGAATCGAGGATGATCGGATCCATGCTCGGGTTTTCCGGCTGCAGGCGGTAGTAGTTTTTTTCTTTGTAGAATCGTTTGCAGGTCGCTTCGTCATCGTCCGTCATGGCGATGACGATATCGCCGTTTTCAGCCGTGGCTTGCTTTCTGACGATGACAGAATCGCCATCGAATATGCCGGCGTCGATCATGCTGTCTCCGCGGATTTTCAGCATGAACAAAGTTCCCGAACTGGATTTCAGATCCGGCGGAACCGGGAAATAATCCGTTGCTTCTTCTACGGCCAGGATGGGCGCACCGGCTGTGACGGTACCCAACAATGGCATTTTATCCGACAGGATCCCCAATTTGTCCAGACCTGCCTGCGTCAGTTCGATTGCGCGGGGTTTTGTAGGATCGCGCTGGATGAAGCCGTTTTTTTCCAGACGCGACAGATGGCCGTGCACAGTGGATGTTGAGGACAGTTTCACGGCATTCCCGATTTCCCTTACGGTCGGCGGGTAGCCTTTTTCCTGGACTTCTTCGTAAATGTATTGGAGCACTTCAAGTTGGCGTGAATCTTTAGTTTTAACCATGAGATCATCATCTCCGTAATCCTATATTTATACATTTAGGATACCATTAATCATCAAAAAAATCAAACAGATGTTCGTGTTTTCTGGGGGATGACGCAAGGATATGCTCAGAATTGTGCCGAATCGAGCACTGTCTGAAGCGTTTTCGAAAAATTGCTGAATTTATGCCTGATTGCTATTTCTTTTTCTCATAATCTTTAGTACAATTAATGAATGAATGCTTTGGAAAGGGGGATGAATACGTGTCAACAACAGCATGGGTAATGATGGTTATTTTGGGAATAGTGATAGGCGCGGTTGGCGGATTTTTCCTTGCAAGACGTTATATGGTAAAATATTTTGAAGAAAATCCACCGATCAACGAAGAAATGTTGCGCTCTATGATGATGCAGATGGGTCAAAAACCGTCCGAAAGAAAAGTAAAACAGATCATGGCTTCTATGAAAGCTCAATCTACAAAGAAAAAGAAATAGACTAATGAAATAATATACAAAATGTGGATCTTTACGGTTCCACATTTTTATTTTGTCCAGATACAAGCAGGAAGGGAGCAATAAACGTGAGTATATTCAAAAAATTGAGTTGGTTTTTCCGTCAGGAATGGAAAGCTTATTTTGTGGGCGTATTTTTCTTGATCATCGTCGCAATACTTCAAGTCGTTTCGCCGCGGGTTGTCGGAATCATCATCGATGAAATTGCCCAGGGAACCTTAACGATGGCTTCGTTGTGGAAGTGGTCGGCGATCATATTGGCTGCGGGCATTCTGCAGTATTTGTTCCGTTATATTTGGCGGATGAAGATTTGGGGTACCTCGGCAGAGCTGGAAAAGATCCTTCGTTCCCGCTTGTTCAAGCATTTCACGGAAATGGATGCAGTATTTTTCCAGAAATACAGGACCGGCGATCTGATGGCGCATGCGACGAATGACTTGAATGCAATCAGGATGGTTGCCGGAGCAGGCATACTGACACTCGCGGATTCGATTTCTTCAGGCGGGATCACGCTCTTCACGATGTTTTTCCTGATCGACTGGCGCCTGACGCTCATCGCCATGATTCCTTTGCCGGCTTTGACGCTGGTATCGCGGATCCTCGGACAAAAGATGCACAAACGTTTCCGCAAAGCCCAAGCGGCATTCTCGAGCCTGAACGACAAGACGCAAGAGAGCGTATCCGGCGTCAAGGTCATCAAGACGTTTGGTGAAGAAGAAGAGGATATCCATGATTTCGAGGCGATGACAAAGGATGTCGTCTTGAAAAACAAAGCCGTCTACAGGGTCGATGCCTTGTTTGATCCGGCAATCCAGCTTATTTTGGGACTTTCTTTTGCCCTGACGATCATTTTTGGCGGACGTTTTGTCGTGGAAGGCAGCATCAGCATCGGGCAGCTGGTTTCGTTCATCAGTTACATCGGGATGATGGCATGGCCGATGTTGGCTGTAGGCAGGTTGTTCAATGTACTGGAACGGGGAAGCGCCAGTTACAGCAGGATCGATGAACTTCTGAAGGAAAAATCCACGATTCAGGAGCAGCAGGATGCTGTCCGGACCCCGGTTACCGGCAATCTTGATTTCCAAGTGGCATCCTTCGCTTACCCGAACAGCGAAGAAATCAGCCTGCAGGACGTCGGATTCCGCTTGGAGCGTGGGCAAACTTTAGGGATTGTCGGCAGAACCGGATCGGGAAAAAGTACGATTTTCCGTCTGCTGTTGCGGGAATATGATCAATATGCCGGCAGCATCAACTACAACGGGATCGACATCCGCAAGTATTCACTGGATGCATTATTGAGCGGCATCGGTTACGTTCCCCAGGATAATTTTTTGTTCTCTTCTGATGTCAGGGAAAATATCCGTTTCGCCGACCCGTCCATCAGCCAGCAGAAGGTTGAAGAGGCCGCGCGCTTGACTGCCATCCATCAGGATATTCTCGGCTTTCCGGACGGCTACGATACGTTGGTCGGGGAACGGGGCGTTTCCTTATCCGGTGGGCAAAAACAGCGGATAGCGATTGCGCGGGCATTGGTGACTGAACCTGAGCTGCTCATCCTGGATGATTCCTTATCGGCGGTGGACGCAAAGACAGAAGAAGCGATCCTCACCGGGCTGAAGGAGAAGAGAGCCGACCAGACAACGATCATCGCAGCCCACCGGATCAGCAGCGTGATGCATGCGAATGAAATCATTGTCCTTGATGAAGGGCGCATCGTCGAACGCGGGACCCATCATGAACTGATGGGACAGCAAGGCTGGTACCGCAGGATGTACGAAAAACAACAACTCGAAACCAAACTGGAAGGGAAGGATGAAAAATGAGTGGATCAGCATGGTCTAAAACAATACCATTGAAGGAACAACTCCGGGTAACCAAAAGAATTTTCCGGTTTGCCCATCCTTTCCGCTATCAATTTTTGATCGCTTTGCTTTTCAGCATCGCATTGTCGCTGGTGAACGTGGTGGCGCCGCGCATCATCCAGATTTATATGGACGATTACCTGGCCGCGGGCAATGTCACGACCAGCATCAGTGTGTTTTTTGCGATGGCCTATCTGGGCTCTGTGCTGTTGAAGATGCTGGTCACGTATCTGCAACGCTACATATTCAGTATGGCATCGGAACAAACAGTAGAGAATATCCGCAATGCCGTTTTCCGTAAAATCAACCAATTGGGGATGCGCTACTATGATACGACTCCGGCCGGATCGATCGTATCGCGCGTCACCAATGACACTGAAACCATCAAGGAATTCTGGAATGTTTTCTTGGCCTTGGCGGAAGGGATTTTCAGCATCGTGACTGTTTTCATTGCCATGTGGACATTGAATAAGCGGATATCCCTGCTCTTCATCGTCTTTGTTCCGATCATGGCAGGCCTGATTTGGTATTACCAAAAGTACAGCACGCGGGTTTACCGTACGATGCGCGAAAGGCTCAGCCAGCTGAACACGAAATTGAATGAATCGATTTCCGGCATGGCGATCATCCAGCAGTTCCGTCAGGAAAAAAGGCTGCGTGCGGAATTTGACGCAATCAATGACGACTACAGCAAAGGCCGCGTTGCGATGGTCCGGATGAACGCGTTGATGCTGATGCCGATCGTCAATCTGTTGCAGGCAATCGCGTTGGCTATCGTCCTTTGGCTATTCGGCTACCAGACATTGAATGGCGTCGTGGAGTTGGGGGTCATCTATGCGTTCACTACCTACATCCAAAATTTCTTCCGTCCGATGGGGATGATGATGGATAACCTCAGCGCCCTTCAGGACGGCATCGTCTCCAGTTCCCGGGTGCTGAGCGTATTGGACAACACCGAATTGGCGCCGAGCCAGCCCGAAGATTCGGAATTGGAGATCATCCAGGGCAGGATCGAATTCAAAGATGTTTCCTTCTCTTATGACGGGAAGCAGGACGTGCTTAAGGACATCAGCTTCACTGCCAATCCGGGCGAGACGGTTGCGTTGGTCGGGCACACCGGCAGCGGCAAAAGCTCCATCATCAATGTGTTGCTGCGGTTTTATGAGTTCGGGAGAGGCGATATCCTGATCGACGGCAAATCGATCAAGGCTTTCCCCATCGAGGAGATCCGCTCGAAAATAGGCTTGGTCCTGCAGGACTCCTTCCTTTTCTACGGAGATATTTCGCATAATATCCGTTTGATGAATAAGGATTACAGCGACAGGCATATAGAAGGAGCGGCTGCATTCGTGCATGCCGATTCGTTCATCGAGTCGCTGCCCGGAGGCTACCATGCCAAAGTGATCGAGCGCGGAGCCAGTTACTCAAGCGGCGAGCGGCAATTGATTTCGTTTGCCCGAACGATTTTGCGGGATCCCAAAGTGCTCATCCTTGATGAGGCGACGGCCAACATCGACACCGAGACGGAGCTTCTGATCCAAGAGAGCATGCGCAAGATGCGTGAAGGCCGAACGACGATCGCGATTGCGCATCGGCTGTCCACTATCCGCGATGCCCATCTGATTCTGGTGCTGGACAAAGGGCGCGTCATCGAAAGAGGCACGCATGAAGAGCTGATCGCCAAACAGGGCACCTATTACGACATGTACATGCTGCAGTCGATGAACGATTAAGCAAGTGGCTGATCGATAAAACAGCAACAAAAAACAGCGCCGGGAATCGGATCCGGTGCTGTTTTTTGTTGTTGGAGCTATCATCCCGTTCAATACGGGAGCATTATTTTGCTATATACACGAAATTTGGATCGATTTCTTGATCCAATTGGCGGAAGGTTGTTCCGAGCAATTCGTCATAGGCAGCCAGTTCGTCTCTGGAAATCCGCTTTTCCTTCGGCAGATAGATGGGCTTGCCGAAGCGGACAGTCGCCTTCTTGCGTTTCAGGAGATCTTTGAAGGT
>Ga0194137_10001203_pt1 | contig 15939 bp, 15 predicted proteins | sample TARM_MetaG_T3_14_FD_134025 | JGI IMG/M metagenome (GOLD analysis project Ga0194137, IMG submission 134025) | Freshwater microbial communities from Pennsylvania, USA, analyzing microbe dynamics in response to fracking - TARM_MetaG_T3_14 (version 2) | ecosystem: Environmental > Aquatic >... | reverse complement strand
TTCTACGGATATGCTTGCTCGCTGGGGTGGGGAAGAGTTTCTACTATTACTACCTGAAACTGGGATTGAAGAAGCTAAAATCGTTGCCAACAAGATATGCTCACTCATTGAACAACACCATTTCGACATTGTCAAAAAGGTGACCATAAGTCTTGGAGTTACCTTGGTCCTTGCCTCAGATACTGTGCTTTCCATTCTTAATCGGGTGGATAAGGCATTATATAAGGCGAAACACAGTGGTCGAAATCAGGTTGTCGTCTATCAAAGTGATGAAGAGATACCATTTGCATCCATGAAGATTTCCTGGAGACATGTATGGGATAGTGGGCATTCTCAAATTGATGCGCAACACAAAAATTTGATTGATTTAGCCAATCAGCTGCTTGAAATGACAACCATGCAAGCGACGAAAGAAGAGATTTTGTTTATGCTCGATAAACTCATTCAACATACGTCCCAGCATTTTGCATATGAGGAGCATGTCTTAAGAAAACTGAACTACGATCAGATTGAAGATCATATGATCAAACATCAGCTGCTTATCGAGAAAGCTTTGGGCTTAAGAAAAGATTTTCTTGAAGATAAAGGGTACATGAGTACATTCTTCTCTTTCATTATTGAAGATGTGGTGTTAAAGCATATGATTCAGGAAGATACGCGCTTTTTTCCAACCATAAAAAAGTCAATTCACTAGAAACGATGATCTTTAGCTCCGTTCATCATGAAAACGTGAAAGTATGTTGGAATTGTGATAAACTATATTCGAATGATGAAGAAAGGTGATGACATGTCCATAAATTTAGTCTATGAACTTCAGGCGTTAATCAATTCGGCTTCCGAGTCCGACACAGACAAGGGGATTGCCTTGTATTTATTAAAAAATATCCAACGTGTCGAAGATATCACCATTAATGAGTTGGCGAATGAGTGCTATACCTCAATCTCCACGGTAAGCCGTTTTTGTAAAACCATCGGATTAGCCAATTTTGCGGAACTAAAACAACGGATTGGTGAAATTCACTTAACCAGCTATGAATCGATGAGTGATAATCTTGAAGGGTTGAACTTTCAACAGGGTAATGATGTATTGGTGAATTATACCTCAGAAATTGGAAATGCTCTTTCAGATTTTGCTTCATCCATTGATTATGAAGTTTTGGACCAGATTATTTCTCTGATGCATCAAAGCGATCGAGTTATTGTTTATGCAACTCAATTGCCTGCCTTTTTTGCCAAGTACTTCCAGTATCTGATGTTACTGCAACGAAAATACATCGAATTTTATGATCTGCAGGAAGATTCTTCCTACTCCGCATCCCAACTGACGGATAAGGATTGTGCGATGGTTTTTTCAGCGGAAGGTAACTTTATCGTGCGAAATCGCCAAGTAATGATTCAAATCCTACAGACATCAGCCAAAAAGGTTTTATTTACTCAAAACCCAGGGGTTAAGTTTATTGAGCGTTTTGATCAGGTCTTATTTCTTGGAAAACGTAATGCACCAAAGATGGGAAGATACAAGATTCAGCTCCTCGTAGAGGTCTTAGTGAACCGGTTTTACTATTATTTGGAGAATCTATCAAAAACTGAAAATAAAGGATAAATCATGGAAAGAACTTCAAAAGCTGAAGTTCTTTTTTAGCAGTGAATCCGGTTACAATTAAGGGGAAAGAAAAGGAGTATATTTATGGAAAAATTTACAGCGTTTCTCGAGAAATACTTGATTCCAGTAGCTGGAAAAGTACAAGGGAACAAATACCTTTCATCCGTATCTGACGGATTCGCCATCTTGCTTCCAATCATTATGATTGGTGCAATCGCAACATTATTTGGTACATTGCAAGTCGGTGGTTACCAGGCATTTCTAGTATCTGTTGGAGCTAAGCCTATCTTTGGTTTTATTTCAGCAGTTACAACAGATGCTTTGTCCATCTATGCAGTCTTATTTATTGCTTACAGTTTCACAAAAAAGCGTGGTTTTGAATCCAACAGCTTAATTGTGGGTGGATTAGCCCTATTCGCATTTTTATTGCTTATTCCTCTAGGAGTTAGTGGAACAGCTGCAGAAAGCAAAGAATTAGTTAGTATTGCGGGTGCGATTCCAACAGGATTCTTAGGCGCTCGTGGATTATTTATGGCAATTATCGTAGGTCTATTAGCACCTACGGTGTACTTGTTTGTTATTGAAAAAGGATGGGTTATCAAACTGCCTGATAGCGTACCTCCAACGATTGGACGCTCATTTAGCGCGCTGATTCCTGCGTTTGTGGTTGCAATCTCCTTTGCACTTATCCGTTTTGGATTCAGTTTAACTGCTTATGGTCATGCTAATCAGTTTGTTTACTCATTTTTACAACAACCTCTACAAGCGCTTGGATCCAATCCGCTATCCATTGTAGGGTTCATTATCATTGCACAAGTTTTGTGGTTCTTCGGTATTCATGGCTTTATGGTTGTCTTACCGTTTCTACAAACAATGTTACTACCACTTAGTCTTGAAAACCTTGCGGCTTATGAGGCAGGATTAGCCTTGCCAAATCCGATTGTCTGGCAAACATTTGGTACTTACATTCTTATTGGTGGTTCAGGAGCGACTCTAGGTTTGGCTATTATCATGGCATTTGCATCAAAATCACAACGTTACAAAACGCTGGGAAGACTTTCATTGCCATCCGTTATCGCTGGAATCAATGAACCAATCGTGTTTGGAACACCCATGGTTCTAAACCCATTGATGATTGTACCATTTATTTTCACACCTATCCTGATGTTCTTAATTCCTTACGCATTAACCATCGCAGGCATTATTGAACCTCTACGTGGAATTGCACTACCACTTGGAACTCCTGTACTTCTATACGGATGGTTACAAGGCGGATTACAGATTCTACTTGTTCAGGCAGTATTGATTGTGGTTCAGGCAGTCATCTACTTCCCGTTCTTCAGAATTCTTGATAAGCAAGCATTGGCTGATGAAACAGCAGAAAACGCATAAATCATACAACACGGGGAAAGTTCGCTTTCCCTTCTTTATATAAAGGAGGATTCATTATGAGCCGTTTACCAAAAAATTTTTTATGGGGAGGTGCAGTCGCTGCCAATCAGCTCGAAGGAGCCCATCTTGATGGTGGCAAAGGACTCACCAACATTGATGTTGTCCCTATGGGGGAAAATCGCTTCCCGGTGATGAAGGGAGATGCAGTATCTTTTGAAGTATCTGCAGATCAATACTACCCAAGTCATGAAGCAATCGACTTTTATCACACGTACAAAGAAGATATTAAACTATTGGCAGAGATGGGTTTCAAAAGTTTTAGAACTTCCATTGCCTGGTCACGCATTTTCCCAACCGGCATCGAAGAAACACCGAATGAAGAGGGCTTGGCTTTTTATCAGAGCCTTTTTGAAGAATGCAAAGCCTATGGAATCGAACCCGTGGTGACCATATCACACTTTGATGTACCGCTTCATCTTGCGAAAACCATTGGAGCCTGGCGATCTCGTGAGATGATTGCTCACTTTGAAAAGTATGTTCGTGTTATTCTTGAACGATACAAAGAGTTAGTAACCTATTGGATGACATTTAATGAAATCAACATGCTTTTGCATCTGCCATTTGTCGGAGCGGGGATTTCATTTAGTGAAGGTGAAAATAAAGATGCTGTTCTCTATCAGGCAGCACACCATCTTTTACTCGCGAGTTCAATAGCAACCAAGATTGCCCATCAGATCAATCCATTAAATAAAGTAGGCTGTATGCTTGCGGCAGGATTAACCTATCCCAACACTTGTCATCCTGAAGATATTTTCATGGCCCAAAGCAAGAATCGTGAAAACTACTTTTTCATTGATGTTCAGTCTCGTGGTGAATACCCATCGTATGTAAAGAAATATCTTGAGCGAAGTGGAATTACACTGGATATCAAAGAAGGAGATCTTGAACTTCTAAAAGAGCACACAGTCGATTACATTGCCTTCAGTTATTACTCTTCCCGTTTAACTAGTGCAGATCCAAAGGCATGGGAAAATCAAACTGCTGGAAACGTCTTTAAAACACTTCGAAATCCACATCTAAAAGCGAGTGAATGGGGTTGGCAAATTGATCCGAAAGGTCTAAGAACGACGATGAATGAGCTTTATGACCGTTATCAGAAACCATTATTCATTGTAGAGAACGGACTTGGTGCCAATGATGAAGTGATTGATGGAAAGATTAACGATGACTATCGTATCGAGTATTTGCAACACCATATCAAGGAAATGATTGATGCGGTAGATTTAGATGGAGTTGATCTTTTAGGGTACACTCCTTGGGGATGCATTGATCTAGTATCTGCCTCTACCGGTGAGATGAAGAAAAGATATGGCTTTATCTATGTGGATAAGGATAATGATGGTCAAGGTACCCTTAAGCGAATGAAAAAGAAATCGTTTGAATGGTACAAACAAGTCATTGCTTCCAATGGTGAAGATTTAACTAATCAATAAAACAAACGTACCAATTCGAATTGAATGGGTACTTTTTTTTCCAATCATTGGTATAATAGAAACAGCTGGGGTGAATCTATGAAAAAAAGACTGATTCTTTATGCAGGGAAGTATAAAACAACTAAAGAATGTGCACAATTGCTTGCTGATAAGTTTTATGAGCATGTAAAACTCTGTTCGATTGCGGATGTACAGTCTGTATCTCTTCAGGACTATGATCAGATCATTTTTGGAGCAAGCATATATGAATCCCGTATCTCACGAAAAATGAGCCAATGGATTAAAAAGCATCAGAATCATCTTTTACACAAAGAGATAGGTATTTTTTTATGCGCCTATCATGATGAGAAATGCGGACTCTACATGAAGCTGAATTTCCCCATTGAAATACTGGAACATGCAAAGGTTGAAATGTGTTTTGGGGCACATCTGGATTACTCAACCATGAGTTGGCTGGATCGATTTCTGATGAAACTGATTCAGTTCTTTGATCAGGAAGAGATTGTAACCAAAGTATACAAAGAACGAATTCACTATTTTGCCAGAGAAATGGCCAAAGGAGAAGAAATCTATGAATGAAACCATTCGAGTGATACTCCAGCGCAGCAGTGTGCGGAAGTACTCAAGTGAACCACTAAATGATCAGCAAATCGATGCACTTAAGAAAGTGGCGCTAGCCTCACCCAGTGCAAAAAACCGTCAACCATGGCACTTCAGTTTTATTACACAAGGGGAAGTGATTGAGCAAATGGAGCAAATCATGGCCAATGACACCAACCAGGATCCTTATGGAAATATGAAACTCTTTTACAAAGCGCCTTTGGTCGTGGTCATTTCCACAAATTCGATGGAACATATGCAATTGGTGGACTGTGGTATTGCGGTTGAAAATCTGGCGATTGCGGCGAAATCCATGGGGCTGGACAGCGTGATTGTGGGTCGTCCCCGACATTTGAGTCCTGAAGCCATGATGAAGTTTACATCCCTATATCAGCAGCCACAAGGGTATGAGTTTGCGATAGCTATTTCAATTGGCTATGGGGCAGCCGGAAAAGAACCGCATGGCTGGGATTATTCAAAAATCAACGTCATCTAACGGATGATGTGATATAATATTTTAAGTGACAATGGAGGAAATTATGGAAAAAAGAAAAGATTTACCCCTACGTAGTGAAGTTGCACTGGAAGATACATGGAATCTAGAACCTATCTTTGCCAGTGATGAAGCATGGGAAGAAGCCTTTGGGTATATTGAACAAAATCATACGAAGGCACTTTCGTTTAAAGGAAGACTGACATCAGATAAGGAAACGTTTAAGGAAGCGATTCGCTTTCAGGAAGATATCTACTTTCGTGTTGAACATGTCTATGTCTATGCCCACCTCAAGTTTGATACAGATACCACCAATAGCAAATACCAGGCTTATTTTGCCCGAATCTCAAGTTTGTATGCTCAAGTAGCATCCAGCTTCTCATTCTATCAGGCTGAATTGTTATCAGCTGATCCAAAAATTATAGAAGGATTTCTTGAAAGTGATGAAGAATTATATGTGTATAAGCATGAGTTTGAAAAACTGTTTATCAAGCGTCCCTTTATTTTAAGTGATAAGGAAGAGCGTTTATTGGCAGAAGCATCCGAAATATTCAAGTCACCATCCGATACCTTCGGCATGCTTAACAACGCGGACATAACCTTTGAACCTGTGATGGATGAACATGGGGAAGAAAGCCAACTTTCACATGGTCGCTATGTTTTATTTTTGGAAAGTAAGGATCGTCGGGTTCGTAAAGATGCCTTTATGTCCATGTACAAAACATTTACTAGCTTTAAAAACACATTTGCATCCACACTTTCAGCGACAGTAAAGGCTCACAATTTCAATGCCAATATCCGTGGTTACAGCAGTGCCCGTCATGCCTCTTTGAGTGCGAACAACATTGATGAATCTGTGTATGATGCACTGGTTGAGGCAGTGAATGATCGTATTTCATTGTTGCACCGATATGTCAATCTTCGTAAAAATGCGCTGAAACTCGATGAAATAGCGATGTATGATCTGTATACACCTTTGGTAGAAGATATTGATTTGCCTGTAAGCTATGAAGATGCGAAACAGTTGATTCTCGATGGTCTGGCTGTATTAGGAGGGGAATATGTTGGAATCCTCAAGGAAGCTTTTGATAACCGATGGATTGATATCAAGGAGAACAAAGGGAAGCGCAGTGGTGCCTATTCCTCTGGCGGTTATGGAACCAATCCATACATTCTGATGAACTGGCAGGACAATATTGATAATGTCTTTACTCTGGCTCATGAACTGGGGCATAGTGTGCACAGTTATTACACCCGAAAATCACAGCCATATGTTTATGGAGACTATTCCATTTTTCTGGCGGAAGTTGCCTCCACAACCAATGAGATTTTATTGACAGATTACATGCTTAAGAAGTTCACAGATCCAAAAGTGCGAGCTTACCTGATTAATCACTATCTGGATGGATTTAAGGGTACTGTTTTCCGTCAGACACAGTTTGCGGAGTTTGAACATTTCATTCATATGGCTGCTAAAAATGGTACAGCACTCACAGCGGATTATCTGAGTGAGTCTTATTTTGAATTAAACAAGAAATACTATGGTGATTCCATGGTATACGACCCACAGATTGCGATGGAATGGGCACGTATTCCGCACTTCTATTACAATTATTATGTGTTCCAGTATGCTACGGGATTTAGCGCCGCAAGTGCCTTGTCTGCGAAGATTCTTTCGGAAGGTGCAAGTGCAGTGAAGCCATATATTGATTATCTGAAAGCAGGAAGCAGCGATTTCCCAATTGAAGTATTGAAAAAAGCAGGTGTAGATATGAGTAGCAATGCCGCCACCAAGGCAGCCATGGACGTCTTTGAACAGCGTCTAGGCGAACTCGAAGAACTGCTACTGAAATAAGTACAAGGCTGCCAAAAAGTGCAGCCTTGTTTTTTAGAGGTACCAATGAAAAAGATTCACAACGAATACAAACGTCATAAAAAACAGTATCTTATGATTGTAAGTGCTTTTTTGCTATACCTTTCGACGTATATTTTACACCATATTTCATTTCTAATTGAACATGTTTATGCTCGAACCCTCTTTCCAATAACCAATCAGTTACTTTCAACGCTTACATCGTTTGTTCCTTTTTCAATCGCGGAGTTTCTGTATGTATCATTATATCTACTTGCTTTTGCTTTGATACTGTCCATCTTGATTCAGGGAATCAAAGGAAAATGGCTTAAAGCTATCAGAGAAGCACTGGTCATCATATCCGTGATTTATCTTGGATTTATGATGCTATGGGGATTGAACTACTATCGTCAGCCCTTATGGGTTTCGTTAAATATGCCTGTAGAATCTTCGAAGCAACAGTTGATTTCTACGGTAGATACGTTAACACAGATGACAAATCAGCTTGGTGTACGTGTGAGTCGTGATGAGCAGGGTATTATGAAACTATCGATACCAAGGCAGGACTTTCTAAAAGATGATTTTTTACAGATGAACTCTTTATTAAAACCCATTCCGTTTTTACAAGGGGTATATGGGAATGCCAAGCCTGTTTTACTATCCAGATATATGCTATACACGCAAATTTCCGGGATGTACTTTCCATTTACTGCGGAGGCGAATGTAAATATGCTGATTCCAGATGCCACATTCCCATTTACAGTGTTGCATGAACTGGCACATCAGCGGGGGATTGCACTTGAAGACGAGGCGAATTTTGTGGCTTTTGTAACTGCAATGAATCATCCTTCTTTGGATGTTCAGTATTCAGGGGCCATCATGGCTCTACGCTCAAGTATCAATGCACTAGCACGAGTTGATTTGGCCTTGGCACAAAGCAAGGTAGAAATGATTGACTCATCGGTACGTTTGGACATGCAGTCTATACGTGATTTTTGGGCTCAGTATGATGGTACAGTAGGAACAGTAAGCAATCAGATTAACGACACCTATCTGAAAGGAAATCAGCAGAAGGATGGAGTTGCCAGCTATGGACGAATGGTCGATCTGCTTGTCCGATATTTGCATCCCTAACTATTGAATTTGATTGATATTTCTGTTAAAGTATTTTTGGATACAGAATCCAAAATGAGGTGAAGATATGTACATTGAAGCACTCGATCTTAGACAATTGTCTGATTACAAAAAACTATCTGATTTTCTTGTTCCCTTTGGTCTTGAACTTGATCTTGTGGATGGGGCATATGTTCTTTATGATCAGCGAAAATGGGTTGGATGTGGCTGTAAATATCGAAATGTGCTGAAGAATTTTGCAATCGCACCAGAATATCAATCACAGCAATTGTTAGAGCCATTACTTCAACACGTAAAGGAAGAGGCTTTTAAGCAGGGTTACTTAAAAACATTCATCTATACACCTAAATCAAACAAGGCTCTTTTCGAGAGCCTTTATTATCGTCTGATTGTGGAAGATGATAAAGTGTGTCTTCTTGAAAATGGTCATCCATCATTTGAAGATGTAATGAAATCCTATGAAACCAACAAGCGGGGAGTCACCGGTGCCATCGTTGTAAATGCAAACCCATTTACATTCGGTCATCAATACCTCATTGAATATGCTAGTAGCCGCGTAGCAGCGCTCGATGTATTTGTGGTTGAGGAAGAAGCTTCTCTGTTCAGTTTTCAGACACGTATGCAACTTGTCAAAGAAGGGGTCGCTCATCTATCCAATGTGACGGTTTTGCCATCCAGTGAATACATGGTTTCAAGAGCGACCTTCCCTACGTATTTTCTTAAAGATGAAAAACGCGTCAATCGACATCACGCACAATTGGATGCGTTGTTATTTGCCAAAGGATTTGCTTCTTCAAGACATATTTCAACCCGGTTCTTTGGAGAGGAACCGAAAGATATCACTACAAAAAATTACATGGACATTTGTGCGAAGATTCTTCCGGAACATGGCTGCAACGTCGTGATCATTCCGCGAATTTCTGCAGATGAAACCCTGATCTCTGCCACTACGGTTCGTGAAGGTTGGAAAAGGAAGGATTGGGCATTGCTGGAAAAGTTGGTTCCGTCGAGTACCTTAGCCTATTTAACATCTCATGAGTATCCTTGAGGCTCGAGAGCGTCGCGGCCTTAGAATGAAGGCACTTGCGTCATCTTCACTTACGTGGATTACGATTAAAGCCAATGCCATCTCATCCATCCGATTGCATCCACTGATGTCAAGTATGGTGGTCATTGCTTATGATGAACTCCTCAGTACCATACCGTTGAGCAAGCAGGAAGCGACCCTTGATGCAGAAGGTCTGGTTATCTATGTGGCAACGACTCTCAGTGGTAAAGAGGCTAAAAAACGATGTGTAAGCCTGGAAGAGAATCATCCTATTGGACGTCTGGTTGATTTGGATGTCTTTGAAGGTGGAAGCAGTATTTCAAGAAGTGAGTTGGGTATAGCCCCTCGTCTATGCTTTCTTTGTGAGCAGATGGCGGCACAGTGTGTCCGATCAAAAACTCATGATATTTCGGTAATTGAAGCTTATTCACTAAATGAAGCAAGAGACTATCTATTAAAAACTCAGGGGCGAAGCGCGATGTTTGGAATGGTGGCTGAGTTAACACGGTTGCGTACCTATGGATGTGTGGGTGTCATGCATTCAGGTGTTCATGTGGACATGGATTTTTTTACCTATCTAGCAAGTATGCGGGTTTTATGGCATCAGTTTGATTTGATAAATCATCAGATGACGGGTAATTTTACACAGCTTCGCGCGTTTGGTCAACGAATAGAGGCGCACATGTTTGAAGCAACATATGGGAAAAACACGCACAAAGGGGCCATTTTTCTGTTCTTATTTGCGATCAGTGCGGATATGGCAAAGAAAAGTATTCAAAAGCGAATTGAACATATACGTTGGCTTGCGAGTGAGGTTAAGAAGGATTTTGATCAGACTCCGTTAACCTATGGACTGTTTGCTTCGAAAAGCTATTCGATTGTAAGCATTCGTCATCTGGTGCTCGATGGTTTATCCTGGGTGTATCAAACGTTGGTCCCCATGATCGGTGTCAGTGAGGATGAACTGATGGCAAACATTATTTCCTGCATTGATGATACCACCACGCTTAAGCGAAGCGATTTGGCAACACTTCGCTTTTTGCAAAGCTGGGCAAAAGAACTGTTATCAAGAAGAGAATATGATTCTATGAAGGAATTGGATGATTATTATATGAAGCATCGGTTGAGTAGTGGAGGATGTGCGGATATCTATGCGCTTGCTTACTACATTGCCTTAAGGGAGGGTAAAGTATGATCGTTTCAAAACCTGCAGTTGCAGGAACACTTGAATCAAATGATTGCTACGTCACGGTACTACCGAATCATTCATCGGGAATACAGTTGGTGATTCGCAGCATTGTAATGCAAAAGTATGGTCATTTGATTGAAAAGACCATCCGAGAAGTTTTGGAAGAGTATCAAATTGAACATGTTTCGCTGACTCTTGAAGACAAAGGTGCCCTTGATTTTACCATTAAGGCACGTGTCAAAACAGCGTTGGAGCGAAGCGTATGAACGGCCGTTCGTATCTTTTTATCCCTGGAAACTCAGCAGGGATGATGGTGAGCAGTTTTGTGCTCGATGCGGATGTGCTGATATACGATTTGGAAGATGCGGTATCCTTGGATCAGAAGGACAGTGCTCGTCACCTCGTCAATGAGGCTGTACGCTTTTTACCGAAAAGGAGTCAATGTTGGGTACGTGTGAACCCGTTGGATTCCCCATACTTTATGAAGGATGTCGATGCTCTGATTGATAGCCCAATCGATGCCTTTCTACTTCCAAAATGTGATGATGTCCGGTTTAAGGACATGTATGCTTACATTGAAGCGGCAGCCAAACGTAAAAACGTACATATCAAGCCATGTGTTGCGTTGATTGAAAGTGCCACAGGTGTGTTTACACTACCGAAACTGATAAAGCTGAATGTATCCGGTCTGTTTCTTGGGGCTGAGGATTTATCCGCTGATATGCACATGACACGTACTAAAGGGTCAGATGAGATTATGCTTGCGCGTCAGCAAGTCGTGCTGCATGCACGAGTCAAAGGCATTGTCTGTATTGATACGCCGTTTGTGGATGTGGAAGATATGGATGGTCTTCAATATGATGCCATCAAAGCGAAACAGTTTGGTTTTGATGGTAAAGCGTGTATTCATCCAAAGCAGGTAAGTCAAATCAACCAGCTGTTTGGTTACAGTGATGAGCAGCTTCAATGGGCTCAAGGGGTTTTGGATATGGCAAAAAAACATGCGGATGTGGCGGTGTTTAACTATCAGGGCTCGATGGTTGATCGACCGATTCTGCTACGTGCTCAACACATGGTGGATCTGGCAAGAAAGTGGGGTCTGATTCATGAGTAAATATCTACCTGTACGCCCTTATCAGCCGGTGGATGAATATTCGCCGATGATTTGGGAAAACAAGAAGCAACATCGGCTCAATCATCAGGTTCAGTGGATGGATGATATGAATGCGATGTTGGATGCTCTTGATTTATTTGATGGTATGACTGTATCCTTTCATCACCATTTGCGTAATGGGGATGCGGTGATGAATATGGTCATGGAAGCGATAGCCCAACGGGGATACAAAGACCTGACAGTAGTGGCTTCATCCATCTTTCCTGTGCATCAGCCGCTTGTAGCGATGCTTCGGGATAAAACCGTCACTCAAATCATCACCTCCTACATGTCTGGGCCAGTTGCTAAGGCTGTAAGTGAAGGGGAGTGTGAAGCTACCTGTGTGTTACAGACCCACGGTGGACGGGCACGCAGTATCCTGATGGAAGATGTTTGCATTGACATAGCGTTTATTGCCTCTCCTTCGGTGAATCATCGGGGTGATATTTCCGGCCAACATGGCAAAAATGCCTGTGGAGCTCTTGGGTATGTGATGGCGGATGCACTCATGGCAAAGAACGTGGTCGCCATTTCCGACAGTCGTGTAGAGTTTGATACACCTTCGATTGAGTATACCTGTGTGGATATGGTATTGATGGTTGATTCGATTGGCTCTTCCAGTGGCATTGTTTCCGGTACCACCCAGTTAACTAAAGATCCTGCCGGGTTGAAAATTGCCCATCTGACAGTGGATCTGCTTGATGCATTGGGTCTTGTAAAAAACGGCTTAACGTACCAAAGTGGCGCCGGTGGTATTTCTTTAGCGGTTACAACCTTTCTTAAAGAGAAGATGAAGCAGAAGCAGGTTGTAGGCGAATTTGCTTCAGGAGGGATTACTCGGGCGCTGGTAGAGATGCTTGAAGAAGGATTGTTCAAGCATTTGTATGATGTTCAATGCTTCGATCTTGATGCGGTAGAATCACTGAAGAAAAATGCGAATCATCATGAAATCTCTGCTTCAATGTATGCAAATCCAAATCAGCTGGATAACAAAGTAAATCAGTTGGATGTAGTCATTTTGGGAGCTTCGGAAATCGATAGAGACATGAATGTCAATGTCACAACCGGATTTGATTATCAGATTCTCGGTGGCAGTGGTGGACATGCGGATACAAGTTATGGAGCGACCTGGTCGATTATTGTATCGAAGCTGGTTAGTTCACGAATACCTGTTCTTGTGGACCGGGTGACTACGATTACAACACCCAAGGATGACGTCGATATCTTTGTATGTGATGTGGGCATTGCCTTCGCCAAGCGACATCAGGCATTAGCCGCCACATTAAAACAAACCACGCGTCTTCCCATCGTAACAATGGAAGAATTGGCAGAAATATCAGAGAAGTTGTGTGGTAAGAGCTTAACGATTGAACACGAATCCCGTGTCGTGGCTGTAAGTGAGTATCGCGATGGTTCACTTCTAGATGTTATCTACCAAAAGAAAAAGGGCGATTAGCCCGTGATTGTCTTTTGAAAATGCGTAAGAATGGATGCTTTGGTTGTTTCAATATGATGATAGACAATGGAGACAATGGCTGAGGTATCCTTTGATTTCATGGCATCAACCATCGCCTGGTGTTCATCGATACTGCGTTTCATCTGATCGTCAAAGAAAAGCAAAGTTAGGGATGTGATTCCACGCCAAAGATAGCCACACGTGGAAGATAGCGCCAGATTGTTTGACATATCCCAGATTTTCCGATGAAAGGCTTCATTAGCCAACACATAGGCTTGTTTATCGGTGATATGACGAGCATCATCAACCATCTTCTGAAGTGATGAAAAATCTTCATTGGCGAGGGCTGCCTGCAAGGTGATCTCTGTTTCAAGCAAAATGCGGGTTGCGAAGTGATCTTCAAGAATCTTACGGGTGACACCCACCACGATGGCCCGTTTATTATTCTGGATTTGGATAAATCCTTCAGCTTCAAGAAGCAGAAAAGCTTCACGAACAGGCATTCGAGAAATATTGTATCTTGAAGCGATGGTTTCCTGGCGCAATTGTTCTCCAATGGCCAGTTTTCCGGAAAAAATCTCATAGCGAAGTTTCAGGGCAACCTGATCTCGAATGGATGTTTGTACTATATGGTCCATATTCTCAGCTCCTCAAGGACTATTGTATCTTAAGTTGACAGTTGTTTTCAATACATCAGGATGATGTTAGAATAAATATAAAGGAGAAATTAAAATGGCAAATGATATTTACAGTCGGGCACTGGATGCTCATCGCAGTTGGAAAGGTAAAATTGATACTCGTATCAAATGTGAAGTGAATACCAAGGATGATTTATCTTTGGCGTACTCACCGGGAGTTGCCCAGCCATGTCTGGAGATTTCGAAAGATGTTGAAGCGGCATATGATTATACCTGGAAAGGAAATACGATTGCTGTTGTTACCGATGGAACGGCTGTGTTAGGTCTTGGGGATATCGGTCCGGAAGCTGCACTTCCTGTGATGGAAGGAAAAGCCCTTTTATTTAAGAAATTTGGTGGCGTGGATGCAATTCCTATTTGCTTAAATACCAAAGACCCAAAGGAAATTATTCAAATCGTCAAAGCATTGGCACCTGGGTTCGGTGGTTTTAACCTTGAAGACATTTCTGCACCACGATGTGTTGAAATTGAACGTGCACTGATTGAAGCTTTGGATATTCCTGTATTTCACGATGATCAGCACGGTACTGCGATTGTGGTTATTGCAGGATTGATCAACTCGTTAAAACTGATTGGAAAGAACAAAGAGGATTTAACCGTGGTGGTTTCAGGCGCAGGTGCGGCAGGAAGTTCCATTGTCCGTATGCTAAATGCTTTTGGAGTCAAAGACATTCTGGTGTTTAACTCCCGTGGAATTATTACAGCCTCTAACATGGAAAACTATGACTTTTTGCAAAAAGAGATTGCCCTAATGTCAAATAAAGAACACAAGGAAATCACGCTGAAGGAAGCCATGGTTGGGGCGGATGTCTTTGTGGGTGTCAGTGTCGCTGATCTGGTCAGTGAAGAGATGGTCGCAAGTATGGCAGAGAAATCCATTGTCTTTGCTTTAGCAAACCCAAATCCGGAAATCAAGTATGATCTGGCAAAAGCAGCAGGTGCGTACATTGTTGGAACGGGTCGTAGTGACTTTCCAAATCAGGTAAATAACGTATTGGCTTTCCCAGGATTATTTAAGGGAGCCTTAGCTGTACGTGCCAAGAAAATTACGGAAGAAATGAAAATGGCTGCAGCGAAAGGCATTGCCTCTTTGTTAAGTGAAGAGGAGTTAAACGCTGAGTACATTATTCCAAGTCCATTTGACCCACGTGTGGCGGATGCTGTCGCAGATGCGGTTGCAAAAGAAGCATTAAAGTCTCAATAATCATCAAAAAGCACTCTGTGGAGTGCTTTTTATTTGAATTTGCAACAGTTTACAGTACACTGTAGTTGAGGTGATTCGATGGCAACTCGAAAAATAAACTATCGGGTATTAATTAGAGAAAAAGAGTTTGAAATGCGTCTGATTGAGAAGGCGATTCTTGTTGTAACTCAGGATACAACCTATCGGGGTGGGGATGGATTTTCCAAGCTGTTTGCTTTTATGCAGGGAAAAAATCAGAGGAATCAGAAAATATCAATGACAGCTCCTGTAGTTCAGAGTTATCAAAATGAACTTTCCATTGCCTTTGTCATGCCGGAAGAGGTGTTGGTTGATGTCCCATTACCCGTGGACGAACATGTGCATATCAAACACATTGAAAATAGACGGATTGTAAGTATTCGATTTTCGGGAAGTCATTATCAGCGATTGCTTCCGATAGCAGAAAGCAAACTTCGTGCGTGGGCCAAAAGCAAAGAGTTGCATCTGGATACTCAAGTGTCATTGGCCAGATATAATCCGCCATTTCTTCCGGGGATCTTGCGTCACAATGAGTTATGGATCAATGTTCTTTAAATTGACTATTTCTTGAACAGGAATTTTTCATATCCATGAATGGATTGAGTG
>Ga0194137_10001200_pt1 | contig 15954 bp, 16 predicted proteins | sample TARM_MetaG_T3_14_FD_134025 | JGI IMG/M metagenome (GOLD analysis project Ga0194137, IMG submission 134025) | Freshwater microbial communities from Pennsylvania, USA, analyzing microbe dynamics in response to fracking - TARM_MetaG_T3_14 (version 2) | ecosystem: Environmental > Aquatic >... | reverse complement strand
GGCGGCGTCGACGCGGCGACGGATCTCCTCGCGTCCACCGTCGACGCCCTGGATCTCGAGGCCCTCGGCCACGATGTCGCGGACCCTGCGGCGCGGGTTGAGGGAGGACACGGGGTCCTGGAAGACCATCTGGATCATCTTGCGGGCCCGGGTCAGGGCCGCTCCGGACAGCGAGCACAGGTCCGTGTCGTCGACCATCACGCGCCCGGAGTTCGGGCGGGGCAGCTGCAGCATCGCCCGGCCGAGGCTGGACTTTCCACAGCCGGACTCGCCGACCAGGGCCAGTGTGGAGCCGCGGGGGACCGTGAGGGAGACGTCCGAGACGGCGTGGACCGTGCCCTTGCGGGTGTGGTACTCGACGGTCACGTGGTCGACGACGAGTTTGTCGGCCCCGTGCTCGTCGACGACGACGTCGGCATCGGCCGGAGGGCCCGCGGCGTCCGGCTCGGCCGAACCGGTGAGGTGGGGGGAGGGGACGGTCATGATGCCTCGCTGGTGGTGCTGGAAGTGGCGGGGACGAGCGGGTGATGGCACGCGGCGCGGTGGATTTCAGCGATGGGGGCGGCGAACCGCGGTGTCACGTCGGGTGCCGTCGCCAGGTCCTCGAGCGGCGGATCCACGGCGAGGCAGTCGTCGGCCACACGCGGGCAGCGGGGTGCGAACCGGCAGCCGGCGGGCATCTCCCGCAGGTTCGGCGGGCGACCCTCGATCACGGTGAGCCGGGTGTGCGGCGGCAGGTCGGGACGCGGGATCGAGTCCAGCAGCGCCCCGGTGTACGGGTGTGCGGGCTCGTCGAGCAGGGCCCGGGTGTCGCCCACCTCGAGGAACCGTCCGGCGTACATGACCCCGATCCTGTCGGTGTGCTGCGAGACCACCGCGAGGTCGTGGCTGACGAGGATCATCGCCATGTCCGAATCGGCCTGCAGCCCGTGCAGCAGGTCGAGGATCTCGTGCTGCACCGTCACGTCGAGCGCGGTCGTGGGCTCGTCGGCGATGAGGAGCTTGGGCGAGCAGGACAGGGCGATCGCGATGCCGACCCGCTGGCGCATGCCGCCGGAGAGCTGGTGCGGGTACTCGGAGAGCCGGGCGCGCGGTGAGGGGATGCGCACCCGGGTCAGCAGTTCGACCGCGTGGTCGGTGGCCTCGCGGCGGCTCAGTCCCAGGTGGTGGCGCAGCGGGTCGGTGATCTGGCGCCCGATGGTCCGGATCGGGTTGAGCGAGGTCAACGGGTCCTGGAACACCATGGCGATCTCGCGGCCCCAGAACTTCTGCGCCTCGCGCTGGGACAGGGACAGGACGTCCCGGCCGTCGAAGCGGACCGTGGAGCCCTGATCGACGCGGGCGGTGGTTGGCGCGATGCCCATGATCGACCGCACGAGCATCGACTTGCCCGAGCCGGACTCGCCCACGATGCCGATCGTCTCGCCCCGGCGCAGGGAGATGTTCACCCCGTCGACGGGCGTGATGCGACCGTCGGGGGTGTCGATGTGGGTGCGCAGGTCCCGGACCTCGAGCAGCAGGTCGGGGTCCGAAGGCCCGTGTCCGCTGGGTGCTGCGGCGGCGATGGCTGCCTCCTGGGGTTGGTGTCTCGGACGGGGATCTAAGACAACTGCTTAGAACGTGTTGCTGTGATGAGTATCACGGCATAGGGTGTCCACGTCAAGGTGATTAAGAAGCCGCCTCAGGCGGTGACTCAAACGAAGGGGTCTCCCCACGTGCTCAGGTTCATTGGCGAACGCGCTCTGCACGCGGTCGTCGTCGTCGTACTCGCGACCATCGGCGCGTTCTTCCTGATGGAGGCCGTTCCCGGCGACTCCGCGGCATCCGCCGTGGGGCCGGGCGCGACCGCGGAGCAATACCAGGCAGCCCGGGAGGAGCTGGGTCTCGACGACCCGGTCACCACCCGGTTCGCGGAATGGGTCGGCAGTATGGCCTCGGCCGACCTGGGCAACTCGCTCATCCCGCCCAACCAGCCGGTCACCGAGATGATCGGCAACGCGCTGCCGGTCACCATCCAGCTGGCGTTCCTGTCGATCATCCTGTCGCTGGCGATCGCGGTCCCGGTGGCGGTGTGGTCGGCCTACCGCCGTGGTGGGGTGTTCGACCAGGTCGCCTCGGTCGTGTCGTTCGCGTTCATCTCGGTGCCCAGCTTCGTGGCCGGGCTGCTGCTGATCTACCTGCTGGTGTTCAACCACTCCTTCGCGCAGCAGCTCATCCTCGGCGCGGCCGTCGTGATCGGGCTGGTGGTGACGCTGTCGCCGCTGGGCCGTCGGGGCGGGCGCGGGGCACCCGGCGTCACCTGGGGCCGGTCCCTCATCGCCGGTCTCGCGGTGGGTGGGGTGATCGCCGTGATCGCGCTGTTCCTGCCCGAGTTCCCCCGCCAGGGCTACGCGCCGCTGGCCGAGGGGCTGGGGGAGAACCTGCGCAGCATCATGCTGCCCGCGCTCACCCTCGCGCTGATGGAGGTCGCGATCTTCACCCGCGTCCTGCGGACCGACATGATCTCGACCCTGCAGCAGGACTTCGTCCTGTCCTCGCGCGCGAAGGGCATGCCGACCGGCCACGTCCTGGTCAAGGAGGCCCTGCGGCCGTCGACGGTCTCGATCATCACCCTCGCCGGCATCAGCCTCGGTCGCCTCATCGGCGGGACGGTGGTCGTCGAGCGGCTGTTCAACCTGCCCGGTATGGGCAGCATGATCGTCGACGCCGTCCAGAACGATAATCTGCCCGTGGTGCTCGGCGGCGTGATCGTCATCGCCGTCTTCTACGTCGTGGTCAACATGACCGTCGACGTCACCTATGCACTCATCGACCCGAGGATCCGCCGTGGCTGACAACGACCCCACCCGTTCCACCGTCGCCTCGACCGCGACCGCGACCATCGCCGCGGAGGCGCCCGCCCGGCGCAAGCTGCGCCTGCCGAAGCTCTCCGCGGTCGGCACCCTGCTCGCCCTCGGGTGGACCGCCCTCATCGTTCTCGGCGCGTTGATCGTCGACTTCCTGCCGCTGGCCGAGGCGCGCGACCCGCAGTTCGCGCTGACGACCCGGTCCCTGCTGCCGCCGGATCTGCTCGCGGCGCATCCCCTGGGCACCGACCGTCAGGGCCTCGACATCCTCGGCGGCCTGCTCTACGGCGCCCGGGTCTCCATCGTGGTGGGCATCGGCGGTGTCGTCATCGGCGCCCTCATCGGCGGCGCGCTGGGCCTGGTGGCCGGCTACAAGGGCGGCTGGGCCGACCGGATCGTCTCCATCATCAGCGACGTCCTGCTGGCGTTCCCGTCGCTCATCCTGCTCATCGCGATCGTCACGGTCCTCGACCCGACCCTGCTCAACGTCACCCTGGCGCTGGGGATCATGGTGGTGCCGTCGTACGCACGGCTCGTCCGCGCCAACGCGATGAGCTTCGCCGGCCGCGAGTTCGTCACCGCCGCCCGGTCGCTCGGTGCGGGCGAGACCCGCATCATGCTGCGCGAGGTGGCCCCCAACATCGTGGCGCCGGTGCTGTCCTACAGTTTCATGCTCGTGGCGGTGCTGATCGTCGCGGAGGCCTCGCTGAGCTACCTGGGACTGAGCATTCCTCGGCCCGAACCGACGTGGGGCAACATGATCAGCGCCGGTCAGTCCGATTTCGAGAGGTACCCCGGACTGGTGGGGATTCCCGCCATCGTCCTGTTCCTCACGGTGTTGAGCTTCAACCAGCTGGGCGAGGCCGCCGGCCGCAAGTGGAGCCCCGGAGCGGCCAAGATCTGATCGACGCCGACCGGCCCGGTCCGGCGGCGGTATGGGCACTGTTCAATCAAGGCGGAGGAAGGGGCCCGATGGACCCGACGAATGAACCCTCGGTCGAGGGGGCCGCCCAGGCGAGGGACGCCAAGACGGCGATGCTCGAGATCGCCGAGCAACTGATCAGCGAGCGCGGTCTGGACCGTGTCTCGATGCGCGACGTCGCCACCGCCGCCGGGCAACGCAACAACTCCGCGGTGCAGTACCACTTCGGCAGCCGCGACGGTCTCATCCTGCAGGTGCTGCGGCGCCGGCTGACCGCCCTCGACGTCGATCGCCGGCAGCGGTTGGCGGAGATCGACGAGCAGGGCCTGGGCACCGACCTCGCGGCTCTCGTGCGGGTGCTGTTCGAGCCGATCGTCGAGCTGCTCCGGTCCCAGCCCGAGTCCACCTATTACGCACGGTTCCTGCAGCGGGTCGGGCCGGTCATGGCCCCCGGGATCCCGGAGGCGCAGTTGCGCACCGCGACCGACGACGTGGTGGTGCGCCTCATCGATGTGCTCTCCCACCTGCCGCGGCGGGTGGCGTTCGAACGTATCGACCTGGCCACCCAGATGTTCACCGGTGCACTGGCCGTTTACGAGGACCGTCGGGACGCCCGGAACGCCGTGGTCAACGCCGACTTCGACAAGGTCGTCGCCCATCTCTACGACATGGTCGAGGCCGCGCTGCGTGCAGGGGTCGGACCAGGGGAGTCACACGTCGCGGACGCACCGGAAGCCGAGGTTGGCAGTAGCTGAACCGGCGGTGTTCGCGGATCGGGCCGCCACCCGGTATCGGTGGCAGTACGACTCGTGGCACAGGTAGGAACCTCCCCGCATCACGCGCCACGTCTCGTCGCCCGGGCTCCCGTCGGGGCGCGGACCGCGGGGATCCTCTCGGGGCGAGACCGCGTAGTAGCCGGGGTCGAACACGTCGGCGCACCATTCCCACACGTTGCCGACCATCTGGTGCAGGCCGTATCCGTTCGGCCGGAACGCGCGTACCGGGGCGGTCGTCAGGTGGCCGTCGTCGAGCGTGTTGTGGGAGGGGAACCGTCCCTGCCACACATTGAGACCCCACCGACCACGCGGGGTCAGCTCGTCGCCCCACGGGAAGCGGGCCCCGGCGAGGCCGCCCCGTGCCGCGTACTCCCACTCCGCCTCGGTGGGCAGGCGGGCCCCCGCCCATTCGCAGTAGGCCGTCGCGTCGTTCCAGGACACGTGCACGACCGGGTGGTTCTGCACAGCGGTGATCGAGGACCGGCGCCCGCCGGGGTGGCGCCAGTCGGCTCCCCGCACGGCCACCCACCACGGCGTGGAATCCAGGTGGTGGAGGACGTCGGCCGGGTCGGCCTCCACGGCGAGATGGAACACCGGCGAGACGCCGAGGTCCTCCGCGTCGGTCACGTACCCGGTGTCCTTGCAGAACCTGGCGAACTGGGCGTTGGTGACGGCGCACTCGTCCATCCGGAACGAGCGCAGGCTCACCTCGTGCAGGGGTAGCTCCCCGTCGTCGGGGTACCCCTCGTCGAAGTGGTCGCCCATCACCGACGTCCCGCCGGGAATCAGGACCTGCCGGCGGGGACGGTCGGCTCCACGGCCCGGGGACCGCGGGCCCCGCAGGTTCGGCCCGTCGGGAGGGGGCGGGGCGCCCGGTGCGCAGCAGGCCCTCGTCGTCGTCATCGTCCTTCCCCGGCTCCCCGGCTCGTGACCACCTCGGACAGGAGTTCCGCCATCCGCGTGTCGACGTCCTCACGGTCGGCGGCTGCGACGTCCAGGACGTCGAGGATCTGCTCGCGCAGAACCGGCCAGGCATAGATCACCGTGAGGGCGAGCGCGAGGTGCAGTTCGCCGGCCGGCGGGGGATCGGTCATGCGGGACACCGCGCCGGCGGGCCGGACCGAGGCGTCGATCAGCGGCCGCGACACGGCGCCCGGATCCAGGGCAAGCCACACCAGGAGGCGGCTGAAATCCGGGTTGTCGACGGCTCCGGTGAGCATGGAGTGGACGGCCCTGCCGGCATCGTCGTGGTCTCCCACCCGGGCGGTGCCGTGCCGCAGGCCGTCCTCGAGCACCGCCGACAGCAGGTCGTCCTTGTTCCCGATGTGTCGGTGGATGAGGCCGAGGTTCACCCCCGCGGCCTCGGCCACCAGGCGCAGGGGCGCCCGTGGCCCGCGGGCCGCGAAGATCCGGCGGGCGGTGCCGAGAACGGCGCGGCGTACTGCGTCTCGTCCGACGGGGCGATCCGATTCGGGGAGATCCATGGACGCCACTGTAGACGATCGTCTACAGTCACGGTTGAGCACGCTGTAGACAGATGTCTACACCTCGCGCGTCGTCCCCTCGACCAGGCCCACCGGCCACGGAAGGAACCCCCATGCAGGTCACGATCGGCGATCACGACATCGAGTTCGGCCCCAAGCGGATGCGGCTGACGGCCGACGATGCCCCGCCCGCCACCTACCACCACATCGGCGTGCGGCCCGTCACCCCGTTCATCGGAGCGGACGTCGAGGGCGTCGACCTCGCCGCCCCGTCACCCGAGCAGATCTCCGAACTCAAGACCGCGCTGCTCGAGAGGAAGGTGCTCTTCTTCCGCGACCAACAGCACGTCACCGCCCACCAGCACCGCGACTTCGCCGCCCACTGGGGCGACCTGGAGGTCCACCCGCTCCTCGACCAGGGGGAGATCCCCGAGGTCGTGAGGTTCGACCGCGGACAGGACAACCCGGGCATGGAGAACATCTGGCACGTGGACGTCACCTGGCAGGACCGGCCCCCCATGGGGTCGGTGCTGCGGGCGATCCGGGTCCCCGATGCCGGCGGCGACACCCTGTGGTCGGACATGGGCAACGCCTACGACGCGCTGCCGGACGAGATCAAGGAGCGGATCGACGGGCTGACGGCCACACACGACTTCACGCCGTCGTTCGGCCGGAGCATGTCCCCCGACAAGCTCGCCGAGATGCAGAAGCGCTACCCGCCGCAGCACCATCCGGTGGTCCGCACGCACCCCGAGACCGGCCGCAGACTCCTGTTCGTCAACAGCCTGTTCACCACCGGTATCGACGGCATGGACCCGGTCGAGGGCAGGGAGTTGTTGCGGCGCCTGCTCGACCAGGTCAAGATGCCCGACTTCCAGGCACGCCTGCGTTGGGCCCCGGGCACGGTGGCGTTCTGGGACAACCGGGCCACCCAGCACTACGCGTGCAGTGACTACTTCCCCCATCGTCGGGTCATGGAGCGCGTCGCCATCGTCGGGGACGTGCCAGCATGAGCCCGTCAGACGACGCGTTCCCCGAGGCCGGTCTCGACCGTCACGTCCTGCCCGTGCGGCGGCTCGCCGGTCGGGTGCCCGCTGAGATGGACCGCCGCGATCAGCAGGACGGGTTCCCGGGCGTCGAGCAGATCCGCCCACCGCAGGGGGCGCCCAACGTCCTGCTGGTGATGCTCGACGACGTGGGGTTCGGCACGTCCTCGGCGTTCGGGGGCCCCTGCCGCACCCCGACCATCGAGCGCCTCAACCACGACGGGGCGGGGTACACGCGGTTCCACACCACCGCGCTGTGCTCGCCGACCCGCGCCGCGACCCTCACCGGGCGCAACCACCACAGCGTGGGGATGGGCGTGATCGCCGAGATGAGCACCCGCGCACCCGGATACACGGGCATGCGGCCCGACTCGGCGGCCACCATCTCCCGGGTGCTGCGCGGCAACGGCTACGCCACCGGCGCGTTCGGCAAGATGCACCAGACCCCGCCGTGGGAGACCACGGCCGCCGGGCCGTTCGACCGCTGGCCCACCGAGGAGGGGTTCGACACCTTCTACGGGTTCCTGGGCGCCGAGGCGGACCACTTCACCCCGATCCTCTACGACGGGCGTCGGCAGGTGGACCCGCCCCGGACACCGGAGGAGGGATACCACCTCACCGAGGACCTGGTGGACCACGCCGTCCAGTGGGTCGAGAACGTCTCCACCGTGGCCCCCGACATGCCGTGGTTCTGTTACCTGCCGCTGGGCGCGGTCCACGCGCCGCTGCACGTCCCCGAGTCCTACCGTGACCGGTACGCCGGCGAGTTCGACGACGGCTGGGACGCCCTGCGCGAGCGGACCCTGGCGCGCCAGAAGGAACTGGGAGTGGTCCCCGAGGACACCGAGCTCGGACCGTGGGCGCCCGGTCTGCCGCACTGGGACGAGCTCGACGACGACGAGAAGAAGGTCGCCGCCCGACTCATGGAGCTGTACGCCGGGTTCCTCGAGCACACCGATGACCAGGTCGGGCGACTCATCGACCATCTCGACTCGACGGGTGCGCTGGAGAACACCCTGGTCCTGTACATGGTCGGGGACAACGGCGCCTCCACGGAGGGCGGCCGGCTGGGCGCGTTCAACTACCTCGCCGGACTCAACGGGCTGCCCTCGACCACCGAGGAACTGCTGGCCAAGTGGGACGATCTCGGCGGCCCCGACTCGTACCCGCACTTCCCGTCGTCCTGGGCGCTGGCGCTGAACACCCCCTACCAGTGGGCCAAACAGGTCGCCTCCCACTACGGCGGGACCCGGAACGCCCTCGTCGCGCACTGGCCGGGCCGGATCGCCGAGCCGGGCAGGTTGCGCCACCAGTGGCACCACTGCGTGGACATCGCCCCCACCATCCTCGAGGCCGCGGGTCTGCCGATGCCGCACACCGTGGACGGTGTGGCGCAGAAGCCCCTCGAGGGTATGGGCATGACCTACACCTTCGACCAGCCCGACGCCGCGGACCGGCACACCACCCAGTACTTCGAGATCTTCGGCAACCGCGGGATCTACGACCACGGGTGGACCGCCGTGACCGCGCAACGGGCGCCCTGGCTGATGGCCACCTCCGGCGTCGACCTCACGCCGCTGGCGGACAGTACATGGGAGCTCTACGACACCCGCGCGGACTGGTCGCAGTCCCGTGACCTGGCCGCCGAGCACCCCGAGATCCTCGAGCGGTTGACGATGAAGTTCATCGCCGAGGCCGCGCGGTACGACGTGCTGCCGCTGGACGACAGCACCGTGGGACGCCAGGCCGGCGTCGACAACCGCCCACCCCACCCCATGGGCGGCCGCACGTCGATCACCCTGTACCCGCACATGGACGGGCTCAACGAGAAGGCCGCGCCCAAGCTGCTCAACCGTGCGTTCCGGCTCACGGCGTCGCTGGAGGTCCACGGCGGCGATTCCCCCGCGGCGGGGTCCTGCGAGGGTGTGCTGCTCAGCCTGGGTGGCCGCTTCGGAGGCATGACGCTGTACATCGTCGACGGGGTGCCCGTCTTCGAGTACAACTTCTTCGGTCGCCACCACGGCCGGGCAGCCGGCAGCGAACCGCTCGCCGCGGGTGCGCGCACCGTCGAGCTCGAGTTCGCCTACGACGGAGGGATCGCGGCGGGCGCGGACCTGCGCCTGCTCGTCGACGGTGAGCAGGTGGGGCACGGGCGGATCGCCGTGACGGCGCCCGCGATGTTCAGCATGAACGAGACCCTCGACATCGGGCGCAGTCGGGGGAGCGCGGTGAGCACCGCGTACGAGGGATCGTTCCCGGTCCGCGGCGCCACGCTCCACCACGTGCAGGTGGATCTCGGTCGCGGCAGTGAACTCCCGCAGGCGCGACGGGACGAGATCGAACTGGCCACCCACTGACCTCGGCGACGGACCGGTCGCCGGGTCAGACCCGGCCGCGCAGGAGCTTGCGGAAGTACACGACGGGCTGGACGAACCGGTCGAACGCGTACGTCATCCGTCGCGGGGCGAAGAGGTCGATCCCCGGCACCGACGGGGCCGGCCGGCCGTCCCGGTCGTGCTCGTCGAGCACCAGTCGGCCCCTGCTCACGGCCACGGGGATGACCGTGTAGCCGTCGTACTCCTTCAGCGGCCCACCGTCGCGGGCGGCGCGCAGGTTGTCGGCCACCACCGCGACCTGGTCGCGCAACGCGCCACCGGACGGGCGGGTGTCCACGGTCGCGGCGTCCCCCAGTCCCCACACCGTCTCGTGGCGCGTGTGGCGCAGGGTGCGGGGGTCCACCTCGACGAGCGTGGCGGCGTCGCCCGTCGCCAGGCCCGAGTCGGCGACGAATCGCGGTGCGCGGCTGTCCGGGGTGACGTAGGCGAGGTTGACGTGCTCGAGGGTCACCGGGGCGGGGCCGTCGAGCGAGACGGTCCGGGCGGCGTGGTCCACGGCGGTCACCCGAGTGTCGGCGTGCACCGTGATGCCGTAGTCCTCGATGAACGGCTGCAATCGGGAGTCGATCTTCTCCAGTCCGAGCAGTCCGCCGAACGGGGTCACCAGGTGCACGTCGATCCGGTCGAGCACCTCGGCCCGCCGCCACCGGTCGCACGCCAGGAACATCGCCTTGAGCACCGTCCCGCCGCAGGATGCCGGCTCGGGCGGAACCGAGAACACCACGGTGCCCTCACGTTCACGCACGAGGGCGGCACATGCCCGACCGGCGTACTCGGGCACGTGGGCGGACACCGCCCAGCCGTCGACGTAGGCCTCCTGCAGTCCCGGAATCTCCTCCCAGTGCGGGGTGAGACCGGGGCACAACACCAGGTCGCGGTAGCTGACGGACGCGCCGCTGTCGAGGGTGACGGTCCGGGCGTCGGGATCGACGCGGGTGGCCGCGTGCGGCACGAGTTCGACCCCGTCCGGGACCACGGTCGCCATGGCCCGCTCGTAGCGGGACATGCGTGCCTGCCCGGCCGCGGCGTAGTTCAGCATCGGCCGGTAGCGGTGCACCGGGCTGGGGTCGATGAGCGCGATGCCGCCCACGCCATCGCGCCTGAGGCGGGCCGCCAGGGAGACCCCGGCATTGCCTGCCCCGACGATCACGGTGTCGAACGCGGCGGGCATGGCTCTAGAACACCTCGAACGCGTAGCCGACGAGGCCGACCACCAGGAGGAGGACGACGATGGCGATGACCACGATCCACACGACGGGACTCGTGCGTCCCGGCTGAGGAGTCGGGCTCTGCCGCTCCGTGGGGGCCTGCTTCCTGGCCGCACTGTCCGACTGCAACGAGGTCGAGTCGGAGTCCGGCGTCACCCCGGCGGGGGCGGAACCGGTGTCATCCACGTCCGGGCTCTGGGCGGGATCCGGGTCTGACGGTCGGGCGTTGGTCATAGTCGCACCTCTCGTTGACTGGGACCCACACGCTAGGGGCTCGGCGGTCGAGCTTCCACCGGTCGGCCTGTCACCGGCCGGTCTTTCGCCTCTCGACGCGAACCGCGGCCCGGGTCCTGGCCGAGCACCACCACGCCCGGCCCCGCCCCGGCCGCGAGACCGGAGAGGACCTCCGCGACCGACCACGCGGTGATCGCCGAGGTGCGGCCGCCGGAGTCGGGGTCCACGGCGTTCTCGAACTGCAGCTCGTAGCGACCCATCGGCGAGACCCACTCCACGACGTGGCGGGTGCGACGGACCTGGGGGTCGGCGACCACGACCACCTCGGTCCGGTCCAATCCCAGCGTGGCCAGCGCGAGCGCGACCGAGGCGTTGGAGGTGAGCGGGAACGCCAGCGCCGCCTCGCGGGCCGACCCGCGGAACACCTCCCGTCGCTCGGTGAGCTGCTCGTCGACGTCCAGCGCGGCCGGGCTCTTGATGGTGTAGTGCCGCAGGAGTGCGTCGTCGGTGCCCGCGCGTGCGGCCGCCGAGAGGACGTCGAGTCCGCCGATCGCCCCGGCGGGGACGAGTACGCGACCGGCGCCCGACCCGCCCGCTAGCAGGTCGCGCGGGTCCGAGTGGCGGGCGAACACCCCGCAGGAGCACACGACCATGTCCCTGCCGGCGGCCGTCACTCGCGGGATGAACTCCTCGGCCGCCTCGACGCTCCCGGCCTCAACGACCACGTCGGCCGCCTCGATGGCGTCGGTGATCTCCTCGTCCGTGCTGCGGGAGCGGAGCACATCGCCGAGCCTGGCCCCGGGGACGTCGCCCCGCTCGAGTGCCTCGATGACCGCGCCGCCGATCGCGCCGGCACCGATCACGGCGACCACCAGCGGCCGGGTGCGCGCGGCCTGATCGGCTGAGCCGGTCACATCGACCGGGCTCGCCGCGGAACCGGCCGGGTCGGGCGAGGGGGAGCGCGGAGGGGTCATGGTGAGGCCACCGTACCTACTTTGATCAGCCATGACCCGTCGGTGTGGGACGTGCCAGCCACCTGTCCGGCCCGCCCGAATCCCCGTTGGCCTGTTGCGTACATCACACAGTGTACGTAATGCTCGTCACAACTTGACGGAGCGTCAAGTTTGTTCGACACCCCGTCCACGGAACCCCTCCCCGCGGACGCACCCTTCGCCGAAGGACACCAGCATGGCCTTCACCCTCCCCGAATCGCAGATCCCCCTCGACATCGATTTCGACCCCGACCACCTCCGTCAGCGTTTCGAGGCGGACAAGCAGGCCCGCCTGCGCCGGGACCAACTGGCCCAGTTCCAGGGCCTGGAGGACCTCCTCGAGGTGGACGACGCCGATCCGTTCTCCGACCCGATCACCCGCGAGCCGGTCACCGAGGAGCTCGACACCCTGGTCCTGGGAGGCGGGTTCGGGGGGCTAACCGCCGGTGCCTACCTCACGCAGAACGGCGTCGAGGACTTCCGGATCGTCGAGTACGGCGGCGACTTCGGCGGTACCTGGTACTGGAACCGCTACCCGGGCGTCCAGTGCGACATCGAATCGCACATCTACATGCCGCTGCTCGAGGAGACCGGGTACATCCCCAGCCAGCGGTACGCCGACGGCTCCGAGATCTTCGAGCACGCCCAGCGCATCGGCCGGCACTACGACCTCTACGACAAGACCTACTTCCAGACCCGCGCCACCCACGCGCAGTGGGACGAGCAGGCCCAGCGATGGGAGGTCACCACCGACCGCGGCGACCGGTTCCGCACTCGCGTCCTCATGCGCTCCAACGGCGCACTGACCAAGCCGCAGTTGCCGAAGGTGCCCGGGATCGCGGACTTCGAGGGCAAGATCTTCCACACCAGCCGCTGGGACTACGACTACACCGGCGGATCGGCGGCCGGGAACCTGGAGAACCTGCGCGACAAGCGCGTCGCCGTGGTGGGCACCGGCGCCACCGGCGTGCAGGTGGTGCCCTACCTCGGTGAGGACGCCAAGGAGTTGATCGTGGTGCAGCGCACGCCGAGCGTCGTGCAGCCGCGCAACAACCGCAAGACCGACCCGCGGTGGGCCGAGTCGCTCCAGCCCCGTTGGCAGTACGAGCGGCACGACAACTTCAACGGGATCATCTCCGGGCACGAGGTGGACGGGAACCTGGTCGACGACGGCTGGACCCACCTGTTCCCGCAGTTGACGGGCCAGCCCCTGGTGGACACGCCCGTCGGTGAACTCCCGGAGGCGGACCAGGCGCTGGTCGCCGAGCTCGCGGACATGAAGCTGCTCATGGGCGCCCATCAGCGGGTCGACTCGATCGTCACGGATCCCGCGACCGCCGACGGTCTCAAGCCGTGGTTCGGCTACATGTGCAAGCGCCCCTGCTTCAACGACGAGTACCTGCAGACGTTCAACCGGCCCAATGTCACGCTGGCCGCGTCGCCGACCGGGATCGACGGGATCACCTCCACGGGGATCGTGGTGGCGGGCACGCACTACGAGGTCGACTGCATCATCTTCGCCACCGGCTTCGAGACCGGGTCCGGCCCGGCGGGCATCTACGGCTACGACGTGATCGGGCGCGACGGTCACTCGATGCAGGAGTACTTCTCCGAGGGGGCCCGGACCTTCCACGGGTTCTTCACGCACGGTTTCCCGAACTTCGTCGAACTGGGGATGTCGCAGACCGCCTACTACGTCAACTTCGTCTACATGCTCGACCGCAAGGCCCGGCACGCCGCTCGGCTCGTCAAGCACCTGCTGGACAACGATCTCGGCACTTTCGAGCCGACGGCCGAGGCCGAGGCCGACTGGGTCGCCGAGGTGCGCCGGTCCAACGAGCCGCGCGAGGCGTACTGGGGTGGGTGCACTCCGGGGTACTACAACGGGCAGGGCGAGGTGTCCAAGGCCGTGTTCCGCGACGTGTACAACTCGTCGGAGATCGACTTCTGGAACATGATCGAGGACTGGTGGAACTCGGGTCGATTCGAGGGCCTGGTCTTCGAGTCGTCCCACACCGCGGTCCCGGTCGCCTGAGCGACGGGCCGCACGCCTGACGGACCCCGCGCCCCGCGACCCTAGGATTGGCGATCATGGTTTCCCGCCCGTCACCGACACCGGCCTCCGACGCTGTCGACGGCCGTCGCAGGCGTATCCCGAAGGGCGAAGTCCAGCGGCAGGTCATCCTCGACGGGTTCGAGGGACTGCTCGAGCAGATGCCGGCATCGGACATCTCGGTCAAGGACATCACCGAGGCCGCGGGGATCAAGCGGCCGAACTTCTACTTCTACTTCGAGTCCAAGAACGAGGTGCTGGGGGAGCTGGTCGGGCGGGCCTGGGACGCCTGGATCGACACCGTCGGGAGCTACCACCGGCGGGCCGGGGAATCGCACTCCGACTACTTCGACCGGCTCTTCGGCCAGTCCTACGCCGCGTGGGTGGAACACGACCAGGTGATGGTGGCCGGAGTACAGGCGACCGGATACGACGACAAGGTGAGGTCCCGCTGGACCGAGTTGGTGACGGGGTTGAACACTCACCTCGCGGAGCAGATGGGGCAGGACGCGGAGGCCGGGCTGATCGCCCCGTTGTCCGATGACCACGGGGCGATCGTCGACAGGCTGACGGACATGATCGTCATGGCCTTCTACCAGGACCGGTCGCTCAAGCCCGCCGAAGCCGAGTCGGCCCGGATGCTGGCGTCCATCAAGGCGATCTGGTTGGGGGCGTGGGGAGTGGCGGACGACCGGTGACGCGCGAGCCCGGGCCCGTCCCGCTCGCACTGACGGGACGGGCCCGGGCTGCTACCCGGCGCTACCGACTACTCGGTGCTGCCGACGAGCATGGTCGGGGTGACGCCGAGGTTGGCGCCGTCCGCGGCCAGGGCCCGGCCCTCCTCGGTGGACATCGCGGCACCCATCGCCTCGGCGTCCGCGAAGAACAACTGGGCCATGAGATGGAACTCGGGTGCGGATCCGTCCGGGCCGGGCAGGAAGCGCGTAACCTTGGCATCCTCGAGGCCGGGCACCTTGTGGGCGAGGGGGATATGCGTCCCGATGTAGTACTCGTCGAACTTCTCGACATCATCGGGCGTGGGGTACAGGACGGTGAGAGTGATCAAGGGAATCCTTTCGAGGGGCGCCCGGCCCGATGGCCGACCGTGGGGTGTCGTAGCGGTGATGATGCCCCAGACCACGCCGCCGCGGGCCCGGTCCATCAGGCGAGTCCGCACTGATCCGTTGATCCCGTCCCGGGCTGGTTCTAGCGTGGACCCATGAGGTCGCACGCGGCAGGACCGCTGGTCGGGCTGGGACTCCTCTACGGGGCCGGGGTGGGCACCGTCCTCGGAGTCGTGATCGCCGGCGCCCCGAACCTGGCCACCTGGATGGTGATGGGCGCAGGCATCGGTGTGGTCGTGGGGAGCGTCGCCGAACTGTGGCGTGACGTGGCACGCCGAACAGCTCACGGACCCACGCCCACCGCGCACTGATCACAGACCACCGCGGTACCGGCCGCGGCCCTATCGTGGTGTGATCCGATCCCGAGAACTCCGGAAGGACCGATCTGCCATGACCGCCATCACCACCGTCGACCGCGGCCCCCGCGTCGTCGCCCGCAGTGTCACCGTCAACGCCCCCGCCGAGGAGCTGTTCGGGCTCGTCACCGACCCGCGCAAGCACGGGCTCGTCGACGGTTCGGGGACCGTCAAGAGCAACGTCAAGGGCCCGTCGTCCCTGTCCGAGGGCGCCAAGTTCACCACCTCGATGCGCATGTACGGCGTCCCGTACCGCATCACCAGCACGGTCACCGAGTACATCGACACGCCCGACCAGAAGGTCATCGAGTGGGCGCACCCCGCGGGCCACCGCTGGCGCTGGGAGTTCACCCCGACCGCGGATGGGCGCACGGAGGTCACCGAGTGCTTCGATCCCCGGCCCTCGAAGATCGGCAAGGTCTTCGAGAAGATCGGCGTCGCCGACCAGAACGCGTCCGGCATCACCGAGACGCTCTCGCGCCTGGCCGCGAAGTACGAGACCGCGGGCTAGCCGCGG
>Ga0194137_10001199_pt1 | contig 15965 bp, 17 predicted proteins | sample TARM_MetaG_T3_14_FD_134025 | JGI IMG/M metagenome (GOLD analysis project Ga0194137, IMG submission 134025) | Freshwater microbial communities from Pennsylvania, USA, analyzing microbe dynamics in response to fracking - TARM_MetaG_T3_14 (version 2) | ecosystem: Environmental > Aquatic >... | reverse complement strand
TTCCTGCGATGTATGGGAGGCATTCTGACCGCGCCGGCGGCGTGGCAGGCGAAGCTCGGTATGAATGCCGCCTTTCCAGTGAATGATCAGGACGACTTCGCTTGCGTGGGAATCCACATCGACAACGATTTCTTCAATGAGCGTACGCACAATACGCTTCTTCAGACGCACGTCTGCTTCAGGATGGTGCCACACCGATTCCAGTTCCGCTGCGAGCTATTCGCAGTCTTCCAGTTTCTCTATTGGTGGAGCATCTGGAGGGCAACCATGTTGAGTAATGCGTTGCTCAATTTCGCTGACCCGTTCCAGGGTCAGGTTCCAACGACGTTCGAGTTCACCGGCGACCAGGCGGTTATCCGGATCCGCAGCATCGAATTGCTTTTGCGCACGTCGGGCAGCATAGTGCGCAGCTTCCAGATCGCGTTGCAACGCTTCCAGTACTTCGTCGCGTTTGCGAGCTTGATCCTCGTTTGCCAGAACTGCTGCTTCAATCGCTGCTGGTTGTACCACTCTGAGCACCTCCCGAGAAAGCGCTTCGTCCACCACCATACCGCCAAATGCAATGCACCGGGGCTCGCCATTATCGAGCCATCCGCGGCAACAGGCATAGCACAGCGCATTGTGTTGTTGACCAGTATAGCGCACAGAGAGCTTGCGGCCGCAACGGCGGCAACGTAATAGGCCAGCCAGTAACGCCGGGCCATGTTGAGCAGCTCCTGTTTGCTCTTCTATACGCAGATTGGCTGCGATGGTTTTCCTGATCTGCTTAAATTGATCCCAGCCGATGTACCCCTCATGCGCATTGGGAATCAGAGCCGACCATTCACTGCGAGGCTTGCGACGCTGTCCCTGACGCTGCTCTCCGTCTGTATAGTGCGTGATCGCTTGCGATTTGCCGTATGCATATGCACCTCCATATGTCGGATTTGTCAGCGTCCGGTACATGGCCCCATAGGTTGGGCGCTTACAGCAGATCTCTCCGCTTGATGCCTGAGCAGGAAGCTGAAGGCCATATTCCAGAAACCACAGCAGTGTCTGCCGTACTGAGCCAAACTCCATGACTTTGCGAAACACCATCAACACCGCTTGCCGGACTCGCTGATCGGGATCTTTCTCCAACCGGTGTTCGTCCGTCTTGAGATAGCCTCTCGGAGCCGCTACGAGCAGCTCGCCGCGTTTGGCCTTCGCTTGACGTGCTTCGAGTGAACGCTGACGCAGCAAGTCAAGTTCATACTCGTTCAGGCTTCCCTTCAGGCCTAACAACAAGCGGTCTTTTCCCTGGCGTGGAAGATAGACCGCTTCCTGGTCAATCAACACTGTATCGACGACGCGGCAGACTTCCACCAACTGCTGCCACTCCCGGCTGTTTCTGGCAAATCGCGACACTTCACGCGCGGCGACGGCGCCGACCTTGCCAAGGCAAACCTCAGCCACCATGCGTTCAAAGCCGGCGCGGGCAACGGCCCCCGAAGCAGAGCGGCCGAGGTCTTCATCAACCACTTCTATCTCGGTCCATCCCAATCGATGCAATCGCTCCTGCATCGCGTACTGCAGGTTCTGACTCTCCAGATTATGGGCGACTTGATAAGCGGAGGACTGCCGGATGTATAGAATCGCCTTGTGCGCCAGATGCTGTGGCTTGATCTTGTCATTCATCGGCGACCTCCCCGACGCGAGTGCAGCCGCGACGTCTTGTACTCTGTTGGCGCAGCAGTCGGACTAACAGTTGCAGACTCTGTTGTTCGATCTCTTTCGGCAGATCCTCCCAACGGATTCCGTCCGACGATGGTTGGAACAGATTGAATTGCACTACTTGCCGGTTCGACGAACGCTGCATGTGCACCTCCTGTGTTTGACAAGGAATGGTGCTCAGCCTGCATCACAGTTGGAGGTTGTTCTGATGACGACTTGCTTAGCAATTGCTTGAGCTCAAACAACGCGCTGATACTCGCGACCGGGCCTTCCAGGAGGGATAAATGCTGACATGTGGCAATATCAAACATCCACTGTGGTACTTCAATAGTGCAGCTCTTCTCGGTAGCCTCAAGCTTACACCGCAACACCACCATGCCTTGCTTGAGAATGGTCTCGAATACGACGACTTGGCGGCCGTACCAAGGATGCCATGGATATCGAATTTCTCTTAAAACGGTATTGTGGGTGTCAGATCGCCGAGTTGCGGTGCGAGTCAAGGTACTTGTCGCCTAGTTCATGCAGCTAATGGCTGTTTATCGATGCGTTTCAGGTACGCGTTGACTACGGCATCACGTTCCGGATTGAGTGTCACGGCTCCGATGGGCGTCCAGTTGCGCGTCTTGCCGGACCAGCGGCGCGGGTTGCGTTCGCGGGCCTGGCAGTACAACGCATGACACTGTTGCAGGATTGCGTGATCGGCACCGGCATGCCGTTGTGCCGGACTGACATAACGGATCCCGCTGTGCCGATGATCGTGGTTGTACCAGCGCACGAACGAAGCCGTCCATTGCCGGGCAGCGTCGAGATCGGCGAAGCCGGCCGCCGGGAATTCCGGACGGTACTTGGCCGTGCGGAACACGCTTTCGGCGAAGGCATTGTCGTCGGACACGCGCGGCCGCGAGTAGAACGGCTTGACGCCCAGCCAATGCAGCATCGCCAGCACGGTCGTGGCCTTGAGCGTGGCGCCATTGTCGCCATGCAGCACCGGCTTGACGGCCATGGCATGAATGCCTTCGGCCAGTGCAGTGCGCTTGACCAGCAGTGCTGCATGGTCGGCATCGTCGCTGTCATGCACCTCGAAGCCGACGATCTTGCGGCTGTACAGGTCCAGGATCAGGTATAGGTAGAACCAGCGGCCGGCAATGAAGGTAGGCAGGAACGTCATGTCCCAGCACCAGACCTGACCCGGTGCATAAGCCACATGCGTGGTCGGCGGGCGCGAAGGCTGCGGCGGCCTGACGCGTCCCCGATGCGTGCTCTGACCGTGTGCGCGCAGTACCCGGGCGAACGTCGATTCGCTGGCCAGGTAGACGCCTTCGTCGGCCAGCATGGGCACGATGCGCGCCGGCGGCATGTCGGCAAAGCGCGGCGCGTTAGCCACTTCCACCAGTTGCTCGCGCTTGGCTGCACTCAGGGCATGTGCGGGCGGCGCACGTAGTGCTTGCGGCCGACCATCACCGCAGATCAGCCCAGCGCCCACCTTCCAGCGCTGCAGCGTGCGCACATGCAGGCCTGCGGTTTCGCATGCCTTGCGCAAGCGCGCGCCGTTTCGGTGAGCTTCTTCGATATCCTGGGCCAGAGCCTGGCGATCCTCGAGGACGATCATTCGTCCTCGCCCTTGTTCTTGTTGAAGATCGCCGCGACTTTTTTTGACAGCACCAGCAAGGCCGCAGTCTCGGCCAGGGCTTTCTCCTTGCGGCGCAATTCGCGCTCCAGTTCCAGGATACGCCGTCGGTCCTGTTTGGTTTGCTGAGGGCTCGCGCGCACCTCTTCGGGATCGGCCAGTGCCTGGGTTGCCGCCTGCCGCCACCGTTGGAGTTCCTGTGGATACACGCCATGTTCGCGGCACCAGGCATTACGGCTGGCCTCATCCATGGCCGCCGTCGTCAGCACGGCGTCAAATCGGGCCGGCGCTGTCCATGTCCTCTCACGTGCCGGCATGGACAGCGCATCCGCGCGCCACCGTTCCAGGGTCGACACGCCCACTCCAATCTCCCGCGCCACCACTTCCACGGCTGCGCTCTCTGGTGGCAACAGCCGTGCTACTGCCCTGTCCTTGAATTCCTGTCCATATCTTGCCAATTCAATCTTCCTTCATCGCCCCCAAGAGTCGTAATTCTATCGAGGCGACAAGTATTCTGACATCGGGGGGTTGTACAACGGAGCTCGCCCACATCAGGCGTTGGGCTACGAAACGCCGGATCATGTCTATCGTATCGGTGCCGGAGGCGGTGCGCTGATCGTCGACAAGTTCGACGATGCAAGACAGGAGCTTAAGAGTGGCAGCGGTACGGGGCGGCGCCGAACAGCTGCTGAGGTGAAAATGGACGCAGCTTAAACTAACCGGCTCAATGTCTTAACTGCGGGGTCCACTCTAATGGGCCTTGCAAATGCGGTGCGGACCATACATTTTTTGCCAAGGCCTCCGTGACAATCTCCGCCTTGAGACGCTCCTCCGCATACATCTTCTTGAGCCGCCGCGTCTCTTCTTCAAGCTCCTTGATTCTTGCCATCATTGATGCATCCATACCGCCGAACCGGCTGCGCCACTTGTAAAACAGTGCAGAGCTCTTACCATGCTCCCGGCACAACTCCGGCACTGGCGTTCCAGTCTCAGCCTGCCTGAATATGGCCATGAACTGGCTCTCCGAAAAACACGACCTCTTCACGGAACTTCGTCTTTTTGCTTGTAGAAAACTTTACCTTCAACTCCACTTACTTTTCGGGGGAATTACCTCGCGTTAACGGTTCGGGGATAACTCTACATGAAGATTTGTTCCACTTTTGGATCTGAAGCGTTCCAACTTTGTCGCTATCCACAGAATTTCTCCGCGCATATATTCGTTCCGAGTCCCCGATTTGGGTGCTTTTAGGCCATGTGGTCAATCTCCGTAATGAGGGCATGCAAATCAACGTGCTAACTCGTAACTTTTCGGGTTTGAAGGGTTTGTCATTGGGTCTTCCCGTGGATGGATCTAAACCAAGGGTTCTCACGTTTCAACGCAGATGGAGCCGGAGAGGAGAACGGTCCCTTCTAATTTCAAAAAGAATGGAGTTATGTGATGAAGTTTTGTAATGTGGGCAAGATGGCTGCTGCCGTTCTCGCAACAACGTCGACCCTTTCGGTGTCCGCAGCTGATTGGAGCAGTACAAGCTTTGAGTATCGTCGTGGAAACGCCTTTAACGATAATGGTTCAGCTGGCGGCCCGAAGTTCGCTAAGGATCTCTTTGAGGTGGAGAACGTAACAGGTTCAAGTTGGGGAAGGACTTATTTCTTTGTACTTCTTGAGAAAACAGGCAAGGACGATGGAAATTCCGCTGGGTTGTATAGCGAGGGTGATGTTTATCTGAGCCTTTCTAAACTCACTGGTAAGTCAATTACCTTCGGACCGGTGAAGGACATGAATGTTCAGGTCGGATATAACTATGGCTCGAAGAACAGTGCCTTTGGTCCGAACGCGGCAGTTTTAACCTATGGGGTCGGCTTTGAGCTTGACGTGCCTAAATTCACATATTTCAATTTTGACGTAGTCGCGTATCGCGATCAAGGCACCTATAGCGGATTTGGCGGAGGGGACCTATGCGGACGGCATGCCACCACCTACCAACTTACTCCGTATTGGAAGTTGCCCTTTACCGTCGGGGGACTGAAGTTTGTGTTTGATGGTTACATGGATGTAATTGGAGCCCATGGCGACTGCAAGCAGCAAATCTTGGCGGAGCCTCAGATCAAGCTTGATGTCGGCGATTTTTGGGGTAAGCCTGGCAGTTTTTATGTTGGTTTTGAATACCAGTATTGGAAGAACAAATTCGGCTACAAAGCAAATACGGAGCGGGTCCCTCAGGTCGTTCTTCATTGGGCACTTTAATCAGGAGAAAGTAATATGGATCGTCGCAGTTTCCTTAGTGGTCTAATCCTTGTGGCCGGCACTCCACAGCTATTTGCTGCTGAGTTATCTAAACCAATCAAGGTAGGGATCGTTTATCAGTCGTCCGTCGGTAACGCTGGTTGGAACTATCAACATAACCTCTCGGTTATCGCTCTGGAAAAGGAATATGGCTCCAACGTAGCGGTCACTCGTGTTGAGAATGTGCCAGATACCGCCGATTCAGAGAGAGTATTTCGGCAACTTGCTATGCAGGGAAACCAAGTCATCATCGGTACCACCTTTGGCTACATGAACTCGATGTTGAGGGTCGCCAAGGAGTTTCCGAAGGCTGTGTTCCTCAACGCATCAGGCTATAAGACGGCGTCTAATATGAGCTGCTATACAGCTAGCATGTACGACGGAACGTATCTCGCTGGCGGAGTCGCAGCTGCGATGACTAAGTCGAAGGTGATCGGATTCGTTGGAGCCGTGCCTATTCCCGAGGTTTATCGGAATCTGAATGCGTTCGCTCTTGGGGCTAGGAAGGTAGATCCAGAAATTCAGGTAAAGGTAGTCTGGATAAACGCATGGCACGACCCAGGCAAGGAACGTCTCGCGACTATTACATTGATCAACGGTGGTGTCGATGTTGTTCTTCAAGACACTAACTCAACCGCACCGGTGGCTGTTGCTGAAGAACGCGGGGTCTATTCGTTTGGTTGGACTAGTGATATGTCTGCGTTCGGCCCGAAGACTTGTCTAGGATCGGTAGTCGCTGACTGGTCTGATTACTACCTAAGGCAGATTTCAGCAGTGCTCGGCGGAAAATGGAAAAGCTCTTCAGAAGCAGGCTCCATTCGCGAAAAATTCGTTGACATCCGTGGTCTTAACGAAAAACTCATTCCTGGGCCGGCGCTGGCGCGCTTTAAGGCTGATCGTGGGCTAGCGCTGCAGGGCAAGTTAGACGCTTTCGCAGGACCGTTCAAAGATAGTAAGGGCATGCAACGCGTGGGAGCAGGTGGCTCACTGTCAACATCAGAGCGAGAGCGTATGGATTGGACAGTTGAGGGTGTCACAGGCAATCAGGGAGGCTAACCGGCGAACCGAATCATTCTCTGGTGCCATTGCCAAATTCGGAAATGGCATGTCAGTTGGCCTCGGGTGGTCTTCCCTGAGCAAGGACGTAGTTACATATCGGCGTAGAGGTATTTGTGGTAAAGCCACTGTTAGAGCTGATTGAGGTCAGCAAGCGATACCCGGGTGTCGTCGCAAATGAACGAGTGTCTTTAAAGGTTCATCCCGGCGAAATTCGTGCCATTGTTGGCGAAAATGGTGCTGGGAAGAGCACCTTGATGAAGGCTATTTACGGTTCCGTTCGGCCGGATGAAGGACAGATCCTATGGGACGGGCAAGAGATCAGTTTCACTGGCCCGCAACAAATGCGTCGATTAGGCGTAGGGATGGTTTTTCAGCACTTTTCCCTCTTCGAGTCATTAACTGTACTGGAGAACATTCTTCTGTCTATGCCGAAGGGAACTGCGGCGCAGCAGACAAGAAACATGGCATCTTCGGTGAGCAATAAATACGGCATAGAACTCAAGTTGGACGCTAGAGTTGAGGCTTTGTCTGTCGGCGAAAGACAACAGGTCGAGATTGTTAGGTGTCTTCTCTCGGAACCGCGGCTTGTGATTTTCGACGAACCAACCGCAGTTCTTCCGGTACCGGCTATCGAAGCGCTCTTCGAAACCATTCGCTTACTTGCAAGGAATGGTTGTGCAATTCTCTATATCAGCCACAAGCTCGCCGAGATCAAGACATTGTGTCACTATGCCACCATCTTGCGAGGGGGACGGGTTGTCGGTGAAGTCGATGTATCTCTGACACGCGAAGTGGAACTTGCAGTCCTCATGACAGGGCGTGATCTACCTCTCTACCCAAGGACGGAAAAGAAGGTGGGGGATGTCGTCTTAAGCGTATCGGCGCTTAACTCTGTCACATGTTCACCAGCCGAAGTCCAGCTCGTTGACCTTAACTTCGAGATAAAGGCGGGAGAGGTTCTTGGCGTCGCTGGTGTATCAGGCAGTGGGCAACGAGAACTCTTCGAGTATCTATGCGGAGAGCGTTTAACAAAACGTGATGCGGTGAAGGTTGATGGGCAGTCCGTAGGCAACACCGGAGTAAAGGGGCGTAGAGCGTTGGGTATTGCTTATATCCCGGAGGAACGGGTCGACCAAGGCGCGCTACCAGATCTATCTTTGGGTCAGAATTTGCTGCTTTCGCAATGTGGAGCCTCGACAGACAATTTCTCGTCGTTGGGTTTTGTTCGTACAAGAAGGCTTGCAGCGGAGACTAAGGCAGTTATCTCAAGGTTTAACGTCAAATGTGGAGGTGCGGAGTCGACCGCGGCTACACTTTCTGGAGGAAATCTGCAGAAGTTCATCGTCGGCCGGGAGCTTGGGAAAGCTCCAAAAATACTGTTGGTAGCTCAACCGACGTGGGGGGTCGACATTGCTTCATCCATGTTTATCCGCCACCAGATTGAGGAGTTAGCCCGGGGTGGTGCGGCGGTGCTGGTGAGTTCGGAAGACATCGACGAGCTTATGCAAATGTGCGACCGCATAGTGGTTATGTCCAAGGGTAAGATGTCGCCGGCTGTTCCTCGACATCAGATGAACAGCGAGCGGCTTGGTCTTTGGATGGCTGGTCTGTTTGATGTTCCCTTGGGTAAGATGGCTTCATTCCAATGAGTTATATATGAACACTTTCGCATTTCCGTTAAGATTAATACCCCGCGTGCACCGATCAACATGGACTATGCGGCTGACCCCCGTCGTAGCTTTGATGATGACAGTGATGCTTTCAGTGTTGCTGTTTTTGATACAGGGTGCATCTCCGCTTAAAGGAGTTATCGCCCTTGTGGTAAGCCCGCTTTCCTCTGTCGGCGGTATAGCCGAGGTTCTATTGAAAGCATCTCCATTGTGTATTACGGCATTAGGAATGGCTGTTGCCTTTCGTTCGAATGTCAACAACATTGGAGCGGAGGGACAAGTAATACTTGGGGGCATCGGGGCTGCCACCGTCGCATTGCACCTGCCGGTTGCTGTTCCTAGTTATTTAGGGGTGCCAGCGGTGCTCTTGGGAGGAATTATTGGTGGTGCTTTATGGTCATCCGTTCCCGCAGGGCTCCGCAGCAAGTTCTCAGTTAATGAGACACTCTCGAGCTTGCTGCTGGTATATGTTGCGATACAACTTATGAGTTGGCTAACTAGCGGTCCGTGGAGAGACCCGCAAGGCTTAAATTTTCCTGAGACCGAACTATTCAATGGAAATGTTACTTTGCCGAGCTTGGCGCACCTAGGACTAACCTTTTGGGAAGGAACCAGACTCAATATTGCCGTACTCATTGCTGCAGCCAGTGTTGCTGCTACATCTCTTTTCATCGATCGAAGCCGAATCGGGTACGAACTGATCGTAGCAGGACAATCGCAACGAGCGGCATCCTATGCCGGCGTGTCCAAGAGCATGTCTGTATGGATTCCTTTGTTATGCAGCGGCGGAGCCGCGGGGCTGGCGGGCGCTCTCGAGGTGTCTGGCTCGCTAGGCCAACTGCAGGCTGGATGGACACCTGGGTATGGCTTCACTGCGATAGTCGCTGCTTATCTTGGTCGACTAAAGCCGGTTTCGATTGCCATTAGCTCCGGACTATTGGCACAAATTGAAATTGGGAGTTTGAACCTTCAGATGGAACTAGGCCTTCCTAGTGCTCTAAGCTACCTAATTCAAGGCTTTCTTCTTTTATCGATACTTGGGATGGACTTGATGGTGCGTTACGACGTACAGCGCAAGATGTTGCCTATCAGAAATGTTGAAAAGCAAGGAGTATGACATGGTTACAAGCGATATCGTCGGCGCGTTGTTGCAGAGTGCAGTTGTGGCCGCGCTCCCGTTATTGATAGCCGGCTTGGGTGAACTGGTAAGTGAGCGCGCGGGCGTCGTTAACCTTGGTGTTGAGGGAACTATGCTTGCGGGAGCAGCTACAGCATTTGTTGTGGTTTCAACAAGTGATAGCTTATGGATGGGTTTGCTCGCGGGTCTTGTAGTCGGCATGCTTTTGTCAACTATCTTCGCAATTTGCACGCTCACGCTTTACACAAGCCAAATTCCCACTGGTATGGCGATAACGGCTTTTGGCATGGGTCTGTCCGCATACTTAGGTAAGCTGGTACCTGCTCAACCGATTCCGGCGACCTCCAATGTGCATGTCCCTCTGTTATCAGAATTACCGGTTATAGGGCCGGCCCTATTTAATCTTCCGCTATTTGCCTACGTAGCCTTAGTCATTTGCATTGTCATTTGGTGGCTGATTCATAGATCGCGGGTAGGGCTAAGCCTTAGAGCTGTTGGCGATTCCCCTGTCATTGCTCATCAGCTCGGATTTCCGGTCACCAAGGTGCGTTACTTTGCGGTTATCTTTGGGGGAAGCATGGCCGGACTAGCTGGTGCATACTATTGCGCTGGGTACGTGCTGTTGTGGCAAGAAAATATGATCGCTGGTAGAGGTTGGATGGCAATTGCTCTTGTACTCTTTGCCGGCTGGCGTCCTTTGCGACTTGTCCTAGGCGCCGTTTTTTTCGGTGCGATCACTGCTGCCCAATTCCAAGCGCAAACGCTAGCTATTGCGATTCCTTCTCAGTTTCTGACCGCGTTACCATATATCGCAACGATTGGAGTTCTTACTTATATCTCTTCCAGAAAACAATCTGTGCTCGATGTGCCTAAGTCACTGGGTCGTACGTTCCATCCGTTGCTGTCGAAGCTCAGTTGACCATTAGCGCTCTGTCAGTGGTCTAGCGCGGCAACGAGCCATTGCCGTGTATGTTCGAACTGATGGGGCGCGAGGTATCTCTCGGAGCACCCTTGAATTTGATCCCGTACTTCCGGACCCCGGTTCACATTATGGTTGATGAATGAGTATTGCGACGGAATTCTCGTGGTGAACGGTAGTTCAGCACACTGTGAGGATGCCGCTCATTGTAATGTTCAACCGCAACGGCAAAATTGCGTACCGCCGTTGCCGCATCCGACTTCGGCATGAAGGCAATATAGTCGCGCTTCATGGTCTTGACGAATCTTTCAGCCATGCCGTTACTATGCTGTCAAGCGTAGTAAAAGTGAGCCACTTTGCGGGCCTTTACGCGGCCGAATTCTGAGCCACTGAGTTGGCAGCGTTGTCGACGAAGCCGGCTTTCTTCTGTTTCCTGAGTCGGTATCCGGACCATTACAGCCCGACATTCGTGTTTTGCCCCATCATTTACCCTCTCTCTCGACAGCGTTCCTTGCGATTGGCCTGCCTGTATCGCAACACAGGCGGAGAAATCGGGCTTACCTTGTCCCGCCGTTTCAACACGACTGTAAGCACCCAGCCATCCCACATTGACGGGATACTGAAGTAAGGAATCAGGAGGGTTGGCGGGCGTCCAGCGATGCGGGAGCAATTCGGTGATACGGCTAGCGGGCAGTGTCGGTAAGCGCTCAAGCACGTCCTTCATGTAGGCATGCACATCATGGCCGTTCAGCCGCGCTGAGTGCAATAGCGTCATCACTGCGGCAGCACGCTGCCCCGCCCGCAGACTACCGGCGAACAGCCAGTTCTTCTTTCCGAGCGCAATCGGTCGGATTTGGTTTTCCACCCAATTGTTGTCGATCGGCACAGCGCCATCTTCCAGGTAGTGCGTCAGTGCTCCCCAGCGTCCCAAACTGTAATTGATCGCTTTGGCAGTCGCGCTGCCATCCGGCACTCGCTGTCGTTGTGTCAGCAGCCACGTATGCAGCGTATCGGCTGCCGGTCTAGCGAGTCGATTCCGCATTTCCTGCCGACTTTCGGCATCCAAGGGCTGTACCTCCCGCTCAATGTCATACAGCACGCCGAACAGCTTCAACGCTTCCTCGGCAATCTGGCTCTTGTGGTTGGCATAGAGCTCATGGAACTTGCGGCGTGCATGCGCCATGCAGCCCGCTTCGATGATGCCTTGCTTGAACAAGTGCTTGTAACCGCTGAAGTCGTCACAGATCAGCGTACCGCGCCAATCTCCAAGGAATTCCCCGGCATGCCGGCCGGCGCGCGATTCGGCGAAGTCGAACACTACCGCCTTCATGTCGTTCATGGCCGTGCTGCAGTAGCTCCACAGGTACGCCCGATGCGTCTTGCCGTTGCCCGGCTTGAGCATCGCCACCGGTGTTTCGTCGGCATGCAAGACACGCTGTGCCAGCAGTTCCTCGCTCAGTGCATCGACTAGCGGCTGCAACTGCACACCGCACACGCCTACCCACTGTGCCAGTGTTGAGTCCGGGATGGCGAATCCGGCACGACCGTAGATACCGCTCTGTCGGTACAAGGGCAAGTGGTCTAGATATTTGGCAATCAAGACATGGGCCAGCAGACCAGCGGTCGGGATGCCCTTGTCAATGATCTGCGGCGGCACCGGAGCTTGCACCAGCGTCTCGCATTGCCGGCAGACCCACTTGCCACGAACATGACGCTCCACTGTAAAGACGCCAGGCTGGTAGTCGAGTTTCTCGGCCACATCCTCGCCGATGCGCTGTAGTTGGCAGCCGCAAGCGCAGGTAGTGGAGTCAGGATCGTGGCGCACTTCCTTGCGCGGCAAGGATGCCGGCAACGCCGTGCGCTTGGGTTGCTGCTTCTGGCCCTCACCGTCGGCCGTCTTGGTCGGATTGAGTTGCTCGATCTCGGCTGTGAGCGCCTCAATGTCGGTGTCGAGCGTCTCGAACAGCATGCGCTGCTGCTCACCGGTATAGGCTTCACTGGAAGCGGCGAACTTGAGCCGCTTGAGGATGGCCATCTCGTGCGTAAGCTTGTCGATCAGAGCCTGCTTGCCACGCATCTCCTCCAGCAGGCGGCTGGCGAGCTGGCGCAGTTCATCGGCGCCGAGAGTGGACAGGTCTAGGGCGGAAGTCATGCACGGCAGTGTGCCAGAACACCCGCTGCAAGTGAACAGAAACAGTATACGTACCGGGCGTTAGAGCACGGCGATGACGTGGTCAGCCGTCAGCGTCTTCCATGGCAGGCCGGTGACCAGCGCCCGCAATTGCTCCGTGTTGAGCGCCACGGTGTCAGTCGAGCCGCTATCGCTCCAGACGAAGCGGCCACGGTTGAGTCGGCGGGCGGCAAGCCAGATTCCCAAGCCGTCATAGACCAGCACCTTCATCCGCGTGCCGCTCTTGTTGGCAAACAGATAGGCATGGTGCGGGCGTGCGGCGCCGAACACCTTGACCACACGGGCCAGCGCGGTATCGGTGCCGGCCCGCATGTCCAGTGGTTCGGCAGCCAGCCAGATGGCGTCAATGCGGATCACCGCAGCACCTCGCGGAGCCACGCCGCGCACTCTGTGACAGCTGACATTGGCCAACTGACAGTGGCTGTCACCGGACCGCGGCGCAATTCGATACGCACTTCGGCCGTGACGGTAGAAGACACGCCTGAAGGCACTGGCACGGGAAGGAAGGAGGTAGGGAGCGGTGCAACGGCCGAGTCTTGCCGCTGCATTGCACGGCCACGCCACTTATGCACCAGGTTGGCGTTGATGCCGTGCGCCATGGCGACGGCGGCAATAGAGGCGCCTGGGCGTTCGCATTCTGCCAGGATCTGTTTCTTTACCGCTGCATCATAGCGGCGCCGGCGAGGTGTCGTAGGTGTTGGTTCTGTCATGAGGTGCCCACTTAGTTAGGTGGACACGATCATCCTTATCGGCCACATGCATGACAAGGTGAGTTGGCCAAGTGCTTACACACGACTGATGTAGGTCTCACCTTTTCGCCGTGCGCTTTCGTGTCCGTGCAATCCAAAAGGAAAGTGGATTGACCAGCGTGTGCCTTTTGGCTTGAGCCAGTCACCATATTCGGCTCAATATTTAGCATGACGTTTATCAGTGATTTACTGATGTTGACCATGTCAGCCAGCCAGTCCTATTCCGGGTGGAGGTCCTAGAACTGCATCATGTCTCACGGCCTATCTGCAGCTGCCTTGCAGCAGTCGGTACTTTGGGGAGCGCTAGATAGCGCCGATCGTGTTGGCACGACCGGCCATCCTGCTAGACGCTATCTAGTCGTCACTGAAGTACTGATGCAAGCCAGTACTGGTGCGGGTTGGCAGGGAACTTCGAGGATTTGAATCCACCAGAAATAGGGTGCGCCGCTACGATTTTCTGGTGAATTCATGGCCCCCAAAGAGATTCCTCCTGCGCAAGATCCCGCCCTTGCGCCTCGTGAGCTGGCCAACATGGTTGACCCTCGGCATGCATTGGTGACCTTGGCTGGCAAGATGGATTGGCAGGCGGCAAGCGTCCAGTTCGGGCCCTTGTACGTCCCAGGCCGTGGTCGGCCTGCCATTTCGATCCGACTCATGGTAGGACTACACTACCTTAAGCATGCCTTCAATCTCTCAGATGAACAAGTCGTCATGCATTGGGCCGAGAATCCGTATTGGCAGTATTTTTGCGGAGAACAGTATTTCCAATATCGCTTACCCATCGATCCCAGCCAGATGTCGCGCTTTCGCAAACGTATCGGTCCGAGTGGCTGTGAGTTCTTGCTTAAACTAACGATCAATGCCGGCCTGATCACCAAGACCATCGTGCCAGCCTCGCTGGAGGCGGTTAATGTCGATACCACTGTCCAGGAGAAGGCGATCGCCTTTCCGACTGATGGCCGGCTTTATCACAAGGCACGTGTTACCTTGGTGCGAGAAGCGAAGAAGGCTGGCCTGCGCTTGCGACAAAGCTACGAGCGTCTTGGCAAACAAGCGTTGGTGATGAATGCGCGTTATGCGCATGCACGCCAGATGAAACGCGCACGACGTGAGCAAAAGCGGCTACGCACCTATCTCGGACGGGTCATGCGTGATATTGAACGCAAGATTCAATCAGCACCCGTCCTGGCAGACCGGTTCCGGGATTGCTTGAGCATAGGTCATCGGATTCATGCACAGCAGCGGCACGACAAGAACAAGATCTACAGCGTGCACGCGCCGGAAGTGGAATGCATTGCCAAAGGCAAGGCGCATAAACACTATGAATTTGGCGTCAAAGTCAGCGTGGTCACGCCTAGCCCTGATAACTTCGTAGTAGGCATGCAGGCACTGCCAAGCAATCCTTATGATGGGCACACGCTCGAAGCGGCTATCGGGCAAACGGTCAACCTAACCGGCATCACACCCAAACAGGCCTTCGTCGATCGCGGCTACAAGGGGCACCGGCCGCAGCGATTGTCGGTGTGGATAGCCGGCGCCAAACGAGGCGTGACCAACTTGATTAAAAAACGGCTTAAGCGACGTAATGCCATTGAACCGGTGATCGGACATATGAAGGTTGACGGTCCCCTCGGCCGCAACTTCCTCAAAGGTGCCATAGGCGACGCGATGAATGCCACCCTTTGCGCCGCTGGACACAACTTGCGCAAAATCTTGCATCAGCTCAGCCATTCCTTCTCACCAACTGATGCACCAGCCTAATTAGTCCAGACTTTTTCAGCGACGACTATCTAGTACTTGATCCGTCAAGCTTCGTACCTAACAGTTACACGTAACGCACGTCGAGGCAGGCTACTTCCGACGGAACGGAAGGTTCACTAGATAGTTTTCATAATGGATTTTCCTTGAACAATTGGAACAGCGACTTTCAAGTCGCACTTCCTCGGTACAAACAAGAAATCATCAAATTTCCTGCTGTACGTGAAATCAGGGCAAGGTCACACATCGCGCACCACCTCACCGTTATAGCCGCCGGTCGTTGCCGCCCAACTCATGGCTTCACGGTCGCAGCAATATAGGGCAAACGTCACCCTCAGCGGCTCGCCATTCTCGCACTTGAACTCAAAGCCATTAGAACACCAACTCTGGTTACTATTGGGGACGGCGACCTTGCCGTCATGCCGGTGTTCAGGTCGGGCCGGCTTTGTCCGCCTCTGCAGCAAGCAAGCCATGAAGCCGCTTGACACGATAGACCCGTTCGGCATTGACTGGAGATGCACTTTGGCACCTTCGCTCACGGCGCAAGAGACCCCAGACCCGTCGGTAGCCGTAGCTGGGCAAGTAAGCAATCGTCCGCCGTACGTGTTCCACCTGGCCAGCGTTGCCCGTCTTTCGCGCCTGACGGCCATCTCGCCGGTTAGTCGGTCTGTCCTCTTTTGCTGCCACTTCCGGGTGTGCTACGCCGAAAACTTCGTGTACCTGCTTCACAGGTGTCCCTTGGCGATGAGGCTAGGTGTTTAGTTTCATGTGATCATATTCCACGTCGTAGCTGGCCATTGTTCCGCGCAAAGGCTATGCTGGGCGACTTGATTGCTGGGTTCAGCAGTCCCGGCATTCAACCGCACCAGGAGCAGTTT
>Ga0194137_10001197_pt1 | contig 15978 bp, 12 predicted proteins | sample TARM_MetaG_T3_14_FD_134025 | JGI IMG/M metagenome (GOLD analysis project Ga0194137, IMG submission 134025) | Freshwater microbial communities from Pennsylvania, USA, analyzing microbe dynamics in response to fracking - TARM_MetaG_T3_14 (version 2) | ecosystem: Environmental > Aquatic >... | reverse complement strand
CCTCCAAGTCCAGCCGGTTCACGAACGCCGCAATCACGCGGCACACATGTTCCGGCCCGATCAACTCGTCCAGCGATACCGGGAACGGACTGCCTTGATCCCGGCTTAGTCCTTGCACATAGCCCATATGAAGACAATGCCCTGCAACTCGCGTTGCAGGGCATTGTCTTCAGGGCTTCAGGTCGGCGTCAGAGCATTGACACGGACTGTGCGGGCCGCCGTTTTCCTGGTGTCTTGGCCCCGTGCAATAAAAAAGGGCACCTCGCGGCGCCCTTCGAGTTGCTGCGAAGCAGCCTCTTCCGATCAACGGAACTTGTAGCTTGCCGAGACCGTGAAGTAGCGGCCGTAAGGGTTGTGCAGGCCGGTGTTGTAGCCCAGGTAGGTCGCACCCGGATCGTAGGGAGCCTGTTCGTTGAGGAAGTTCTGGATGTTGAAGGACAGCGTCAGGTCCTTGAAGCCCGTGTAGGTGTAGCCCACGTCGAATGTCATCCAGCTGCTCATCGCGCAACCAGGGTAGCGGTTCAGGTACAGGTCGCGGCCGTTGGTGGCGGTTGGCACTTGACCCACCTGAACGCGGCTTGCCAGGCCCAGGGCCAGGTCGGCCGGGTCGGTCACGTTCCCGTAGTGGCAGGTGCGGCCCGAATAGGTCTTCATCGTGCCATCGGGCTGGCCTTCTTCCTTGCGGATGAAAGAGATGCCGCTGACATAGTTGACCCCGCCGATGAGTGTGTGCGGACCGGTCTCCAGCGCCGACGTGAAGCGGAACTTGGTGCGCGGGATGTCGCCAGCCGACGTTGCCCAGTCCCACAGGCCGCCGCGGGTGCCGACCAGATTGTTGGCCGGGTAGCCCGGCCGTTCGATGCGCTCGTACTTGGTCGTGTAGGTGCCGTTCAGCGAGTTGGTCCACTTGGCGGCGCCATCCATGATCTTCGTGACCGTCTTGGCCTCGAAGTCGATGCCCGAGACCATCGTGCTACCCTGGTTGCTCCAGGGCGTGGCAACGGTCAGCAGCGGGCCGGTGCCCGGCTGGCCATTCAGCAGCAGGGCCGGGTTGGTGTCACGCACCAGGGATCCCGGAGGGTAGCGGTCCGGGTGGTCGATGACGTCCTGAGCGCTGCCCAGTGCCACTTCGCCGTTCTTGCGGATCTTGAAGTAGCCCAGCACGAAGTCGACGCCCTGGGTCGGGGAGATGACCAGGCCGAAGGAGGAGCTGTAGGCCGTTTCGGGGCGCAGCGCCGGGTTGGCACCGCCTTGGCCCGACACGGACTTATTGCAGTCCGCGGCCTCGGCACCCGGGAACGGCACCTGCGGCGACGCGTTGGTATTGCAGCGCACCGGGTCCTGGAGGCCGTTCACGAAGAACTGCGCGCCGCCGGGGCTGACCTGAGACACGGCCGGAGCCCGGAAGCCTTCGGCATAGGTGCCGCGCAGACTCAGGAAGTCGGTCGCCGTCCACTTGAAGCCCGCCTTGGGCACGAAGTTGGTCTTGATGCCGGGGTATTTGTCGACGCGGCCTGCCAGGTCGATGTCGAGCGAATTGAGGACCGGCAGCCTGAATTCCAGGAAGGCCGACTTGACGTCGCGGCTGCCCTTCACGGCCGTGTTGGCCAAGCCGAGGATGTTGCCCGCGGCGTTTTCCGGATCCGGCTTGATGTCGATGGATTCATGGCGCAGTTCCACGCCGGCTGCCATGCCGATGGCACCGCCCGGCAGCTTGCCGAATTCGGTGCTGACCTTGGCATCCCACTGGGCAATCGCGGCGGAGCCTTGGTTCAGCAGGGGGCGCGACAGGTCCGGATCGGAGGCGATCGAGGCCAGCGAGCGGTTCGTACCGCCGTACTGCGGACCCAGCATCTGGCGCAGCACCGGCAGGCGCAGGAAGCCGTAGTAGTACTCGTTTCGATCCGACTTGTTCCACAGCAGGGCAGTTTCCCAGTCCCAGTTGCCGAACACGGTGCCCTTCAGGCCGGCCAGGGCGCGATAGCCCTCGTTCAGCTCGTTGTAGCCGCCCTTGATGTTCTCGAAGCGCATCTGCACCGCGGTGCGGGCGTTCGGGAACGGGTTGTCAGGATGGCCGGCTTCCAGGATGGCCTGGAAGGTCGGGGCCGCGCCCGAGCCACCGAGCAGGAAGTTGCTGGTCGGGGACAGACCGCTGATGGTGCGCGAGGGGGCGAGGTATTTGCGCTCACTGCGGCTGTAGGCCAATTCGGTGAATGCGGTGATGTTGCTGTTGATCTGTAGCGTGCCGCGTCCGAGCAGGCTCGCGTCCGTGCCCGGGTTCTGCATCTCGTTGTAGGCATCGAGGTTGTAGTTGCAGAAGGGACGGTTCAGCAGGCCGGCGGCTGCCGGTGAGGTCGAGAAACCGTACTTGATGGCGTCCGCGGTCGCGACCGTCATCTGCTGCGAAGCGTCGCAGTTCAGCTTGTTGACGACGTTGGCCGAACTGGCCTGCGAGAAGTTGCGGGCGCCCGCCTTGCCTTCCTTGGTGAAGAAGGGCGACAACGAGACGATGCTGCCGTAGGGGTCGCGGCGCAGATTGAGGGCACGGTAGTCGGCCGCCATGATGCCGGCGTCCGTCCTGTCGTTCTCCATGCTGCGGCCCTTCACGGAGAAATCTGCGCCGACCAGCACGTTGTAGCCGTTGGCCGCCAGATCGCCGAAGCCGAAGGTACCGCTGAGGCCACCCTTCTGGTATTCGTTCTTGCCGTTGGCGCCGGCCAAGGCCTTCATCTCGAAGCCCTGGTAGTCGTTGCGCGTGATGAAGTTGATCACGCCGCCGATGGCGTCGGAACCGTAGACGGCCGAGGCGCCGTCCTTCAGCACTTCGACACGGGCCAGCGCCGAGACCGGAATCGAGTTCAGGTCGTATAGCGTGGAGGTGCCATTGTTCGGGTTGGCATAGGCCGACGGCGTCATGCGGCGGCCGTTCAGCAGGATCAGCGTGGACGTGGCCGACAGGTTGCGCAGCGATACCGTGGACACGCCACGCGAAAAGCCGTTCTGGTTGGGCGTGTCCAGGAAGCCGTCATTGCCGATGGCTGGCACGAGGGTGCGCAGCAACTCCAGCGCATTCTTCACGCCAGACGTCGAGATGTCCTTGGCGGTGATGACGTCAACCGGCGAACTGCCCTCCTTCGCCGTGCGCTTGATGTTGGAGCCGGTCACCTCGACGCGGTCGAGTTGGCTGGGCTGGGTCTGCGCTGAAGCCTGGACACAAAGGGCCTGTGCGGCGATAGCAGTCAGCGTGACTGCCAGTTTCGGAAGATGTCTGGAGGGTTTCATGAAGGTAAAGGTGGCAAGATGTTGCGGCAGTCTCAGGTTTGCCTTCGCTGCCGACAAAGCAGGCATGTCCCCCTTGACAAGCCCTGACCCACCCTCGTGATTCCTTACGTGCTTGTAGAACTAGGAGTTGCCTGAGAGGCCACTTGGGAACGCAGGTCCGAATGCAGCTTGACCGCAGCTGTATGCCGACACCGAGTGGGGATTTGCCAACCGTTCAAACGTCGCGTTCGCGCAACGCTTTCGACCGCTTTGAGGGGGGGTGCGACACCGTTTGTCAAGCCTTATTGAGACATCAACGGCAGTTTTCGCTTTCTGTCACCTGTCAGCGCGAACCAGGCGTTGGCCAGTGCCGGCGCCACCGGCGGCAAGCCGGGTTCGCCGACCCCGGTGGGTGGGCCGTCGCCGGGCAGCAGATGGGTCTCGATGACGGGGCATTGCGCCATGGTCATCAGCGGGTGGTCGGGAAAGCTCTTCTGCTGCACCTCGCCGTCCACGATGTCGATGCGGCCCCACAACGCCGCCGTCAGGCCGAAGACGATGCAGCTCTCCATCTGGCGCACGACGATGCCAGGGTTGACCACGATGCCGCAGTCGATGGCGCAGACGACCCGCTTCACGCGGGGCCGGCCGTCCTGCTTCGTCACTTCCACAACCTGGGCCACCACGCTGCCGAAGCTCTCGTGCACGGCCACGCCGCGTGCCAGGCCCTCGGGCAGGGGCTGGCCCCAGCCGGCCGCCTCGGCGGCGCGCTTGAGCACGGCCTGGTGGCGCGGCAGGCCTTCCAGCAGCTCGAAGCGGAAGGCCACCGGATCGGCCTTGGCGGCATGGGCCAGTTCGTCGATGAAGCCTTCCTTGAAAAAGGCGTGGTGGGAATGGCCGACGCCGCGCCACATGCCGACCGGCACGCCGCTGTGTGTGGGGCGGTGGGCGACGCGGGCATTGGGGATGGCGTAGGGCAGTTCGAATAGGCCTTCGGAGGCAGTCTTGTCCGGCGCGTCGCCACGCGCGAGCAAGGCGGCCGGCGCGCGACCGTCGGGGAAGGCATTGCGGTTGAGCAGATCGAGGGTCGGCGCGAGGCCCGGCAAGACGCGCTCGGCCCAGCGCGGCACGATGGCGTCGGACGCGCCCGTGATGGCCAGGGCCACTGGCTTGCCCGCCGCGTCCAGCCCGGCCTGCAGCACGGAGACCTCGGCGGGACGGTAGAAGTCGTGCGTCATGTCCTCCTCTCGCGACCAGACCAGTTGCACCGGCAGCCCGCCCATTTCCAGCGCGACGCGCACGGCCTGGCCGACGAAGTCGATGTCCAGGCGCCGACCGAAGCCGCCGCCCAGATAGGTCACGTGCACCGTCACCTTGTCGGGAGCTACACCGGCCACGCGGGCGGCAACGTCGCGCGCGAAGCCCGGCACCTGGGTCGGTGCCCAGACGGTGACATGGCCGTCCAGGACCTGGGCCGTGCAGTTCATCGGCTCCATCGTCACGTGGGCCAGATGAGGCGCGCTGTACACCGCCTCCAGCTTGGTTGCCGCGCCGGCCAGGGCGCCGGCCGCATCGCCTTGTTTCAGGAAGGCAAAGCCGTCTCCGGCCGCATGGGCGCGTCGCGCCTCGGCCTCCAGGGCCGCCAGGATGGCCTTGGAGTCGAGTCGGCCGTTGGGCGGCGGCTGCCAGTCCACCTCCAGCGCCTTGGCAGCTTCGCGGGCGTGCCAGGTGGTGCGGGCGACGACGGCATAGGCGGCCGTCGAGCCGGCAATGGGGCCCAGGGCCACGACGCGCAGCACGCCGGGGCGGGCGCGCACGGCGTCGACATTGGCCGGGCCGATGCCGCCGCCCAGCATGGGGCAGTGGCGGATGGCGGCAAACACCTGGCCCTGCTGGCGCACGTCCAGGCCGAAGCGCGCGCTGCCGTCGACCTTGGCGGCGAGGTCGGCGCGCGGCAGGGCCCGGCCGATCTGCGTCCACTGCTTGCTGTCCTTGAGCCTGACCTGGCCCGGCGGCGTAAGCGCGGCCTGGGCGGCCAGCTCGCCGTAGTGGCTCAGCGGCCCGCTGGCATGGTGGATGGTGCCGTCCTTGACCGTCAGCTCGTCCACCGGCAGCCTGTGCTTCAGGGCCGCGGCACCCAGCAGCTGGGCGCGGGCCGTCGCGGCCGCCAGGCGCAGGGTGTCCCATGCGTCGGCGGTCGACGAGGAGCCGCCGGTCAGGTTCAGTCCCAGCTCGCGGCCGACCTTGGCCGTGATCCAGGTGGAGAACTTGAAGACGGCGCGCTCGTGGTCGCGCGGGCCGAAGGGCACGTTGCCGAGGAAGGCAGCGATATTGCCGTAGATGGCGTCATGGCCGGCCTCGGTCAGGCGCACGCGGCCCAGCGGCACGTCCAGCTCCTCGGCCACCAATTGCGAGAGGGCGGTGTGCACGCCCTGGCCCATCTCGCTGCGGTTCATGGCCAGGACCACCGCGCCGTCGCTGGCGATCTTGATCCAGCCGTTCAACCCCACCTGGCCGTCCACGGCGGGCAGGGTGTGTGCGTCGCCCAGGCGCGAGCGCGGCGGCATCACACCCCAGCCGACGACGAGGGCGCCCAGGGCGCCGGTACCGGTCAACAGCAGCGTGCGGCGCTTCATTTCTTCAGGCCTCCCGCGGCTTGCTTGATGGCGGCCCGCACGCGCGGGTAGGTGCCGCAGCGGCAAAGATTGCTCACGGCCGCGTCGATGTCGGCGTCGCTGGGGTTCTTGTTCTTCGCCAGCAAGGCGGCGGCGGCCATCAGCATGCCGCTCTGGCAATAGCCGCATTGCGGTACCTGCTCGGCCAGCCAGGCGAGCTGCAGGGCATGAGGGTGGTCCGGCGAACCCAGCCCCTCGATGGTCGTGATGGCCTTGCCCCTGCAGGCCTCCAGCGGCGTCACGCAGGAGCGCGTGGCTTGGCCATCGACATGCACGGTACAGGCGCCGCAGGCCGCGATGCCGCAGCCGAACTTGGTGCCGGTCAGGTGGAGGCCGTCGCGCAGCGCCCACAGCAGCGGCATGGCGGGATCGCTGGCGATTTCGGGCAGGGTCATGGCCTGGCCGTTGACTTTCAGTTCCATCGAGACGGATCCGGGTGGCAGAAACAGCAGCCCAGGATAGCGGCCAAGGTCGAAAATACCGCCATGAGCTTCCCCCAAGATGCAACAGCACCTGAACTGCTGTTCGCCCTGTTGCCCGACAGCGGCATCGCCCCCGACGGCCCCGACACGCTGGCGCCGCTGGCTGCGGCCCTGCATGCCCAATACCCCAAGGCCCGGACGCTGAACCTGCACCCGCCGCTGCGCGATGCCGAGGGCCGTTGCCGCTGGTGGGTGGGGGATTCACCCAGCCAGGAAGCCCTGGACGCGGCTCTGCCCCATCTGCTCGACCGCCTACGCACCGAGGCCAGCAAGCTCGACCTGCCCTGGCAGCGCGTGGCCCTGGCGGGTGTGGGCGATGGCGCCCTGCTGGCCCTGGAGGCCGTGCAGGCTGAAAGCCAGCTGGTGGGCCGCGTGCTGGCCTTTGCCGGCGGCTATCTGGCCCGGCCCGAGCATGCGCCCCAGGATGTCTGCGTGCACCTGCTGCATGGCCTGGCCGACCAGCGCTTCCCCTATCGCCATGTCGTCGACGCTGCCCAGGCCCTGGTCGACCTGGGTGCCGACGTGACGGCCGACCTGCTGCCCCATATCGACCACAGCCTGCACCCGGCCCTCATCGAGAAGGCCATGGAGCAGTTGCGCACCTTCATCCCGGCGCGGTTGTGGCGCGAAGCCCTCGTCGCGGCGCAGGAGAACGAGAGGCCGGTGGATCTTTAACCCAACGCCCGCGCGGCCAGCTCCGGAATCAGCGCCGCGCGATAGGCCGCGGTGCCATGCAGGTCGCTGTTCAACCCGTCAGCGCTGACCTTCACCGCCCGCGCCGCTGCGGCACTCCAGTCACGCGCCAACGCGGCCTCCAGCTCGTGGCAGCGGAACACGCCCGGCCCGGCGCCGGTCACGGCCACGCGCACGCCGCTGTCCAAGCGCGCCACGAACACGCCCACCAGTGAGAAGCGCGAGGCCGGCTGCTTGAACTTTTGCCAGCCGGCTGATTTCGGGATGGGGAAGCTGACGGCCGTGATCAGCTCGCCCTCCTGCAGGGCCGTCGTGAACAGGCCCTGGAAGAAGTCGTCGGCGGCGATCTGGCGTTGATTCGTGTGGATGGTCGCCCCCAGGGCCAGTGTCGCGGCGGGATAGCAGGCGGCCGGGTCGTTGTTGGCCAGGCTGCCGCCCAGGGTGCCGGCATTGCGCACCTGTCGGTCGCCGATGCGGCCGGCGAGGTCGGCCAGAGCCGGAATGGCGCGCTGCACCTCGGCCGAGGCGGCGACTGTTGCATGCGTCGTCGCCGCGCCTATGCGCACGGTCTTGCCGTCGACGGTGATGCCGTGCAACTCGGGCAGTCGTCGCACGTCGACGAGGCCGCTGGGCGCGGCAAGGCCGAGCTTGACGGCGCCGAGCAGGGACTGTCCGCCGGCCAGGAATTTGTCATCGGGGCCGAGGCGGGCGGCGGCGAGGGAGGATGCGGCTTGGTAGTTCATTGCTTTGTCTCCTCACTGTGCCGATTGCATTGCCGTCCACACCGTGCAGGGCGTGGCCGGCATAGGCAGATCCTTGACGCCGATGGCGTCGCAGACGGCGTTCATCACCGCTGCCGGCGAGCCGATGGCGCCGGCCTCGCCGCAGCCCTTCACGCCCAGCGGGTTGTGGGTGCAGGGCGTGCCCTTGGCCGTCTGCACATTGAAGCTTGGCAGGTCATCGGCGCGCGGCATGGCGTAGTCCATATAGCTGCCCGAGAGCAGCTGGCCGCTGTCGGAGTCGTACACGCCATGCTCCAGCAGCGCCTGGCCTATGCCCTGGGCGAGGCCGCCGTGCACCTGGCCCTCGACGATCATCGGATTGACGATGTTGCCGAAGTCGTCCACGGCGCTGAAGCGGTCGATGCGCACGACGCCCGTGGCCGGGTCCACCTCCACCTCGCAGACATAGCTACCAGCCGGGTAGGTGAAGTTGCTGGGATCGTAGAAGGCGTTCTCGTTGAGGCCGGGTTCCAGCTTGTCCAGCGGGTAGTTGTGGGGCACATAGGCCGTCAACGACACCTGGGCGAAGGGGACGGCGCGGTCGGTGCCGGCGATGCGGTATTCGCCGTCCTTGAATTCGATGTCGCCCTCGCCGGCCTCCAGCAGGTGGGCTGCGATCTTCCTGCCCTTGGCGATGACCTTGTCGACCGCCTTGATGATAGCCGTTCCACCCACGGCGAGGGACCGGCTGCCATAGGTGCCCATGCCGAAAAGGATTTTGCCGGTATCGCCATGCTGGATGTCGACATCCTCCAGCGGAATGCCCAGCCGATCGGCCACGACCTGCGCGAAGGTCGTCTCATGGCCCTGGCCATGCGAATGGCTGCCGGTGAAGACAGTGACTTTGCCGGTCGGGTGCACGCGCACCTCGCCGGCCTCGAACAGGCCGGCGCGGGCGCCTAAAGCGCCGGCCACGTTCGACGGCGCCAGGCCGCAGGCTTCGATATAGGTCGAGTAGCCGATTCCGCGCTTCAGCCCCTTGGACGCGCTGACCGCCTTGCGCGCCGCATAGCCTGCCACGTCGGCGATCTTCTGCACCTGGGTCAGCGTCGCGTCGTAGTCGCCGGTGTCATAGGTCAGGCCGACCGGCGTCGCATACGGGAACTCCTTGATGAAGTTACGGCGCCGGATCTCGGCGGGGTCGATGCCGAGTTCATGCGCCGCCGTTTCCACCAGCCGCTCGACGACATAGGTCGCCTCGGGCCGGCCGGCGCCGCGGTAGGCGTCCACCGGCGCGGTGTTGGTGAAGACGCCGGTGACCTCGGCATAGATCTTGGGCGTCGTGTACTGGCCGGCCAGCAGCGTTGCGTACAGGATGGTGGGCACGCAGGACGCGAAGGTGGACAGATAGGCACCGAGGTTGGCCGTCGTGTGCACGCGCATGGCCAGGAAGCGGCCGTTGCCGTCGGTGCCCAACTCGGCCGTTGTCACATGGTCGCGGCCATGGGCATCGCTCAGGAAGCTCTCGCTGCGCTCGGCCGTCCACTTGATGGGCCGGCCCAGCCGCTTGCTGGCCCATACCAGGGCGGTTTCCTCGGCATAGAGGAAGATCTTGGAGCCGAAGCCACCGCCGACGTCGGGCGCCACGACGCGCAGCTTGTGCTCGGGAATGCCGAGCACGAAGGCGCACATCAGCAGGCGCTCGACGTGCGGGTTCTGGTTGGCGACATAGAGGGTATAGGCGTCGTCGGCCGGGTTGTAGCTGGCGTTGGCGGCGCGCGGTTCGATGGCGTTGGGAATCAGGCGGTTGTTGCGGAACTCCAGCTTGGTGACATGCGCCGCCGAGGCCATCGCGGCGTCGGTGGCCGCCTTGTCACCGCAGCCCCAGACATAGCAGCGGTTGTCCGGCGCTTCGTCATGCACCTTGCCTGCGTGGCCGGCGGCGGTCGCCGTGTCGGCCACCGCGGGCAACTCCTCGTAGTCCACCTCCACCAGCGCCGCGGCTGCCTTGGCATCGGCCAGGGTCTCTGCCACGACCAGGGCCAGCGCGTCGCCCACATAGCGCACCTTGCCGTCCGCCAGGATGGGGTGCTTGGGCTCTTTCATGGGTTGGCCATCGGTGCTGGTGATCAGCCAGCCGCAGGGCAGGCCGCCGACCTCGCGGAAGTGTTCGCCCGTGTAGACGCCCAGCACGCCGGGTGCGGCAAGCGCGGCCGCGGTGTCCACGCGCTTCACCCGCGCATGCGCATAGGGGCTGCGCACGAAGACGCCATAGGTCTGGCGCGGCAGCACGATGTCGTCGGTGTACTGGCCGCGGCCGGTCAGGAAGCGCGCGTCCTCGCGGCGCTTGACGCTCTGGCCGATGAAGCCTTCCTTGGGTGAGTTCATGTCAGGCTCCCTTCATGGCTTGGGCACCCGCCTGCACGGCGCGGACGATGTTCTGGTAGCCGGTGCAGCGGCAGAGATTGCCCTCCAGCCCCTCGCGGATGGCGGCCTCGCTGGAGCAGTCGTGGTGCTGCACCAAGTCGATGGCGCTCATGACCATGCCCGGCGTGCAGAAGCCGCATTGCAGGCCATGGCATTCCTTGAAGGCGGCCTGCATGGGATGCAGCGTGCCGTCGTTGGCGGCCAGGCCTTCGATGGTGGTGATGCTGGCGCCGTCGGCCTGCACGGCCAGCATGCTGCAGGCCTTGACGGCCCGGCCGTTCAGATGGACGGTGCAGGCGCCGCATTGGGCGGTGTCGCAGCCGACGTGGGTGCCGGTCAGGGCCAGGTCTTCGCGCAGCCACTGCACCAGCAGCTGATCTGGCGCCACGTCGCGGCTGACTGCACGGCCGTTGACCGTGAGCTGGATCTTCATCGCTTGTCTCCTGGGGTTGTAGGGACGATGCTCGGGCGGCTGCAAGGGCTTGTGATTGACGATTACCCTAGTGGAAATTCAAGTTGGGGATGAACGGCCATGGACAACCTCGATCTCAGCGTGCTGCGCACGGCGGCCGGCTGGCGGGCCGAGGCGCGCGGCGTGGTGCTGGGCACCATCACGCGCACCTGGGGCTCGGCGCCGCGGCCGGTGGGCTCGCTCGTCGCCGTGCGGGATGACGGTTTGATTACCGGGTCGGTGTCCGGGGGCTGCATCGAGGACGACCTCGTCGCCCAGCTGCGCGCCGGCTTCCTGCAACTGGCCCGCCCGACGCCGTTGCGTTACGGCGTTGGGGCCGAGGAGGCGCGCCGCTTCGGCCTGCCCTGTGGTGGCACGCTGGAGCTGATGCTGGAGCCGCTTGCGGCCCAGTCGGGCGTCGATGAATTGCTGGCGCGGCTCGAGCGTGGTGAGCGCGTGCGGCGCACGCTGGACCTGGCCACCGGCGCCGCAACGCTGGCCGACGCCGAGCCGGGGGCCGACACGCTGACGCTGACTGACACCCACCTTGTCAGCCACCACGGCCCGCAATGGCGGCTACTCGTCATCGGTGCTGGCCAGATGACCGACTACCTCGCCCAGATGGCCCTGGCCCTGGGTTATGGCGTGACGGTGTGTGACCCGCGGGCCGAGTACGCCGACGGTTTCGCCATCGCCGGTGTCACACTGACCCGCGACATGCCCGACGACGTCGTCGTCGCCTTCAAGGCGGACGGCGCCACGGCCATCGTGGCGCTGACGCACGACCCCAAGCTCGACGACCTCGCGCTGATGGAGGCCCTGGGCAGCGCGGCCTTCTACGTCGGCGCCATCGGCTCGCGCGTCAACCAGGCCAAGCGGCGGGCCCGCCTGGCCGAGCATTTCGGGCTGACGGCCGAGCAGCTCGACCGTCTCCACGGCCCCGTGGGCCTGGACATCGGCGCACGCACGCCGCCGGAGATTGCGCTGAGCATCCTCGCGGAGATGACGGCGGTGCGCTACCGCGCGGCCGGCGCTCGTCCCGAGGCCGGCTGCGCCGTCTGACTCACTTCATCGTGTAACCGCGGCCGTCCATGCAAGCTTCCACGGCACGGTTGAAGACGCTCGCGTCGGCTTGCGCATTCGGCTGGGTGGTGGCCCAGCGGTTGCACTCGCGGCGGTCATTCTCCAGCTGCTCGGTGGACTGGCCGTTGCGCGGATAGATGATGGGCTCGGCCTTGGGCGGCGGCGGGGGCGGCGCGGGCACGACCTGGGCCGTGGCGGCCTCGGGCGGCGGCGTGATGACGGCATAGCCCTCAGGCACGGCGCGGTAATAGACGCCGTTGGCGTAGTAATAGGGTAGGCCTCCCAAGGTCAGCGTCACATAGGCCGGCGGCAGCAGCGGAATGACCAGGCCCACCGGCGGCAGCACGACGCGGTAGCGCGGGCCCCAAGGCTGGTACCAGACGCCGCCGTGGAACCAGTAGCGGCTCGGGCCCGCGCCGACGACGACGGCGCCGTGGGGCACATAGGGGGCCACATAGCCGGGGGCGGGGTAGTAGTGGTCGTGGTGGTAGCGGTTGTCGAACACCATGCCGATGCTGACGCTGGTGCGCACCTCGGCCTGCGCGGCGGGGGCCGAGAAAGCGGCGCACAGAGCGAGGGCGGCCGCGGCGGCGGTGTGGATCAGGGGCTTCTTCATCGTCTTCAACCCGAAGTCAGGGGCGGGTGGCCAACGTCGTCAGCGTCGAGCGCGTGTACTGCGCCGGTATTGCGGCCACGTAAAGTTCGCCGCTTCCCTGTCGAGAGCCTGTCGCCGCCATGATCGAACTGCTTTACTACCCCAGCAACGCCAGCTTCGCCCCCCACATCCTGCTCGAGGAACTGGGCATTCCCTACACGCTGCGCCAGGTGGACCGGGCCAACAACGAGCACAAGTCGCCGGCCTACCTCAAGCTCAACCCGAACGGGCTGATCCCGACGTTGGTCGACGGCGACCTGGTGCTCTACGAGACCGCCGCCATCCTGATGCACCTGGCCGACTGCCACCCCGGCTTCTGTCCGACACCCGGCACGCCCGAGCGGGCCCAGTACTACAAGTGGATGGTCTGGCTGACCAACACCCTGCAGGCCATGCTGATCCACTACTTTTACCCGGACCGCATGGCAACCAACGCCGACGATGTCAAGGCCCGCGCCGAGGCCCAGATCGCGCCCATGCTGGACCAGATGGACGCCGAGCTGGCCCGCCACGGCGGCGACTGGTTCCTGGGCCGGCACTACACCGCCCTCGACCCGCTCGCCTTCATGCTGTGCCGGTGGACGCGCATGCAGGCCAACCCGGCCAAGACGCGGCCCGCCCTCGGAGCCTATCTGAAGCGGGTGTTCGAGCGGCCGGCGACGCAGCGCGTGGTGGCCAAGGAAAAGCTGCCCGACCCCGTGTATTGAAGTCTCAGTCGAGCGTCTGCCGGTAGCGCATCAGAGCCACCGCGCCGGCGACCGCCAGGAAGGCCAGCATGGGCCACAGCTCTGGGGCAAGCTCCGCTGCGCCGGAGCCCTTCAGCATGACGCCGCGCACGATGCGCAGGAAGTGGGTCAGCGGCAGCACCTCGCCGAGGACTTGCGCCCACTGCGGCATGCCGCGGAAAGGGAACATGAAGCCCGACAGCAGCATGGAGGGCAGGAAAAAGAAGAAGGTCAGCTGCAGGGCCTGGAGCTGGTTCCTGGCCAGCGTCGAGAAGGTGAAGCCCACGCCCAGGTTGGCCAGCATGAAGACGCCTATCATGGCCAGCAGCAGGGGCAGGCTGCCCACCATGGGCACGCTGAACAGCAGCCAGGCTGCGCTGAGGATGACGCCCAGCTGCACATAGCCCAGCACCACATAGGGCAGGATCTTGCCCACCATGACCTCGACGGGCCGCACTGGCGTGGCCAGCAGGTTTTCCATCGTGCCGCGCTCGCGCTCGCGCGTCATCGCCAGCGCCGTCAGCATGACCATGGTCATGGTCAGGATGGTGCCCACCAGGCCGGGCACGATGTTGTAACGCGACAGGCCCTCGGGGTTGTAGCGGCGCTGGATGCGCACCTCGAAGGGCAGGGGCTGGGGCGCGCGCGAGGCCAGGGCACCGCGCAGGTCGCGGTTCAGCGCCGTCTGGCCCAGCTGGCTCAAGGCCGCGATGGCATTGCCGGCGGCCGAGGGGTCGGTCGCGTCCGCCGCGATCAGCACCGCCGGTTTCTCGCCGCGCACGATGCGGACGCCGAAGTCGTCCGGCACGACGACGAGGAACTGGATGTCGCCGCTCTGCAGCAGCGCGTCGCCGCGCGACTCCGCGATGCCGCTCTCAACGACGTGGAAATAGCCGCTGGTCTGCAGGGCCGCGACGAGGCTGCGCGCCATCGGGCTGGTGTCCTGGGACACGATGGCCGTCGGCAGGCCCTTGGGGTCGGTGTTGATGGCATAACCGAACAGCACCAGCTGCATGATGGGCACGCCCGCCGCCATGGCGAAGGTGAGCTTGTCGCGCAGCATCTGCTGCACTTCCTTCAGCGCGATGGCGAATGTGCGGGCCAGGGCTTGCATCAGGCGGCCTGAGAAAAATTGTCGGTGGCCTGGCCGACGAGCTTGACGAAGGCGTCTTCAAGATCGCTCGCCGCCGCCGCCTTGACGATGGACGCCGCCGTGCCGCGCGCCAGCACGCGGCCGTAGGCGATGTAGACCAGCTCGTCGCAGCGCTCAGCCTCGTCCATGTAGTGGGTGGAGACAAGGACGGTGATGCCTTCCTGCGCGAGCTGGTGGATCTGGTCCCAGAACTCGCGCCGGGCCTTGGGGTCGACACCGGCCGTGGGCTCGTCGAGCAGCAGCAGCCGGGGTCCGTGCAGCAGGCTGGCCGCCAGGGCCAGGCGCTGCTTCCAGCCACCGGACAGCGCTCCGGCCAGCTGCTTCTCGCGCGTCTTTAGACCCAGCCTTTCCAGCGCGGCGTCGACAGCTTGCCTGCGGTTCTCCATCGAGAACAGCCGAGCGATGAAGTCCAGGTTCTCGCGGATGGACAGGTCCTCGTACAGGCCGAACTTCTGCGTCATATAGCCGACCTGGCGCTTGACCTCGGGCGCCTGGCGGCGGAAGTCCAGGCCCAGCACCTGGCCCTCGCCGGCATCGGGCGTCAGCAGGCCGCAGAGCATGCGCAGCGAAGTCGTCTTGCCGCTGCCGTTGGGGCCGAGGAAGCCGACAATGCGGCCGGCGGCGACCTGCAGGTCCACGCCGTCGACGACCTTGCGGCCGCCATAGGCCTTGCTCAGGCCCTTGACGTCGATGGCGAGATCGCTCATCGGGTCACATCGAGCGGTTGCCCGGGATGCAGCCGCTCCGCATCCTCGCCCTTCACCGGTCGCGCCTCGACGAGGAAGACCAGCTTGTCGCGCTGCTGGTTGGAGTAGATGACCGGCGGCGTGTACTCCGGTCCGTTGGCGATGAAGCTGATGTGTGCGGGGATGGCCGCACCGCAGCCGTCGCAGTGCAGGTTGACGGGCGCATCCAGCTTGAGCGAGCCGACGACGGACTGCGGCACATAGAAGCGCGCCTTGCGGTGGGCCGGCGGCAGCAGGGCCAATACCGGCTGGCCGGCGGCGACCCACTCGCCGGGACGCATGAAGACGTCCTGCACGCGCGCCGGCATCGGCGCGTTCTGGCGCTTCTGCTCGACGCGCCAGGCCGTCTGCGCGCGGCTGCTCTCGGCCGCCTGCGCAAGGGCGCGGGCGGCGTTGCGTTCGTCTTCGCGCGCCGGCAGGTGCCCCACCTGCAGGGCCGCGTCCAGTTCCATGACGCGGGCTCGGGCCTGGGCCAGCGCGGTGGCCGCGTCGTCCACGCGCGCCTGGGCGACAAAGCCCTTGGCCAGCAACTCCTGCTGGCGGGTCAGGTCGATGCTGGCCAGGCGCTCGGCGGCGCGGGCCTGGTCGAGCTGGGCTTGGGTGACGGCCAGTTCGGGCAGGCGCCGGCCCTTGTCCGCATCCTGGGCTTGGGCCCGGGCACTCTGAGCACGCGCACCGGCCTCGGCGTCGGCCGCGAGCTCGGGCGTGGCGTCCAGCTCGAACAGGGCCTGGCCGGCGGCCACGGCCTCGCCCGAGCGCACCGCCAGCGTCGTCAATCGGCCCGCCACCGGTGGCGCGATGTAGACGAGCTCGGCCTCGGCATAGCCCGTCCAGGCTTCGGGCGCCTTGTTGTCGCAGCCGGCCAGCAGGGCAGGGATGAGCAGCAGCATGGTTTGTTTCATCGT
>Ga0194137_10001196_pt1 | contig 15985 bp, 7 predicted proteins | sample TARM_MetaG_T3_14_FD_134025 | JGI IMG/M metagenome (GOLD analysis project Ga0194137, IMG submission 134025) | Freshwater microbial communities from Pennsylvania, USA, analyzing microbe dynamics in response to fracking - TARM_MetaG_T3_14 (version 2) | ecosystem: Environmental > Aquatic >... | reverse complement strand
CCGACACCCGACACACGACCCTTACCCCCATCCGATTCCGACTTGCATGCGAACGCCTCTCCCGTAGAGGTCCCCGCATGCACCGCCTTCCCTCCACCCTCGCCGACCACGCCGACCAGCTCGCCCGGGCCGCGCTCCTCGCGCGGGACCAGCGCGACTTGGAGGGACACCTGCGCGGCCTCGGCAAACGCCTTCAACGCGATCAGCCGATCGACAAGGGCCTGGCCAAATGGGAAAAGCGGTTCGCCGACGCCGAACGCCGCCGCGACGCCCTGCTTGGCTCCGTTCCCGCCCTGGAGTATCCCCCCGACCTTCCCGTCTCCCGCCACCACGACCGCATCATCGACGCCATCCGGGCGCATCAGGTCGTCATCGTTTGCGGCGACACCGGCTCCGGAAAAACCACCCAGCTCCCGAAAATGATGTTCGAGGCCGGAGCCGGTCACACCGGGCGCATCGGCGTCACCCAGCCCCGCCGCCTCGCCGCCACCAGCATGGCCCGCCGGGTGGCCGAGGAATGCCGGGTCGACCTCGGCGGCGCCGTCGGCGTTCAGGTGCGTTTCGACGACAAGACCTCCGACCGTACCCGCATCCAGTTCATGACCGACGGCCTCCTCCTCGCCCAATTGCCCTCGGACCCCGATTGGCTCGGCTACGACGCCCTCATCATCGACGAGGCCCACGAACGCAGCCTGAACATCGACTTCATCCTCGGCTGCCTCCGCAACCTCCTCCAACGCCGGCCCGACCTGAAAGTCCTCATCTCCTCCGCCACCCTCGACGCCAAACGCTTTTCGGAATTCTTTCACGACGCCCCCGTGCTGGAGGTCGAGGGACGCCTCTACCCCATCGACGACGTCTACCTGCCCGAACCCGCCGCGCGCGATCTGGATCTCCCCGACCAGGTGCTGGAGGCCCTGCACGTGCTCGACACCCAACACGGTCCCCGCGACACCCTCGTCTTCCTCCCCGGCGAACGCGAAATCCGCGACACCGCCCGCAAACTCGAACCCCGCTACCGCGATCGCGCCGACGTGCTGCCCCTCTTCGCCCGCCTCGGCGCCGCCGACCAGCAACGCGTCTTCGCCTCCGCCACCCGCCGACGCATCGTCCTCGCCACCAACGTCGCCGAAACCTCCCTCACCCTCCCCGGCATCCGCGCGGTGATCGACACCGGCCAGGTCCGCCTCCAACGCTTCCACCCCCAGTCCCGCATTCAACGCCTGGTCACCGAACAGGTCTCCCGCGCCTCCGCCAAACAACGACGCGGACGCTGCGGCCGCACCGGTCCCGGCGTCTGCCTGCGCCTGTACGGCGAAGAGGCGCTGGAACAGGCCCCCGAATACACCGATCCCGAAATCCGCCGCAGCTCCCTCGCGGAAGTCATTCTCCGTATGGCCGTGCTCGGCCTTCCCCCGCTCCAGGAATTCCCTCTGCTGGATCCCCCCAAGGGCGCGCAGGTCTCCGAAGGCTACCGCACCCTCTTCGACATCGGCGCCATGACCAAAGACCGCCGCCTTACCCCGCGCGGCCGCCTGCTCGCCACCTTCAACCTCGAACCCCGCCTGGCCCGCATGCTGGAGGAGGGACACACCGAACAAGTGCTCCCCGCCGTCCTCGTCTGCGCCGCCTTCCTCTCCATTCAGGATCCCCGCGAACGCCCCGCCGACAAAACCGCCGAGGCCGATCGCGCCCACGCCGCCTGGGTCGACCCCTCCTCCGACTTCCTCGGAACCCTCAACCTCTGGAACGCCCTCTGCGGCCAGCCCAGCCGGAGCAAACGAAACCGCTTCTGCAACGAACGCTTTCTCCATCCCCGACGCGTCCAGGAATGGATCAATCTGGTGGACGACCTGCGCAACACCTGCCGCGACCACAAATGGACCGTCCCCAAATCCATCGGCGAACTCGAGCTACTCGACACCGACGGCCTCCACCGCGCCCTGCTCTCCGGCATGCCCCGCTCCGTCGGCCAACGCGAGGAAAACCGCGAGTTCCGAAACCCCGGAGGACAAACCTTTCTGATTTTTCCCGGCAGCGCCCTGTCCAAAAAGCCGCCCAAATGGGTGATGGCCTTCACCCTGCTCCAAACCTCCCGTCTGTTCGCCCGCGAATGCGCCGCCCTCCGGCCGGAATGGGTCGAGGAGGTCGCGCCCCACCTCTGCCGCTACCAGTATGAACGCCCCGTCTGGAACCCGACCCGCGGTTTCGTCGAGGCCGAAGAGCGCGTCTCCCTCGGTCAACTCACCCTTCGCCAGGGCGACCGAGTCCACTACGGCCGCATCGACCCGGAAGAGGCCCGCCGCATTTTCATTCGCGACGCCCTCGTGCCCGGCGACCTCAAAATCTCCCATCCCTCCTTCCGCGCCTACCTCGACGTGCGCGCCTCCCTCGACACCTGGGAACGGAAACTGCGACGCCCCGGCTACTTCCTCGGCTCCGACGCCCTCGCCGCCCACATGGAACGCACGCTGCCGGCCGACATCCACACCCAAAAAGATTTCAAGGCCTGGTCCCGGAAGGCCGATTGGGTCCCCCGGGTTTCCGACCTGATGGAGGGCGAATCCATCGACGAATACGCCTACCCCGACACCCTCCGTATCCGCGGCGTCGACGTGGCGGTGGAATACGCCTACACCCCCGACCAGCCCGAGACCGATGGCGTCACCTTCGTTGTCCGCGAAACCGACCTCCCCGACCTGCCGGACGAACTCCTGGAATGGACCATTCCCGCCTGGCTCACCGAAAAAACCGAGGCCCTCATCCGCAGTCTGGAGAAATCCATCCGCGTGCAATGCAACCCCGTCGCACGCACCGCGGAGGAAGCCGCCGCCTGGTTCCACGACAACGGCTTCCTCTACACCCATTCCCTCCACCACGCCCTCGCCGCCTTCCTCGCCGCCAAACTCGACCGGATCCTGGCCGCTCCCGATCTCAATCCCGACCGCATCGCCCCCCACCTGCGCACCCGTCTGCGGGTTGTCGATTCCGGCGGCCAAACCGTACACGAAGGCGACGCCTTTCCCGGCGCCGGCGCCCTCCCGCCCGACCGGGGCCCCGTCGCCTCCTCGGCCTCCGGAGACTGGCACCGGTCACATCTCAAGGACTGGCCCGACATCCTCCTCCCGGAATCCATCGACCACGGCGGACGAGAACGCTACCCCGCCCTGGTCGACGAGGGCGCCGCCTGCGGCCTTCGGCTCTTTCCCGACCGGCGGGAGGCCGAGGAGGCCCACCGCGCGGGCGTCGTCCGCCTCTTCACACTTCACCACCCCGATCCCGTGAAGTACCTGCAAAAGCAACTCCCGCTTCCCACCAGCGTACAACTCGATCTTTCCACCCTCCCCTCCGCCGGAGGCGACGCCCTCACCGACGTGCTCGACGGCATCCTCCGCGAGGCCCTCGATGTGCTTCACCATCCCCCGCGCGACGCCGAAGCCTTCGGCCACGCCTGCGAACGGGCCCGGGGAGAATTGTTCGAGGTCGCCGAAAAACGCGGCCGCGAACTCCAGGAAATTTTCCGATTGCGCAGCGAGGTCAACGACGCCCTCGACCCCCCTCCGCCGCCCCACGCCGCGGCCGATCTCGATCTGCAACAAACCACCCTCTGGTCCCCCGGGTGGTGCGCCGACCCGGAAAACCTGCGGCGTTACCCCCGCTACCTGAAAGGCATCCTCGTACGACTCGAACGAGCCCGACGCGAGCCCGAAAAGGACCGGCGCAAACAAACCGATCTCGAACCCGCGCTCGAACAACTCTCCGCCGCCACCCCGGAGCTTTCCCCGGCCCGCCTCCGCACCGCCTTCCGGAAAATCGAAGAACTGCGTCTCTCGGTTTTCGCGCCGGAATTGCGCCCGCATGAGAAAATCAGCGTCCAGCGCTTCGAACGCTGGCTGCGCCCGGAATCCGACTGAGGCGAGGTCTCAGAACAGGATCAGCTTGTCTCTCTCGGGCTCGAACTCCACCGTGGGCGCCGCCCCCTTGGGTTCCGAAGACGGTGCATCCTCCGCGTGTTCCGGCTCCGCGGCTTCCTCGGCGGGCGAGGGGGGCTCTATTGCGGAAACAAGAGAATTCGCATTCCCGGAAAGATCCACCAGCCGGAGTGATTTCACGTCGTGGGCCCCGGCGAACAAATTGGAGGAAGAGCCCATTTCCCGGAATTCCGCCACCCCCCGGGTCTCATTCACCTGCATCGCCAACAAATGGATTCCCGTCCCCACCAGTTTCGCCTCGACCCGCTGAAACCATTCCTCGTCGGGAAGGCGTGTAAAACTAAGCGTGAATCCCTCCAGCTTGTTTTCACGAGCCAAAGCGATCAACCGGTCCACATCCAGGGTGCGGGCGGAAACCGATCGGATCACCGGAAGCAGGCGGATTTTATAGTACCGGGTCAATAGTCGAAGATTCGGGAACTCCCCGTCCGTTTCCGCCCGGATTTCTCCATTGATATCCTGAAAATACCAGATTGGAGACACCACGCTGAGGCGGTCCGTGTTCGGTTTGACGTGTTCCACCATTTCCGCGTCGGTCCAGGCCTCCCCGCGCGAACGGAACATTCCGATGTTCATGGCCAGGGGCCCTCCCGCCACTTCCCGCACCATCACTTGGGCCACCCCGAACTGTGGCGCCCATGGCGCCATCCCCCACCAACCAAGCTTCATCCCTTCCGGAATCAGCGTGGGCGCGCCAAACGCCGGCTTGCCGTCGATATAACCAAACGCCGCGTCTCCGCGAACCTCCAAGCGCAGACACACCCGGTCCCTGGGGCGTCCCCATTCCCGGTTCAGGTTGGCGACCACCTCGCCGTCTTTCCAGATTTGAAGGAATAATTTCCCCGAAGGCTCGAACCCGAACCGGATCATGTTTCCCTCGGACCGACGCGCATACAACCAGAAATACCCCCGGGCCTCTTCGATCTCCGCCTCGATGAACCCGTTTTGCAACGTCTCGGAACGCCGAAGCCGCAACGCGGCCTCGGTGCTCGTGGCTCCCGCGCTCAAAAACAGCGTCCCCTCTTCGCGTTCCTCCGACGCGCTGTCGCTCTTCCAATGGCGGGACAACCGGCCGGTGTGGAATTTCTCCCGCACCACCGTGCGGCGCGGCAGGAGCGAACCGTACGCCCCATACGGCTCCTCTTCCCCGGCGGCGCGCTCTTTCACCACGTCCATCAGACGCCACGACTCCGGCCAGACCAACAGGTTGTACACCTCCAGCGCGTTGGCGAAATGCGTGTGCATGCCCACCTGGGTGCCCACGGCCAGAATGTTCTTCAAATTCTCAACCCGGGCCTCCGCCCCCGGCAACAATTTGTGCAGCAAGGCCAAGGCCGACAAATCGTCCGGATAGCGCTCCACCACGTTCTGAATCCGCTCTTCCGCCTCCGCCGTCTTCCCCTGGCGAAGCAACATCGCGGCCTGCCCCAACAGAATTTCCGAATTCGCGGGAAACAGCCGGCTGTACAAGTTGAGCATCTCCATCGCCTCCTCCTCTTTCCCCGCGAATTCCTCCAACAACCGCGCCGTCCGCACCACCAACGAAATCTGACCCGGATTCTGTTCCAGGCTCTCCTGATACATCTCGATCGCGCGACCATAGTTGTTCTGGCGTACGTACACATCGCCGATCATCCGGGGCGGTTTTTCGTTGTGCGGCTCCATGTCCCGCCAGGCGGACCAAAGGCGGATGGCCTTTTCAAACTCTCCATGCTGAAACGCCTCGAGTCCCTGCTCCCATAATATGCGGCTGTGGACCTCCTCGTTCCATTCCCCCGTGTCCGAATCCGCATCGCCGGGCGTGAGCTGATGCTCCAGCGGATAGGCGGTCACTTCCAGATTCTCCCGGTCCCAGGACACCAGCCGATCATTCCGGAACTGCAGTCCCCCGTCCCGCATCGGCGAATCCCGCCGGGTCGCGATCATCAAATTCGACAATCCCTGGAACAGCGACGTGGCCGTATTCTCGCGTTCCAGCGAGGCCGGCAACGCCACGATCAAATCGATCCCCTCCTTCCGCAACGCTTCGCTCATCGTCTGAATCCAACTCGTCACCCGGGCCAACGGCGGGGTGCCGGACAACCGCGACAAGTTGCAAAACACCCCGTCGGCGCCGGCCTCTTTCGCCCGCTCCGCCAGGTTTTCCGCCAACATGCGGTCGACACTGTCGATCCGCTCCACAATCACCTCCGGCGTGAACGCCATATTGTACACGTCCGCCAGCTCTCCGAGCCACTTCGCGTCCCACCCCGGCTGTTCCGCCCGTCCCTGGGTGGCGAGATGGAGCCACGGCGGAGACAAATGGGTATACCGATACCCGTGCTCGCCCAGCCATCCCGCCAGCGTGGAGGACGCGGGACCCGTCAACGGCGCCCAGGTGATCAGCCGGGTGTGGAACGGCTCGATCTCCAGATCCTTCAGCTCAAACGACGCCACGCCATCTTCGGGGTCCCACACGCTCAACCCCACCATGCCCGGACGCGGCTCCCCCCGGGTGGAAATAATTTCGGTGAACACTGGTTCTCCCCCCGTGGAGGCGAAAAACTGGTTCCCACGCACATAGACCCGCAAATCGATCGACCCGTCCGGTTCCCGGATGTATCGCGACGTCCCCAGCGTGAACGGCTCCATGCCGGTTTGCTTTTGCCGAAGCCAAACCTCGCCCTGGTCCCCCAGACCCAGATACAGATGCGACTCGCCGTCCTTGGATGCACGGAAATAAAAGCCGACCTGGCCCTGATCGACCTTCAGCTTGAACCGCGCCTGAAAATCTCCATACAGGTCGGTGCCGTTCAACCACGCCTTCGCGCCGGAAAGATTTTCGGGGGCGTACAACCGAAGATCCCCCTCCTCCAGCTCAAAGCCGCCCCAATCCACCTGCCAGGCCAGCCGATTGGACAAGGTGCGTTCGCCCATGACCCCCTTCCGCTTGGGCCAGGCCTCGTCCAGCCGCCTCCGTAAATCCTCCGCCGTCCATTCGGGGTCCACCAACAACCGGTTCAGACGGTACGGGTCGGTGTACGCGGTATTGAGCGCCGCGTTTCCATGAATGAACGCCATGTCGTAGAACTGAGCCGCCAGATCCATATTCAACCGACGGGTCAGGATCGCCCGTTCGTCGTACTGGCCGAAATCCCCGTAGGGAAAGGCGAACGCCATTGGGGCGACGCCGGTCTCCTTCTCGATGTGGTCATAGACGAACCGATGATCCGCCTCCAGCCGCTTTTTGAACTCCTCGGGCGTCTCATACCGCGCCCGCTCCACCAGCCATCTCGGCGAAGTGAGGAAATTCTGTCGTCCCCCCTCGCTGTCACCGGTGATTTGCTCGAACCCCCGATGGCTCTGGGCTCCGGCCTCCCAGGCCCCGCTTCGAATCATCGCCCGGATGTAGGGCCAGCGAAGAGCGGCCGGATCCTCGTCCAAAATCGGCTTGGTCCACACGAACATCACCGCGTGCCACCCCGCCCGCTGCAACACTTTCCGCGCCACGAAATAAGAGGATTTACGGGAATGATCGAAGGTCAACAACACCGCCTTCTCCGGCAAGGGCTCCCCGTCCCGGTAGAAATCCCGCACCTCCTCCAGGGTGATCGCGTGATACCCCGCCTCCTTGAGCACCTCGATATGACGCCGGAACCGCTCGGGCGACACCTCCTCCGGATTCTCCGAAATCCCCTCGTACGCGATCGCCACAAAGGTCTCCGACTGGCGCACCCCCGGATCCACCGGACGGAAGGCCAACGCCCGGGTGATGGCGTAGCGGATGGGAATCCCCCAGGCCACCAGCAGGCACAGACCCAGCAGGAAATACAGCCAGGCCTGCTTGTAATTGGCCTTCAGCACCGCCACGCGCTCGGGCACCACCGGAGGTTCCCGGTGGAACGAGCCCCGGGAGTCCACGTCCAAATAGTCCTCCTCGCCGTGGTGACGAAATGAACCGCGTTCCGTGTCGTGATGTTCCGGATTCACGAAGAACCTCCCCGCGTGCCCCAGCTCCGCGTGGCCAGGGTGATCAACGCGTAATAAATCTGCCAACTGAAAAAGAAAATATACGTGGTGGTGAACACGAACCCGGCCCACCAATGCCCGCGCCCGGTTTTCTGCAGGTGGTACAGCGACCAAATCAGAGTCACCGCGAACACCCCGAACACGTACGAGCCCGTCACCACTCCGCGCCGCAACGGGTTCAACACCATCGCCTGGATCATGATGAACGGCTCCACGATCGGCAGCATCATCATCAAGTACCACGACAACGCCGGCACCGGATGCTTCCGCCACAAAAATTTCGCTCCCGCGATGATGCCGCGGATGGAGGACCGCATCCACCGCGCCTGCTGCTTGACGTACACCTTCCAGTCCTCGGGCGCGATCGTCGTCGCCAGCGCCTCGTCGTCATACAGGATTTGATAATCCTGCAACACCAGATTCGTCAGACTCCGATCGTCGCCGAAGTTTCCGCGCTGTCCGAAAATCTTCTCGTTCATCCAGTCGTCCAGCACATGCAGCACGCAGGCCCGGCGGTAGGCCGAAAAACACCCCGGCAGACAGCTCACCGTCCCGTGCACGCTCTCCGCCGCCTTCATAATCTTGTAGGAGAAGAAATACCGCACGTCCTGCATCTTGGTCAGCATGTTCACCTTCGCGTTTTCCACGTCGGTGTGACCCGCGATCCCCGCCACCGTCGGATCCACGAACCCCTGCACCAGCTTCTCCACCGCCCCCGGCATGAGAAACGTGTCGGAATCCACGAACACCATCACCTCCCCGTGCGCCAGCAGCGAGGAACAGGCCATGCCGTAGCACAACCCGCGGTTTTCCTCGAAATCCACCACCACCAGCTTCGGAAAGGCCGCCTGGGCCCGGTACATCTCCACCAGCGTGTTGTCGGTCGACCCGTCGTTCACACAAATCACCTCCCGCAGTTCGTCCGGATACCCCTCGGCGTAAATCCGGGCGATCGAACGGGCGATCGACTCCTCCTCGTTCATGCAGGGCACCAGCACGCTCACCCGCGGCATGAATCCCACCCGGGGCGGCGGCGTGTAAAACGACGCCAGAATGAAGCGCGACACGATGAACAGCCCCACGATGAACGAATACACGTTCACGATCGGCGCGTAGTAGTAGTGCTCGATGTTGATAATCTGGAAATACACCGCCACCGCCAGAATCAACGTGCCGATCAATCCCAGGCCCAACACCATCCAGCGCGGCGGCTTGCGGTACAGCGCGCGCACGTGCGCCTCCACGTCCTCCTCCACCTCCACCTTCTCCGGCGGAGGCGCCTCGACCGTCGAATGCGACAACACGTCGTGGCAAAACGGACACACCGCCGGAGGCGAGGAGTCCAAAACCTGTACACTCAGTTTGCAACGCGCGCACCGGGAGCGGGTGGCGGTTTTGTGGGAGGTGTCTGTCATGGCGTCGACCGGGCCGGATCGAAGAGGATCGCCACATTGGGATCCTCCTGTGAAAATTCAATATCATTCTCGACGGGGGACACCCGCAGCGGCAGGGTCCGTTGCCGGCGGGAGCCGGGGAACAGTCCAACCGTGGGGCAGAGTTCGCGGAAAGAGACCGTGCCATTGCGGGAATCCGGCAACACGAAGTGGAGCGTCAACCCCGACGCGATCGCCGCCTCCTCCGCGCGTTCCAGCCAGGCGGGTGCCGGCATCCGATCGACCAGAAACGTGAACCCGTCGAGCCGGTCCCGATCCGCGACCCGCCCCAGGGCCTCCAGATCCAGATCCGCGTAGGACGCCACCCGCGTCATCGGCAGAAGCCGCACCCGGTAAAACCGCGCCATCAGCCGCATTTCCGTGTCCCCCGAGAATCGTACCCGTTCCACCTCCCCGCCCGGTTTCACCTCGTACCACTCCGGCGCCAGCGAACTCATCCCCCCGATTTCATCGTTCAATCTCTGAATCAACGTCGTCGGAGGCGCGTCCGGATCGTCACCGGCCGCCTCCGCACTCTGCCGAAGCGTCGCGGCCGGCAACAACCCCAGGCGAATCGGAAGCGGACCGCCCGCGATGCGGCGCACCGACACCCGCGCCCGCCCGTACTCCGCCGACCAGGGCGCGATGCCCCACCAGCCCAGCCCCATGTCCGCCGGAATCGTCATCGGCGAACTGAAGGCCGCCGCGCCGTTCACATACCCCTGCGCCCCGTCGCCCCGCAATTCCAACCGCAGGGTCGCCGGTCCCGGCTGACGCGACCACAACCGGGTCTGATTCGAAACCAGGTGATTGTTCATCCAGACCTGGAGATACAGTTGCCCGTTCTCCTCGAACCCGAACCGAATCATGTTGCCCTGCCCGCGCCGCGCGTAAATCCAGAAAAACCCCCGGGTATCGTCCACTTCCGCCTCGATAAATCCGTTGTGCATCGCGTCCGAGCGCGCCAACCTCAAAAACGCCTCCGTCTGCGAGGCATCCGCGCTCAGAATCAGATTCCCCTCCTCCCCCCACGCCTCCTCGCGCGATGAAATCCAATTGGTGGACATCCGTCCGATCCGGAAATCCTCCTCGGTAACCTCCTCCCGCGGCAACAATTCCCGGAACAATTTCCGCTGTGCCACCGTCGGGGCCCTCCCCGCCATCCGTTCCAGGAAGTCCATCAACACCCAGGACTCCGGCTGGGTGAGCAAATCGTTCTGTTTCACCGCGAACCCCAGGCTCACTTCCCGCCCCGGAAGCTTACCGATGCGAAGCATGTTCCGCATGTTCGCGTACCGAAGCTCCTGCGTGCGCAGCAACGGATGCAGCATGGTCATCGCGTCCAGATTCTCCGGATCGACCTCGATCACCTGCCGGATCATGCCGATCGCCTCCTCGTACCGGTTGCGGCGAATCAGCCATTCCGCCTGCCCCAACGCCACCGCCGTGTTGTGCGGGAACAGCCGGCTGTACCAATTCAGCAGTTTCCGGGCCTCCTCCGGTCGGCCCGCCTGCTGATCGATCAATCGGGCCAAACGCACCATCAGACCGACCTGACCCGGCTGCATCTCCAAACTGCGCCGGTAATACGACAACGCCTCCTCCAGGTTGTCCGCACGCAGATACAAATCCCCCACCAGCGACACCGGCCGCGGGTTGTCGGGATCCGCCCGCATCCACTGCTTCCAGATCTCCAACGCCTCCTCGAACCGCCCCGAGTTGTAGGCCTGGCGCCCCCGTTGATTCAGCAACTGGTGCTGCAATTCCAGATTCTGCACCCGGTTGGTCAGACTGATCCCCGACAACTCGTAATACAACGCCAGTTCGATGTCGTGGTCCGTCTCGAGATTCACCCCCGGTTTCTCCTCCGGCAGCTCCACACATTCCAGTTCCAGATCCACGCCCTCGAAATCCCGGTATCCGCGCACCATCGCGAACCAGGGACCCGGACGCGGATCCTCGACCCGAACCTCCTCCACGTTGCCGTTCACATACGGACGGTAGTCGTATCGATGCGGCTCCGGCGGTTCCCCATGCCGCACATAGAGATCCGCGTCCCCCTCGCCCCCCGCCATCCTCACGGTGAAACTCCGAAGATGCTCCCCCACCTCCAAAGGGATGACATGGGACTCCTCCCGGACGCCGGACACTCCCTCCATCAAACCTCCGCACCCCAAGGCTCCGTCCGCCGCGCGCGCCGGGTTCTCCCCGTTTCCCTCGCCCGGTGCCACGATTCCCGTAAACGGCTCCAGAAGATCTCCCCCGCGCGCCTCGTTTTCCGGTATCGGGTACAATTCCTGCCCGGCGCACCGGAGCCAGGCCGTGCCGACCAAAATCCCCACCCCCGCATAACGTCGCAAGATGCTCATGGTTGTGTTCCTTCGGTGTGAAGTTTCCGCAGCACCGGGAGCAATTCCCCGCGGAAGGTATGGTTCAAATCAAACAGAACCGCCCCCCGGGCGCCGGCCTCGCGGGCCGCCCCAAGTTGACGCAACACCTCGGCTGACGTCAAGCGACTTTCGGCCGCGGTGTATCCGATACCCGCCGCCACCCGGCCGCCTCCGCCCGCCTCGTCCACCTGCTCCAGAAGCCACCTCCGGAAGGTTTCCGCGTCACCGGTGTAGTTCATCGGCGCCACAAAATCCAACCACCCGTCCCTCACCCAGGGCGCCCAATCCTGCCCCAGCCTGCCGACCGTTTCCGGATACGCCGGCCACACCGCCGCCGACAACGTCAGTCCCGGCCGCACGGTCCGCACCGCCTCGGACGCCTCTTTTACAAACGCCGAAATCACCTCCGCCCGCCAACGCAGAAACGCCTCGTGCCTCGGCCCCTCCCGGGTCGCTTCCGGCCAGTCGACCTCGGCGCCCACCCATTCGACAAATGTCCGCTCGCAGCTTGAACACACGCACGGCGGGCCGTCCGGCCACCGAATGTAGTCCAGATGAACCCCGTCCAGATCGCGGGTCGATGCCATCTGTTTCAACCGACGCAATTCCATCTCCCGGTTTTCCGGCACCGAGGGACAGAACCAGGCCCGCTCCTCGCCGTCGGGTCCGACCTGCAGCCGCCCCTCCCGCGCGTACCGCCTCACCTCGAGGGGCGACACCCCGTGCAACTTCCAGCAAATATGCCACCCATGCGTCCGTACCCCGTATTTCGCGCCCGCCACGGCCGCCCGACCCGGAGACGGCGCTCCCGGACCCGCGTAGACGAACATGTCGGTGATCCCCGCCTCCGACAGCTCCCTCGCCGTGCGGTCCCAATCCCCGACGTACAACCCGCGCCCCGCGTGGTCCCAGATCCCCAGCATTCCATCGGTGTCCCCCGCATAGGTTTCCACCGCGTACAAATCCAGCGCACGCGCCGCGCCATCCACCACGTCCCAGGCCTCCGCCACGCGCCCCTCCGTCAACAGTCTGTCCGCCCGGGCCATGTCTTCCCGGATATCCGCGGCGACCGCACCCGACGACACACGGGCCCGCACCTCCTCCCATCGCGCCCGCGCCGCCGTGGCGGCCATGCCCGCGTCCGGCACCAACGCGTCGCAGAGAAACGCCAACATGCGACGCTTGGCCAAATCGTCCTCCGGCGTCAGCACCGCCGTCACCCACGCCGCCCTGTCCGTCACCACCACCGCGGGTTCCGGACGCCGCACACCCCGGGCATCCTCCCACCAAGCCGCGATCCGACCGGTATCGCCCGGCTTCACAGGGATCAAATGACCCGTCTCGCGCTGATAAACCCGTTTGGGGCCCGGCCAGTCCTCCGGGAACACCATCGCCGTCCACTGTCCCGGCTGGTCCGCCTCCCGATAACGTCCGGCCTTCACGCCCGCCACTTCCGCCAACGACTCCGAGGGGGAGTAGAACACCAACAACCTCCCTCCCCGTTCCACATGCGCCTCCAGGACCCGCAGCATCTCTTTCGAGGGCTGCGGATTGTACGGAAGCACCCACAGCGGGAACCGTTCGACCGCACCACCCTCTCCAAGATCCTCGTCCGATACCCGGGCCGCCGGCAGGTTCATGTGGCCAAACTGCTCCGCCAGCCAATCCGTCACCTTCCCCCCGTACGCGCGTTCCGTGGGCGAGGGAGAACTCGCCTCCCCCGGCTCGATCAACAACAGCGCGGCCCGGCGGGCGGACAGCCCCCGCAACACCAACGCGCCCTCTCCGCCGCCATCGGACGCCCAGGGGGACAGCCGAATCCGATCCAGGTCACCTCCCAGGTCATCGACCTCGGGATTGCCCAGCCGGTCGAAGGGGACGAACATCCGTCTCGGCCCCGCCTCCACCGGAAGATAGACGGAATACCAATCGCCACCGCGACGCGCGTACAAGGTCACCGCCCGAAACGCCCCGGGGTGCTCCATGCCGTACTCCACCGTCACCCCGTCGGACCGCGACAGGTCCTCCGTCACCTCCAAATCCCAATAATGGCGGTCGACCCCCGCGTCGAACGCGCAGGGAAACCGAAGCCCCGTCCCCGTCGTTTCCGCGGGCGGGGAGTGAGGACTCGGCGTCCAGGCCTCCGGACGCCCCGCTCCGGACACCATCCCCCCGCCCTCCAACCGGCCCGAACACGTCAAGAACAACAGGAACGCGACACACGCGGACGGAAACCGGATCGTGCCCCCTCTATTCCCATACATAAAGCTCCTCATCCTCTTCCGTAAGGTCCAAACGCCGCTCCGTCCCGTCCGGACGCACGTTCCGAAACAGCGCTTGCGTGCTTTCCGCCGGATCCGAGCTCTTGCCCTTGGTCTCGCCGCGGGATTCCACCGGCGTGGAACTCCGCGCCACCGGCGCCGAGCGGGGCGGGGTCGAGGCGGAGGTCGATTTCGAAGGCCGGGAAGAGCGGCCGGGTGTGGAGGACCGCCCCGGGGTCCCGGAACGGCCCGGATGATAGTGCGGCGCGGGGCGGAAGTGCATCAGCTGCTCTTCCTTCTGCGCCTTCTCCAACTCCTCGATATGTTTGCGCCGGCTGCGGGAGTTGTAAAAGGCCCCCAGGGCGAAAATCACCGCCAGAATGGTGAAGATCACCCCCGTCAGACTTAACAGGTTGTCATCGAATTGACTGAGAAAAAAATCCATAGCTCAAGTGTAACGATTTAATTTAGAAAGCGGAAAGAACAAAAAACGGGAAAAAGTATGGAAAAGGGGATTGTCTATACTTCCTGTTTATGACAAAAATTACATTCGGTTCCAACTCAAAAAACGCGAAACAAGCCGTAAACAACATTGCATTGAGAATCACGGTTCCCTACGATTCTACAGCAAGAAACACTTCCACGCCTGACAGACCGAACATGAAAAAAATTTTAGTGATCGACGACGAGGAACCCATCCTGCGGCATTTCCGGGACTTATTGCGCCTCCTTCAGTATGAACCGGTAACGGCCAGCAACAGCGACGAGGGATACCGGCTGGCCCGGGAAATGGACATTTCCCTCATCATCACCGACCTCTGCCTCCCGGGCAAAGTCAGTGAAATCGATCATGTGCGACGCCTCCGCGAAGCCCGTCCGGAGACCCCCATGGTCGTGATATCCGGCTACCCCACCCCGGAGGTCATGGACCAGTGCGATAAACTGGGCGTCGCCGACTTTCTCACCAAACCCTTTGAACTGTCCTTCGTGTCCTCCGTGCTGGAAAAACTTCTGCCCAGGGAACCGGCGGAACCCGGTGAAGCCTGATGATCGTCAAAACCCTCAGTGGCATCCCCATCCTGGACGACGACTTCGGTGGGGTGTTCGGCAACAGAAGCTTTCTCGTGTCCGGCGCCTCCGGCACCGGAAAAACCGTCTGCGGACTCCAGTTCATTCGCCAGGGGCTGGAGCAGGAGGAACGATGCCTCTACCTCTCCACCATGGCCGCGAACGACCTCGAGATCTGCGCCTCGGCCCTTGGATTTTCCCTCACCCCCCATGTCGATGCGGAAAACCTGACACTGCTCGAGTATGAATCCTTTATTCCCGGCAACGGCATCCCCGGACAAGACATGCTCCCCCCGGGAGGATTCGATCAGCTGGGGCAAATCATCCACGCCGGCTCCATTGAACGCGTGGTGCTCGACACCGTGCTCCCCTGGGTGTCGGTCAAGCGGCCCGACCGCATGCCGGAACAGATCTTCTCCTTTATCCGCTCCTTCGACCGCCTCGGCGTCACCACACTGATGACCCTCCCGAAACCGGTCTCCAGCATGGCCTTCAAGTTGAAAAAATGCCTGGAAGACGTGGTTCCCGTCTCTCTTCTCCTGCAACGGGGCGCCGAAGAGGAAACAGACGCGATTCACCGGATGCAGGTGGTGAAATACCTCGGCGAGAAAAAGCTGGGCGGCAAACGGTCCTATGTGATCGAACCCGGCATCGGGATCCGTCCCGCCTCCGAACAGGACATCTCCACCCCCCCGAACAACGGGACCGTACACCCTGGAGAGGAAACCAGCCACTTTCGAAAACCCCGGTTTTCCGATGTCCGTTCCGACTCCACAAGTAAAATCCCCCCCCTCCAAAACGACCGGGACGACTCCTTCGTCATGGAAGAGGAT
>Ga0194137_10001193_pt1 | contig 16022 bp, 15 predicted proteins | sample TARM_MetaG_T3_14_FD_134025 | JGI IMG/M metagenome (GOLD analysis project Ga0194137, IMG submission 134025) | Freshwater microbial communities from Pennsylvania, USA, analyzing microbe dynamics in response to fracking - TARM_MetaG_T3_14 (version 2) | ecosystem: Environmental > Aquatic >... | reverse complement strand
TGGATCGCATGCATGCGATCCAGGCGAAACTCGATGCCGCAGATGCGTGGAGCATAGGCAACTGGGTGGAGACGATCCTGGCGCGCCTGAACCTGAACAAGGATGCCGTCATGGGCACGCTGTCGGGCGGTACGCAGAAGCGCGTCGCTCTCGCCCAGGCACTGGTGGGCGCGCCGGACGTGCTGCTGCTCGACGAGCCGACCAACCACCTTGATTTCACTTCCATTCTCTGGCTCGAGTCCCTGCTGCGCGACTTCAAGGGCAGCCTCCTCTTCATTACCCACGACCGCTCCTTTCTTGATAATGTCGCGACCCGCATCATCGAGCTCGACCGCGGAAGACTGCTGTCCTTCCCCGGCAATTTCAGCGCTTACCAGACCCGCAAGGCCGAACAGCTTGAGATCGAAGCGATCGAGAATGCCAAGTTCGACAAGTTTCTGGCGCAGGAAGAAGTCTGGATCCGCAAGGGCGTGGAAGCGCGCCGCACCCGCAACGAGGGCCGGGTCAAGCGTCTGGAGGAACTGCGCCGCACCCGCAGCGCCCGGCGCGAGCAGCAGGGGCAGGTCAAGCTGGACGTGTCGGCGGGAGAGCGCTCCGGCAAGATCGTTGCCGAACTGGTCGATATCAGCAAGCGCTATGGCGACAAGGCCATCGTGCAGGACTTCAGCGCCATCATCATGCGCGGCGACAAGGTCGGCTTGATCGGTCCGAATGGTGCCGGCAAGACCACCATGCTGAAACTGATCCTCGGGGAAGAGCAGCCCGACAGCGGTGAGGTGAAGCAGGGTGCGCGCCTGCAGGTCGCCTATTTCGACCAGATGCGCGCCCAGCTGAACGAGGAAGCCAGCCTGGCCGATACCATCTCGCCCGGCAGCGACTGGGTGGAAATCAATGGGCAGCGCAAGCATGTGATGACCTATCTGGGCGATTTCCTGTTCGCGCCGGAGCGCGCGCGTTCGCCGGTCAAATCCCTGTCCGGCGGCGAGCGCAACCGATTGCTTCTCGCGCGGCTGTTCGCCAAGCCGGCCAATGTGCTCGTGCTGGACGAACCCACCAATGACCTCGACATCGACACGCTGGAACTCCTGGAAGAACTGCTGGAGGAGTACAGCGGCACCGTCTTTCTGGTCAGCCACGACCGCATGTTCCTCGACAATGTCGTCACTCAGGTGATCGTTGCCGAAGGCGGCGGATTCTGGCGGGAATATGTCGGCGGCTATACCGACTGGGAAAGGGTGCGCTCGGCGGCTGATACGAAGCCGGCTGCCAAACCCGCCGCGGCCAAGGCGGACGGCAAGCCCGCCGCCAAGGATGCCGAAGCCGCGCCGGCGGGAACGGCAAGCAAGTCGAAGAAGCTGAGCTACAAGGAGCAGCGCGAACTGGAAGCCCTGCCGGACCTGATCGCCTCGCTCGAGGCGGAGCAGAAGACGATTTCGGAGAAGCTGGCCGATCCGGAGCTATACCGGCAGCGGCCGGATGAAGTGCAGCGGCTCAACCAGCGCTTCTCGGAAATCGACGAGCAGCTGCTCGAAAGCCTGGAGAAATGGGAAGCCTACGAAGCCAAGGCGAAAGGCTGAGTTAAAGGCCGCAGACTGACCGCCGACTGCGGCTGCAATCGATCGCGCCTAATTCAGGCGCCTGCAGGCTTCCCGCAGCTTGGGAAGCTTGCCACGCAGGGTTTCGGCATCGGGCGCATAGGGGCGCTCGGCCAGGTAGGCTTCGAGATCGTCCAGCGCGGCCTGCGGACATTCCAGGCTGGCGTAAGCCAGGCCGCGGTCGCGGCGCTCGGTAATCTCGTCCGGCAGGAGAATGAGCAGGCGCTGCTGCACGCCGAGCAGGCGCTGCCAGTGCATGTGTTCGAAGTACAGCGATTTCAGGTTGCGCAGCATCCGCACCAGGATTTCGCGCGGATGGGCCGCATGCAGGTAATACGACAGCGGGATGGCGCCGGGGTAACTCTGGTGCTCGAAATAGGGTTCCAGCCTTTCTTCCAGTTCCTCGCGCGAGAGGCTGGTGCCGTTGAACGGATCGAGCACGATATCTCCGGACTGCACCGACAGTTTCATCAGGAAATGCCCGGGGAAGGAAATGCCACGCACGTTCAGGCCGATCTGCTGGGCCAGCTCCATGTAAAGCACTGCCAATGAAATCGGGATGCCGCGACGGGTGCGGATGACCTTGTGCAGGTAGCTGTTGTCCGGATCGTAGTAGTCGTTCACATTGCCCGCAAAACCAAGTTCCCGGTAGAAGAAATGGTTGAGCAGCCTGAGCTTCTGCACGCTGGAGGCATCCGGAGCAAGCCGGCGCTGCAGCCGGGCCGCAAGAATGTCGACTTCCACCTGTGTCGCAGCGAGATCCAGTTGCGGTTCCGCATCCTGGGCAATGGCCAGCGCGGCTTCGAACAGGGGAATGGAGTCGTCCTGCTGCACCAGCGAGGCAAAGTATTCGAGAGATTGGATTACCATACATGACCATCATAAACCATGCGGCCGTCATTGAAAGGCCGGCATGGCCAATCCGAGGGTCTTATCTGCCCATGCGCTTGAAGTCGCGGAAGCGGAAACCCATGGCCAGCAATGATCCGAAGTAAGTCGCCGCGCAGGCGACGAGCACGAGTGCCAAGGCTCCCACGCGCTGCCAGGGATGCGACTGCAGGGCGATCCAGTTGAAGTTGCCGGCCGTCCATAGCGCAACCGCCGCGAGCAAGGCCAGGGCTGCGCAGATGCGAATGAAGAACATGCCCCAGCCCTGATGCGGAACGTAAATCTTGCGGCGCCGCAAGCCGATGTAAAGAAGGCCGGCATTGAGGCAGGCGCCGACGCCGACGGACAAGGCAAGGCCGGCGTGCTTGAACTGCGGAACGAAAACAAGGTTCATCAATTGCGTTGCGATCAGGACGACGATGGCAATCTTCACCGGCGTGCGAATGTCTTGCTTGGCGTAAAAGCCGGGCGCGAGAATCTTCACGACGATCAGGCCGATCAGACCCACTCCGTAGGCGATCAGGGCCTGTCCCGTCATCCTCACCGACAGTTCGTCGAATTTTCCATAGTGGAACAGAGTCGTCGTCAACGGTTCCGCCAGGGTGGCCAGTCCGACCGCCGAAGGCAAGGCAATGAGAAAAGTCAGCCGCAGCCCCCAGTCCAGCAAGGAGGAATATTCCTCGGCATCCTTGTCGGCATGCGCCTTCGACAGGCTGGGCAGCAGGATCGTGCCGAGGGCCACGCCCAGCAGCGCGGTCGGAAATTCCATCAGGCGATCGGCATAGGTCAGCCATGAGACGCTGCCGCTGGCAAGGCGCGATGCGATGTTGGTATTGATGATGATGCTGATCTGGGCCACCGAGACGGCGACGATGGCCGGCACCATCTGGCGCAGCACGCGCCGGACACCTGCATCCTGCAACGCCGCTTTCAGGCCGAAGCCGATGCGCGGAAGCATGCCGATCTTGAGCAGGGCCGGAATCTGGATCGCAACCTGCAGCAGGCCACCGACCACCACCGCAAAGGCCAGCGCATAGACGGGCTGTTCCATGTAAGGCGCAACGAACAGCGACGCCGCGATGAAGGACAGGTTCAGCAGCACCGGCGTGATGGCCGGGACGCGGAACTGGCGCCAGGTATTGAGTATGCCGCCGGCCAATGCGACGAAGGCCATGAATCCGATGTAGGGAAACATGATGCGCGTCATCAGTACGGCGGAAGAGAAGGCGGAAGGGTCGGACTTGAGGCCGGTGGCGATGAAATAGACCACGACGGGCGCCGCTGCGATGCCGGCCAGGCAAGTCAGCACCAGCGCCCACATCAGGACGGTGGCGACATGGTCGGCCAGTTCCTTGGTCGCCGCCTCGCCTTTCTGGTTCTTGTATTCAGCAAGAATCGGCACGAAGGCCTGGGAAAAGGCGCCTTCGGCGAACAGGCGGCGCAGGAGGTTGGGAATGCGGAAAGCGACATTGAAGGCGTCCGTATAGGCGGAAGCGCCGAAGGCGCGCGCAAACAGCAGTTCGCGCAGCAGCCCCGTTACACGGGAGAGCATGGTCATTCCGGAAACGGTGGCAAGCGTTTTGAGAAGATTCATGGGGCGCAATTATAGCCGCAGCCCCAGGCATCATTTCCTCCGGATAGCGTTGTGCGGGAGACGGGAAAAAGGAAAATGTCCTGATTGCCCTATCCGTAAAAACTGCGTTATAATCCGCAGCTTTACAGAATTCTGTCTCGCAACCTGCGAACGCAGTCCGATTTCGATTTAGGAAATAATAAATGGCAAATACCGCACAGGCGCGCAAGCGTGCTCGTCAAGCAGTCAAGCAAAACGCACACAACTCCAGCCAGCGCTCGACACTGCGTACGGCGATCAAGGCTGTCCGCAAGGCGATCGAAGCAGGCGACAAGGCCGCTGCATCGCAAGTATTCCAGTCTTCCGTTTCGACGATCGACCGTATCGCCGACAAGAAGATCATCCACAAGAACAAGGCCGCTCGCCACAAGAGCCGCCTGGCAGCCGCTCTGAAAGCTTTGGCCTGATATTGTCGCGATCGGGCATGCTGCACTGCGGCCCGATGCGATAGCCGGTAGCGAGACCAGAAAAAACCCGCGTGGCTTGTGCCCCGCGGGTTTTGCTTCTTGTTGCTTTCATTTCTCGCCACGCGCATCCAGCCGCGTCGTCATGAGACTGCACGAACTCGAGGCGGCAAAGCCGGCTCTCGCCCATGCCAGCTTGGGCTGACATCGGCTGCTAGGCGCCGCTGCCGCAACGGCAGGACTTCGACGATTAGTTCGGCAAGCCTTGTATGGCCATGCCGGGCTTGATGTTCTTCTGCCTGAACCATCCCTGGTTCATTTCCAGCGCATAGCGCGCCGGCCGCTTCGTGCAATGCGAATCGGTCGTTTGCGGCTGCATGTCTTCGATATTGATGATTTTTCCGCTCTCATCAATGAAGGCAACAGACAACGGGATGAGAGTGTTCTTCATCCACATGCATACCCCCGCAGGCGCCTCGAACACAAACACCATTCCTTCATTCGGGCCCATCCGCTCCCGGTGCATCAGCCCCTGCTGCCGTTCCGCATCCCTGGCCGCCACTTCAGCCTTGATGACGTGCATTCCTGCGCTCAGGGATATCACCGGAAATCTTGCCTGCTGCTGCTGGCTCCATGCGGTGGCGCCCATGGCAGCCATCACGGCGCCGATGAACAGGCGAGTTAAAGACGGAATCTTCATCGTTCTTGCTGTTTCAGAGTGGTTGTCAATTGCTTGAAAGCTTAGCGGATAAATGAAAAACGGGCTTGCCTGTCGAACCGGCATCCGGACCGCCTTTGCTCATGGCCCATGAAAAAAGGCAGGCTGAGCGGCCTGCCTTTTTTGAATGAATCTCTTGCTTATTTTGCAGCGCTGGCCGCAGATGCCTTCTTCACGGACTTTGCCTTCTTCTTCTTGGCCTTCTTCGCCTTGGAAGCCGGAGCGCCAGCCGCAGCCGCGGCCATGGTCGGTGTGGCCGAAGGAGCGGCTGTCGTAGCGGCGACGCCACCGGCAGCAAAGGAAGAGATGGAGAACATACCGGCAACGAGAGCGGCGATCAGATTTTTCATTGTGTGTCCCTCACTTGTCTTGTCAATTGGATAATCATGTCTTTCTGGGTGATTCTTGCGAATCGCCTTGATTAACGTCCTCGAACAAGCATGGTTGACATGCATAAACATCCATATGCAAACGGGCGTGAAGTCGAGTCGGCGCCGCAGTCGTTCCAGCTAGCGCCGGTCGAGTTCGCTTGTCGAGACTTCACGCCACTCCCCGGGCCACAGCGGATGCGTCGCGAGTGAAAACGGCCCGATTGCAATTCTGATCAGGCGAAGCGTGGGCAGTCCCACGGCCGCCGTCATGCGGCGCACCTGCCTGTTCTTTCCTTCCGAGAGCGTCATTGCGATCCAGCTGGTAGGAATGGTATTGCGGTGGCGGACCGGAGGCTGGCGTTCCCATAGCCATTCCGGTTCCTCGATGCACCGCGCATCGGAAGGCTTGGTCACGAAATCGCCGAGATCGAGCGGACCGTTTAGGCGCGAAAGGGCCTTGTCATCCGGTATGCCTTCGACCTGCACGATATAGGTCTTGGCCTGCTTGCTGTCCGGATGGCTGATCCGGTGCTGCAGCTTCCCGTCATCCGTAAGAAGCACGAGGCCTTCGCTGTCGGCATCCAGGCGGCCGGCAGGGTAGATGCCCGGGATGTCCAGGAAGTCGGCGAGGGTCTTGCGGCGTTCATGGGCGGAGAACTGGCACATGACGTCGAACGGCTTATTGAAAAGAATCAGGGGCACGGGTCAATGATGGTCGGTGAGGAGGCAATGTGAGAAGGGCGGTGCGCGATGCACGAGGCCGCATTTTACGCTTTGATGGCCCAAGACCTGGCATGGCTTTCAATCGATATGCCGGAATCGTAAAAGCGATCACAGCCCGTCTGCCGGATCAAAGACGACGGTATCCAGTAGAATAGTGGTGCATAACAGGCAAGCCCGACTTGTGTCTGACGCGAGGCCGACGCAAGACTGATGCGAGACCGAACCTCGCTTCAAGACAAAAGTTAAAGTAAGAGACGGCTTTTTCTTTACTCCCAACCACCGGAGCCTACGATGTACCAACATATCAAAGTGCCTGCCGACGGCCAAAAAATCACCGTTAATGCCGATTTTTCCCTGAATGTGCCGGATAACCCGATCATCCCCTATATCGAAGGCGACGGTACCGGCGTGGACATCAGCCCGGTCATGATCAAGGTGGTCGACGCCGCAGTGGCCAAGGCGTACGGCGGCAAGCGCAGGATCAGCTGGATGGAAATCTTCGCAGGGGAAAAATCCACCAAGGTGTACGGTCCCGATGTGTGGCTGCCAGAGGAAACCCTGCAGGTTCTGAAAGACTATGTCGTGTCCATCAAGGGACCGCTGACCACGCCGGTCGGCGGCGGCATCCGCTCGCTCAACGTCGCGCTGCGCCAGGAGCTCGATCTGTATGTCTGTCTGCGGCCGGTGCGGTACTTCAAGGGCGTGCCCTCGCCGGTGCGCGAGCCGGAGAAGACCGACATGGTGATCTTCCGCGAGAACTCAGAAGACATCTATGCCGGCATCGAATGGGCCGAAGGCTCCGACGGCGCCAAGAAGCTGATCGATTTCCTGGTCAAGGAAATGGGCGTTAAGAAGATCCGATTCCCCAATACCTCGGGCCTCGGCGTCAAGCCGGTTTCCCGCGAAGGCACCGAGCGCCTGGTTCGCAAGGCGATCCAGTATGCCATCGACAACGACAAGCCCTCGGTGACTCTCGTTCACAAGGGCAACATCATGAAGTACACCGAGGGCGGCTTCCGCGACTGGGGCTATGGCCTGGCGCAGAAGGAATTCGGCGCCGAGCTGATCGACGGCGGTCCGTGGTGCAAGTTCAAGAATCCGAAGACGGGCAAGGAAATCATGATCAAGGATTCGATCGCCGATGCATTCCTGCAGCAGATCCTGCTGCGCCCGAATGAATACAGCGTGATCGCGACGCTGAACCTGAACGGCGACTATATTTCCGACGCGCTTGCCGCGCAGGTGGGCGGCATCGGCATTGCTCCGGGTGCAAACATGTCGGATTCCGTAGCTATGTTCGAAGCGACTCACGGCACCGCGCCGAAATATGCCGGCAAGGACTACGTCAACCCGGGTTCGGTGATCCTGTCGGCGGAAATGATGCTGCGCCACATGGGATGGACGGAAGCTGCGGATCTGATCATCACGTCGATGGAAAAGTCGATCACTTCCAAGAAAGTCACTTATGACTTCGCCCGCCTGATGGATGGCGCCACCCAGGTATCCTGCTCGGGTTTCGGCGATGTGATGATTTCGAACATGTAATCCGCGCGGCGGGCGTGGACATGCCCGCCTGCAGCAGCGTTGGGAAACAACGAAAAGGCCGGTATGATCCGGCCTTTTTGCATTTCCCCGTCTATCTTCATCTGATCTGCGTCTGTTCGAGCGCGAACCGGATCAGGTCCGCCTGGCCTTCGATGCCAAGCTTGCGCTTGATGTTCAGCCGGTGCGTTTCGATCGTCCGCACGCTCAGGCTCATGTCGCGGGCAATATGCTTGTTCGACTTGCCGGTTGCGATGCATTGCAGGACCTCCCTTTCGCGCGGCGTCAGCAGCAGCGCCGGCGGCATCGGCCGCGCCAGCTGTTTCGCCAGTCCCGCACTGTAGTAGATGCCTCCGGACATCACGGCATCGATCGCGGTGATGATGTCCATCGCGGGCGCATCCTTGAGGACGTAACCCCGCGCGCCGGCCTGGATGGCCTGCATCACGTACTCGGCCTTGTCATGCATGCTCAGCATCAGCACCGCAATTTCCGGGTAAAGGGTATTGAAGCGGCCAGTCAGTTCGATGCCGTTCATGCCCGACAGGTTGATGTCCATCAGCACGAGGTCGATGGTCTGGCTCGCGGCATGCTCCAATGCTTCGCTGGCGTTGCCGGCCTCGGCCACGACCTCGAAATGAGGAATGGTTTCGAGTCGGGCGCGCAAGCCGTCGCGCACCAGGGGATGGTCGTCGACGAGCAGGATATGTACAAAGGGCGGGGTCTGCATAGGTTGATCAGGTTACATGCGAGGAAGTATGGCAATGACTGTCGTGCCTTCGCCGGAAGAGCTTAACTCCAGTTTGCCGCCGACGGTATTGACGCGTTCATGCATGTTGCGCAGGCCGATGCCGCGCTTGGGATGCTGCGCCACGCCGGCAACATCGAAGCCGATGCCGTTATCGGCAATGTAGAGACTCACTTCCTGCCTGTTGCCGGCGAGGCGGATGCGCACCGAAGTTGCATCGGCATGGCGCTTGATGTTCGTGAGCGTTTCCTGCGCGATCCTGAACATGACCGTGTTGGCAATATCCGACAAGCCATCCGTATTGCCTTCGGAAATAAATTCAACATGAATGGAAGTATGTTCACGAAATTCGCTCGCCAGGTGGTCGAGCGCCGCGGCCAGACCCAGGTCGTCGAGCAGGGCGGGGCGCAGGTCGTGGGATATTCTCCGGACTTCGCCGAGCACATCGTTTAATTGGTTGGCGGCACGGTCGAACGACAGGCGTGCGATCTCCGGTTGCGAAGCGTGCGCAGCCAGCTTGGCGATCCCGGATTCCACCTGCAGCTTGATCGAAACGAGCCACTGGCTGATGCCGTCATGCAGATCGCGCGACAGCCGCGCCCTTTCTTCTTCCTGAGAGCGCACGACGCGCTGGGCAAGGACGCGCAGCTTGGCATCGGCGACCCGGTGTTCGCTGATGTTCAAGGCCAGTCCGGAGAGTGCCACCGTCAAGGCGCTGGCAATTGCAATGATTGCAATCCACAGCATGGTGCTGCGAATGTTGACGGAATTCTGGGCATCGATTTTCGCCAGCGCATTATCGACATCGTCCAGGTAAATTCCGGTGCCCAGCATCCAGCCCCAGCGCTCGAGCATGACGACATACCCCAGTTTGGGCGCCATCTTTCGTGTGGAAGGCTTCTCCCAGAGATAGCGAACCAGACCGCCGCCGGACTTGGCCTGCGCAATCAGCTTCTGAATCGTCGGATTGCCTTCCGGATCGCGCAGCTCCCAGAGGTTCTTGCCCACAATATCGGGCAGGCGGGGGTGCATCAGGCTTTTGCCCGACAGGTCATAGAGGAAGAAGTATCCGTCGTCTCCGTAATCGAGGGACCCCAGGATGTGGATAGCTCTGGCTTTTGTTTCGTCGTCGTCGAGCCCCGAATCGTAGAGATGGGCGACCGAGCGCGTGGCAAGAGTTACATAGTGGCTCAGCTCCGCCTCCTTGCTTGCCACGTAGGCCGTCTCGACCGAGGCGCGCTGTTGCTGCGCCAGGAGATTGGCCTGATGTCTCACGGCGACTGCGATTGCCAGCAGGGCAACGATGAGCGGGGTGATGGCAAGGAAAAGGATTTTCTGACGAAGCTTCATGGCACGTAACTTTACCGCTATTTCCTGAAAGCACGTAAAAAGTCTTCAATGCCGATCTGGAAAAGCGTAACGCGCGGCGCTATGCCGGGAAGGCCCCTTGCAAACACGGGCCGGAGCACCAAATAGGAGGAGCATACGACAAGACACGGGGCATCGGGCGAGGAGGCCGGTGAAAAGCAGACAAAGGCAGTAACAGCGGGCGAAAAAAAACCCCGCGAGGCGGGGCTTTTCGTGCTCTTGCTAATCGATGTGATTAGGGGGCTTGAATATTGGAAGCTTGCTTGCCTTTCGGGCCTTGCGTCACTTCGAACGAAACCTTTTGACCTTCTTTGAGAGTCTTGAAGCCATTCATCTGAATTGCGGAGAAGTGGGCGAACAAATCTTCACCGCCGTCATCCGGAGTGATGAATCCGAAGCCTTTGGAATCGTTGAACCACTTGACGGTACCTGTTGCCATAAAAGCGTCTTTCAAATAATAACTAATCACACGAGCCGTAAAAGCAAGAAGCCTCGCGACACGCTGCCCCCTCTTATAACTTGCTCACTTCACATTGACAATAACATAATGCTCTGTTTGTCAACTGATACCATTGTTCCTGCAAAAAATATAAAAGTCAAGGCAGTTCCATTGGACTTTTTGAGTTTTTGCAAGCCAAATGCAGAATAGAATTCTTGAAATTGGGCGATCGGGCATTATCTGCGCAATACGCAGAAAGGGCGTAAGATCAGTATACGTATGGAATATCTTTTACCAGGGCGCATGGCGTCGGTGGAAAGTTTTAGATTAAACGCATGGCAACTCAGCATGACAACGGTACGGTAATTGCTAGGCAAGAGCAGAAGCTCAAGCCTCCGCCGATGTATCAGGTCTTACTTTTGAATGACGACTATACGCCCATGGAGTTTGTTGTCGCGATCATCCAGGAGTACTTCAACAAAGACCGAGAAACCGCGACGCAGATCATGCTCAAGGTTCATCGTGACGGAAAAGGAATGTGCGGCGTCTATCCGAAAGACATAGCGTCCACTAAAGTAGAATTGGTATTAACCCACGCGAGAAAAGCAGGACACCCCCTGCAATGCGTGATGGAGGAAGCATGATTGCGCAGGAACTTGAAGTTAGTTTGCACATGGCTTTTGTCGAAGCCCGTCAGGCGCGGCACGAGTTCATTACGGTCGAGCACTTGCTGCTCGCGCTGCTCGACAATCCGTCGGCGGCCGAAGTGCTGCGCGCATGCGCAGTCAATATCGAAGATCTGCGTAAGACGCTGACAAACTTCATCAGCGACAATACGCCGACAGTGCCGGGCACGAGCGAAGTGGATACCCAGCCGACCCTGGGTTTCCAGCGCGTGATCCAGCGCGCCATCATGCATGTCCAGTCCGCTTCCAACGGCAAGAAGGAAGTGACTGGCGCCAACGTGCTGGTGGCGATCTTCGGTGAAAAAGATTCCCATGCCGTGTACTATCTGCACCAGCAGGGAGTCACGCGTCTTGACGTGGTGAATTTCATTTCCCACGGCGTACGCAAGGACCAGCAGGTCGATTCCCAGAAGGCGCCCGAAGGCTCGGAAGAGGCTCAGGCCGAAGGGCAGCAGAAGGAAAGCCCGCTTGATCAGTTCACCCAGAACCTGAACAAGATGGCTTCCGAAGGCAAGATCGATCCGCTCATCGGACGCGAGTCGGAAGTCGAGCGCGTGATCCAGACGCTCTGCCGCCGCCGCAAGAACAATCCCCTGCTCGTCGGCGAGGCCGGCGTCGGAAAAACCGCGATTGCCGAAGGCTTGGCATGGCGTGTCACGCAGGGCGACGTTCCCGAAGTGCTGCAGAATGCGGTGGTCTACTCGCTCGACATGGGCGCGCTGCTTGCGGGCACAAAATACCGCGGCGATTTCGAACAGCGCCTGAAGGCCGTGCTGAAGCAACTGCGTGAAAACCCGAACGGCATCCTGTTCATTGATGAGATCCACACCATCATCGGTGCGGGGTCGGCATCGGGCGGCACGCTGGATGCGTCCAACCTGCTCAAGCCGGCCTTGTCCAGCGGCCAGCTGAAATGCATCGGCGCAACCACCTACACGGAATTCCGTGGCGTGTTCGAGAAAGATCACGCACTGTCGCGCCGTTTCCAGAAGATCGACGTCAACGAGCCGACGGTCGAGCAGACCGTGCAGATCCTGCGCGGACTCAAGTCCCGCTTCGAAGAGCACCATGGCGTGAAGTATTCCGCCTCGGCGCTGACTTCGGCTGCGGAACTGGCGGCGCGCTTCATCAATGACAGGCATCTTCCGGACAAGGCGATCGATGTGATCGACGAGGCCGGTGCGGCGCAGCGCATCCTGCCGAAGTCCAAGCAGAAGAAGACGATCGGCAAGCCGGAGATCGAGGAAATCATTTCCAAGATCGCTCGTATTCCTCCGCAGTCGGTCAACCAGGACGACCGCACCAAGCTGCAAACCATCGACCGCGACCTGAAGAATGTCGTGTTCGGCCAGGACCCGGCGATCGAGGCTCTCGGTTCCGCGATCAAGATGGCGCGTGCCGGTCTCGGCAAGACCGACAAGCCTATCGGTGCCTTCCTGTTCTCCGGTCCCACCGGCGTGGGCAAGACCGAAGTGGCGAAGCAGCTGGCCTTCATCATGGGCATCGAGCTGATCCGCTTCGACATGTCGGAATACATGGAGCGTCATGCGGTAAGCCGCCTGATCGGCGCGCCTCCGGGCTATGTCGGGTTCGACCAGGGCGGTCTGCTGACCGAAGCGATCACGAAGAAGCCGCATGCGGTACTGCTGCTCGATGAAATCGAGAAGGCGCATCCGGATATCTTCAATATCCTGCTGCAAGTCATGGACCATGGCACGCTGACCGATAACAACGGCCGCAAGGCGGACTTCCGCAACGTCATCATCATCATGACGACGAATGCCGGTGCGGAAAGCCTGCAGAAGCGTTCGATCGGCTTCACCGACAAGAAGGAAGCCGGCGACGAAATGGCCGACATCAAGCGGATGTTTACGCCGGAGTTCCGGAACCGTCTCGATGCGATCATCAGCTTCAAGCCGCTCGACGAGGAAATCATCCTGCGCGTGGTCGACAAGTTCCTGATGCAGCTGGAAGAGCAGCTGCATGAGAAGAAGGTCGATGCGGTCTTCACCGAGAACTTGCGCAAGTTCCTCGCGAAGAAGGGCTTCGATCCGCTCATGGGTGCACGGCCGATGTCCCGCCTGATTCAGGACATGATCCGCAAGGCGCTTGCAGACGAACTGCTGTTCGGTCGCCTGGTCTCCGGAGGCCGCGTAACGGTGGACATGGACGACAAGGAGCAGATCAAGCTCGACTTTGCCGAAGGGGACGTGCCTCCGCCGTCCGCTCCGGAAGAAACGCTGGAAGTCGAGTAATTCGATCGCAAGCCTGCAAAGGCTTGAAAAAAACCCGGAACCGCGTGAGCGGTCCGGGTTTCTTATTTTATTTGCAGCGCTTGGCCCGTGGCCCTTGTCAGACCATTATCCAGACGGTCAGCGTGTCCGCTGAAGCGCGGCCGCACATTCCCTGATCAGCGTCGGACCGCGGTAGATGAGGCCGGTGTACAACTGCACCAGCGAGGCGCCGGCATCGAACTTTGCCTTCGCGTGATCTCCGGAGAGAATGCCGCCCACGCCGATGATCGGCAGGCTGTCGCCCAGCTCCGACTTCAATCCCCTGATGACGGCGTTCGACAATTCGAACACCGGTGCACCCGACAAGCCGCCCGTTTCCTCCGCATGCGCCAGGCCCTTGACGGCATCGCGCGTGATGGTGGTGTTGGTGGCGATGACCGCGTCCATCCGGTGACGCATCAGGGCGGCCGCGATGGTCTTGATCTGCTCGCTGTCGATATCGGGTGCAATTTTCAATGCGATCGGCACATAGCGCTTGTGCTGGTCCGCAAGCCGCTGCTGCGCATCCTTCAATGCCGCCAGCAGGGAATCGAGTTCCGAGCCGCCCTGCAACTGGCGCAGATTCTTGGTATTGGGGGAGGAGATGTTGACGGTGACGTAGCTTGCATACGGATAGACCTTTGCCAGGCAATGAAGATAGTCGTCGACGGCGCGCTCGATGGGCGTATCCGCATTCTTGCCGATATTGAGGCCGAGTACGCCTTCCTTGTTCTGGAAGAATCTGGATGCCTGTACATTGGCGACGAAAGCATCCACGCCGCCGTTGTTGAAACCCATGCGATTGATGATGGCGTTGGCCTGGGGAAGGCGAAACATGCGCGGCAGCGGGTTTCCCGGCTGGGCACGCGGCGTCACCGTACCGACCTCGATCGAGCCGAATCCCAGTGAAGCCAGTCCGTCGATGTAAGCGCCATCCTTGTCCAGCCCGGCAGCCAGGCCGACGGGATTGGGAAAGGTGATTCCCATGACCGTCCTGGGATCCGGCCGCGGGCGGCTGACGATGCCGGTCAGACCGAGCCTTGATGCTTTCTTCAGCCAGGGCAGGGTGATGTTGTGCGCAGCTTCAGGGTCAAGGCTGAAAAGAAGCGGGCGGGCTAATGCGTAGAGAAGCTTGTCGGGCATGGCGTTCGAGGGTCGATAGCTCAAGGGACGGTACGGCGGCTGCCTGCCGTCCGGTTGCTTTTTGAAAAGCCGCTATTCTACCCCTGCGCCCGCCGGGGAACGCAGGCGGCGCTCAGCCTGTGTTCAGATGTCGGCCTGCCAGGCTTGCCATTTACCGCGCACCAGCGCCTCCATCGGCTGAAAATTCACCTTGTAAGCCATCTTCTGGCTGTCGCGGATCCAGTAACCGAGATAAACATAGGGCATCTCCAGCCGCCTGGCCTGCTCGATCTGCCACATGATGTTGTAGGTGCCGAAGGAGGCGCCCGGCAAGTCGGGATCATAGAAGGTATAGACGGAAGACAGGCCGTCATTCAGCACATCGATGATGCTCACCATGCGCAGTATGCCGTCGGGATCGCGGAACTCGACCAGCCTCGTGTTCACCTTGCTCTGCAGGAGAAACTGCGCATACTGGTCGCGGCTGTCCTGGTCCATGCCGCCGCCGGCGTGGCGGGCCGCCTGGTAGCGCAGGTAGAGCTCGTAGTGTTCCGGCACATAGGTGAGCGTGGTGACCCATGTGGTCAGGTCGCCGTGGTTGCGCCAAGCCCTGCGCTGACTGCGGTTGCCGGTGAAAGCGGCGACATTGACGCGTACCGGAATGCAGGCCTGGCAGCCGTCGCAATAGGGGCGGTACGTAAAAATGCCGCTGCGGCGAAAGCCGTTCTTGACCAGTTCCGAATAGACATCGGCATTGATCAGATGCGAGGGCGTGGCAACCTGCGAGCGCGCCTGGCGGTTATCCAGATAGCTGCAGGGATAGGGAGCCGTGGCGTAGAACTGGAGTGTTGCAAAAGGCAGATCTTTTAAGTGCGTCATAGGCGTGTTGACTGACTGCGATGCCGGCTGGAGTCGGCGCAACGGTACATTCTGTAATTTACACCGACTGGAATACTGTCATGAGGTTTTTTGCAGCCTCCTGTCAGGAGTCAAGACAGCGCAAGCGGCCGCCAGTTCGTGATCGGCTCCTTTTCGATGGCCGTCCTGAGGTGCGACAGAAACTCTCGCCGCGGAATCGGAACGGCTCCCAGCGATGCAAGATGAGACGTCTCCTGTTGACAGTCGATCATCTGCACGCCATTCGACTTCAGAAAATGCACAAGATATGCCAGCGCGACCTTGGAAGCGTCGGACACGCGTGCAAACATCGATTCGCCATAGAACATGCGTCCGATGCAGACCCCATAGGCTCCGCCCACCAGCTGACCGTCGAGCCACACTTCGGAAGAGTGCGCATAGCCGCGGCGGTGCAGGGCGCAGTATCCGCGCATGATGTCGGCCGAAATCCATGTGCCTGCGCCATCTTTGCGCGGCGCGGCGCAGGCCTGCATCACCTGCTCGAAGGCGGAGTCGAATTTGATCTGCCAGCGGCCGTCCGTGTCCATGCTTTTTTGCACTTTTTTCAAAGTCTTCTTCAAGCTATGGGAAACGGTGAAGCGCTCGGTGTAAAGC
>Ga0194137_10001192_pt1 | contig 16030 bp, 16 predicted proteins | sample TARM_MetaG_T3_14_FD_134025 | JGI IMG/M metagenome (GOLD analysis project Ga0194137, IMG submission 134025) | Freshwater microbial communities from Pennsylvania, USA, analyzing microbe dynamics in response to fracking - TARM_MetaG_T3_14 (version 2) | ecosystem: Environmental > Aquatic >... | reverse complement strand
TTTCATGCTTTACACTTTAGACGAAATATTGTAAGGATGCAAAACACAAGGCGTCCTGGCGGACGCCGCGCTATCCATCCTCGCACTAAAAGTACGAGGTTTTCCGCGCTAACTGATAAGTCAGGAGTCACGCCAGGCCGTACATGCACGCAAGGATCCCATGGGATAGCATTGGCCTCTAGCCACGCGACGACGTGTTGGCGCCCCTGGTGCTCCGACCAATGTGTTCCAAACACATCATCGTCATTACGCTCGTTTTTAAACGTCAAAAATAGGATATCTCGCTGCGCTTGGAGACCAATTTGAATGGTGGACTCGACTAATCGGGGCATGTTTTATTCTCCACGTTGTTTAAGGGCATATAGCGCTCTTGCCAGCTGATCTATTTTTTCTCGCCACGCTAACGTCGTTAACCACCGTTCCGGCAGTGCCTTAACCCCCCATGCGGCACCTGCCAGCTGCCCCGTTACTGCAGCAACGGTGTCGGCGTCATCGCCTAAGTTGGCAGCCAGCACCAGTGCTTCTTCTAGCGAATGCGCCTGCCAACAGCACCATAACGCAGCTTCAAGGGTATCGATGACATAGCCACTGGAAGACACCTCCTCGCGCGACAGCTCACAAAAAATCCCCGCCTGAAGCGCTAAGATACGATCTCCTTGGGCAGGGGTAGTCGGCATCTGTGTGAGCACCTTGCGAAGAGGCTCGCCTTGCAACAACCGCCAAAGCACGGCACCCATTAATGCGGCAGCATCCAAACAGTCGGGGCTGGCATGCGTGGTAAGACTGCTTCGCACTGCTAACGACACTGCCTCTTGCTCGCTATTCGCCACCATAACGGCAGGCGCGAGTCGCATAATGCCGCCATTGCCGCTTTGATATGCCTGGGTGCCACCCGCATTGGGATCTTGTGTCCGCTCAAAACGCTGCAAGGCATCCAAGGTGGTGCCGCCAATATCAATGCACCGGCCTTGGCAGGCCAAGTAACCTTCTCGCCACCAGCGCACGTAGCGGCTTAAGTGATCGTACGGATCAAACGCCTGACGATTCACTAGGCTTTCAGCCATACATAGCGCCATGGCGGTATCGTCCGTCCACTCTCCAGGGGCAACATTAAAGGCACCGCCTCCCAGCATCTCCTTATGGTGTGGGTTTTGATCTCGAATACAAAACTCCAGCGTGGTGCCTAACGCATCCCCAACGGCTAAACCCAGTAACGCCCCTCGATAACGGTCTAGCTCGCTCACGGTGGGCAAAGGTGTTTGTAATAGTCGACTATCCATCGTCATAAGCGCCTCTGCATATGGTGGTGTTGATAACTTACTCTTTTGATACGACACCATACGTCGCATAAGGATGCGATGCTGTGATGACTCAACAAGGAGGGGAAAGGCATGGGCGAAATCACCCACTACGATATCATCGGTGATGTGCATGGCCAGTTAGATACGCTGGAGGCACTCCTAGCCCAATTGGGGTATCGCAAAGAGCAGCATAGCTGGCAGCAACAGGGGCATGTGGCGGTATTTGTTGGCGATATTATTGATAAGGGACCGTTCCCAGGTGCAGTGCTTCGATTGGTACGCCAAATGGTCGATACGGGCCATGCGCGCATGGTGGTAGGCAATCATGAATTGAACTGGGTACTAGACGCTTATCAGCACCAACGCAATCCGCGCGACTTTATTCAGGCAACGCGCCAGCATCCTGATCGTCGACGGCTGGTCGAAGAATTTGCCGCTGAGGAAAATGGCCTAGCACTACTGCTCGAACATTTTCAGTGGCTACGCACACAACCCCTCTTTTTAGAGCTGGAGCAGTGTCGCGTGGTGCATGCGTGGTGGCATGAGGCGTCTATTCAGCACCTCAAGGCAACGGGAATTCGCTGTTTGGATGATGCCGCAATGTCTGCCTATGAAGATACATACTCGGCGAGCTATTTCGCGATGGACCGCATTGTGGCTGGCTGTGAACACACAGTTCGTCCATATGCATCGACGTCGGGGTTTCGTACTATTAGGAAGCGCGTTCGGTGGTGGCCCAACGACGTGGCACTGATTCATCCCTGGGAGCTCTTACCCACCCAGGCTCGTGAGCATGGCTATCCCCATAACGCCCACCCTACTTTTTTTGGTCATTATGCGCTGACGGGCTCCCCGCTGCGCTTAGGCCGTAACGTGGCTTGCCTTGATTACGCAGCAGCTTATGGGGGAGCGTTAGTGGCTTATACCCATTCACCGGGAACGCCGCTGTCGTTAAGCGGTTTCAAGAGTGTGGATGTGATCCACCATCAAGACTGAGGCTGAAAATACTTATGCGCGCATGGATGCACCGTGCCTTACAACGATGGGCACTCACATCGTTTCAGAAGATGGCGACGCGTGACGATCAACGTATTGTCTTCGACTTATCGGCTGCCGTTGGTTACCCCTTGGTCGTGAAAGTATCTCCATGGTGCTCACCCACACCTTTTGCATGGGTCAGCGAAACCCATCAGGAGCCGCTGGCGTGGGGGGAATTCTTAGCCCCTGCGGGGATTGGCTGGCAGGCCCTGATGAATACTCATGGCGAGGCCTTAACGCGAGGCATGCCTGCGGAGGTAACCACACTGGTTAACGCCGTATCCTTCTTGGGAATGGAGCTGGCCCAGCTGACAGGCCGCCATCCAGCGGCCTTGGATCTGGCGGTTTCCTCTCCCCTGCTGCTGGTGTTACTCACTGAGAAAGCCATCGAGCATCAGTGGTCAGAACCCTATCTATCAAGCTTACTCAGAAAAAAACAATCTGAGCTTTGCGGCTATGCTGGCTTACCCAGTACGCAGGCGGCTGCCAAACTGCTGCGCCGATGCGCGCTCACCCCTATGATTGGGCGAGAGTTCATGGCACTTAAGCGCGCATTAATGGATCCCCGTACCACGCCTCTACTTCGGCACCATCCGGCCCCCTATGCCCAACAGTTAATTTTCTTAGGGAATTATCAAGGGGAGCGATGGCCAGGATTACTCGCGCTCATTGATGAAGCGTTGAACCCGACCAACCGAACTCATAATCGCACTTGGCTAACCTCCCTGTTAGAAGACACACACCGCCTAGATGCGGCTAACCTCTCAAGGCTTCGTCGTGTCAGATCGTTAGCGGAGCTACAAGCTCTGCATGATCGTCGTATCGCAAACTTTAATGCCCGAAATGCTGCGCAAAGTGCGGTTCAATCTGACATGCTGGAAAAGCGTTATGGGCCTTTCCCCAACGCCCCTCTACCGAACCAAGAAGGCATTTGCGCCTTAACCTCTTGGGACTCACTCTTACTTGAAGGCAAACGCATGCAGCACTGTGTGGGCAGTTACCACTCATTGGTGGCACAAGGGTCTATCGCGATTTACCACATGACTCATCCAGAGCACTTAACCGTTGCCATTGCTCCCTTGGGTGATCAATGGGTGCTTAGTCAGGCGCGAGGCAAGCGCAATACCATGCCCTCGGAACAAGCATTGCAGGCAGTCATGGGTTGGTTAGGCGAGCAGTAATCACAATCGATTCTACTGCCAAACGGCTACGCCAAGCTAAAAATTATCTTCTTCGTATCAATCTTGCTGGGAGTTATTTATGGAACAGCCACTCAATCTAGTACTCATCAGCAGTGCCCTCTTTATTTTAGGTGCATTACTTGCCTTTGCCCTTCAGCAGCGGCGAATTTCATTCGTGCGAAAACAGAAAGAAGCTGTCCAAGCAGCTCTTCAATCTAGGGAGACTGACCTTCAGGCCAAGGAATTTGACTTAAAACAGCTTGAACAGACGCACAAGACAATCAGTGAAGACCTGCAAGCATCTAAAGACCGAATTTCCGCGCTGGATAGTGCCCTCGACAGTGAAAGCGCCACCTTACAAAACTTGAGAGTAGAACAAGCAACTGAAAGGGAAACATTGTCAGGCGTTAGAAGAGAACTGTCAGCCCATCGTGAATCTGCCCAGCAACAACTGACCGCCATCCAAATGCAGCTTGATGAAGCGCGTCGCGAACTTAAAACACATCAGACCCACCAAGATGAGTTGAACAAGCATCTTACTGAACTCAAATCTGAATTGAGTGACCGGGCATCCCGACTTGAATCAAGCGCATCGAACCTTAAAGAGGCACGTCAGCGTATCGATACCCTGGATGATGAGCTTACGACGCTCAGAGAGGCATCCCAAGAAAAACTCAGCACACTTAACAAAGACCTCGCACAAGTGCGTGAGGCATTAGGCAGCGCCCAAGCCGACTTTAAATCTCGCACTCAAGCGCTAGAAGAAACCCAGGCAAAGCTGGCAGCCACCGAAAGCACCTTGAACCAACAGCGCCAGGATTATCAGAAGAAACTTGATGATGCCCATCAGCAGATCGCCGAGCTGCGCGAAGCCCACGGCAGCATCCAATCAGACCTCCATGCGGTAACCACCAATCTCAAAGAATCCCGTGAGCAGCGAGATACTTTCCAGAAGAGCCTTACAGAACTTCAGACCACTTATCATGCACTCAAAAACGAGCATGGCGAGCTGCAAACCCGCACTGAAGAGAAAGAGCAGCAGTTCAACCGCCAGTTGCAATGGATGGAAGACAGCAAAAAGCAGCTCAAAATAGAGTTCGAAAACCTAGCCAACGAACTGCTCGACCAGAAAGGCAAGGCATTTTCATCTCTCTCAGAGCGCAACCTAACCGAGCTACTCAAGCCGTTCCAAACCGAAATAAAAGGCTTCCGCGACAAAGTGGAAAGCCTGCACACCCAAGAAACTGAACAGCGTGCCAGCCTACGGACAGAGCTAAGGCACCTACAGGATTTGAATAAGGACATTACCGACCAAGCCGCACAGCTTACCCAGGCACTCCAAGGTCAAAAGAAGGTGCAAGGCAATTGGGGTGAGCTGATGTTAGAAAACGTCCTCGATAGTGCGGGCCTGCGCCCTGGGGATGATTATCAGCGCGAAAGAAGCTTTGATACTGAGGAAGGAAAGCGCCGTCCAGACGCTGTGATCTATTTGCCACAGGGTCGTCATCTGGTCATTGATGCCAAAACCTCGCTCAACGCCTATCTGGAGTATGTGAATGCAGAGGATGACCTCTCACGGCAACATGCGTTAGCGGAGCACACAAAGGCAGTCAGTTCTCGCATTACCGAACTGGCAGACAAACATTATTATGACCTGCCGGGCCTGAACTCCCCTGAAGTCGTTGTGATGTTTATCCCGATTGAATCGGCCTACGTTGAGGCGGTTCGCTATGACAGCACTCTCTATCAACGTGCCATTGAGAATAATGTGCTGGTCGCCACCCCAATAACCTTGCTAACCAGCCTCAATATTGTCAGTCAACTGTGGCGATTTGAAAACCAGAGTAAGCACAGCGCTGAATTGGCCAGTCGTGCCGAACGTTTTTATAACAAGCTCTCCAGCTTCGTTGAAAGCATGCAGGACGTTGGTAAGAAACTGGACGGTGCTCGGGGTAGCTATGACAAGGCGCTGGGACAACTGGTCAACGGCAGGGGCAATCTGATCAAGCAGGCGCATGAATTTAAAGAGCTTGGCGTTTCAGTGAAGAAAGAGCTACCCGCTGATATCTTAGAACGCGCCAAGCTTGAGATTGGCCCGTCGACTGACAATGAGCACTACCCATACCCAGAAAGTCAGCGCCGACCTGTAGAAAGCACCGAAAATCAAATGGATTAGAGTTTACTCGAGCTCAAAGGCATTCGCAGCGGCCAGGAGCAATACTATGAAACCGTATTTCAGCCCCGATGATTTACGTTTGATCATGCAAAACCGTCTGGATGAACAAAACCATAGCGCCGTAGAAGCGTTCTGTGGCCTATCACCCGAGCAAGTGTATAGCTGGCTATATGCACCTTTTGGTGAGTTTTCAGGGGTCACAATCCACCCACCAGATGACTTATCCACCAGCCCGGTGATGCGTTACTTATCGCTCATTGTAGAGGCTGCCATGCAGCAAGGTGGTGCCTTTAAAGCAACACCGAAGGGCAACCTGCCCACCACGTTAGTCAAACAGGCTAGTGCCCTACTCCCAGCGTTCGCAGTGTCTCAGCACCACACTCATATCAGCATCAGTGAGTTTGCGGGCCATAACGAAGAAGCGTTTAATGCCTTGCACTACACGCGCATTCTTGCGGAAGCAGCAGGCATCATTTACCGCCGAAGCGGTAAGTTTCATGTAAAGAAAATCGCGCAAAAACAGTATCAAACACATGGCCTTCACGGTTTTTTTCTACCGATGCTCGAAGCGGCGGTCACAACATATAACTGGGGTTACCTGGATAGCTGGCCAGAAGAGGCTGACCTCCGGCCGTTTTGGCTATTTATGCTGTGGCGGTTACAACGTCACGGTTCTGTAGATCAATTGGCTAACGAGGTGGCCGTGGCTTTCCCCCGTTTTGTTGACGAGATGCCCACCGATACACACTACTCGCCCACGCGCTTGCTGCGTTTGTTGATCGAGTCTCGTTTTGTAGGTCGCTTTTTACAGTTTTGGGGATTCGTAACTATCGACCCGAAAGGCATGTTTTCGGATGCGACAGCGCCGAGAATGATCAACCAGCAAAGTCTGCTTTCAAAGGCGTTTAAGTTCTCGACTGATCAATAATGAGTAGCAATAGCTGAGGCTATTATGTTGCTTGCCCGCACACCCTTGAGAGCGGTAATAGCTTTTTTTTGGCTGATCGATGTAGAGAGTTTGTGTAGGGTGCCGCGGCGGACATAGGTAGCTGCCGGACGATGCTAGCCTTATATTACTTCCAATTATGAGAGAGCTGGGTCTTGTACTTGCGCTGGGGAGCGGACTAATCCAGATGAAAAACCACACTTTTATGCGCATAAAAGTGTGGATTAGTTGCTCAATTTTCATAAAAACGTTATCCAGCAAACACTCCCTTTAAACGTGATGGGTAGATCGATACTCTTCCTAGTGGCTGCGATTCACTACCCTTCCAAAGACAGCCTCCAGCTCATCAAGCTCAGTGTGACCGTTGCTTTGAGACCCGGCATGTCTATCTGTAGTGACTCGCTCCGCGATCGGCCCCCCATCCATGAATAGCACCTCACCCCAGGGCACTGGGGGCCGGTGGTTGGCAGTGAGACACCATATCACCGGGTAGCCTGGTGACCGCTGGGGTGCACTGATCATTCCATCCGTTAACGCCACCAGTACGTTAGGTGGTGTGGTCGCCAGCGATTCGAAGACGGGGCGAATATCACTTCCGCCACCGCCTTGGCACTGCCAGTGTGCGAGATCATGGAGCTGGCCTTCGTGCAGCATGCTGCGCTGGGTAATCTGGCTATCGAACTCAATGACGTCCACCGCCACCCGATCGCAGGCCGCTAAAATACCGGCAAGCTCGCTTAAAAAGTGTGGTAACGCCCGTTGGCAACTGCCGCTGGTGTCAATGGCGACGGCAAGCGCGAGCGTTTGGCTTCGCTGGCTGGGGTAGGTACAGGTCACGATGCAGATGGCGACGCGATGGCGGTAGCCACTGCCGGTTGCCGGTTAACGTCCGTTGAATATGGCTCGCCAGCACCTGCTGCCACGGCACTTGAGGTTTCCGCAAGCGCTCGATGAGCGTGTTCAGATGCCCTGGCAAATGACCTTGCTGACGCTGATGCTGCTGAGCAGTGGCGACTAAACGCTGCTGCCATACTCGGGCGTTTTCTGGCGTGACAGGCTTGGGTGTAAAATCTGGGTCGATCACGTCCCCCACTGCCGTCACGGCAACATGAAGCGTATGTTCATCCAGTACGCGCCCACGCTCTCGTCGGTGGGGATGCTGGCGAAGGTCAGCGTAGATTTGCTCAGCCGAGCAGCCTAAATAGCGGCGGTGATAGAGCGCATCGTCTGGGCAGTGGCGTAGCTCTTCGCGCAAAATGCCGTTGATTTCGTAGTCACAGGCGCGGTTCCAGTCGTTAGGATCACGCCCGTACTGCCGAGCATGATGGCCCAAGGCGCAGTGCCACACCTCATGCGCCAGAATAAAACGGCGATCTGTATCACTGCGCTGAGCCATAAACTGGGCATTGACGAAGATCGTTTCGCCATCCGTGCCTGCCGTCGGCAGGCGGTCATCGACAACGCTCACCACTGACAGCTGCATCAGTAACCGAGCGGTAAAAGGTTGTGCCGACATTAAAACCGCACGGTCTGCTTCGCACTGGCGTTGGATGTGCCGCTTGAGCGTTTGTTCGGCAGCGCTAGGGCCGCGCTGGCAACTCATGACACCGACTCAGCCGCCAACGCAGCACTCATATGATTGGCCAGGTGTGTTTGAAACACACTCCCATGCTGCTCGCTCCACGCATCAAAGGCGGGGTGGCTCATTAACGCTAAGGTACGCGATTGCTGTTGGACGTCATTGGCACCTTGCATCGCATCCATCAGCGCTAGCGTGGCAAAGTCGGCACTGAGTGCCTGGCTGATCTGAAAAAAGCGCGCGATACGCTGCTGTGTTTTAGCATCATAAAGCGCGTCATCATCAACGTGTTGCCATAACGTGTGGGCAAGCCCCGCACAAAAAGCGTAGCGCTGATCAGCGCGCGTTGGAATATCGATGGGCACTTTTCCATTCAGCATGGCAGGGATATCTGGCAACTTGAGTGCCCAATCACGGAATGCCAAAAACTCGGTTGCCGCGCCCTGCCCGACGAGACCATGAACCATCAGCGCTTGGGTAGCCGCAGGCAGCCTCGTGCTGTGGTTAAGCGACTGCGCCACGCGCGTCCAGCTACGTGGGCTTGGCCAGCCCTGCTCAACATTGCCCTCCATGTCGAAGAAGCATTCTGGCCGAAAGCGTAAAAAAGCCGTCACGTCGGGATGCAGCCCCTCCCCGGCTGCCCATCGAGTCCAGGTATCTAAGTCAGGTGTTAGGCTGATATGACAAAAGCGGTTCGCTAGGGCACTAGAGAATGTTTGCGCGACGGCGCGGTCTTCGCTGCGATTTCCAGCTCCCACCACCAGCCAGCCCGGCGGCAGGCGGTAAATATCCCCTAATCGTCGATCTAAGATCAGTTCATACGCAGCGACCTGCAGGCTGCGGTCTGCGGCGGTGAGTTCATCGAACAGCAAAATGCCACGGCTATTAGGGTCTCGTGGCCACTCACCGGCCAACAGCCAGTCCACCACACCGCGCTCATGATCAGGCACCGGCAAGCCACGCAGGTCGATCGGTTCACGCTGAGCGAGACGAATATCAATAAACCCTATGCCCTGCCGCTCAGCCACCTGGCGCACCACCGAGCTTTTCCCTACGCCTGGCGGCCCCCAAAGCATCAGCGGTGGCAGTTGCTCAGCCAGCGCTGGGTCGCTAGCGAGTTGTTCTACCTGATGGCGAAGCAGTTGCTGTGCTTGAGCGGGGGTTGCATACATAGAAGGCACTCCAAAGCGCTGTGATTGCCAACTAGTATCTGCCGCATTTGCGACACTATGCGTCGCATCTCTTTGATTAACCGTTCTAGCGACAAGAAATGCGATGCCCCACCTCGGCTGTTTAAGCTATTTCTTTATCAATGCCAGCATCCTTAATGTCATCTTTTGTGATGTGGTCGTCACATGTTGGTTAATGAGGAAAGCAATGGGCATATGCTGGCCGCCACTGCCAGCGCTTTGTTGACTGGCAAGATTACTTAACTGACGGCATAAAAAACCGCGTAATCAATCCTCTAAGGCAATAAACGAATATCATAGTGGAAGGCTTCATCGGGCCATACCCTCGACAACGAACCAGAACAAACGTTAAAGCGACACGTAATGTCGCAGCTTCGTCATAGCCTATCCTCTCTTATCAGGGACGATGGACGCTACGATGACCATGAACGAATGTGTAACGACTCAAGACACTACCCAACAGGAAATCGCCAAGTGGCTAGATGATCGTGAGCAGTGGAAACATGAAATGCCCGTCATGGGCTTTTTAAGCCAGTTTCTTACCCTTACCCCCGTCACTGACTCACGTTTTCACAGTGCCAGTACGGATGGCAAACAACTTTATATCTGCCCAGATTACAGTGCCACATTATCTGATACGTCCCGTCAGTTCTTACAAGCGCATCTCGTTTGGCACTGCGTGGCAGGTCATCTGACCGCACCGCTGGTTGCCGACTATCGTCGTTGGCATCTCGCTTGTGACCATGAGGTGAATGCATTGCTCCTGACGCTTGACATTCCTTTCCCCGCTGATGCCTTGCTCTTTCCAGTCTGCGTGGGACGCAGCGCGATGAGTGTGTATCGCTGGTTAGAAGGTCACCCCAATATTGCGGTAGAGGCGTCTTTAGACATACACCCCGCCGCTTTATGGCATGAGTTGCCCAATACCCGTATAGACCACAGTATCGTTGCTATGTGGCGGCAGCGTGCACACCTTATAGCCAAAGAGCCCGGCGCTTTACCAGCACAGGTCGCTAAGTTTTGTGAGGCACGCTAAACTCGCCGCTTTCAATAGCACAGCCCAGGTTGGCCTTACTATGTCCGAATCCCGCGATACGCTTTTCCGTTATCTCACGATGCTGCAGCTAATCCCACGTTTTCCAGGGCGTATCGCGACGCCTGTGCTGAAAGAGAAGCTTGCTGAACGCGGGTTTAATATCGATACACGTTCTCTGCAGCGGGATTTAAGCCAAAAGCTCTCCACGCAGTTTCCGATTGGCTGTGACGATAGCCAGAAACCTTACCGCTGGTATTTTGATCGTGACTTTCAGTGCCAGCTACCTGCGCTTGATGTACCCAGTGCGCTAACGCTGGTATTGGCGGAAGAGTATTTGAAGGGGCTGCTGCCTCCGGTGGTGGTCGGCCAGCTCTCGCCCCACTTTACTGACGCACGGAAACTGCTGGACGACATGAGCGCTAATGGGCTTAGCCAGTGGGCGCGTAAGGTACGCGCCATACCTAACGGCAAAGCGCTGATCCCCGCTGAGATTAACGAGGCAACCTGGCAGACCATCTCGCAGGCACTACTTGAGCAGAAAGCCGTTGACGTTATTTATCTATCACGCACCAGTCACTCTGAAAAGGCGTTTACCCTCCACCCTCAAGGCATTGTGAGCCGCCACAGTGCCACCTATCTGTTAGCTCATGTGGATGGGTTTAAGGATCTGCGCCAGTTCGCCCTTCACCGCGTGAAGCAGGCAACACTCAGTCAACAGCCCTGGCAAGAACAGCACAATTTTGACATTGATGAGTACATCCAAGGCGGTGCGTTTGGGTATCGGCAGGGGCCTAGCGATGTGGTGTTGGAAGCCGACATTGCTAAGCCGGTGGCGTGGCTACTACAGGAAACGCCGCTATCTGACACACAGTCGATAGAGGCGTTGCCGGACACTGACGGCTGGTATCGGCTAACCGCCCATGTGCCGGATGATCAGCAGACGCTGTGGTGGTTGATGGGCATGGGACCCAATATCAAGGTCACCGCGCCTCACGCATGGCGAGAGACGATCAAAACGAACGCAGAACAGATGTTGGCACACTACGTCACAGAGTCCTCATCGTCTTCATAAACACCCGTTAGCCCCATGGTCTGACACACCTTTTTTCCGCATGCGGAAAAATACGACGACGTTATCATTGCCACACCAAGGAGGGTTCCCATGCTCTATTTTGCCTACGGTTCCAATATGGCGACCCAGCGCTTAGCGGCTCGCGTTCCAGCACGCTTTGTGACGACAGCGCTGCTGCCCGCTTACCGCCTAGCGTTTCACCAGCGCGGCGGGGACGGCTCAGGCAAATGCGATATTGTGCCTGCCTCAGCGCAGTCCGCTGTCTATGGGGTCATTTGGGAAATGGCGTCTCATCACAAGCCGACGCTCGATCGCTATGAGGGACTGGGCGCGGCGTATAACGAGACGTGGCTTACCGTCACGGATCTCGCCAGTGACCGGCAGTTTGAGGTGCAGGCGTATATCGGTAACCTCACCGCACTCGGTCTACGCCCCTATACCTGGTATAAGCATCATGTGCTTGCCGGGGCACGCGAGCATGACCTGCCCGCCTATTACCTTCGTGCACTGGAGGGCATTGAGGCGCATCAGGATGACAATGCTGAACGACATGCCCGAGAGATGGCGTTATATGCCCCAATGGAACCCCTGATGAGTGCTACTTAATGGATAATGATCAGCGCTTGATTGCGTTTTACTGCGGTGAAGGCCGCGATCATAAAGGCCGGTGCCTTGAAGATATTTGGGCGCTATCGCCTTTTTGGCTGGAGCACACCCACGACTATATTCAGTGGCTGTTCCCTATCCCTGAGGCGGGTCGTTTTAACGCCTTTGCTCCCTTGCTGACGCCCACGATACAGGCTGCGTTTGAGAGAAGTGACGTTATGCGCCAGCATCAGCAGCGCTCACTTGAGGTGATGCTCGATTTTTTTGGCCTCGCTCGGGAGGGGAGCGATATCGTCGCTCAACCAACGCTGGCAATACAAACCCATATTTGGCTAAAAGCGGGAGGCCATAACCATTTACGCATCACGCGGATGATTCGGTCGTTAGCCTTGTGCCACCAGCTCGACCTAGCCCGCACCTTTCAGCAAGCCGTCATCAAGATCGGCACCCAGCAGGGAGTAGTCTCTGAAACGTCGATTCGGTATTGGCGAGAGGCGTTTTAAACCAGCTTAAACGGTTCAATATCACGAAAGATGCCGGTTTTGGTCATGTCACGGCGCAACGTAAACGCTTCTACCGCCGCCACCGGGTCGACCTGTTCAAGCTGATCAAAGTGGATACGGTTCCACTGTGCTCGGGTGACCTTGATGCTGTAAAGGTACTGATCGCGCGTACCACCCGTGGCGGGATCGACCACCTGACGATACCCGGATACCCGTGCTTCTTGAACCCGTGGCAAACGCACAAACACCGCACCTAGCACACGAAAGGCAATGCCGTGGACATGGTCACGGTACAGTTTTCGCTGTCGTGTGGCACTCAGGGATTTCGGGGTGAGCTTGAGCGCTTTGACGGGTATCATCCATTCCCGATCCGGCATGTCATCGTCAGAGGGCAGGTCAATATCCAGCGCTATCGTGGTGTCATCGCTTCCCAGGTCAAAATCGATCACTGTCTCGCGGGGCCAGCCGATCTCCTCAAGGCGCTCTTGAAGCGTGAGTGTCATGTCATCACGTTGTCTTAGCACGCCCTGCTCTTCACGCTGTTGTCGGGCAAACTCGGCGGCATCAAAATCGGCTTTGCGGTGCTCCCAGGCACGGTAATCATCGTTAAACTGCGTCTGGCGACGTGTGTTATCGGCCTCATGTTGACGGCGTGCCAGTGGCCATAGCGCTCTCCACCATGGAAGAGGCACCGGCGTGGGCGGAGTGGGTGCCGGCTCAGCAAAATGGCGTGGGGTGTAGCCACGGCATTGGGGAGATGGGGTATCGTGGTGCAGCTGTCCTAAGCGCACGATGTCCGCGTTTAATTCATCACAGAGTGTCTTAAGCTGTGCACGAATAGCATCACTTGCATGGCGGCGCAGCCAACGTACGTCCTGGTCGCTGAGCGGAATGCCGTCTTCAAATAAGTAGCGCACGTTGCCGTCTTTCTTAACCGACAGCTGAAGCCCCAGCGACTCACCTTGCCCAATGCGCGTTTCTAGAGCTGAAGGGGCACTTGCTTGCCCCTTTGAAGAAGCGCGCCGAGATGATGACAGCTGGGTGCGATAGGCCAGTCCTGTTCCAGGAAGACCGGCATGCGCATAGACACCTCGTGGCCCTATGCTGACACTGGCACCTCGCGGGCCGACAGAAAGGCCCACACCACGCTTGCTAATATTCAGGCGCACGCCGGGCGCAAGCGAAATACGACGTTGAAAACGAAAAGCCATCGACACTCCTTGAAGCGGGAACCTTACGTCATTGGTTCACGCGCCGTTGATCGCGCTTACCCACGACACAGTACCAGCGCGCCTCTTCCTCTTGCCGCCGCTTAATCGCCGCCTGCATGGCTTCTTCTGAGGTCGCATAGCGGGTGCGTGACGTACCGTAACTGAACTGCGCGCTGCGTTTTTTGCGTGAACCGTCGGGCATCAACTCATACCAAGCCGCCACCCAGAGTGTTGTTCCTGTGGGGCGTTCATAGTGGTAAACGCCCGTTATCGGGCCAGCGGGCCGTTCACGATGACGCGCGACGGAGCGTGCCTCTACTCGCAACAGCTCCTTCCAACGACGCTCGCCCCAAATCTCTCTGCCACGTTGGTCTCGATACGCAAGGCAGCGCTCAAAAGTATCGTATTCACTGGCTAAGCGCGGGATCGACTTAGTTTCAGGTTTCCCCGACGGGCGTGGCACGCGCACCATGGGGTTACTGTGACTTTTGGGCCACGACACGTATTTGGTGCTTTCCCATAGCTGGGGTAAGGACAGCGCGTTTCTCATTTTTAAATCAATAGCTTTTTAGTGAGCAGGGATTTATAAAAAGTAACAGCTTCACGACTCGGTAACCTCTGCTTTTCTGTGCGGTATGCGCTCGCAACCATACTTCAGAATAATTAGCTATCTTGATAATAGAAGCAATGAATTTAAGCCAATCGCCATTTTCTTGTCGGCAAGCATCAGTACAACAATTGAACAGAGAGCAATAGCGCCATGAAACGCCTCAATATCAAACGTCTCTTACTCGTCGCTACCCTTCTGACTAGCGCTTCCGCTTACGGTAACGAATATTCAAAATCCTATGAGGCATGTATGCAGCAAGCGGTTAGCACTCTCGATATAGTCACCTGCATATCAAACGAATATGAACGCCAGGACCAGCGGCTCAATGACAACTACCAGCAGCTTCGTGGCCACCTCAGCGATGAACGTCGCGACCAGCTGCTTAGCGTCCAACAGATATGGATTACATACAAGGAAGCCAATTGCGGTTTCTATGCTGACCCAGAAGGAGGAACAATGGCACGTATCAACCCTGGATTCATAGAATAAGCGCAGCACTTTGGATCACAAGGTAGCGGCAGGAGGACCAGCTCCGGCACCCTCTCTGCCTTACCTACCAAAGTGAAGCAGAACATGGGATACCGACAACTAACCCAGGGCCAACGATACCCAGTTTTTGCCTATCTTGAGACCGGTATTAGCCAGCGCCAGATCGCTAAAAACGTTGGTGTTCACAGCAGAACCATTAGCCGCGAGATAAAGCGCAACGGGCGAGCCCGTGGCTATACTCACACAGGACAAACGGCAAGTGGTCAGCGACGACGTGCCGCCTTGAAAGTGACAAAGCGACTGCCCAGCCTGATTCGCTGGGTAACAGGCCAACTGATGGACGAATGGAGTCCTCAGCAAATCAGTGGCTTTATGGCCAATGCCAACGGGGCTTACTTGAGCCATCAGTGGATAATCTCCCGAAAAACCAAGGTCCTCAAAAGTAGGATTTTACGTAAGCTAAACGCAGGGGAGAATCGGGTGAAACTGCCTGACTCATATAAGCAAGCCTTCAAGATAGCCGGGGCGGTTCACATCAGACGGCTCAACAGGAGAAAGCCGTAAGCTGTTCATGCAATGCAAGGTCTTCGACAGCTATGGCTGTAAAGGTTACGCCTGTTCCGACCAAGTTATTATTCTGCACAGCTAAGCTAGCGAAATGGGCCTACCCCTCTACCTAGTATGTTGGGAAGCACTATTACACACCCGCTCATCACGAACACTGACGCCATCATTGCTAAATTAGAAAATAGCGCTAAAACCTGCGTCTATTTAGCCCTTTGAGCATATGTAGTAGCTGATAAATTATTTTTAAGCACATATGGTACTAAAAAGGCAAAAAGCGGTAGTGCATCCCACCACAAAAAAATTAATTATTATTAGAAACAACCTAAATCTTTCGGTCCCAGAGTATTGAGGAACAGCATGCCTAAAAAAGAAGATAAGACGCATTTTCAGTACCCTGACAACCCCCCACTGTCACGCTAGTTGGAGTATCAGCGGCTGTTAGACTCTGAACCATATGGGGCGTGATGAGGTTCCGATGAAATACTCCGACGAGCGCCGGGAAGCCATCCTCAAGAAGCTGCTCCC
>Ga0194137_10001190_pt1 | contig 16034 bp, 14 predicted proteins | sample TARM_MetaG_T3_14_FD_134025 | JGI IMG/M metagenome (GOLD analysis project Ga0194137, IMG submission 134025) | Freshwater microbial communities from Pennsylvania, USA, analyzing microbe dynamics in response to fracking - TARM_MetaG_T3_14 (version 2) | ecosystem: Environmental > Aquatic >... | reverse complement strand
TTACATTCACCGGTTGAATCCATTCGCTTTTTGCTCAATAATAGAGATATGAGGATTCTTTGAGGTTCAAATATGTTTCTTAATTATAGGAAACATGGTGCATTTTAAAGAACTTTAATATCGTATAAAAGGAGAATGAATAATGAGAAGACTGATTAATGATCCTTATGACGTGGTGGAGGAAATGCTGTCTGGTTATGTGAAGGCACACAGCGACTATGTAAAACTTCTGGAGCATGATGGAAGAGTGGTTGTGACCACAAATCCTGTACCTGGAAAAGTCGGTGTCATCATCGGAGGCGGCTCAGGACACGAACCTCTATTTTTGGGCTATGTAGGCAAGAACTTCGCAGATGCTGCTGTCATCGGCAACATCAATACTTCTCCATCACCAGAACCTTGTTATAATGCTGTAAAGGCAGTGGATCAGGGAAAAGGCTGTATTTATCTTTATGGAAACTATGCAGGAGACGTGATGAACTTTGATATGGGTGCTGAAATGGCAGCCGATGATGGCATACGCGTAGAGACTGTTCTTGTGACAGATGACGTGGTTTCTTCTGAAAATATTGAGGACAGAAGAGGAATCGCTGGCGACCTCTTTGTGTTCAAAGCTGCTGCTGCCGCTGCTGCCAAGGGCATGGACCTGGATGCTGTAGTTGCTGCTGCAAAGAAATGCAATGACAATACCCGTTCCATGGGTGTTGCGCTTTCATCTTCCACCATTCCAGTAAAGGGCGGCACTATTTTTGATATGGAAGATGGAGACATGGAAATCGGTATGGGTATTCACGGTGAGCCTGGAGTACGTCGTGGTAAGATCGAACCTGCAGACCAGGTGGTCGATGAAATCATGGAACATATTCTGAAGGACTTCCCGCTCTCTGAAGGCGATGAAGTGTACACTCTGGTGAATGGTCTTGGCGGACTGCCTCTCATGGACCAGTATATTCTTCATAACCATCTGGAAGAAGTGCTGAGAGAAAAGGGCGTTAAAGTCTACAAATCTCTCGTAGGAAACTATGCGACTTCAATGGATATGATTGGTATGGGCATCACCATCGTCAAGGTGGACGAGGAGCTGAAGGAGCTTCTGGATTATCCAGTGGATACTCCTTATATGAGCATCAGATAAGATACATCTTTACTTGAGGATATCCGCAGATAAGAAGGTCCTGGCCTTTTTTAAGCGGATATCCTTCCATTTCAAAAGAAGATAATATCCCGGAACCGCTGGTTCTGGCCGGAGGAAATAGTATGGTATATAACAAGGAATTTTTCAAAAACTTTATTCTGCGTCTCATCCCCATGTTTGAGGAGCATCGTGACTATCTGTCAAAACTGGACTCCGACATCGGAGATGGAGACCATGGGGTCAATATGTCCATCGGATTCCGTGAAGTAGAAAAGCAGCTGGATAAAATCTATGAGGAAACAGAAGACATCGCTTCTTTTTATAAGAAAGTCGGCATGATCATTCTTGGAAAAGTAGGTGGGGCTGCAGGTCCCCTTTATGGCAGTCTTTTCATGAAAGCCGGAGACGATGTGAAGGGTAAAAATGAGCTGAGCTTTTCTGAACTTGTAGGATTCATAGACAATGGTGTTAAAGCCATTGAAGCGAGAGGAAAAGCTGTAGTAGGAGACAAAACCATGGTGGATGCGCTCCGTCCTGCGGTAGATAAGCTGAAAGAATCAGCAGAATCTGGAAAGGATGATCTGGAAAGCTTTGAAGCCTTTGTGGAAGAGCTGAAGGCAGGTTCTGACAGAACTATTCCCCTCATCGCAAAGAAGGGAAGAGCCATGAGACTGGGGGAAAGAGCCATTGGATTCAGAGATCCCGGTTCCTTCTCCTCTTATCTCATTTATCAGGAAATGCTGAAGGAAATGAAGAATGCATAAGGAGAACACCATGAAGAGAAAACCCATCGTGGGCATGAGCCTGAAGATTTACGTGAACCGTATGGAAGAGGCGAAGACCATGGCAGAGGAGATGAAAAAGAGACTCGGGCAGATGGAAGATCTGGATCTTTTTCTCATTCCCTCCATGGGGACACTCTATCCTGTGGCAGAGATTCTAAAAGACTCTGCCATCCGCTATGGTGTGCAGAATATTGCACCGAAAGCCCAAGGGGCTTATACAGGGGAGTTCTCCATTGAGAGTGCGGAAGATCTTTCCTGCTCTTTGGTGGAGCTTGGACATGCGGAGCGTAAAGCTCTTTTTCAGGAGACACCGGAAATGATCAATGAGAAGGTGCACCTGACCCTGCAATACCATATGTGGCCCATCGTCTGTATCGGAGAACGGGAAAAGGGAGAAGGAAGAAAAGAAGCGTTGAAGGACCAGATTCTTTCTTATATGAAGGGCATCTCACCGGAGAGGTTCAAAGATATTGTCCTGGCCTATGAGCCGGAGTGGGCTATTGGTCAGCCGGAGCCTGCAGAGGCTTCCTATGTGCATGAATCCATGGCCCTCATCCGGGATATTGTCCGGGAACATTTTGGAGAGAAAGCTAGCACAGCTGTTCGTCTCATCTATGGCGGGTCTGCAAAGAAAGAGACGGCCTTAGAGATTGCACAGTCGGAAGATGTGGATGGTTTATTCATCGGAAGGTTTGGACATGAAATGGACAACCTGGAAGCCATCGTAAGAAATGTAAGAAAAGCAAAGGAGGATGTTTAATATGAAAATCGCCATTGGCTGCGATGAAATGGGATATGAGTTGAAGCAGCATATCCTTACGGTATTAAAAGACAACGGGTATGAGTATGAGGATTTCGGCTCCTTTGAAGGAGAAACCATTCTGTACCCCAACATAGCAGAGAAGGTTGCAAAGGAAGTGGCATCCCAGAAATTTGACCGGGGCATCATCATCTGCGGAACGGGCATTGGCGTAGCCATCACAGCCAATAAAGTTCATGGCATAAGAGCGGCTCAGGTGGCTGATGTGTACTCTGCAGAAAGAGCCGCGAAAAGCAATGATGCCAACATCATCACCATGGGTGGACTCACCATGGGGAAAGCCCATGCAGAAATGCTCACGCTAGCGTATCTTCACAGCGAGTTCCAAGGAGGACGTTCTCTTCCTAAGGTGGACCGCATGAAGGAGATTGATGACCAGTACAGAGGAGAATAGTTTATGGCAAAATCAGCACTCAACATGGGAGTGCTGATTTTTACGTTATGTACACCACCTGAAGGCACTTGTTCTTCTTTTTGCAGAATGCTACAATGAGGTCAAATATACAGCGGTGTATCTTAGAAAATAGTATGGAAGATGTATCTCTATCGACTGACGCTTCAGAACAACGGCGGGGGAAAATGACCCTGCATGAAAGAAAGGAAGAGTGGTCATGAAAAAGAAATCTTTACTCATGCGCTGGATGAGTGTACTCATGGTGTCTATGCTGTTTGCCCTCTTTGTTGGTTGCAGTTCTAAGGAGGATCCTTCTGTACCTGGTGAAACACCGCCAGCAGAAGAAGGAGAACAAGAGGAGGAGAAGCCGGAAGAAACGCCTGGTGAGGAGAAACCTGCTGAAGAAAACACTCTCAGCAAGGAAGAACTGAAGGATCTTTTTGGCAGTGGAAAGGACATGGCGGAAGTCTACTACGAGATGCAGGTTACGGGTATGGGCAGCGAGAACACCATCAGCCGCATGTATATGAAAGGCACCAAAATGAGGGCGGAGAGCGAAGTCATGGGGCAGACTTTTGTGATGATTCATGGAGAAGATGCGCTGTATATCCTGGATGCCTCCAGCAAAACAGCTATGAAAATGCCTCTGGGAGAAGATGCCGAGGGAGAGCAGGAGACGTTCACCATGGACGATTTCACCAGTGATGTGGATGAAACAGACATGACCTATGTGGGAAAAGAGATGCTGAACGGAGTTTCCTGCCATGTGGTGGAGAGCACAAAGCTTGAAGAGGGCTACCATGTGAAAATGTGGCTCCATGAAGAGTATGGATTCCCCATGAAGATGGAATCCCATAACAAAGACGGCGCTGAAGCCTTTGTCATGGAAGTGACGGACTTTAAAGTGGGAGATCTTTCTGATGCTCTGTTTGAAGTGCCTGAAGGCTATGAGATTGTGGATATGGGAAATCTCATTCCCACTGTTCCATAAGGCTTGAGATGGCCCATAGACAAAATATGACAATTCTTACCGGCAGTGGAAAATCTGCCGGTTTTTTCGTACGGAATTCTAGAAAAGTGCTATGATGAATGTAAGAAATGAAGCAAGGAGGTGCAGGTATGAAGAAAATTAAAGCGCTCAGTCTACTATTGTCGAGTCTCGTTCTTTTTTCCTGCACCCAGACTCCTTATTTTTCTAAAGAAGAGAGTGTAAAGGAGCATCCTGAAGTCCAAAAGGTGGAGAAGGTTCCGGATAGAGAACTCATGGAGCCCGTATCAGATCAAACCTCTTTATCATCCAGAAGGAACACGGCTGAATCACCAGAGGAGAGTGTAAAAAGAAAAGAGGAACCTCTCACCTTCATAAAGCATCACCAGGTGTTCTTTATGAAAATGACAGGAAATCTTCGCCAAGGTCCCGGGATTCAGTATGAGATTCTTCAAGTAATCTATGAAGGGGAAAAGATTGAAACCCTGGAAAAAGTCAGCAACGGGTGGTACAAAGTCCGATACGGAAGTGAGGAGGGGTATCTCAGCGGCATTCTTCTCACATCCGAAGAACCCCTTGAAATCTCAGAAGAAAAAACTGCTCCAGTGAAAGAACCCGTGGAAACCGCATCAGACAATACCGCTATGGAAACACCAGCACCACCGAAGGAGACTGCTTCAAAGGCACAGGAAAAACCATCAGAGGAAGAAACCGCAAAAAGTGCGAGCGAAACTTCTCCGCTGAGCACAGAAAAAACTTTAGCCAGCGATGAAGTAATGCTTCAAGATGCGACGATGAAGCACCAGAGGGAAGTGCGGCATATTGGACTGCGTGTCAACGCCATAGAAGTTCCTGATGATACACATCCGTATGGCACCATTTTAGAAATGGTATCAAAGCCAGGCATATATAAAAAGGGGGACACCATTGACATAAAGATAGCGGTGGCATCGGATAAAAGAGCATACTTCAGTACTGCAGATAGAAGCCTTCCGCAAAACTACAAATCTGTGGTCCATAAGAATCTGGAAGAAGAAATTCTGCTTCTTTTAAATGCCTACAGAAAAGAAAATGGACTCAAAGAGCTTCTTCTGAAAGAGGATCTCATGAGTTCAGCCAGATATAAGAGTGAGTCTATGCTCCAGCAAGATTACTTTGCGCATTATAATCCACACTTGGAGTATATTTCCTTTGGCGATCTTATGAACTTCATTTTCGGCTATACCCATTACACCAAAAAAGGAGAGAATCTTTTTGCCAATATGGGTACTGAGGCTGTATCTGCCCAAGTGATCTTTGAGGGATGGAAGAATTCACCTTCTCATAACAAGGCCATGCTGGATCCGGAGTATATCTTTGTCGGAGTTGGCGTCATCACAGCTCCAGTCAGCGGAACTTTCTATGGTGGGAAATATGTGACGTTGGCCACTCAGCATTTTGGGAAATAAGGATACTTAAGGATAGAATACTAAAAAAGAAACAGAGGTCTGCCATCACTTTGGCAGGCCTCTGTTTCTTCTAAAAACTATTCCCCGAAGAAAAATGGACGGATTTCGTCAGATATTTTTGGCAGATATTCATGTCCGTATTCTGGAAGAATGAGAAGTTCTTTTTTGCTTCTAATTTTATTGAAGGTCGCAAACTGTGTCACAGGCGGAACAACTTCATCTTTCATACCCACTGCCCAGAGCACTTCGGCTTGGATTCGCGGTGCTAAATGCTGAAGATCGATATACTCCAAAGTTTCAAAGAATTCTACCTCTTTCTTATGCAGAGGATCCCTGAAACGGAAATAATAAGGGAGTTCTTCAAAGGCAGAAGTTTCTGCTCCTAACTCATAGGCTTTCCGATAATCAGATAGAAAAGGATACACAGCAAGCACTTTTTTTACTTCAGGGACAAGGGCTGCACAAGCGATGGTTAGCCCTCCACCTTGGGAAGCACCTTGAGCATAGATATCAGTTCGATCCACATAAGGAAAAGACATAAGAATCCTTGCAGCGTGTGCAGTATCGATAAAGACTCTTCTGTAGTACAGGTTTTCCTTCCCCTCCTCTACACCTCTAATGATGAGGCCTTTCATGACACCACCAGAGGTCTTGGTATTGTCTTCAGAGGGGCCACCCTGGCCACGAGCATCCATGGAAAGGACCGTAAAGCCTTCTGCCACAAGTCCTACTTTATCAGAAAAATCTCCGGAGTCTGTATGATAGCCATGAAACTGGAGCATTCCTTTATACAGTTTTCCTTCTGTTTCTTTTGGTGTATGCAGCTGACAGTGAACCTTTGCTCCTCCAACACCAATGAACGTAAGATGATAAGCTCTGGCAACTTTAGAGGGGAAGTAAATTTCTTCTAAATGATAACTAAGAGGTAGTGCCTGCATTTCCTTGAGGGCATTGTCCCAATAGAGATCAAAATCTTCGGGTTTTCTACCCATTCCTTTGTAGCTTTTCAGTTCTTCGATGGTCATCGTTTTCCTCCTGTTCTTCTGATCATTTCTAAATAGTATCTGACAGTGTGGTAAGGCCCTTTCCAGTGATCTGAAATATGTTCCGGTTCCTGATGGTTATGAATAAGTGATGATAAGGGTTCTCCCTCTTCTGTAAGTCTTGAATACCATTCGCTTCCTGGTCTTTTATCGATAAAGAACTTTCCAATATAATCATATACTTTTACAGCTGCATCAAGATAGTCTTTCTGGCCAGTTTTCTCATAGGCATCATAGAACCCTATGACCGCTTCTGCCTGTGACCACCATACAAAAATGGGATGGTGCTGTTCACTGCTGTCAGATAACAAAGCACCACTTCTGTGAAGACCTTCTTTGAGTGAAGTGCTTGCAAGGCGAAGGTTCATTCTGTAGATTTTTTCCTTCAGTGTAGCTTTCAGAGGAAGAATGGATAGAGTTTCTGTAAGAAGCCAAGCGGTTTCGATGTCGTGTCCATAAGAGATCGTATCGTGAACCGGTGTCCAGTCTTTATAGAAACTTTGAGCACAGTATTTTTCGGATATATATACTTTTTCATGGAAAATCTCAAGAAGAAGCTCTGTCTTTGCGAGAACAAGGGGGTTTTGGGTCACTGCATAAAGTGCTGTATAGGCTTCAAGAATATGGAGAAATGTATTGGTAGTATGTGATGCATCTCCCTGATCTAAGGTGAGAATTTCAGGACGTTTTGCTGAATAGTTGCAGAGAAACTCTTCTTCATAATAGTGCCCTGCTTCATTCCAGACTTTTTCCTCCAATAGACAGAAGAGCTGAAGAGCTTTCTCCTTGGCACCTTGTTTAGGTTTTACTTTTTCATACGCACTGAGACCATAGATGGCAAAGGCTTGAGCATAAGTGACTTTTCTTGTGTCTAAAGGGGTCCCATCCTTATCCACCATCCAGTAGATACCACCATAGAGTGGATCCAGAAATTTCTCGCACAGAAAATTATAGGCATGATCCGCTATATTGAGATCATTTTTATCTTTGGTCAGTGAATAAACCTTCGAGAATGCAAAGAGAAAGCGGCTGTTCATAACACCCCCTTTTGGGGCTTCTCTTTGTTCCTCCAGATGAATGTTTACAGCTCCGTAGAAGCCTCCATATTGAGTGTCCAACTGGCTACGCCAGAATGGAAGAACAGTATGTTCCAGCTCGTAGATGAAGTGTTCTTTATTCATGATGTTCTCCTTTATGATCTTTCTCAATGAGTGAATTCAACCACTTCCCGTTCTTCGTACGATTACTGCCAAGAAGAAAGCGGATGATTTCATGAAAACCTGCCGCCAGGTACATGTAAGGGAAAGGTACAGACGCGATAAGTAGTATCCAGGTTAGAGGGATACTCACAAGCCAAACGCTCAAGGTATCCATGTAGAGCACATATTTTGTATCTCCACCAACTCTAAGTATTCCTACATTGTTCACGTAATTGTAGTGCTTAAAGAGTGAGAGTCCAGCATAGATATAAAGCAAGATTCTGGAAAGTGATTCAACTTCACTGGTGATGTTGTAAAGAGTGAGAAGCCTCGGACTGAAAAGAATAATCAAGATACCGGTGACCAAAGAAAGCTGAAGTGTTAGTTTTAAAAACTGATCTGCATATCCTTTTGCTTTCTTAAAGGATGATTTGCCAAGTTCATGTCCAATCATCACAGAAGAGGCATCGCTAAGTCCTGTATAAACACAGATGAAAATGAAGACAAGGGGATCGATGAGGGTTACTGCCGCGGTTTCATTGGTGCCTACTTGCGTATAGAAGTAAAAGAGGGTCAAGTCTCCAAGAGTCCAGGTCAGGTGGTTGAAGATAGAAGGAAGTGTCAGGGAAAAGTATCTTCTTTCAAAACCTCCTTCTTTATTGTACTTAACAGCATCACTCCCAACCAGACGTTCGCGGTAAAGAAGATGTAGAAGAAGTGCTGTCTGGATGAGTCTTGCAAGGAGCGTTGCATAAGCAGCACCTTTGATGCCAAGTTCCGGCAGCCCGAAAGGGCCGTAGATCAGAATCCAGTTAAAGAAGGTATTGAACAGAAGTGCTATGACACTGTAGGCAGTGGGTTTATGAACAATGCCCATGGATTTGAGGATTACGCCAAAGAGCATGCTCCAACCGGTGAGCATATACGTGAAGGCAATGATTTTGATATAAGATACTGCATTCACCATGACAGATGGATCCACTGTGAAGATGGAAAGAACATTTTCTGTGAAAATGAAGGTGAACATACCAAAGAGCAAGGAAAAGAATGTTACATAAAGAAAGACCAGGTCTAGAGTCTTCTTGACGCCTTCCCGATCTCTTTTGCCAAAATACTGTGCGGAAAAAATAGTAGCTCCGCTGACAAATCCCTGAAGCACGATGATGAGAAACTGGGAGTATTTATTAGCTATACCTACTCCAGCAATGGCTGATACACCAAGACCCCCCACCATCAGGGAGTCCACCATGTTCAGTCCTGAGGTGATGAGCATCTGTAAGGTGACTGGTAAGGCGAAATACCACATTTTTTTATAGAAAGTATAAGTGCTGTCTGTCATAAGGAGCCTCCGGTTCGGATTGATTTTTGGGGATTTTGTACAGTGTATTCTTTACAGGAACACAATCAGGTGGTATCGTATTCAGTATACTAATAAATATATACTTTTAAAAATCAATGTCAATACTTAATGGGGGGTTTTTTATGGAATTTATCAAAGCAGTCACCTTCGGGTATCTCAGCAAAAGAGGAGAATGGGAAACAGAGGAAGCGAAAGAATCGTTGCGACTCTTGAAGGAAAGAATGGCCATCACTCATGTGGTGTTGGCTGTGGTAGTAGAGCAGGAACATATTCATGCCATAGAGATCAACTGGCAGGATTCTTGCGTGCTCTCAGATGAAGAAGTGGAGGCTATGGTCCATTATGCCCATGGTCTGGGACTGAAAGTCATCTTGAAGCCCATGGTGAACATTACGACGGGTCACTGGAGAGCCCATATCAATTTTTTTGACCATGATGTTCCCTGTGAACCAAAATGGTCTGAGTGGTTCTCTTCCTATACCGCCTTTATCAGACATTATGGTAAGATGGCAGAGAAGACGGAGTCTGAGATGTTTGTCATCGGCTGCGAACTTGTGAATGCTGATAGAAGGGAGAAAGAATGGAGAACACTCATAAAGGAAGTCAGGGAAGTATACAATGGACCTATAACGTATAACTGCGATAAGTATCAGGAAGGAAATATCACCTGGTGGGATGCAGTGGATGTGATCTCTTCCTCCGGCTACTATCCTGTGGATAAAATAGACGATGAACTTGCGAGGATCGAGAAGGTGGTTCAGAAGGAAGGAAAACCATTCTTCTTCTGTGAGGCAGGCTGTGCATCTAGAGTCGGAGCAAAATGGCTGCCGAATAACTGGGAGCTTCAGGGAGAACCTTCTTTGGAAGAGCAAAAAGTCTGGTATGAAGCCTTTTTAAGTGGAGTCTCTAAGTTTTCTTTTGTGGAAGGTATGGCACTTTGGGACTGGAAAGCTCGGCTTTATCCCATTGAAAAAGCTACGGAAGATATGGACTATGCCTTGTATGGCAAGCCATCTGAAACTCTTGTCGAAAATTTCTATAAAAATAATTAAACATTTTCATTTAAAAGTATATACATTTAAATTTAAAAGTGCTAATATAAACCTGTAAACGATATTTTGTCTAGGAGGACATGTAATGAAAAAAAGATCAATTTTTGCTTTAGCATCATTGACTGTAGTCACATCCATGCTTCTATCCGCCTGCGGAAATAGCAGCGCACCAAAGAATCCAGAGACTCCAGGTGCAGAAGGGGAAGTGGAGACCATCACCTTCATCAACCACAAGACGGATTGGGAGACCAACGGCAAGTGGGATGAGTATATGGCAGAATTCAACAAAGTTCACCCAAACATTAAAGTAGAAATCCAGACCATCACTGATTATGCCGGTCAGATGAAGACTAGAATGAACACCAAGGAGTATGGGGATTTGCTCATGCTGCCTGCAGACATTAGCCCACAAGACTATGCACTATTTTTTGAACCACTGGGCCAGAAAGAGGAGCTGTCTGAAAAGTATATGGGTCTCAATGACCGATCTTTTGAAGGGGTTCAGTATGGAATTCCAACACAGCTTAATGCCACCGGTATGGTTGTTAATATGAAAGTATTCCAGAATGCGGGAATCAATGAGTTCCCAAAGACACCGGAAGAGTTTGTCAAGGCGCTGGAAACCATCAAGGAAAAGAATCCTGATGTGATTCCTCTTTACACAAACTATGCTGCAGGCTGGACACTGTCCAACTGGGATTTTGTGAGAACTGGTGTATCTGGAGATCCAGATGTGACCACCAAGATGGCACAGGACGAAGCTCCTTTTGAAAAGGGCGATACCATGCATACCATCTATGATGTATTATTCCAGGTTGCTGAAAAGGGACTCATCGAAGCGGATCCAACCACATCTGACTGGGAGCAGTCCAAAGTGGATATGGCAAACGGAAAGATTGGTGTGATGGTTCTCGGCAGCTGGGCAGTACCACAGGTACAGGCCATTGTTCCTGAAAATGCGGATGATATCACTTTCCAGACCTTCCCTGTTACAGCAGCAGATGGAAAACAGTATATGGGTGTTGGTGGAGACTATAACCTTGCTATCAATGTGAACTCTGAGCATAAGGAAGCTGCAAGAAAGCTCCTTGACTGGCTCATCGACGAATCTGCATACGCAGTTGAAAATGGTGGACTACCAGCACTGAAGGGCGGAGAATATCCACCAGCACTGAAAGCAAGCCAGGACGCAGGTGTTATCCTTTTGGAAGAGAATCCAGCACCAGCTGGAAAGGAATCCCTTTTCTCTGATGTGAACAATGAAGCTGAACTGGGAGTGGGGTCCACAGACCTTGAGAAGCAGAGAATCATTGATGCTGCAGTGGGCAACAGCAATGAAAAGTTTGAAGATATCATGAACGAGTACAATACACGCTGGGCTGACGCTGTTAAGAAGTTCAGCAGCAACTAAGGAACTTATTGCAGGCGCTCCTTCATAAAAAGAAGTAGCGCCTGTTTATAAATGGAGGGAAAGGTTTTGAAGAAATATAGAATCAGCAAAAAGACAGAAAAGCGCATACTGATCTTTTTGTTTACATTCATCCCTGTGAGTCTTCTGGTATTGTTCTCCTATTATCCCTTGGTCAGAATGTTTCAGTATTCACTGACCAACTGGAATGGGATCACACCAAATCCTGACTTTGTGGGGCTTGAAAACTACAAGACGGTCATGACGAATCCAAATTATTTTACGGTGTTTAAAACAAGTCTCTACTATTTCATAGCGACTTTTTTTCAGCTCGGCATCGCTCTTCTTTTTGCTACACTTCTATCTTTCAAGGTGAAGTTCAAGAACCTGTGGAAAGGAGTTCTCTTTTTCCCTTATCTGTTGAATGGTGTAGCCATTGGGTTCATTTTCCTTTACTTCTATAAAGGAGGCGGAACATTGGACTCTGTCTTAAGCTTTCTTGGCCTTGATCATATGATCCAGCTCTGGCTGGGAGACCGTTCGATCAACAATATATCCCTGGCTTTCACTTCAGTATGGAGATATACAGGTTTTAATTTTCTTATTTTCTTGGGGGCCATTCAGTCTGTAAGTCCTGAAATCTATGAGGCTGCGCAGATTGATGGAGCCAGTCGCTGGGATGAGTTCAAATATATCATCGTTCCAAGTATCAAGAATATCATATTCCTCAATATTATTCTGGGGATCAGTGGTTCATTAAGTGTCTTCGATATTCCTTATATCATGACAGGAGGATCCAACGGCACCATGACTTTTGTCATTCAGACCATCAATACCGCATTCAAGTACAATAAGACAGGGCTTGCATCAGCCATGGCTGTGATCCTGCTCATCATTGTTGTGGTGGTCACCCTCATTCAGAGATATGCAGTACGGGAAAGAAAGGAAGGGTAAATTGTGAAGGATCAAAAAAGGAAAAAGAAAAAAGTGAAGATTACGCCTGGCAGTATCTTTAAGTATACTGTACTGACCATTGGTGCCATCGTCGCATTACTGCCCCTTCTGGTGGTTCTCATAGGCTCTATGAAATCCAATGAGGAGTTTCTTACAAGCAGTGTGCTTTCTCTACCCAAGTCCTTGGATTTCAGCAACTACAAGACCGCTTTTGTTGACGGTCAGATGCTTATAGGCTTTAAGAACACCTTCTTTATCTTCATCATCAGTATGGTGGGAAAGCTTACCTTAAGTTCTATGTTCGCTTATGCGTTCAACCGCTTTGACTTCAAATTCAAAAAGCTCATTCTGGCTCTTTTTATGACGGCGATGCTTATTCCCTCCATCACCAGCCAGGTGGCCACCTTCCAGATTATCGTGGGGATGGGGCTTTATGATACCATCTGGTCTGTTATTCTTCTGAACCTTGGAACAGATGTCATCTCCCTATATATCTTTATGCAGTATCTGGATGAGATTCCGATTTCTCTGGATGAAGCGGCATATCTTGACGGAGCATCTTATTTTCAGATTTTCTGGCATGTGATCTTACCGAATCTGAAAGCGCCCATTGTCACCATGCTGATCATCAGTGGCGTAGGTGTTTATAACGACTTTTATAACCCTTTTCTCTATATGCCAAGTAGAGATCTTAAAGTGATCTCCACTGCGCTGTTTGCTTTCAAAGGTCCCTACGGCACCAACTGGCCGGTGATCCTTGCAGGGGTGATGATTGTGATTCTACCAATTCTGCTCTTGTTCCTCTTTTTGCAGAAGTATATCTATAACGGGGTAACAGGTTCTGTGAAGTAATCGAAAGGAGAACCAATGGAAAAGAAATCAAAACTTCTTCTTTTTGTGGATAAAATCTATGAAATGGCAGAGATCTCTCTCACCATGATCCTTGTATCCTTTATGCACGGCGGAGTTTTTGGTGTTCTTCATGGCCTCCTGAAAGGAATGGAGAAAGCTGAACACTACGGGTGGTCAGAAGTAGACAAAAGACCTCTTAGGATTGCCCATAATAGGTTGCTGTCTTTTCTGTGGTCTCTTTTTCTTCTTTGTACACTCTTCGCTGCAAGAGGTATGGCAAGAAGGGGTTCTGCTATGAACCTTCTTCTCTATATGGTTTCTTTACTTTATTTTATCTTTTTTACAACGTATCTTCTGATGCTTTTATCAGAAGAAAGGAGAAAGATTGGGAAGATGCAGATGGCAATGGCCTTCCAGAGAATATTTCTAAAGCCTAAGGCTTCCTTCTTTTATTTTTCACTCAGTTGTTCAGGATATCTGCTCTCTTTTGTGCATCCGGTGACTACGGCTGTGCTGCTTCCGGGTCTTTTCCTTTATCTGTACCTGAAAGGAAGGACACAGTTTTCTGAAGAAGATAAAGAAGTTGAGTTGACCCTTGTAAGATCCGCAAAAAGCGATGAAAGGAGCCCTTATGAAGACAATGATACAAATCCATGAGGAGAATCTGGAATTTCACCTCACCAATGGAAAAATCAGCTATATTTTCAGAGTCATGGAAGATACAGGAGTTTTGGAGCAGCTGTATACCGGAAAGGCACTGAGACCTCAACCTTCTTATAACCATCTTCTGGAGCGCGAGGTCCGACCATCGAATAATCTTCTGGAAGGCAGTCTTCTGACTTCTCTTGAGCACGTGAAACAGGAGATGCCTGTATATGGTACTACAGACTTCAGGGAACCTGGCGTCAGTATCCGCTATGAGGACGGAGATACCATCTCTCATTTTGCCTACCACAGCCATTACACCATGAAAGGGAAACCAAGGCTCTCTGGCATGCCCCATACCTTCTGTAATGAGGAGGAAGGGGAAACTCTTGTGGTGGAGCTTCGGGATAGATACAGCAAACTTTCGCTTCTTCTTTCGTACAGCATTTTAAAAGATCATCCTGTCCTCATCAGGCATAGTGAAATTCAGAATCTTGGTGAAGAGGAGGTGACGATAGAAAGACTAATGAGTATATCACTTGATCTTCCAGAAGGAAATTTTGATTTTGTTCACCTTCATGGTGCCTGGGCAAGAGAGATGCAGATGGAAAGAAAGGACCTCGGAAGAGGCATCACCTCCATCGGGAGTACCAGAGGTGCGTCCAGTCATATACACAATCCGTTCTTCGCACTTCTGGAGAAGGATGCTGGAGAAGGGACAGGACGCGTTTATGGTCTGAGCTTTCTCTACAGTGGAAATTTTCTAGGTCAGGTGGAGGTGGATTCTTATGAGGTCACTAGAGCCATGATGGGCATCCATCCAAGAAACTTCTCCTGGATACTGAAAAAAGGAGAGCACTTCACCACCCCTGAAGCAGTACTGGTCTTCAGTGAAGAGGGGATAGGAGGTATGAGCCGTGGGTTTCACAATCTCTTCAGAAAGCACCTCATCCGAAAAGAATGGGCACTGAGGAAAAGACCGCTCCTTCTTAACAGCTGGGAAGGCACCTACTTTGACTTCACCGAAGAGAAGATCCTTTCCATGGCCAAGGAGGCAAAAGAGATGGACATCGAGCTTTTTGTTCTGGATGATGGATGGTTTGGAAATCGAAATAGCGACAATTCCTCTCTTGGGAACTGGAAGGAAGATCCAAAGAAGCTTCCTTCTGGGATGGAAGGTCTCTCAAAAAAGATTAGAGATCTGGGGCTTTCTTTTGGACTCTGGTTTGAGCCGGAGATGGTGAATAAAGATACTCCTTTATATCAAGAACATCCGGAATGGATCATCGGCCATCGGAAGAAGAATATATCCCATGGCAGAAATCAGTATGTGCTGGACTTTTCGAATCCTGATGTGGTGGAGGAAATCTTCAGACAAATGGATAAGATCCTCGAAAAAAGCAATCTTGCGTATCTCAAATGGGATATGAACCGATATATTTCGGAAGGGTATGTGGAGCACCTTGGGAAAAAACATCAAGGTGAGCTTTTTCATCGGTATATTCTTGGGGTGTACCGCCTCTACGAAATGATCCTTGAAAAGTACCCAGACCTTCTTATAGAAGCCTGTGCCGGCGGCGGTGGGAGGTTTGATCCGGGTATGCTGTATTTCTCTCCTCAGATCTGGCTGAGTGATGACACCGATGCTGTGGAGAGGCTGAAAATTCAATATGGCGCTTCTTTAGTCTATCCTATTTCATGTCTTGGAAGCCATGTGAGTCAGGTGCCGAACCATCAGGTAGCAAGAATTACCTCTCTGACTATGAGAGGAGATGTGGCACTATTCGGCACTTCTGGCTATGAGCTGAATCCCATGGAGCTTACTGAAAAGGAAAAGGAAGAGATAAGAATTCAGATTGCGTTCAGGAATAAGTATCAGGATCTTCTGTTGACAGGAGATTTCTACAGATTGTCCAGTCCTTTTGAAAAAAATATTACTGCTTGGATGGTA
>Ga0194137_10001189_pt1 | contig 16045 bp, 9 predicted proteins | sample TARM_MetaG_T3_14_FD_134025 | JGI IMG/M metagenome (GOLD analysis project Ga0194137, IMG submission 134025) | Freshwater microbial communities from Pennsylvania, USA, analyzing microbe dynamics in response to fracking - TARM_MetaG_T3_14 (version 2) | ecosystem: Environmental > Aquatic >... | reverse complement strand
GTCGAGCTTCCGCTCTTCCTTGCGGGACGCGTCTGCTGCAGCAGCCGTATAGCCGTAGACGGACAAAGCGGCGCACGCGATCCAGGCGACCGCGATCAGCGACACGACCAGCGGGGCATAGCGGGTCTCGCGGTCGATGCGGGGAAGCAGCGTCAGCCGCCGAACCGAGTCGCTCCGGACGAGCAGGCCGCCGGGCACCATATAGTTCTCGGCGATGTCGGAATCCATCCCGGCCGCGATGGAGGCCGCTCCCGTTTCATAAAAGTCCACGTCAGGCAGCGCTTGGCGCAAGGCGTTCAGCAGCGTCTTGGCGCTGTCGCCTCCGCCGGACAGGATGCCCTTCGTAATCTTGTAGCTTCCTTCATGGATGCCGAACTGGTAGAAGCTGAGCATCCGCGAGATTTCGGCCGTCAGCTCTCCGACGCGCAGGCCGCTCAGCCCTTCCGAGGTTCCGTCTTCGTCAATGGAACGGATGAAGACGGGATTCCCCTCATGGAACATGGCGATTTCCACCGAAGCGCCCTTGAGATGAATGTACATATGTCCCGAAGGCGGCTCCAGGTTGAGCGGATTCACCGCTCCCTGGATGGCCGTCGCCGCGATGCCCGTGCCGACAACCTTGATCCGGGCTTCCCGGAGCATGGTGACGAGCGGATCGATCCAGCTGCGCGGAGCTGCGTAGACGAGAACCTGCGTTGTCTCCTCTCCGCGAACGACCGGCACGTAATCATAGACGGGATTGTCGAAGGGAAGATGCATCGCCGTCTCCACCTCGAGGTGGATGAGCTCGCGAAGCTCCCTGTCATTCACCGCCGGAATCGTAAGCCGCCGGACGATGACCTGGGAAGTCGGCACGGCGAGAATGGCCGAAGCCCCCTGCAGCCGCTCCTCCTTGGCCCATTGGCGGATGGAGATGCGCAGGCTTTCGCCATTGATGATTCCGTCCTGCTCGATGAGCCCGGGCGGGAACGGGTAGAAGCCGGTCTTCTCGATCTCCCATCCATTTTTCTTCCGTAGAGTCGCATACCGGATTCCGGAGGCGTCCACCGTCATCCCGATCCGCTTGCTGCCCATTGCGAGCATAGGTATCATCACTTCCCCCTACGTAAATAAATTCAGGTAACCGTCAATCAGCGCATCTCCGCAGCCGTAGGCAATGAGCGCGCCCAGCGCCAGGTACGGCCCGAACGGAATCGGCTGCCGGGCACTTCCGTCGCCGCTTCGTTTGTCGGCCCGGAGCTGGATGCTCCCGCCGATCGTGCCTGCCAGGCTGCCGATCATGAGCGCCAGCAGCGTTCCCGGCCAGCCGAGCGCGAGGCCGATCACCGCGAGCAGCTTGACGTCGCCGAGGCCCATCCCTCCCCGGCTTATCAAGGCGACGGCGAGCAGAAGGCCTCCGCCGGCCAATGCGCCCAGCAGGTAATAGAGGATGGAATGCTCGCCGGGGTAGAGAATGCGCAGCGCCAGAAGCACCGGCGCAAAAGCCAGCAGCACCTTGTTGGGGATCCGCATATAGCGGATGTCCGACACGGTGACGATGACGGCGAGGCTGGCCAGCAGCGCGCCGATCGCCCCCTGTGCCGTCAGGCCGAACCGGAGGTAGGCCCAGACGAACAGCAGGCCGGCCGCCAGCTCGCCGGCCGGATAGAGCGCCGACACCGGCGCAGCGCAGTGTCGGCAGCGTCCCCGGCTGAGCGCATAGCTCAGCACGGGCACGAGGTCCCGCGCGGCGAGCCGCTGCCCGCAGGACGGGCAGCTCGACGGCGGCGCGACGAGCGACTGGCCGAGCGGCACGCGCAGGCCGACGACGTTGAAGAACGAGCCGCAGGCGAGGCCTAGGAGGAAGAGGTAGAGGGCGATTACAAAGTTCATAATCAATGAATAAAAAAATTAGGTACCAGCTGCTGGAGTTGGCGTTGCTTTCACTCCAGCTTTCAAGTCACTTGCCGTGAAAACATGATCTGTAGCAGCATCAGCTGTTGCATTGTCTGTACTGATGATAACTTCAGTGAGGGTTCCATCTGCTCCAAATTTTACTGCACCGCCTAAAATAGGGGCTTTTGAACTAGGAAGTCTAAGGCCTACATCTAAATATTTCTTTGAAACAAGGGTTTCGCCTGTACCTCCGACAATAACAACAGTTTTATTTGTAAAATCTCCATTTAGCTCTGTTGAAACATACATTCTTGCAGCGTCGTATATCTGTTGGGCAGTCGCAATATCCGATTTATCCCGCGATTTGCTCATAATGTTGCTGATTACCGGAATCGCAATCGCCGCAATAATACCCAAAATAACGATAACCGCCAAAAGCTCGATCAGCGTAAAGCCCTTCTCATCCTTCTTCAGACGTTTCAATACTGCTGTCATCTCGATCACTCCCATATTCATTTTGTTGTCATTCTCAAGGGCATCAGGGTTCACTGCATGCCCCGCCTTGCCTTCCAAGCTGCCCATCCATCTATGTCATTCATTCTTGTTGTCTATCCCATCTGCCCGTACAAGCTGAACATCGGCAGCATGATCGCCGCGACAATCAGCCCTACGATTCCCGCCAGGAACACGATCAGCAGCGGTTCGATCAGCGACTTCAGCCGGTCGACGGTGTTGTCGACGTCCATCTCGTAAAAGTCCGCCACCTTGGCGAGCATCTGGTCGAGCGCCCCGGTCTCCTCGCCGATCGCGATCATCTGCGTCACCAGCGGCGGGAACACCCATGCCTTCTTGAGCGGCTCCGACAGCGGGTTACCCCGCCTCAACGAGTCCGCCGATTTGCGCAGATACCCGGCAATGACCCGGTTGCCGACCGCCTCCTCCACGATGTGGAGAGACTGGAGCATCGGAACCGCGCTTGCATACAACGAGGACAGCGTTCGCGACACCTGGGCGATAGCGCCCTTTTGCTGCAGCTTGCCGAATACCGGCATCTTGAGCTTGAGGTAATCGAGACCGTAGCCGCCCCGCTCCGTCCGCGAAATGCCGTATACCCCGCCGACAAGCACGATCGCGACGAGGATCCAGATGTACCACTGGTTCTCGACGCTTTTGCTCATCCCCATGACGATCTTGGTGATCGCCGGCAGCTCCGCGTTCATCGACTCGAACATCGCGACGAACTGCGGCACGATCGCCTTCAGCAGGTACACGACCGCCGCGATCGCCAGAATGCCGACAATGACGGGATACGTGAGCGCCGACTTGATCTTCTCCCGCGTCACATGCCCCTTCTCGAAGAAGGTCGCCAGCCTCTCAAGCGTCCCTTCCAGGTCGCCGGATTCTTCGCCGGCCCGAATCATGCTCGTGAACATGACCGGAAAAATCCGCTTGTGATCCTGCGCGGCCTGGGAAAACGAGGTGCCCCTCAGCAGGGCGGAGTGCACATCCTGCAAAGCCTTGCGCAGCGCCTTGCTCTCCGTCTGCTGCGCGAGAATCTCGGTCGCATCCACGATGGTGACTCCGGCGCGGATCAGGGTGGCGAACTGGCGGCAGTAGACGATGAAGTGAGCCGTCTTGACCGGATTGCCGATATAGATGTCCATGTTGAGGACGGTGTTCCGATGCTCATCCAGCGAAAGGACGATGAGGCCGCGCCGCCGCAGCTCTTCCATGGCGGACGGCTTGTCCATCGCCGTGAGCATGCCCTTCAACTGCTTGCCGCTGCCGCTCTTGACGTGATATTGAAATTGCGCCAAGCGTCACTCGCCCCTTTCGCTCAAATAAGGCCTGGCTTCCGCCGGATCGGCCAATCCCTGCTGGAGCAGCGTCCGCACGCTCCCCTCCAGCGTGCACATGCCTTGCGCCCTGCCGGTCTGCATGACGCTGCGGAGCTGATGAACCTTCTCCGTCCGGATCAGGTTCGCAACTGCCGGTGTATTCACCATGATCTCCGCCGCGCACAGACGGCCCGTGCCGTCCGCGCGCCGCAGCAGCCGCTGCGACTGCACGGCAATGAGCAGCGAGGCGAGCTGGGAGCGGATCTGCCCTTGCCTGGATGCCGGAAACGAATCGATGATCCGGTCCACCGTCTGCGGCGCGTCGGCCGTATGCAGCGTCGACAGGACGAGATGGCCCGTCTCCGCCGCCGTCAGAGCGGCAGCCATCGTCTCCGGATCTCGCATTTCGCCGACCAGGATGACATCCGGCGCCTCCCGCATCGCCGCGCGCAGTCCGCTCTCGAAGCTGGCTGTGTCGATTCCGACCTCCCGCTGATCGATCAGGGACTTTCCATGGGGGTGGACGTACTCGACCGGATCCTCCAGCGTCACGATATGGCGGCTCGACGTCCGGTTGATATGTCCGATCAAGGAAGCCAGCGTGGACGACTTGCCGCTTCCCGTCGGACCGGTGACGAGCAGCAGCCCTTGGCGGCGCTCCGCCCACTCCCGGGCGATAACAGGCACTCCGAGCTCTTCCAGCGAAGGCACCGAGGCCGGGATGACCCGCGCGGCGAGACTGATGCCTCCCCGCTGCCGGAACGCATGGAGGCGGAACCTCGTCCCATCGGCTTCATAAGCGAGATCGGCCTCGCCTTGCTCGCGGAGGCTGGTCTCCATCCCGCTGCCGAGCAGCGGCAGGATCATCGCCTCCGCCTCCGCAGCGGTGAGCGGCGCTCCCCAGCTCTCCAGCCGTCCGGCCGTCCTCAGCATCGGAGGCGCGCCAGGCGACAAATGAAGATCGGAGCTTCCTCTGCGGCGGGCTTCGCCAAGCAGCTCCAGCATCCTGTCCAGCGGCTGCTTCATCGCCATCTCTCCTGTCTCATGCTCTTTCTCGGTTCCTTCCCGTTCCCCATGTCGACAACGCGGAGCCTCTTCGTTTCTTAAAGAAGGCCCCTTGCTCTTACTGCATGACCGCCTCGCGCATGACCTCCTGGAGCGTGGTCAGACCCTGACGCACCTTCTCCATGCCATCCTGCAGCAGGCCTGTCAGCCCGGCCCGCTCCGCAGCGGCTCGCAGCTCCAGCACCGACGCCTCGCTGCCGATCATCCGGCGCAGCTCGTCCGAGACGGCCAGCACCTCGTGGATGGCGATCCGTCCGCGGTAGCCGGTCTTGCTGCAGCTGCCGCAGCCGGCGCCGCGATACAGCGTATCCGTCTCCACGCCGTAGCTGCGGAGCAGGATGGCTTCCTGCTCCGTCGGCGCATGCGCCTGCCTGCAGTCGGGGCACACCCGGCGCACGAGCCGCTGCGCGACGACGCCGACGAGCGAGCTGGCGATCAGGTAAGGGGCGATGCCCATGTCCCGGAACCGGGTCACCGTGCTGACCGCGTCGTTCGTATGCAGCGTCGACAGCACGAGATGGCCCGTGAGCGAGGCGCGGATGGCGATCTCCGCCGTCTCCGAATCCCGTATTTCCCCGACCATGACGATATTGGGATCCTGCCGGAGAATCGAGCGCAGGCCGGCCGCGAACGTCAGGCCGATCGCCGGATTGACGTGGACCTGGTTGATGCCGTCAAGCTGGTACTCGACCGGATCCTCGACGGTGATGATGTTTTCGCTGTCCTTGTTGAGATGCTGGAGCGCAGAGTACAGGGTCGTCGTTTTGCCGCTGCCGGTAGGCCCGGTCAGAAGCACGATGCCGTAAGGCGACTCCACCATGCCTTTGAAGAGGCTGTAGTTCGGAGCGCTGAAGCCGAGCTGGTCGATGCCCTTGACGCCGACGCTGAGATCCAGAATCCGGAGCACGAGCTTTTCGCCGTGTATCGTCGGGAGCGACGAGACGCGGATATCGACGGTGCGGTAATCCACCTGCATCTTGATGCGTCCGTCCTGAGGCAGCCGGCGTTCCGCGATGTTGAGCCGGGCCATGATCTTGAGACGTGCCGTAATGAAGCCCTGCATCTGCTTCGGAATGACCCGCTCCGAACGCAGCATGCCGTCGATCCGGTAGCGGATGACGACCTGGCTCTCGCCGGGATCGACGTGGATGTCGGATACCTGGAGCTGGACCGCCTGCTGAATCATGCCGTTTACCAGGCGCACGACCGGGGAGTCCTCGTCGGTGATCTCCATTTCTCCGATGTCTTCCTGCAGCGGCAGGTCGCCCATGATCTGGCTCATGGAATCCTGCAAGCCGTAGAACCGGGCGATCGCCCGGTTCAGCTCCTCCTTGCTGGAGATCGCCGGCTCGATCCGGAAGCCGGTGCTCATCCGCAGCTCCTCGATCGCGAAGTAGTCGAGCGGGTCCGCCATGGCGACCATCAGCTTGCCGCCTTCCTTGTGCAGCGGAATGACCTGATAGCGGCGGGCAAGGCTCTCCGGAATGATCTGGGCGATCGAAGGGTCGATCTGATATTTGAACAAGCTGACATGCGGGATGCCAAGCTGGAACTCCAGCACTTCGATGAGCTGCTGCTCCGTAATATATCCCTGCGCGATCAGAAGGTCCCCAAGCTTCTGCTTGGATTTCCCCTGCTCTCGCAGCGCTTCCTGAAGCTCCGCCTCCGTAATGACGCCGCTCTCCACAAGCAGGTCGCCCAGCCTCTTTTTCCCCATGCTCATGCCTGCTCCGCCCTCCGTCCGTTGCTCTATGTAGTAGTGATTCGGCAATTGGAATCGTTTTTTTTAGGTCTTAGGTCTGAAATTTAACTCTATTTTCAGGACGGAATGTGAAATAACATTTAGATAATATTGATATATCGTTATACATTCTCATAATTACTTCTGATTTGAAGGGGATATCAGCTATCTAGAACTATTTTTTGCCGAAATATATCCTTATTTAGGCATTTGAATTATAATCTTAGATACCTAAATTAGTCTATATTTCCTATAAAATTCTCGACATTCGGAAGGAGAATTTATCATGACACGCCGTCGGCGCGCCCTCGTCTTTTATTCGCTCATCCTGCTCCTTCTGATCCAATGCCTTCCGCTTCCGCCTGGCCAAGCTCCTTCCACAGCTTCCGCCGCCAGCGCAGCCGACCCATGGCGCATCCTGGAAATCACCGATTCCGGCACGACCGACCTCAGCCTGGGGTCCAGCTACAAGGTCGATACCTTCTCCATGAAGAAATTCGTCGCGATGCGGACCGACATCGACGGCCTGTACGATGCGGTCTATATCGGCAAGGGACTATACAACCCCGAAAGCCTCGGCCTGCTGACCAGCAACGACGACCGGGACAAGGCGCATAAAACGAAGGATATCCTGAACGACATTACACGCCTGAAAGCCCAGGCTCTTATTGACGGCTACGTCAACAAAGGCCTGCTCGTCCTGCTCTACAGCGACAGCGCCACGAAAAACGGGCTGCTCTATCAAGGCAAGGCCGGGGCTCCCAATCCAGGCGTCCTTTATGAAAAATTCAGCCCCTACAACACCCCGTCCGGCAAACGGGAAAATGTGCTGTACCTGGACGCAAACGGCCTCAAGAATTTAGGCTCCACTTTGGCCCAGACCAAATACATCAGCCTGCTGGACAAACGTCCGCAGCTCAAGCTGACATCGTCGCCGGTCAACTATACGCTGAACCCCGACAAGATCTACCGAGCCGGCGACGTGCTGACGTTTCAATACGACAAGCCTGCACGCTCCGGCCTGCGGGCCAATCTGTACCTGAACCAGGACTCTTCCCTTCCTTACGTTACGGATCAGATCGTAGCCTCCTCGGACGCAGCGGGCTCGGCAGGCCAGCTCAGCTTCCGCATGCCGAGCGGCTTCTCCGGCCTCTACTATTGGAAGCTTGAGCTGGTCGACACCGACAGCGGCCTGAAGGATTACGAGTCCGGAGTCATCCGTTATCGGGACAAGCTGACGCAGATCAGCGTTCTTCAGGTGATGCCCAACGGCAACACGTACAGCGCGCTCACTCAGAACTCCGTTCTGACCCAAAGCTTCCTGTCGTCCGAGGACTACAGCATTTCCATCCGAACGACCGACATGACGAGCTTCAACAAGGCCGGCTCCGAAACGAGCTACGACAAGATCAGCGGCCGCTACGACATGCTGATCTTCGGCTTCAAGGATTCGTACAACGGCAGCGCCGGCATCTCCCAGCCGGCTGCGGACGCCGTCAACGCCTTCATCAAGACGGGCCAGAGCGTCATGTTCACCCACGACACCGTCTACATAAGCAGCGGCACGACCGACAACGTCTGGACGAGCAATTTCAAGAAAAGCACCGGCCAGACCGGCACGTACACGAATATCGGCCTCAACGCGAGGCTCGCATCCACCACGGTGCAGAACGTGAACGACGGCCTGCTCACCCGGTTCCCTTTCAATCTGCTCACCGACTCGGGCGGCAAGGCAAGGACGCCCAAGGTCGCCAGCACGCATGACCAGTATTTCATGCTGGACCTGGAAGATCCCGACGTCGTGCCCTGGTACAACATCACCGGCGGCAGCGGCTCGAACATCCGGGATCCCGAGGACAGCTACAACCACTACTACACCTACTCCAAGGGCAACGTGACCTACTCCGGCACGGGACACAACTTCACGACCGGAGCGAGCACATTCCCGGAGTGGGAGCAGCAGCTGTTCGTCAACACGATGTACCGGGCCTACATGGGGTCCAACCACAAGCCCGATCTGAACGTGCAGCTTCCGGTCGCCTACAGCGCGGCCGCCGACAACATCATACCGGCTTATCAGAACATTCCGGTGAGCTTCACGCCGGAGGATCTGGATCTCAATGACCGCAAGCTGCAGGCCAAGGTCGAATTCACCTACACCAAGGACGGCAAAAAGGTCACGGAAACCAAATACCAGTCCAGCCAGGCGCTCTCGGGAGCTCTGATCTCGGAATCGTATCCCAATCCTCTCCCGAAGGGCGGAGATATCGAGGTCAAATTTTCGGTGCAGGACAAGCAGGGAGCCAAATCGGAGGTTGTCATCCCGGTCAAGATTCGGGTCGTATCGGCGGATCTCCAGGTTTCCAGAAGCATCGATGGTCTGTTGAAGGAATCGATGGCCGTTCGGGGCAAGGATTTTCAGCTGAACTATCGCATCCTGCCGCAGCCGGTGCAGAACCGTCAGGGCGAAGAGAGCCGGATGGTCATCGCCTCCCCGACCTTCACGGAGAAGCTGCCGGCGAACATCGAGGTGAGCGGCCTCCCGGCCGGCTTCTCCAAAACCGGCACCTTGGCCGAGGGCTATACGATTAGCGGCAATCTGGCCGATATCCAGTACCGGCCGGATGCGTCCGGCACCTTGTACTCGGCGAGCCCCGTAACCTTCTCCCTGACCGCCAAAGCCTTGCAGACGGGAAGCTATTCCCTCAGCTCCGCATCGCTCGGCTTCCGCAACATCGGGCAGCTGACGGCTTCAGAGGCCTCATTCAATGCGGTGTCGCTGGAGGCGGTCGTGCCGCTGACAAGGCTGGAGATCACCGGAGCCGAGCTGGGCAAAGGAGACAGCTACAAGCTGCTCCCTTCCTATGATCCCGCCGACGCGACGCTGTCTCGGCTTACGTGGACATCCAGCAATCCAAATGCCGTCATCGTCAACGACAACGGCACGGTGACCGGGCTCAAGGAGAACTCCAGCTCCGTCATTACCGTAACGGACGGCATTACAGGCATCAGCTCCTCGGCGACGGTCCGGGTCATCCAGACGGGCCTTTCGATCGCTACTGCCGACGGACAGCTGCGATACGTGCTCGGCAGCCGGATCGGCCTGCAGGCATCCCTGCTCAAATCAACCGGTGAAATCGTAAGCGCCGCGGGAGTGGAATGGTCGGTGACTCCTCAGAGGGAAGGCGACAGGGGCGTGGAGGAGAAGAAAGGCACGGACAATAAAACCTGGACCGGCGCTTTGTATCCGACGCAGCCTGGCGAATATGCCGTCTCCGCCACCGTAAAAACCAATCTGCATACCTACACCAGCCAGACCGTCACGATTGCCGTCACGGAACCGGACCTGAGGCTGAGCGGGCCTTCCGTCATTGTGACCGGGGACAATCTTGCCGAGTGGTCCCGCGTCTGGGGATCGGTTCAGCCTGTGGACGCGGCCGCGCGGCCGATCGATTACCTCTGGTCATGGACTCCGACAGCTGGCGCAGCCGGTTCCTCGCTGTCCGGCAGCTCGACTCAAAGCAAGCGGCTGGCCGCATCACAGGCCGGAAGAGGCATCTTGCGGCTGGAGACGCGTCAAAAGCTTGGCAATAACGAAATCATCACGCTGAACGTCCGGACAATGGATATCTCCATTGCCGCCGCACCGTCGCTCCAGTCCGGCAAGAACAGCCTGCTGCCGGGAGAAACGACTCCGCTGACAGTGAGTTGGCCGTCCAGTACAAGCGTGCCCGCCTATTCGGCAGCTTGGTCTACCGGACAAGGCGGCTCCATCTCCAGCGGGACCTCTTCAGGGGCATCGTTTGCAGCGCTCAAGCCGACCACGGATCCGGTCCGGGCCTCGGCAGCATTGCGAATGGAAACGGGATTCGCCCTGACGCTGTACAAGGACATCGCCATCATCGATCCCGGACTCAAGCTGTCGGGGCTGTATGACCGTATTGCAGTCAACCAATCGCTGACCGCTGCCGTCGGATCATCGAATCCGACCGTAAATCTCGATTTTGCCAAGCTGGTCTGGTCGCTGGAATCCGCCCCTTCAAGCTTGGCTAAAACGGAGCGGTCAGCTCCATCCAGCCTTGAGCTGACCGCGCTGAAGCCCGGAACCGGCACGCTCAAGGCATCGCTCCCTATGAGCGAAGCCTACACTACGGAAGCATCGAGATCTTTTGCCATTGTGGACTTCCAAACCAAGGATGCATATCGAATGAGCAAAGGAGATCGGCTTGCCAGCTTGAATTCGCTGATTCAGGAAGCGAATCCCGATAGCTTGAAAGCCGATATCCTTGCCGGCATCGTATGGACGAGCAGCAACAGCTCCATTGCGAAAGTCGCAGCCAGCCCCAAAGACGGCTACAGCCTCACGGGCTTAAATGAGGGCATAGCGACGCTGACGGCATCCTACCGGGCTAACGGAGCGGCAGGCGGGCTGATCACCCGCAGCTTGACGGTAACCGTCCAAGCACCGCAGCTCAGCCTCGATGCCCCTGCGGATCGACTTGCGCCAGGACAGTCGCTGACCCTCCAAGCCGGATGGATGGACCCGGAGAACGGCCGCTCGATGGATGGCTTGAGCTGGTCCTTGGCTAGCGGCTCCGATTCGACGGCCAGCCTGAATCCTTCCGCCGGCCATCCGGGACAAGCCTCGCTGACGGCAAAGGCGCCCGGAACCGTACAGGTCCAAGCATCCGTGCCTTTATCGGATGAAGATGCAGCGCCGGCGAGCGCAACCAAGACGTTTACCGTTGTCGATTTCAGGCTGCTGGAGGAGCTCTCTCCGATGATTAAGGGAGAAAAGCTGTCTCTCAAAGACAACGGCCTGAGCGTCATGCCGAATGCCCAGGCTTCCACAATTGTCCCGGATATCAGCTGGACAAGCAGCAACGCCAACGTTGTTCAAGTCAACGACAATGGCGTCTTGACGGCCGTCGGCAAGGGCACTGCCACCATTCAAGCCCGATATCAGGCCAATCTTGAAACCGGAGGAACGATTAGACGCGAATTGGCCGTAACCGTATTGGAGCCTCAGCTCCAGATCGCCGGCATCGGCGATCTGCTGCTTGTCGGCCAATCCACGACAGCGACGGCAAGCTGGGCAGCTGGAGAATCCCTTCCGCTAGGCAAGCTGCAATGGCTGGTCTCATCGGGCGAGACGAGGGTCCGCATAACTCCGGACAGCAATCATGCGGCTATAACCGGCCTGTCGCCCGGCTCCGTGACGCTGAAGGCACAGATTGCCTTGAACGCAGGCTACGTTCCGTTCAAAACCAAAACCATGGCCGTTGTCGATTATCGATTGCCGCAAACGCTAGCCATGACCCAGAATGACACCAAGGGACTCGACAAGGTTCTGACCGTGCTGCCGGACAAGTCCTACTTCGAGCGGGTCAGCTCCCAGCTCGTCTGGACGAGCAGCAATGTCAATGTCGCTGCCGTCGAGAACGGCTTGGTCAAAGCCAAAAATAGAGGATCGGCCACATTGACCGCAACATACGGCAACACCGGCATCAAGCGCAGCGTCCAGGTGACCGTATCGGCTCCGGCCGGCGACCGGTATTAATTGATGCCGCTGGCAGAGCCGCTGCCTGATATTCCGGTGGAGCGGGAACCAAGCTGAGACCCCGGCTGAACATGGGAGCCGCTGCTTCCAATCGCTATCGCGATCATCCCGATGGAATAAAAGGTCTGCAGAGCCAACGAATCTCCCCAATACCAAAGAACCCGGAAGGCAGCGAGCCTTCCGGGTTCTTTTCTGTCCGTTCTCTCAATGCTTCAGCAGCTTCAGCGGTCCCGTCGTCAGCCGGACCTTGTTCACTCGCGGCAGAGCGACATTCTGATGGGCAAAGACTTGATCGTTGTATTCGATGATGAAACGCGCCTGCTTCTCATTCAAGCCTGATTGCTCCGCAAAGATCAGCCGGCCCTCCGCGGCGTTCTCTGTCGTGGAGCCGAGAGTCGCATTGAGCGTCAGATTGCCTTTGGAAAAGAAGCCGCCGTTCAGCCAGAAAGCGCTGCCGACCCCATATAGGCTCGCCGAGCTGTCCGTGTACAAGAATGCGTCCAGCACCTGACGCTCGCGCTCCGCCGCCGAATCGTATCCCTGCTCGTCCAGCCGCTGGAACGAATCGACCCGGTACAGGCCGATAGGTCCGAGACCGATGAGCACGAGCTCCCTTTTGCTTGTATCTCCCGAGAGCTTCAATCCCCGGATCGCCGCGTCGCGTATATCGGTGCGTCCCAGCGCCAAGATGGTGGCATCCACATCTACCTGGCCTGAAATCTCGACATTGCCTGTCACGAGCAGATTGCCCCGCAGCCGCAGCTTGTCGGCGGCATCCTCCTTATTCCCTTGAAGAATAAGATCGCCGTTTACGATCAGCCAGTTGCTGCGCCCTTTATTGGCGAAGTCGATCGATTTCAAGTTGGGACCGAGCACCAGGGGACCGTCGATAATCGCTGAGGAGGGACGCTTCACGGTTTCGGTTCTCATTCCTATCGTGGCCAGCTTGCCCCCGAGCACTTCGATTTCACGGTTATACTCATCCATTTCCTCGTTGTATGCCTCGAGCAGCTGTTGATACTCTGCGAGAGCGGCCTCATACTCGTCCAAAGCCGGATCTGCTGGAGCTTCGGCGATCGGGATTCCGGTTTCCGTTCCGCCTTCCGCCGCATCTCCCGCATCGGGAGCGGGGTTCGGCCCCTGAGGCGGCGGTTGAAGAAGAATGTCGGGCATAACGGGTTCTAGCGGAAGCTGCGGCATGCTCTTCAAGTCCTCATAGGAGCGGGCATAATCTTTTCTCAGCATCGAGACCAGCCCCGGCGCCTGCCCGGCGGCATAGACATTTTGAATAACCGTCCGATCCTGTCTGTACGCCAGCTCTCCCCTCGCGCTCCGGTCTCCGAGCGAATCGCCCACCTTGTCCAAGAAGGAGCTCAGGACGTCGATGGACACGAATTTCTGAGCCGGCATCGGATCAATGACATCTGCAAGCCCATGCGTAACCGCCTTCTCCGCGGACGTGATGGTCCCATTCAAGCTTTTGTCGTAGAAAGGAATGTACCCGCCGGGAACTCCGCTTCCATATGTGGGGCCATAGCCATAATAAAGATTTTGCGGATTGCCGGTAATCAATCTGCCGGAACCGTCGACCGGATTCCCATTCACGCCGAGCTTCGGCTTCAGATACATGAACTGCGACTTCTGCGTCCGCTCTACCGACTGATAAATGAACTCTGCGGCATTGTTCATCCTTAAGCCTTGGCCGGCATACAGATTGCCCATAAAATAAGGCGCGCCGTGAACCGTCAGCAGGCCTTCCGAACCGAATGCGTACTTCAGAAAGTCCGGATACGTATCGAGGACGATGACCTGCTGCAGCCGGCGAAGGGCTCCATCAACCTGAGCTTCGGCCGTCACAGTCAGCGAGTATTGATAATCCGCCGCAGCGCCGCCCGATCCTGGAGGAAGGCAGCGCCCCGACCCCTCTTCTTCTTTTGTGCAGCGCACGCTGACAACTTGATAGAACGGCTTCTCCCCGGCAGACAACTCGCTGCCGCCCTTCATCGCTCCGGTCGAAATCTCCTTATCAAGCTGCTCGTTGAAGCTTTTCGTAAAGCTCGTCAGCTGGTTGCCGAGATCATCGGGATCGATGGTCCGGTTGTTGAACCTCTCATAGATGGCGGCGATCGCCTCGTCCAGCCCCTTCTGGGCCAGATGAAGGCTCTGCACGTTCTCCTCGCTGCGCTCCGTCCGCATCGCCCCTCCAAGGGCGGCTCCCAGCACGGCCACTCCGAGCATGGTAAGCAGGAGAATAAGAAAGACGACGAGCAGCAGCGACGAACCCCTATCGTCGCTTAGGTGAAGGGCACGCCTTCTAGAATCCGAACCGGCTCTCCAAATCAAGCGTGTAATCCCTCCCCCCATATGATTGCAGCAATCTCAATCGGATCGTCAGCAGGCCGCTGGCGCATTCCTTGCCTCCGTCCTCGCAGCCCAGAAGGATGGAGGAGGAGGCTTCTCCCTCTGTCACGAGCGAAGACGTCAGATCCAAAGCGTCTCCGGAATCCGTCTCTTCGAGCACGGCTGGATTTTTCCCTATAAACAACGTTCCTTTGCCATTGGCATCCTTGCCGATACGGACGACTTCCGCTTGCGTTTCTGCAAAAGCGGGAATCAGCCTGACGCCGCTGCCGGCATCCAGCTGCGCCAGCTTGGCCGGACCGTATGCATACAGCTTGGTCATAATGGCCGTCATGGCCAGATCGCCTTCATCGCGCAAGGAATTCTGAATCTTCACCCGCTCATAGGAGCTCATCCCGAACGTAATCGTCGCGTAGATAACGCCCAGGACAACCGACAGCAGGCTGAGAGCGGCGATCAGCTCGATCAGCGTAAACCCTCCGTCCTCCTTGCGGAGACGGTCAACGAATCGTTTCATCGGTCAAATACCCCTCCACTTCCACGCTATCGCCGGGACTTCCCGAATACGGAGCCACCGTCACGATGACAGGCAGCAGGTATCGGTCGATCCGGCTTTGCGTTCCATCGCCCTTGCGAACTTCATCCAGCTCGTCCGGGGTCAGCTGGAGTCCGGGAGCAAGGCTCTCCTGATAACGGACCGACACGGTATACCGTACTCCGTTGATGTCAGGATGCAGCACCTGCTGGAGGACGGCCGGATTTTTCGCCAGTCCTTGGCATGCTTCCTTTCCGGATGGACTTGAACAGGCTTCGCCGCTTAGAATCCGGAGCGAAGCGCCGTCCTCCGCCTTGGAGAGATAATCCTTGAGCGGCTGGAAAGGCTGCTTCTGAAGATAAGAGAGCGCGTTGCGCCCGAGCTGAACGGCGATCGTCTTGCTCTGGTTGTGCTTGGAATAAGACATCGCTTGAATGAAAAACCCGCTCAGCGTCAACGAAACGACCGACAGAATCACGATCGAGGCCATGATTTCGACCAGAGTGAATCCTTCTTCTCCCCCGCTGCCGCCTGGTTTGCGCATGATGATAACCTCCGCAATCTGGTTGATGCTATATTCCCTATCATCGTCAGAATCGGGAGCCTCCGTTAGGTCTTTTGGAATAAACAAGGGAACTTTATAGGGTCTAAGGGCTCAGTATTCATTGCCATGCCGATAGGCTGTCGCTGCAAATCCAAAATTCTAGTCGCCATCCCCTAGAACGGGAAACCGAAGCATCTCTGAAGCCCTCGAAACGCCAAAAAAAACAGAGCCCCAATAAGGGCTCTGTTCTCCGGGGTCTATCCGTCCAATTGCTGTTAGACCCGCTTGGCTCCGCGTCCGCCGCGTTTGCCTTCGGTATTCTTCTTGAGCGACGAGATCCGTTCTTCGCTGTCTTTTAGGAAACGGGACATCTTATCCTCAAAGGAGGGCTTGCCAAAAGCAGGACGTCCTGCGCCGGACTTGTTGAACGGACGGCCTCCGCCGCCGCCTCCAGGTCCACGGCCTCCGCCGCCGAAGCCTCCACCGCCGCCCGGACCGCGTCCGGCGCCGCCTGGACCTCCAGGTC
>Ga0194137_10001188_pt1 | contig 16080 bp, 10 predicted proteins | sample TARM_MetaG_T3_14_FD_134025 | JGI IMG/M metagenome (GOLD analysis project Ga0194137, IMG submission 134025) | Freshwater microbial communities from Pennsylvania, USA, analyzing microbe dynamics in response to fracking - TARM_MetaG_T3_14 (version 2) | ecosystem: Environmental > Aquatic >... | reverse complement strand
GGCCGTGTTCGCCGCGCGGTGCCGCCAGCATGCTGGCGGCACCGCGCCAAACCCCGCATCGACAACTACGATGCAAACCCCTGGGCTCTAGATCGAAGTGCTACGAATCCTGGGGGCAGCGCAGGTCTACCCGGCCTACAAGCCGCAGCGCTCAGTGGGCGGCACCATCCGGATCTGGGGACACGGAGGCCGAGACCGTTCACCCGCCGGTGCCTTGGTCCAAGCCTGGGTTCAAGGCTTCCAGCGGTTTCATCCCCAAGTCAGCTTCGAAGTGACGCTGCGGGGCCAATCCACGGCCATCGGCGGTCTGTACACCGGCGCGGCCGACGTCGCCCTGATGGAGCGGCCGCCCAGCGCCATCGAGCTCGACGGCTATCGGCCCATCTTCGGCCACGATCCTTTCGGAGTCACGGTGGCGACGGGCTCACTCGCGAATGTGGGCCACGCGCTGGCACCCGTCGTGTTCGTTCATCAACGCAACCCGCTGAGCCGTCTCACCCTGGCGCAATTGGATGCCCTGATCGGCGCCGACGCCCGCCGTGGCCATCCGCTGATCAAGGTGTGGGGAGAACTGGGCGCCGACGGTCAGCTGCGAGACCAGCCCGTGCAGGTGCTGACCTACGAACTGGCCAGCGAACTGCCGCAATACATTCAGAACGCGGTGATGGGCGGCAGCCAGAAATGGCGGGGCGCGCTTCGCGAGTTCTGCGCCCCGACTGATACGCGTTCCCAGGAGACGCGTTCCTGTAGCCGCCAGCTTATGCAGACCTTGAGCGAGACGCCAAACGCCCTCGCCGTGGCGACCTGGCCGGAACGAGGCGCGCAGGCCAAGGCGGTGGCGCTGTCAGCAACGGCGGACGGTCCCTTCATGCCGCCGACGCGCGAAAGCATCGCGCAGCGGCGCTACCCGTTGATCCGAGATCTGCAGGTGTATGTCGACCGTGTGCCCGGCAAGCCCGTCGCGCAACCCGTTGGCGAGTTCTTGAGCTACCTGCTCAGTGCGCCGGGCCAGATGTGCATCGCCAAGGACGGAGGCTACTTCGCCCTACCGGCCCAAGAGGCCGCGCGTGTCAGGGAGACCTTGGCATGAGCGGGCGCTTCATTCGTTGCACGGTGGCGCTGCTCGCCGGTCTATTCGCCTTGTGCGCCACTCGTGCCGGCGAGCCCGATTTCACGCGGGACCTCCCAGCCTATCGGGCCCAGGCGCCCGTGACCGGCAACATCCGCATTTGGGGCAACCCCTACATCCCGGAGCTCGTCAACGCTTGGGAAGAAGGTTTCCGCAGGCACCATCCCGGCGTCAGGTTCGAAACTCGCCTCAAGGGCACCGAGGCCGCGATGGCAGGTCTCTACGCCGACATCGCGGATGTGGTGTTCATCGGCCGGGAGCCGTATCGGCCCGAACTGCGTGCCTTCGAAGACTGGTTCGGCTACGCACCGACGGGCATCAAGATCACGTCGGGCAGTTACGCCACGCAGCACAAGACCTTCGCCCTGATGGTCTACGTGCACAAGGACAACCCGTTGGCTGGCATGACGCTCGCCGAGCTGGATGCCGTCTACAGCGCCGAGCGGCGCCGCGGCGCGGCCGAGCCCATCAAGACCTGGGGACAACTGGGGCTGACTGGCGAATGGGCTGATCGGCCAATCCACGTCCTTGGCTACAACTTCGACACCGGCATGGCGGGGTTCTTCCGCATGACGGTCATGCGGGACAGTGATCGCTGGAACCCGGAACTGAAGGACTTCGACAACGGCCGCACGGGCACGGGAGAGGTCATCAACGCGGGGACTTACATCCTTGACGCCGTGGCGAAGGATCCAGCCGCTATCGGCTTTGCCAACGTGCTGTTCGAGAACCCAGGCGTGCGGCGCATCGGTTTGGCCGAAAGCGCGGGTCAGCCATTTGTCGAGCCGACCAAAGAAAACGCCTGGATGCGTCACTGGCCACTGACCCGGTACAGCACCGCCTTCATCAACCGCCGCCCCGGTCAGCCCGTGGACCCGAAGGTGCGCGAGTTTCTTCGCTACATCCTGAGCCGCGACGGCATGAGCGCCATCGTCGAGGACCGTGCCTTCCTGCCCCTCGACCCGGCCACCCTTCAGCAACAGCTGCAGCTGCTCGATTGAAGCGGCGCCTGAATGCTCTTTAATGTGCAGTTCACTCCCCGTTTAGGTCCAGCGCCTAGCCTTGAACTGCAACCTGGCTTCATTTCACACATGCACAACGGAGACAACATGAAGCAAAGTAGAACCAAGTGCGCGGTCGCCGCAAGCCTTTTGGTGTCAGGACTCGGGCCCCTGCTGGCCGGCACCGCAGCGGCGGCAGATGGCGAAGACAACAAGCTGCAGACGGTCATCGTGACCGGTTCGGCCGTTCCGATGACGACCAAAGACGCAGCGGCCGTCTCGGTCACTCAGCTGGACCCGGAACGGATCCAGAAGGCCGGCGTGAGCTCCGACGTGCTGGAAGTGCTGCGCAAGGGGGTGCCGACGCTGCAGGGCCGCGGCAACGCTGGCGCCTCGAACTCCAACAACTTGAACCAGCGAACGGGCGGCGGCTCGCAAATCCAGCTGCGCAATCTCGACACGTTGGTGCTGGTTAACGGCCGTCGGGTCGCAATCAGCGGCATCGCTGCCGTGGGCGGCAAGGCGTTCGTGAACTCGTCGCAGATCCCGCCTTCGGCCATCGAAAAAATCGAAGTGCTGTCGGATGGCTCTTCCGCCATCTATGGCTCAGACGCCATTGGTGGCGTCATCAACATCATCCTGAAATCCAACGTCCAAGGGTTCGACGGCGGCGTCCGCTATGGCAGCGCCGACAACTACGACGAATACGGCGCCTTCCTCACCTACGGTGCTCGCTTGGAGGGCATGCGTTTCACCGCCTCGGTCAGCGGCTCGCATACCGACCCCCTCTTTCAGAACCAGCGTTCGTTCTCCACGCCGATCACTGGCCGCGTCAACATCGTCCCTGGCACGATCGGCGGCGCCAGCCCCGCGATGCTTGCTAGCAGCCTCATCTCGCCCAGCAAGACCAATCCCACAGGTGCGGCCGCGACGGCGCCGAACCTGGCGGCCCTCATCGCGAATGGCACGTACCTCGCATCCAGCACCGCCGCCAATGCCGCGACCTACGACCTGTCGCAGTTCCAGACGCTGATGCAGCAGCAGGACCAGATCGCCATCAGCCTGAATGCCAGCGCCGACTTGATCGGCGGCAACAGGCTGACTGCATTCGGCGACGCGCAGATCTCCAACAACCGCAGCGCGAATCGGATGCTGCCGGTCGCCACCACGATGACTGTCCCGCAGGGCGCCGCCTACAACCCGCTTGCCGCGAATTTCTCAGGCGTCAACTTTGCCGACTGGGACCGGCCTCTGAAGCACCACTACGACCAGGACGCGGCGCGGGTCACCGCTGGCCTGCGTGGCAAGCTGGACGGAGGCCTTGGCTGGGAGGCCGCGTTCGTGCATAGCGAGAACAAGCTGAAGTGGGACATCTCCAACGTGCTGTTCAAGCCCAACATCCCCTTGACGGTGCTGGGCGGGTATGACGCCAATGGCAATGCATTGCCAGGCGGCAAGTTCAGCCGCGTTTACTCCAACTTCTCACCGACCGGCGCATTCGCGATCCAGCCCGCGCTCGACCCCTTCGCACGCGCCGCGGGCCTGGATCCAGCGGCACTGGCGAACCTGCATGGCACCGAGCATGTCGACATGTCCAGCAAGCTCGACTCGTTCGACGCTTCGTTGAATGGCACTTTCGAGCTCCTGCCGGCCGGCAAGATCGGCTTTGCCGTTGGCGTGGCCACACGCCGCGAAGCGCTCTCCGCATCCACCGACGACAACGCCCACAACACCGGGCCTGGTGCGCAGAACTGGCTGGGTGGTCAGTACTACGACGCGTTCTCCAAGAGCCGCCGCATCGACGCCGTTTTTGCCGAAGCCCGCGTGCCCATCACCAGCGCGAGTTGGAATGTGCCAGGCTTCTACTCGATGGACCTGATCGCTGCGGCGCGGTCTGAGAAGTACAGCGATGCCGGCAGTTCGGTGTCGCCCAAGATCGGGCTGCGCTGGAACCCCATCGACAAAGATCTGACGGTTCGCGCAAGCTACTCCAAGTCCTTCACCGCGCCGACGCTGTACGCTGAATACGGCCCCACCGCGACGCGTTTGGTCGGCAGCGGCGTCATCCAGACCGCATTTGGCCTGACGAACCCCGGCTTGCAGGGCATGGACGGCAACAACCCGGGTCTTCAGCCCAGCAAGGCAGATACCAAGTCGCTCAACCTCACCTTCAAGCCCGAGTCGGTGCCCGGCTTGTCGCTGTCGATCGAGTACTCCGACGTCAAGCAAAAAGGCTTTCCGGGCGGCATCGGCTTCACCAACATCCTTCAGAGCGTGAATGACCAAGGAAGCGCGTCGCCGTTTGCTGCCAACCTCGCCAAGGGTGCCTTCCCCGGTCAAGCCGGTGCGACGCAATTCACCAATCCGGGTGATCTGCTGGCCTACCTGAAAGCCGACCCCAACAATTCGCTGAATGTCTATGCGATCGACCGGTTCATGAACCTCGGTGGCGTCCACCTGAAGGCGTTCACTGCCAACGCCGAGTACGAGTGGGACACCGACGCGGCGGGCACCTTCACGCTGGGCACCATCGGGACGATCTTTGACTCCTACCGTTTCCAGGCCTTGCCCTACCAAAAGTTCTACGAGTACGTCGGCACCGTCACCAATGGCGGGACCGGGGTCCAGGGCACGCTGCCCAAGTACCGCTTCTACACGACACTGGACTGGCGCTCGGGGCCATGGTTCGCGACATTGGGCAACACCTATGTGTCCTCGGTGACCGACATCGGCCCCGGCGGCATCGTCTACGAGACCAGCACGACCTTGAAGCCTTTGCACGTCAAGTCATACATGAGCTGGGATCTGCGCCTGGCCTACAACGGCGGCGGGGCCGACTTCATGGGCATCAGAAGCTACACCGTGTCGCTGGGTGTCAACAACCTGTCGAACAAGATGCCACCGATCGCGCCGCAGGCGTATACCGACAACAACGCCGACATCTCGTCCTATTCGCCGCTTGGGCGCATGGTCTACGTGACGGCCCAGGCCAAGTTCTGACCGAATTGACGCCTGCCAACCCCGGGGCAGCAAGGCACACCGCCTTCCTGCCCCGCATCCGTTCTTGGCGCCCGGCAGGCGCACAATCGGTGAATCCGCAGAAGCCCGCTCGAGGCTTCATCGGCAAATGGAGACAACGCATGAAGATTCTGGTCATCGAGGACCAAGACCGGTTGGGGCGCTTCCTGCAGCAGGGGCTGTCCGAATGCTCGTACACCGTGACCTGGGTGCGCACCTGCGCCGAGGCATCCGACGCGTTGGCCGAGACAGGGTTTGATGCGATCGTGTTGGACCTCGGGCTGCCTGACGGCGATGGACTGGACCTGCTCAAGAGCTGGAGAGCCAGTGGTTTCAAGGAACCGGTGCTGATACTCAGCGCACGCGACGGCGTGCAGGACCGAGTCAAGGGACTGGACATCGGCGCCGATGACTACCTGCCCAAGCCCTTCAGCCTGGAGGAGTTGCTCGCGCGCGTGCGCTCGCTGGTGCGGCGCCAGTCCACCGTGAAGCAGGTGGTGTTCGAGCACTCCGGCATCCGGCTGGACCTGCTGAGCCACACGGTGCAGATGAATGGTCAACCGGTGGACTTGACGAGTCGTGAATACGCGCTGCTCGAGGTCTTCATGCAGAACCAGGGACGCATCCTTCCCCGCACCTTGATCTCCGAGAAGATCTGGTCGTCGCACTACGACGTCGACACCAACCTGCTGGACGTCTACATGAGCCGTTTGCGCGCCAAGCTTGAAGCGCCCGGCCGCCAGCTTTTCAAGACGGTTCGCGGCGTGGGCTACCAGCTCATCTGATCCCGCGGCTGAACACGAATTCAGCCAGCGTATAGCGACCGTTCAGAACGGATTTCTAGGATGCGACTGGCAGGCAGTTCGCCTGCCAGAGGTGCAGATGAGAAACCGATTCAAGGCCATCCCGATCCTTCTTGCCCACGCCATGGGCGCCCTCTCGCTGGGGGCTGGCGCTGCTCCGGCCGAGCTTCCCCAGTACATGCCTGAGGCAAAGGTCGCTGGCGTCATCCGCAACCATGGCTTTGGCTTGGGAGGCGTGCTCAAGGAATGGGAGGTGGCATTTCAGCGCTACCACGCCGGCGTCACGTTCGAAGACAAGCTGCCCACCAGCGATGCGGCGATCCCGGCGCTCGTGACCGGCGTGACCGACCTCGCGCCGGACGGCGGCGAAGCCACACTGACGGAGAACCTGTCCTTCTTCGAGGTCTATGGCTACCCGGTCACGGAGATCACGGTGGCATCCGGCGCCTTCGACGTCGAGGGCAAGTCCAACGGGCCGGTGGTGTTCGTGCACAAGGACAACCCGCTGGCGTCGCTCAGCCTGAAGCAGCTGGACGGCATCTTCGGCGCGGCCCGAACCGGCGGCATGCGCGGGTTTAAATGGACGCCGTCCGACGGCCGTGGCAGCGATCTGGACATCCGCACCTGGGGCCAACTGGGCCTCAAGGGCGAATGGGCGGACAAGCCCATCCAGACCTACGGCCACGCCCCCTCAGGCACCACCCGGTTCTTCCAGTGGAAGGTGCTGGGCAATGGCGACAAGTGGAATCCGAACTACCGTGAGTACGTGGAGAGCGGCAGCAAGATGATTGCCGACGAGGACCGGGCCGAACAGCGCCTGGGCCTGCAGTCGATGCTTCGCAACGAATTGGCACATGACCGCTATGGCATCGCCTGGACCGTGATGCCGCAGGCCAAGGGCGTTCAGGACGTCAAGGCCATCGCGCTCATTCCGGCCGATGGCGCTGCAGCGGTGGCCCCCAGCAAGGAGAGCTTCCAGGAGCGACGCTATCCGCTGGTGCGAAGCGTCTACATCTTCCTCAATCGCAAACCCGGCACGGCGCTGGACCCCAAGCTGCGGGAATTCCTGCGCTTTGTGTTGAGCCGGGAAGGCCAGCAGATCGTCGAGCGCAACGGCAGCTATCTACCGCTGCCCGCCGACATGGTCCTTGAGCAGCGTCGCAAGCTCGACTGACTCGCCCCCGTTGCCTGCGTTTCGCGCCCGGGTGCTCCGCCAGCACCCGAGTGACGGCCCCCCGGTGGCCGATTGACCATCCCCGTCGTGTCCGCCTAGCTCCGGGCCAGGCGGGCACGCTGAAGGGCTGCAAGCGGGGGCTTGCTCATTGGGTCCCCAGTGCTCGCTGACCGATGGATGACAGATTTGTAAGCCGCGATTCAGCCTCTCGTTAGCGTCCGATTTCTAAAGTGCCAAGACTTCCTGGCCACGTTTTCTGCGCTTTCGATGCTGACGCCCAAACCTAGACGCTCCACGCCGCTGCTGGTCGCCGCCGCTGCACTGCTGGTCGTGGCCACCGCGGCGGTCACGTTGGGAAAAACTGCAGACAAAGATGCTCGCGCGCCCAAGCCGCCTCCGCTGGTCAGCGTAGCTCGGGCCGTGGCCCGAGACCTCCCGGTGAAGCTTGATACGCAGGGACATCTGGTCGCCCTGCTCCAGGTAGACGTGCGCCCCCAAGCGACAGGCACGATCCGCGCCGTGCACTTCAGGGAAGGCGACGAGGTCCGGCCGGGGCAACTGATGTTCACCATCGACGCCAGCGACGTCGGCGCCCAACTGGCTAAGTCCCAGGCCACGGCCGCCCAGGTCAAGGCGCAACTGGATGAGGCGCTGCGGGACCTTGAGCGCACGCGCCAGTTGGCCAAGGCACAGTTCTATTCGCCAAGCTCGGTGGACGCCGCCGAAGGCAAGGTGGCGTCGCTGCGGGCCCAGCACCAGGCGATGCTTGCGGATATCGACAACAGCCGCGTCTTGGTGGACCGCACCCGGGTGGTCGCCCCCATGGGGGGACTCACCGGCTCGCTGTCCGTGCACCCGGGCAGCCTGGCGCAGCCGAGTTCCGTCACGCCACTGGTCAACATCGTGCAGATGGACCCGATGGGGGTGGAGTTCACCCTGCCCGAAGCCAGCTTGCCCAGCCTGCTGGCGGCCCGCGACGCCGGCACCGTCAGGATCGCCATCTCGGCGCCGGACGGTGCGGAGCTGGTCGGCAAGCTGGTGTTCATCAACAACACCGTCAATGCCGACACGGGCACCATCAGCATGAAGGCGGCTTTTCCGAATCCCCGCAAGACGCTGTGGCCCGGCGCCTATGCCAAGGTCCAGGTGACTGCGGGCGTCAGCCCGGGCGCTGTCACGCTGGCACCGCAAAGCATCCTGGACGGTCCTGACGGACGCTTTGTCTTCGTGTTCGACAGCCAAAGCGGCACGGTCACGGCCAGACCCGTCACGCTGTTGCGCATCCAGGATCAGCTGGCGGTCGTCAAGGGTTTGGCCGACGCAGAGCAGGTCGTCACGGAGGGACAGCTCAACCTGAAGAGCGGCATGACAGTGCGGCTCGCCACAGCAGCCGACACGGCGCCTGCACCCATTGCCTCCGCCTCGCCGGCGGTCACCTTGGAGGCTCGCAAATGAGTGTCTCCGAAGGCTGCCTGCGCAAGCCGATCGCGACGATGTTGTTCTGGATCAGCGCCGTCGTCGCCGGCTTCATCTGCTGGATGAACTTGCCGATCTCGGCCCTTCCCCGCTACGACACGCCCGTCATTCAGGTCACGGCCAGTCTGCCCGGTGCCAGTCCAGAGAACCTGGCAACGTCCGTCGCCACGCCGTTGGAGAAGCAGTTCTCCTCGATCCCTGGACTGCTCACGACCAGCTCGACCAGCATGCAGGGCCAGAGCCGCATCACGTTGGAGTTCGACGCCAGCCGCAGCATCGACTCAGCCGCGGCCGACGTCCAGGCAGCGCTGTTCCGCGCCGCCCGGCTGCTGCCGTCGGAGATGCGCACTCCGCCGTCCTACAGCAAGGTCAACCCGGCGGACGCCCCCATCCTGCTCGTGGCGCTGAGCTCGCCCACTCTGGCCTTCTCCGACCTGAACGCCTTCAGCGACAACTTGATCGTGCCCGCGCTCTCGACCATCTCAGGTGTCGCCCAGGTGCAGGTGTCGGGTCAGAAGCGCTACGCCGTGCGCATCCAGGCCGACCCGGCCCGGCTGGCCGCCATGGACCTCACGCTGGATGAGGTGGCTGCCGCCGTGCAAGCCGCCAACTCCAGCACCCCGATCGGTCAGCTGGACAACCAGCGCCAGACGATGACGGTGCAGATGACCGGTGATTTGCTGAAAGCCGCCGAATTCGCCAGCGTGGCGGTGGCCACGCGCCAGGGCCGGACCGTGCGGCTGGCCGATGTGGCCTCGGTGTTCGACAGCATCGAAAACGTGCAGAACATGAGTGACGTCAATGGTCGGCCCTCCATTCTGCTCAGCGTGAGCCGACAGCCGGGGGCCAACACGGTGGCGGTGGTCGACGCGGTCAAGGCGATGCTGCCGCGCCTGCAGGCTCAACTGCCCAGTTCGGTCTCGGTCAAGCTGCTCAGCGACCGCTCTGTCTCGATCCGCAATGCCATTCACGACGTCAACCTGACCATCGTGCTGACGGTCGCCCTGGTCGTCGCCGTCATCCTGATGTTCCTGCGCCGTGCCGCGGCGACCTTCATCCCCTCGCTCAGCGTCCCGATCTCGTTGTTCACGACCTTCGGGCTCATGTTCGCGCTGGATCAGAGCCTGGACAACATCTCGCTGCTGGGCTTGACGATCGCCGTCGGCCTGGTGGTCGACGATGCCATCGTCGTGCTCGAAGCCATCATCAGCCACATCGAGCGCGGGGCCGCACCGTTCGATGCGGCCATCGCGGGTGCCCGGGACGTAGGTTTCACGGTGATGTCGATCTCCGTTTCGCTAGTGGCGGTCTTCATTCCCATCTTCTTCATGCCCGGCGTCGTGGGCCGACTCTTCCATGAGTTCGCCATCGTCGTGACCATCGCCATCCTGGTCTCCGCGGCGGTGTCCCTCACGCTGATTCCCATGCTGGTGCCGCTGTTGATCAAGCCGCAATCACTGCATCGGCCGGAGCCGGCCTGGAGCCGCTACTTCGAACGGGCGTTCGAACGCACGCTCAACGCCTATGCGCGAGCCTTGGACGTTGCACTGGCACACCGCAACCTGTTGCTGCTCTTGGGCGCGGCCACCATCGCGGCAACCGCCTGGCTCTATGTCACCGCGCCGAAGGGCTTTTTCCCGCAGGAGGACATCGGCCAGATCGTCGCCAACGTCGACACGCCGCAGGACATGTCATACGCCGGGCGCCTGGCGGTCGTGCGCAGGTTGCAGGCCACCATGCTCGCCAACCCCAGCGTGGCAGGCGTCGCCACCAAGGTCGACCATGACACGTCGCAGTTGACGATCGACCTCAAGGACCTCGGCGAGCGCCCTGCCCTGCCAGCCGTGTTGCGCCGCTTGCGCGAGGAGACGGCCTACATGCCAAGCATCCAGGTGTTCTTCAGCCCGGTGCAGAACCTGCGCGTCGGCGGCCGGCCTTCCAAGAGTTCCTACCAATACACGCTTCAGGCCGTCAGCGCGAACGCACTGGACCAATGGGCGGACCGGCTGATGGCAGCGCTCAAAGCGTCGACCGTCTTCGTTGAGGTGAACAGCGACTACCAGAAGAACGGCCTGGAAGCTCAGATCGCCATCGACCGCGACAAGGCCGCTCAGTTCGACATCGACCTGGCGGCGATACGCACCTCCCTGTTCTCGGCCTTTGGCAGCCGACAGGTCTCCACCGTGCGCGCGCCTGAGGACAGCTACCAGGTCATCCTGGAGGTCGCCGACGCGGCCAAACGCGACGAAAGCGACATCCTCGGCCTGGAGGTGCGCAGCCGCAGTGGCAAGCGAGTCCCGCTGAGCGCATTTGCCACCGTCACGCGTGGCAAGGGCGTCATCGCGGTCAACCACCAGGCGCAGCTGCCGTCGGTGACGCTGTCGTTCGACCTGGCGCCGGGCAAATCGCTATCCGATGCCTCGGCGGCCATCCAGGCCGCGCAAAATGAGCTGCAGATGCCGCCCACGGTGTTCGGCTCTTTCAGTGGCCAGGCGGCGCTGTTCCAGCAGTCGCAGACCAGTCAGCTGTGGCTCATCCTGGCTGCGGTCGCCGTGATCTACGTGATTTTGGGCATGCTGTACGAGAGCTGGGTGCACCCCCTGACGATCCTGCTGGGCATCCCGTCCGCGGCGGTTGGCGCGTTGCTGGCGCTGCGCATCATGGGCATGGAGCTCAGCTTCATCGCCATGATCGGGGTCCTGCTGCTGATCGGCATCGTCAAGAAGAACGCCATCATGATGATCGACTACGCCATTTCAGCGCGGCGCGACGAAGGGTTGTCCGCCGCTGAGGCGATCCGACAGGCCTGCCGCCAGCGCTTTCGGCCCATCATGATGACGACGCTGTGCGCGCTGATGGGTGTACTGCCTATTGCCCTGGGACTGGGGGCCGGTGCCGAATTGCGTCAGCCGCTGGGCGTGGCCATCGTGGGCGGGCTCCTGCTGTCGCAGCTGATCACGCTCTTCATCACGCCGGTGTTGTACCTGCTGTTCGACGCCAAGCGGCATCGGGCCGCGCCACCGCTGGCCGTCCGTCCCGGCGTCGAGCCTCAGGGAGCTTGACGCATGACCAGGATCCTGCTCGTCGAAGACCAACCCACCGCAGCCAAGTACCTGGCCCGCGGCCTCGGCGAGGCTGGCATGGTGGTGGACGTGGCGGGCAACGGCCCCGACGGCCTGCACCTGATGCTCACGACCGACTATGACCTGGCCATCCTGGACGTGATGCTTCCTGGCATGGACGGTTGGAGCATCCTGGAAGTGGCCCGCAAGGCCGGACGCAAGGTGCCGGTGCTGTTCCTGACGGCGCGCGACGACATCGACGACCGCGTGCGTGGCCTCGAGGCCGGGGCCGACGACTACCTGGTCAAGCCCTATGCCTATCCCGAGTTGCTGGCCCGCGTGCGCGTCATCCTGCGCCGCAATGTCGCGGGTGGCGAACCCGAGGTAGACCACGTGCTTCGCGTGGCGGACCTGTCGCTGGACCTTCTCAAGCACCGGGTCACGCGCGGTGCCGACCGCATCGACCTGACGGCCAAGGAGTTTGCGTTGCTGCGCCACCTGATGAGCAGCGTCGGCGAAGTGCAATCCCGCACCGTGCTGGCCGCGCGCGTATGGGAAATGAACTTCGATTCGGATTCCAACGTGGTGGAGGTGGCCATCAAGCGGCTGCGAGCCAAGATCGATGATCCCTACCCTACGAAGCTGCTGCACACCGTGCGCGGCGCAGGCTACGTGCTGGACGACGCACCGCGATGAACTCTGCCTTCGATCCCCGGCGTTGGTCGCTGGGTCTGCGGCTGACGGCCTACTTCTTCATCGTCACGACGGCCTTGCTGTGTGCCGTCGGCTGGGCCCTGAACAACCAGCTCAGCCACCAGCTCTGGGAGAAGGACGAGGACAACGTGCGGGCCACGATGGACGTCCAGCGCGCCATCGTCGAGGCGATGGACGCGCAGCGCGCCAAGGCGTCGGCGCGTCCATGGCAGCAGGAATGGACCGAGCACGCGCTGCGCAATCGCAACCTGGCCCTGCGACTGACGACGCCGGAGGGTGAAGTTCTTGAATCAGCACCAGCGCTTCGCATCCCGCTGGAGGCCTTCCCCGAACCGAAGAAGGATGTGGCCATACGCCGCTACACCATCGGCAAGGGGCGCGAGGAAGTGCGCTACATGCTGGCCTCCACGACGGTGGAGCGCGTCCCGGGCCAGGTCTGGCAGCTGCAAGCGGCGTACAACCTACGCGAAGGTCACGAGCTTGGCGAAGCGTTTCGGCGGCGCATGCTCCTGGTGGTAGCGCTCGGCGTGATCGCCGCCTCCGCACTCGCGGCCTACATCGTTCACCGGGCGCTTCGACCGCTGCGCCTGATGAGCGAGGCGATTGGTGAGATCACGGCAGAAAAGCTCGATGCCCGCATCGCCGGCCGGGCGTGGCCGAGCGATCTGCGCCGTCTCGCGGAATCGTTTGATGCCATGCTCGCGCGCCTGCACGCCGCGTTCGAGCAGCTGTCGCGTTTTTCTTCCGACCTGGCGCACGAATTCCGCTCGCCGATCACGAATCTGGTCTCGGCCGCCGGCGTCATGCTGTCGCGCGAACGGACTGCCAGTGAATACCAGGACACCCTGGCCGTGGTCGTCGAAGAAGGCGACCGACTCGCGCGGATGGTGTCGTCAATGCTGTTCCTGGCTCGCGCCGACAACGCCCGACAAGCCATGAACTTCGAGTCCGTGTCCGCCCTGGCGCTGCTGCGCGACATCATCGACGCCTATGGCGCCGTCGCCGAAGACCGCGGCGTGCTTCTGGAACAAGCGGGTTCTGCCGACGTCAGCCTGCAGGCTGACCCCATGCTGCTGCGCAACGCACTGTCCAATCTGGTCTCCAACGCCCTGCAGCACACGCCTCCAGGCGGCGTGGTGACCCTGTCGGCCAGCACTCGGTCCGACGGCGTGGAGTTCACGGTGACCGACGCCGGATGCGGCATTGCGCCCGCGCACTTGCCCCACCTGTTTGAGCGTTTCTACCGCGTCGACGCGGCCCGCAGCTCGGGCGATCGCACGGGATTGGGCCTGGCCGTGGTGCAGTCCATTGCCGAGCTGCACGGCGGGCATGTCCAGGTGCACAGCAAAGTCGACCAGGGGTCGCGGTTTTCGCTGTGGTTGCCGACGCGTCAGTAACGCGGGCCCAACGACTCGGATGCGATGTACCGGCTGTACCTCGTGGGCTTGGGGTGAAAAGTCAGTTGAGCTTGGCCAGCTCTTCCTGGACTTCCTTGGCGGTCAGCGGGAAGTAACCTGAATAGGGAATGGGCTCCTGACCTTGGCGGCTGAGCACGTAGCGCAGGAATTCCTGGACGACCGGACGGATAGGCTGGCCCGGCGCGCGGTCCAGGCGGATGTACATATATCGCGTTAGCGGGTACTGGCCGTTGGAGGCCGTCTCTGCGGTGGCCGCCACGGCGGGGCCGTGCGCATCGCGTGCGATCGGCACGGCCCTCAGGCCCGGTCCACCATCCTCCAAGCCACCAAAGCCCAGCGCCCCTGGATCCGCGGCAATCGCCTTGGCCGTCTCGGCGACCGAGGCTTCGTGCACCCTGTCTGACCAGGGCTCTCCGCGCAGCACCATGATCTGCATGGACATCGCATTGGGCGTCACCCGAGGCGGCACATCCAGCGTGATCGGCTTGTCGACCCACTCGCCGGTGAGGCCCAGTTGGCCCCAACGCGTAATCGTTGGCTCTTTGCCGAAGATCGATGCGATTTGCGCCATCGACAGCCGCTCGATCGGGTTTGCAGCGTTCACGAACACGGCCTGTGCCGTGGTGCGCTGCGGCGTGTTGAAGCCGCCCCTCGCGACGCGAATCTCCAGCGGCGTGCGGCCGCCCCGCAGCCGGGCGAACGCCGCAGCCTCGTCGGGCCACAGCTCTCGGCCCATGGGTGCGATGTCGGTCTCGTCAGCCATCAACGCGTGGTAGCCATTGAGAGTCCCAAGATGCTCCCAGCGGTCACCGGGACGCACGCCGGGCTGCAAAGCACGGAAGTCCCGCAGCCAGCGATCCATCAGCGACCGCATGCCATCGCTGCCGACGCTTCGGAGATAGCCGTGCACAGCCTGGGTCGGCACGTACACGGGCAGCCGGGGATCGAGCGCCGCGTGATAGCCGCCGAGCTTGGCGAGTTCCGCGTCGATTTCGCTGGCCGGCAACGGCGTAAAGCCCGCCTGACGCTCCACCAGCGCCTGTCCCGCTGGACTGAGCGCAAAGCGCACGAACTGCTCGACAGCCGGCGTCGCCGGCGTGTCCGGCCGCTTGTTGAAGGCGAGGTACACCGGTTTTCCGTTCAGCAGCGCGACACGTGCCAGCTCCGGCGACTTCATCATGTCGCCGTGGAACTGGTGAGCGTAAGGCGCCAACTCGATCGCTTGTGGAAGACGGGTCATGGGCGCGACGTCGGCACGCTCGAACATCAGGGCGCCGATCGCCGCGGCGTCGTCCACATGCTGCCAGCGTGGACCGCAGACGGCTCCGCCCTGCTGAGCCAGGCCTTGAATCCAGGCATCCATCAGCGGCGCCATCGCTCCAGCCCCGACGCTGCGGACCTGCGGCCTTTCGGCTGCGGGGGCAGCCGCCGCGGCGGCTCCCGTCAGCGACGCCAGGCACAGCGAAATGAGCGCGTACCTCACGGGTCCACCTCGTCGAGGGAACCGTCGATCCGCGCCTGCAGCTCGTCGCGCAGGGCTACCGCCCGGGCAGTCAGCGCGGCGGTGTCCTCCTTGCCTGTGTAGACGTAGCCCACGTTCATGGTGCCGATGGCGGCGCCGCTGCGATCATGCAAGGCCAGGTCGACGCCGAAGCGCGTGCCTTTGGAATAGACGCCGGTGTTGGGGGCCCGGCTTTCCAGCACCTTGGCATCGTCGGCATCCGCCTTCTTGCCATGGCGGCCGAACGTCGATCCCAGCAGCACCAGCTCGCCATGGCTGCGGCCACGCAGCGCGAGCACCGTCACTTCCGGGTGGCGCAGCAGCGCCTCGTCGACCATGGTTTGTGCGCGTGACTTGGTCGTGACCATCGGCGCGTACGGGTACGGTTCCATGAGGTTGGCCAGGTTCAGGATGCGGCGGGACAGCGCATCGCGGATCGCCACCGCGTTGCGCTCGAACTCGGCACGTGAGCCGCCCACCGGAAGGCGCCAGACGAGTCCAAGCGCGCCGACAGCCGCACCGCCCACGTCGCGCAGCGGCAACTCGACCTCGATGCGCTTCTTGGCCTGGTCGATTGACACGCGGGTGTTGCCAGTCGACAGCACATCCAGATCATTGGTATCGGCGGGATTGCCGATATGCCCGATGCTGGAAGCGATGACGATGTTGCCGGTGGCATTGGGCGGGGTGACGTGCATCACCACGGCCCGGAGGTCGGGATGCTGGGCGACTGTGCGGTCCACCAGTTCCTGTGCGTAGATCTTGACCGGCACGGTCTGGGCGT
>Ga0194137_10001187_pt1 | contig 16095 bp, 12 predicted proteins | sample TARM_MetaG_T3_14_FD_134025 | JGI IMG/M metagenome (GOLD analysis project Ga0194137, IMG submission 134025) | Freshwater microbial communities from Pennsylvania, USA, analyzing microbe dynamics in response to fracking - TARM_MetaG_T3_14 (version 2) | ecosystem: Environmental > Aquatic >... | reverse complement strand
GATTTTCCGCATGAGCCCGATCCACCATCATTTCGAGCTGTCGGGATGGTCGGAATGGAAGGTCGTTACCGTATTCTGGACGGCCGGACTCGTGCTGGCCGCTGCCGGTCTCGTACTCTACCGGGTCACCGGAGGCTGACGAGCCGCGGCTGCCGCCCTCAAGGGGGAAGCGAATGCCGGACGCAGCATAGCTACAAGTGCCGCCGGGCGTTCGGAACCTTCCCTCTCCATGAGGACGAGGCCGTTCGCTTTGGCGGTTTCTTTTCCTTCAGAGGAGATGCGGAGCTGCCGGCGCATGCATCGGATCGGCATCCGCTCCGCATGAGCCCGCTCCGACACCTTTGAAGCTTAGCGTATTCTAGCCATCCATGCGAAATGACTCCGTCCGGCAACGGACGGCATAGCCGTTTGGCTACATAAAAGGAGAGATTGGCATGAATCATCCGTCCACATACCGGAATCGCCGCGTCGTCGTGCTCGGCTTGGCGCGCAGCGGAGCCGCGGTCGCCAGGCTGTTCCACCGCCTGGGAGCGAATGTAACGGTCAACGACCGCAAGCCTGCGGAAGAGAGTCCGGAAGCCGCCGAGCTGGCCGCGCTCGGAATCGAAGTCATCTGCGGGCATCATCCCGACGATCTGGTCGATGCCCAGACGGCCCTGCTCGTCAAGAATCCCGGCATTCCGTACAACGCTCCGCCTGTTGCCGCGGCGCTGGCTCTTGGCGTCGAGGTCGTGACCGAGGTCGAGGTGGCGGGCCTGCTGTCGCCGGCGCCGATCATCGGCATTACCGGCAGCAACGGCAAAACGACGACGACGACCTGGATCGGCCGCATGCTGGAAGCGGCTGGCCGGCGTCCGATCGTCGCGGGCAACATCGGCCGGCCTCTGTGCGAAGCGGCGGAAGAAGCGGATGCAGGCAGCGTGCTCGTCGCCGAGCTCAGCAGCTTCCAGCTGAAAGGCACGAGCAGCTTCCGGCCGCAGGTCGGCCTGCTGCTCAATATCGCGGAGACGCATCTCGATTATCACGGCTCGATGGACGACTACGTCGCCTCAAAAGCGAAGTTGTTCGCGAACCAGACGGAGCAGGATACAGCCGTGCTGAATGCGGACGACCCGGCTTGCGCGGCGATCGAAGCCGGCTTGAAGTCGCGCCTGATTCCGTTCTCGCTCTATCGCAGGCTCGAGAGCGGCGTCTGCATCGAGCCTCCTTACGAAGCCGCCGGGGCGCCGGACAACGCCGGCGAGCCGGAGCGGACGATCGTATACCGCAGCGGGGACGGGACGGAGCAGGCCATCGTCGCCGTCCGGGAGCTCGGCGTTCCGGGAAGGCATAACGCGGGGAACGCGCTGGCCGCCGTCGCCGCGTGCATCGCGATCGGGGTCGAGCCGGCCTTGCTTGCGGCTCCTCTCCGGGATTTCGGAGGCGTGGAGCATCGTCTCGAGTTCGTGCTCGAAGCAGCGGGAGTCCGCTACTACAACGACTCCAAAGCGACGAACCCGGTCGCAACGCTCATGTCGACCGGTTCGTTCGAGCAGCCTTTGATCCTGATCGCAGGCGGACTCGACCGCGGCTCCGATTACATGGAGCTGCTGCCGCTGTTCGGATCCCCCAAGATCAAGGGGCTCGTCCTGCTCGGCGAGACCCGCGGCAAGCTCGCGCGGGTGGCGGAGCTGGCGGGTATGGCGAATGTGGCGGTGGTCGATGCTGAAGGTGACGCCGAATCCGTCATCCGCCAAGCGACGAAAGCCGCAGCCCGGCTCGCTTCGCCGGGGGATGCCGTCCTGCTCTCGCCGGCTTGCGCGAGCTGGGATATGTTCCCTTCGTTCGAAGACCGCGGGCGCATGTTTAAGGAATCGGCGCATACCTTGTAAGTAGGGGGCTTGTCCCTACTTTCCCATGCCTGAGGTGGTGCGTCATGCCCAAAGTCCGGTCGGCTCCGGACGTATGGCTAGTCGGAGCGATAGCATTGATTCTTTCCGTTGGACTCGTCATGGTCTACAGCGCCAGCGCGGTCCGCGCGTTCCAGGAATTCGGCGATCCCTACTATTTCGTCAAGCGCCAGGCGATCTTTGCCGTTCTCGGCATCGGAGCCATGATCTTCACGATGAACGCCGACTACCATGTCTGGAAAAAATACGCAAAGCCCGTCCTGCTCGTCTGCTTCGGGCTGCTGGTCCTCGTGCTTATTCCCGGCGTCGGCGTCGTTCGCGGCGGCGCCCGCAGCTGGCTCGGCATCAGCTCCTTCGGCATCCAGCCGTCGGAGTTCATGAAGCTCGGCATGATTCTGTTCCTCGCCAAGATGCTGTCCGACAACCAGCAGCGGATCACGCTGTTCGCCAAAGGACTGCTGCCGCCGCTCGCTCTCATGGGAACGGCCTTCGGCATGATCATGCTGCAGCCGGATCTCGGGACGGGCAGCGTCATGATGGGCGCCTCGCTGCTCGTGCTGTTCGTGGCGGGAGCTCGGCTGAAGCATCTCGGCGGACTCGCGATGATCGGGGCGGCGGGATTCGTCGGCCTCATCCTGGCGGCGCCTTACCGGCTCAAGCGGATCACGTCGTTCCTGGACCCTTGGCAGGATCCGCTCGGCGCCGGCTACCAGATCATCCAATCGCTGTATGCGATCGCCCCGGGCGGGCTGGTCGGTCTCGGCCTCGGCATGAGCCGGCAGAAGTACAGCTACCTGCCCGAGCCGCAGACCGACTTCATCTTCTCCATCCTGGCGGAGGAGCTCGGCTTCATCGGGGGAGGCGCCCTGATCTTCCTGTTCCTGATCCTGGTCTGGAGAGGGATGCGGGCGGCCATCTATGCCCCGGATACGTTCGGCAGCCTGCTGGCGGCAGGCATTACCGGCATCGTCGCCGTGCAGGTGCTGATCAATATCGGCGTCGTCATCGGCCTCATGCCGGTCACAGGCATCACGCTGCCGCTCGTCAGCTACGGCGGATCTTCTTTGACCCTGCTTTTGACCGCACTAGGAATTTTGCTCAATATATCCCGTTACTCGAGGTGAACATCATGCGAATCGTACTGACCGGAGGAGGAACCGGGGGGCATATCTATCCCGCCCTGGCCATCGGCAAGCAGATGCAGCAGGAAGAGCCTCAGACGGAGCTGCTCTATATCGGCACGAGCCGCGGGCTTGAGAGCCGGATCGTGCCGGAGGCGGGCGTGCGCTTCGAGGCGGTGGAAATCACCGGCTTCAGGCGCAAGCTGTCGGTCGAGAACGTCAGGACCGTCATCCGCTTCATGAAGGGAGTCAGCCGGTCCAAGGAGCTGCTGAAGGCTTTCAAGCCCGACGCGGTCGTAGGGACCGGCGGTTATGTATGCGGGCCCGTCATGTATGCAGCCGCGAGGCTCGGCATCCCGACGCTCGTCCATGAGCAGAATGCCGTTCCCGGGCTGACCAACAAGTTTTTGTCCCGTTACGCCGATTGCGTGGCGGTGAGCTTCGAAGCTTCGGCCGCTTCATTCGGCAAGGCGAAGCGCACCGTCTATGCCGGCAACCCATGCGCTTCCCATGTCGTCAAGGCAAGCCGCAGCAAAGGCTACGCTTCGCTCGGCATCGCCGAGGGGAGCCGCATCGTGCTCGTCGTAGGCGGCAGCAGGGGGGCGCAGGCCATCAATGACGCGATGGTCGCCATGGCGCCGGCCGCGGCCCGCTCCAGAGCCGTCCATTATGTTTTTGTGACCGGAGAAAGCTATTACGAACGCACCTCCGCGGCCATCAAGGAGGCGGCGCCGGGCATCACCAACCATCTTCATGTCCTGCCTTATCTTCATAACATGCCCGAGGTGCTGGCCGCCTCCACGCTGGTCGTCGGGCGGGCCGGCGCTTCGTCGCTGGCCGAGCTGACGGCGCTCGGATTGCCGTCCATCTTGATTCCGTCGCCCAATGTGACGAATAACCATCAGGAAGCCAATGCCCGCAATCTCGCAGACGCGGGGGCGGCCGAGCTGATGCTTGAGCGTGAACTCAGCGGTGACGGCCTATGGAGCCGCATCGAAGCGATATTGCAGGACAGCGCCGGACTGCAGCGCATGAAGGAAGCGTCGCGGAAGCTCGGCATGCCGGGATCCGCTTCGATCCTGACTGCGGAGCTGCGCAGGCTGGCGAAGAAATAAAAGGCGAGAAGCGGGGTGCGGGCGGGCTCCTGTCACCATAGAGCCCGGGGAGGCATAGGATATCAGCATAATCGTGTCCGTCACCTAAGGGCGGCCGGTTACCGCATTCCTACAGGGAGTGCGGGCATTCACCGAAGCCCGCGAGGGCTTCGGGCTGCAGCCTGACAGCCTTGCCCCGCCTTGAGCACCGCGAATGAAGGAGGAACACCATGAAAGCTTGGATGCAAGAGCTGGAAGAAGCCCGTGTGGGCGACATCAGCCAGCAGGTCCCGCTCTCGTCGCTTACGACGTGGAGAATCGGCGGACCGGCCGATGCCGTGGTTGTCCCGAGCGGCAAGGAAGAGCTGGCAAGAACGATTCGCATTCTGCGCAGGCACGAAGTGCCCTGGATGACGCTTGGAAAGGGTTCCAACATGCTCGTCTCGGACAAAGGAATCCGCGGCGTCGTCATCAGGCCGGGGTCTGCGCTGGATTTCGCGGAATTCGACGGCCCGCTCGTGCGTGCCGGAGCCGCGTATCCGTTCGTCACGCTTGCAGTTAAAGCCGGCAGGAAAGGGCTGACGGGACTGGAATTCGCCGGGGGAATTCCAGGCACGGTAGGCGGTGCCGTCTATATGAATGCGGGAGCCCATGGATCCGATGTGTCGCGTATATTCAAATCAGCCGACATTGTGCTGGAGACAGGGGAATTGGTGACGTGGGGACCGGAGGAGATGAAGTTCTCTTACCGCCATTCGAGACTGCAGGAGGAGGCTAGCCGCGGCATCGTCGTGGAAGCTCTCTTCGAGCTCGAGAGAGGAGAGGCCGGAGAGATCACGTCTGCGATGGCTGCTCACAAAGATCGGCGCAGAGCCACGCAGCCGCTGCATCAGCCGAGCTGCGGAAGCGTCTTCCGCAATCCTCCCGGCACCTATGCCGCGAAGCTGATCGAAGAAGCCGGGCTCAAAGGCTATTCGGTAGGCGGAGCCCAGGTGTCGACCTTGCACGCCAATTTCATTGTCAACACCGGCCAGGCGGCGGCTGAAGACGTCCTCACCCTGATCGCCCATATTCGCGGCACGGTCAAGGACCGTACCGGCATTGACTTGAAGCCGGAAGTATTGGTGGTGGGTGAGCGGTAACTTGGAGGTGTAGGTTTGGACAAATTGGTGATTGAAGGCGGGCAACCTCTCTCAGGAACCATTGCTATCCAAGGGGCGAAAAACGCAGCTCTGCCGATACTGGCAGGCAGCATGCTCGCCAGCGGCACGGTCGTCATCGATTCGGTGCCGCAGCTGCTCGATATAGAAGTCATGCTGCACATCTTGCAGGAGCTCGGTTGCCGCGCGGAACATGTCGGCGACACCGTCACGATCAATACGGCGACGGCATACCAGGCCCATATCCCCGAAAAGCTGATGGGTCAGATGCGTTCCTCCATTTTTCTGATGGGACCTCTGCTCGCCCGGTTCGGGGAAGTCCATCTCTACCAGCCCGGCGGCTGCGCGATCGGAGAGCGGAAGATCGACCTTCATCTCGAAGGGCTGCGTTCGCTGGGCGCCGAGATCGAGGAATATGGGGATCGGATTTCCTGCCGGGCGGAGAAGCTGCGCGGTGCCGATATTCATCTCGGCTTTCCCAGCGTAGGCGCGACGGAGAACATCATGATGGCCGCTGCGCTCGCAGAGGGCAGAACGACGATCACGGGAGCTGCCAGGGAGCCGGAAATCCAGGATCTTCAGCATTTCCTCAACGCTATGGGCGCGCGCATTATCGGAGCGGGGACGGATACGATTACGATCGAAGGGGTCGAATCGCTCACTCCATGCCGCTATCGGGTCATTCCGGACCGGATCGTGGCCGGCACCGTCATGGTAGCTGCCGCTGCGACCAAAGGAAAGGTTACGCTGACGAACACGAGGCCGGCGCATCTGTCTTCCCTGATCCATGTGCTCCGGCGCGCCGGAGTCGGCATCGGCATCGAGGGAGACGCCATCACCGTCGGAACGTCGGCAAGGCCGAAGGCGGTCGAGCGGATCGTCACTTCTCCCTATCCGGCCTTCCCGACGGATCTTCAATCGCAGGTGATGGTGCTGCTTGCTCTGGCCGACGGCACGAGCATCATGAAGGAAACGATTTTCGAGGGCCGCTTCAAGCATGTCGACGAGCTCAGCCGCATGGGAGCGGATATCCGCGTCGATCTCAACGCGGCCGTCATCCGGGGCGTATCCAGGCTGTACGGGGCAACGGTCGAAGCGACGGACCTGCGGGCCGGCGCCGCTCTCGTCATTGCCGGACTTGCGGCCAATGGGCGCACAGTCGTCGAGCAGGTGCATCATATCGACCGCGGCTACGACAGCATCGAATCCATGCTTGCGCGGCTTGGCGCACGGATTGTCCGCAGCGCGCCGGTTCCCGACAACGGAGCCGTACCGGGCTGATCTTCAAGGGATATCCCGTGCCGGAGCTTCTGCCCGCGGACGCCGATGCAATAGAACCGAAATGTGCTGCCGCAAAACGGCTCTCCGCGCGGGCGGAGACCGTTTCGCGGCTGAAGGAGGGACAAGCTTGGCTGAATTGATCCCGATCTTGAAGGATCCGCCGCCGAAGCGGAGGGGCAACCGGAAACTCGTCTTCATCCTGGTGCTACTATTCCTTATTTTATTATCGATCCTTTTCTTTAATTCCTCGATCAGCAAGGTCAGCGTCGTCACGGTCGAGGGCGAGCAGTTCACGACGGAAGCGCGGATCCGCGAGGCGGCAAGCGTTCGTGCCGGAGACGCCTTTTTCGGCACTCTTTCCTCCAGCGTGGAGCACCGGATCCGGAAGCTCGGCTCGGTCAAGGAAGTCAAGGTGGCCAAAACCTTTCCCGGACAGATCAAAATCACGGTCGAGGAATATCCGCCGGTAGCGTTCGAGCTCGCTGCGAACGGCCAGCTGAGCGCCATATTGGCGAGCGGCTCCATCATCCAGGCCGACCAGGCCAAAGCGGTCGTGGACAAGCCGGTCCTGTCGGGATGGAAGAAGGACGATTCCGTGAAGGGCGAGCTGTGCAGGCAGCTTGCCCTGATCGATCCTGCCGCTCTCGGCAATTTATCGGAAATCATGCCTTCTCCGACCGAATCCTACCCGGACCGGATCCGCATCTATACCCGCAACGGCTTCGAAGTCATTACGGCCGCCTCCTTGCTCAAGGATAAGATCGACACGCTGAATTCGGTCGTCGAGGAGCGGGATCCCGGCCGGGTCACGCTGCTGCTTGCGGATACCTATTCGCCGTTCGTGCAAGCCGCGGGCAGCTCGGAGGAAGCCGGACCATGAAGCAAAGCCGCTTGGCTCCCGCTCTTTTATTTCGCCCTAAAGAATGGTAGAATTTAAGATATGGCATTTTTCCTATATGATCATGCCTTTAGTCCCTCGGCGAGCCATCTCCGCAGCGGCTTCGGACTCGCTTCCGGCGAGCGGCGAGAGTGCCGAGACGGCCGCCCCTCCTTCATTTTTTTTCTTTGCTGGGTTGAATTGGCAGGCGAAAAAAATGTAGAAAAAAGAGGGAAAATATTAACTGTGTTGAATATGTAGGATCAGATTAAAAAGGAATACCGATAAATGCGACCCGAAACGGAGGTGCCGCGGAATTGGGCAATAACGACATCATTGTCAGTTTGGACATCGGTACATCCAAGGTTCGAGTTATTATTGGCGAAGTGACAGGCGGAGCCATTAATATAATTGGGGTTGGATCGTCCGACTCGGAAGGCATCCGCAAGGGAGCCATCGTAGACATCGACCAGACCGTCAAGTCGATCCGCAACGCGGTCGAGCATGCGGAGAGAATGGTCGACATTCAGATTTCGGAAGTGTACGTAGGCATTCAGGGGAATCATATCGCGCTCCAGAGCAACCACGGCGTCGTGGCTGTTTCCAACGAGGATCGCGAGATCGGCGAGGAAGACATCGAGCGCGTGCTGCAGGCGGCCAAGGTCGTGGCGCTGCCACCGGAACGCGAAATCATCAATCTCGTGCCCAAGCAGTATCTGGTCGACGGGCTTGAAGGCATTTCGGATCCGCGCGGCATGATCGGCGTCCGTCTCGAAGTGGAATCCACCATCGTGACCGGAGCGAAGACGGCCATACATAATCTGATCCGCTGCGTGGAGAAGGCAGGGCTGCACATCTCCGGCATCATCCTGATGTCGCTGGCGTCCGGCATGATGTCCCTCAGCAAGGATGAGAAGTCGATGGGAACGGCCATCGTCGACATCGGCGCGGGATCCACGACTCTGTCGATCTTCGATCAGGGCGGCCTGGCCGCCACGTCGACGCTGCCGGTCGGCGGGGAATTCGTCACCAATGATATCTCCTACGGCCTTCGCACGCAGACGGAGCAAGCGGAGAAGATCAAGCTCAAGTACGGCTGCGCATCCGTGTACGACGCCGCGGAGGACCAGCGCTTCAAGGTGACGCGGCTCGGCTCCAACGTCGAGAAGGAATTCTCCCAGGTCGATCTGGCGAACATCATCGAGCCGCGCATGGCCGAGATCTTCTACATGATCCGGCAGGAAGTCCGCCGTTTGGGCTATGCCCAAAAAATCCAGGGCTACGTGCTCACCGGAGGCACAGTGAACTTGCCGGGCACGCTGACCGTGGCGCAGCAGGAGCTGGAATCTTCCGTCCGCATCGCCGTCCCGGACTTCATCGGCGTACGCGACCCGGCCTTCGGCAGCGGAGTCGGAATGATCCAATATGTGAGCAAGCATATGACGATTCGCAATTCGGGAGCGGTCAAGAAGCAGGCAAGCCGCAAGACGGGAACCGCAGCCCCCGCTAAACCCGGCATGATTGAACGAATCAAGAACATGTTCAGCGAATTCATCTGATCGGGGGAAATAGAATGTTGGAGTTCGATATTGACTTGGAACAGCTGGCACAAATTAAAGTCATCGGTGTCGGGGGCGGCGGCAGCAATGCGGTGAACCGGATGATCGACAACGGAGTGAAGGGCGTGGAGTTCATTACGGTGAACACCGACGCCCAGGCGCTCCACCTTGCCAAGGCGGAGCATAAGCTCCAGATCGGCGACAAGCTTACGCGCGGCCTCGGAGCGGGCGCGAATCCGGAGGTCGGCAAAAAAGCGGCCGAGGAATCCCGCGATCTCGTCGCCGCTACGCTCAAAGGCGCGGACATGGTATTTGTGACGGCCGGCATGGGCGGCGGCACCGGTACCGGCGCTGCTCCCGTCATCGCCGAAATCGCCCGCGAATGCGGAGCGCTGACGGTCGGCGTCGTCACCCGACCGTTCACCTTCGAGGGCCGCAAGCGCTCGAACCAGGCCGAGAACGGCATCGAGGCGCTGAAGGAAAAGGTCGACACGCTGATCATCATCCCGAACGACCGCCTGCTTGAGATCGTCGACAAAAAGACGCCGATGCTCGAGGCGTTCCGCGAAGCCGACAACGTGCTTCGCCAGGCCGTCCAAGGCATCTCCGACCTCATTGCCGTACCGGGCCTGATCAACCTCGACTTCGCCGACGTGAAGACGATCATGACCGAGCGCGGCTCCGCCCTCATGGGCATCGGCATCGCGACCGGCGAGAACCGCGCGGCCGAGGCTGCCCGCAAGGCGATCCAGAGCCCGCTGCTCGAAACGTCGATCGACGGAGCCCGCGGAGTCATCATGAACATCACCGGCGGCATGAACCTGTCGCTGTACGAGGTGAACGAAGCGGCCGAGATCGTCATCGAGGCTTCCGATCCGGAGGTCAACATGATCTTCGGCGCGATCATCGACGAGGACTTCAAGGACGAGATCAAGGTCACCGTCATCGCGACAGGCTTCGAGCACAAGGCGGCGCCTGTTCAGCCGGCCCGCCGCCCGCAGACGCAAACTCATGGAGCCGCTCCTGAGCCTCAGGAGCAGCGCGCCCCTCAGCCGAGCGCCAAGCCGTTCACCAATACGCCGAGCGACCAGCTGGAGATTCCCGCTTTCCTGCGCAACAACCGCCCGCGCGGCGACCGCTGATCCGCAGTCCCTACCCAGACCGCATCTTCCGACGGAAGATGCGGTCTTTTTCTATGCCTAAAAACCGACAAGGCCCCGGTTAAAGCCTTGTTCATCTTCATTTTATCGTGGTCGAAAAGAGGAGAATCAGCTCCGCCGCGCCTCTAAGCTTCCGACAAAATTAGTTGCGGCGCCGCGCCAGGTTTAGACAGACATTGTGCTTGGCGCTGCACTATACTTGTTTCTATCGTTCCCCGGCCTGCTCTGCCGACAGAGCCGGACGGTGCCGAAGGGTGGACAGGAGGGTGGCTTCAGCTGGCCGTATACGTCGATGTGCTGTTTCTCAAGGAGCTGATGGTGGACGGCTCCATGCTGCTGCTCACTGCCTGGGTGCGCGGAATCAAGGCCAAGCCGTGGCGGGTATTGACCGCTGCCGCCATCGGCGGGATCTATGTGACCTTGATGCTTTTTCCGCCGCTCTCCATGCTGTTTACCGTCATCGTCAAGGCGGCTATATCGCTGATTATAATCGCGGTCGCCTTCGGTTATGCCGATACCCGAAGCTTTGCCCGTCTTGTGGGAACGTTTTATGCGGTCAATTTCGTAGCGGCCGGCGCCGTTCTCGGCATCTACTATTTTCTTATGCAGGGCTCCGGAAAAGTATGGAGGACGATGACGCTGCTCCGGCATGGAGTCGCATTCGAAGTGCAGATGGGCGGCGTATACGCGTTCAGCTTCCTATGCATCGGCTTGTATGTCTTCCGCAGCGTCGTCAGCGCACGAAGGCAGAAGGAGCTGGTGCTGACTCATCTGGCTGAAGTTTCCGTCATCATCGGCGGCAAGGAGCATCGCTGCACCGGTCTCGTCGATACGGGCAACCAGCTCTACGATCCGCTCTCCCGGACACCGGTCATGGTGATGGAAGCCTCGCTGTGGGAGGACGAGATCCCTCCCGGCTGGATGCAGGGAATCCGGGATTCCCAGGTGGACCGGCTGATCGCCGGGCTTGGACAAGAGGAATTTCCCTGGCAGGACCGCCTGCGGCTCGTCCCCTACCGCGGAATCAACAAAGGGACGCAGTTCATGCTCGCCGTCAAGCCGGATACGGTCGTCATCGTGAGAGAAGGACAACGGAGCGAATCGAGCAAAGTGCTCATCGGACTGGATGGAGGCAAGCTGGCAGCTGACGGCTCTTACCGCGCTATCATCCACCCTTCGCTGGTGGAGCATCGGGCCGGCTGACCAACAAAAGAGGAGATGGGGACTATAATGGTTAAATTCCGGCTGAATATGCAGTTGTTCTATTACCGCCTGCTGTTTTTGCTCGGGCTGAAAAGCCAGGAAATATATTATATCGGCGGCAGTGAAGCGCTCCCTCCCCCGCTTACGCGCGAAGAAGAGGAATACTTGCTGGAGAGGCTTCCGTCCGGGGACAGCGCGATCCGCGCCATGCTCATCGAGCGCAACCTGCGGCTTGTCGTCTACATCGCCCGCAAGTTCGAGAATACCGGCATCCACATCGAGGATCTGGTATCGATCGGAGCCATCGGCCTGATCAAGGCTGTCAATACGTTCGATCCCGAAAAGAAGATCAAGCTGGCTACGTACGCTTCGCGCTGCATCGAGAACGAGATTCTGATGTTCCTTCGCCGCAACAGCAAGACGAGGACGGAGGTATCGTTCGACGAGCCGCTGAACATCGACTGGGACGGCAACGAGCTGCTGCTCTCGGACGTGCTCGGCACCGAGAACGACACGATCTATCGGAACATCGAGGAGCAGGTCGACCGCAAGCTGCTGCACAAGGCGCTCGACAAGCTGACAGAGCGGGAGCGCATCATCATGGAGCTGCGTTTCGGGCTTGCCGACGGGGAAGAGAAGACGCAGAAGGATGTCGCCGATCAGCTCGGCATCTCGCAATCCTATATTTCCCGCCTCGAGAAGCGGATCATCAAGCGCCTGCGCAAGGAATTCAACAAGATGGTCTGATGTGCAGGCAGCGGCCTGGAGCAGACCAAAAGCAGCGGATTGAAGATCGGGCAGGCAGAGCCCGGACATGCAAAAGCTCCGAGCATGCAAAAAGCTCCGAGCATGCAAAAAGCTTCGAGCATGCAAAAAGCCGGCCTCTCCATAGAGGGCCGGCTTTTTGTTGGGAAGGACAGGCTGAGGGGGAGTCTCAGGAAAGGCCGAGCGCGCAGCGTGCGGCATGGATGCCGCTGGCCGCCGCCTGGGAGAGCGAATGGGTCGAGCCGGAGCAGTCTCCGATCGCATACAGCCCTTCGATTTCCGTCTGGAAGCGGCAGTCGACTGCCAGTCTGGGAGCATAGAATTTGCCGTCTAGCGCATAGAGAAGCGTATCGCCGTCAAGACGTTCGCCGAGCAGCCGTTCCAGCGCGGACAGGAATTCCATGGCGGCTCGAACATACAGCTCCGGCAGCTCCTCGGCCAGATTTCCCGGATCCGCCTCGATCGACGGCCTGATCCGGCTGGAGCGGATGCCTTCCGGGCTGGAGGAGCGCCCGCGGCGGAGATCGTCCAGCCTTTGGACGGCCAGGCGATCCCCGCCACGGTTGACCTTCCCCAGCACTTGCCGGGCGCATGCATCGGCCTCCTGCAGGGTTGGGAAGTGGCGCGGAACGAACAGGGTGAAGTTGAGGTTGGCGCTTTTGCTTCCTTGTTCCTTGAAGTTCTGGCCGTCGGCCATGACGAGGCCCTCCTGATGCTTGCGGATGATGCGGCCGCTTGGATTCATGCAATAGGTTGTCGCCGAGAAGCCGTCCCCGTCATAGCGCAGCTTGGTTTCGAACGTTTCCTCAAGGATGGAATCCAATTGCCCTCCCGCCATTTCCAGCCGGATGCCGAGATCCAGCCGGGTCTGCCTCGCTTCCAGGCCGAGCGTCGGAAGCAGTTGCTCCAGCCAGCCGCTGCCGCTGCGTCCCGTGGCGAGAAACACCTTTTTCGACGGCAACGTCCGTCCATCCGAGAGGCGAAGGATGAAGCCTCCTGAATTCTTGTCCAGCGAGACGACCTCGGTCCGGAAGCTGAAATCCGCCCATGCCGACAGAGCTTCATAGAAGCCGTCCAGCACTTGCCGCGACAAGCGGGTGCCCAAATGGCGGACGGTCGAGCTGAGCAGCTTCAAGCCGCCGGCTTCCGCCCTGGCGGCAAGGCTGCTGCTGTGCGTCCGGTAAGGAACGGCTTCGGCGGCCCCGTACAGGCACAGGATGCGGTCGGCCTCGTCCAGCCTTTCCATCGCGAGCCGTTCTCCGAGCAGCCCTTCCAGCTCGCCGCCGAAGTCGGTCGTGAAATTGTATTTTCCTTCGGACCGGCCAAGTCCGCCGAATCCGATGTAGGCTTCGCAGGCGTTGCACTGGCAGCTGCCTCCCTGCTCCAGCGGGCAGCTTCGTTCCCTCGGCGGCTTTCCTTTGTCCACCACCAGCACCTTGAGTCCAGGAGCGGCCTCCATCAGGGCGTGGGCGGCGAAGATGCCGGCGACTCCGGCGCCAATGATCGTGACATCATACATGAATGAACGCTCTCCTTTATGCTTTCATTTTAGCATGGGAACAGGCCTTCGAACATGTTGCGGCGCCGGCGCGAGGGAGGGAAGGTTTGAATAAAGCCAAAAAAGGGTTTGACCCTGAGAATGACTATCAATTAGTATAGAGTTTATACAGAATTTTGTATCAAAACCAACCGGAAAAGAGTGAAGACATGCTCCGCCGATTTTTCTCTCATTACCGCCCGTTCCTGGGCCTCTTCATCCTTGACTTCACCTGCGCCGTCGTCGCGGGCCTGCTTGAGCTCGCATTTCCGGTCGCGGTCCAGCAGTTCATCAACAAGCTGCTGCCGGGCGGGGACTGGCAGCTGATCGTCTGGGCTTGCGTCGGCCTGCTGGCGATCTATGCGCTGAATACAGTGCTGAACTATGTCGTCAACTACTGGGGACATATGCTTGGCATCAACATCGAGACGGAGATGCGGCGCAAGCTGTTCGCGCATGTGCAGAAGCTGAGCTTCCGCTTCTTCGACAACAACAAGACCGGCCACCTCATCGGGAGAATGACCAACGACCTGACCGAGGTCGGCGAAGTCGCCCATCACGGTCCGGAGGATGTATTCATCGCCGTCATGACGCTGCTGGGCTCGTTTGCCCTGATGGCCTACATCAATCTGGAGCTGGCGCTGCTCACGTTCGTCATCGTTCCGATCATGGCCTGGCTCGTTATCTTCTTCGGCCGCCGGATGGGCTCGACCTATGGCCGGATGTTCGGCAATGTCGGCAGCTTCAACGCCCGCATCGAGGACAATGTCGGCGGCATCCGCGTCGTGCAGTCTTTTGCCAACGAGGAGCATGAGAACAAGCTGTTCGCCGTCGACAACCAGAACTTCCGCACGACCAAGCTGATGGCCTACAAGACGATGTCCAAGAGCATCAGCATCACGTACATGCTCATGCGCCTGATCACCATCTTCGTCATGATCGCGGGAGCCTGGTTCATGATCGAAGGGCGAATCAACCTCGGCGACTTCATGGCGTTCATCCTGCTGTCGAACGTTTTCTTCAAGCCGATCGAGAAGATCAACGCCGTCATCGAGAGCTATCCGAAGGGAATCGCCGGCTTCAAGCGGTATTGCGAAATCATGGACACGGAACCCGATATCCAGGATAAGCCCGGCGCCGCCGAGCTGAAGAACGTCAGCGGCAGCATCGAATTCAGCCATGTCTCCTTCGGCTACGAGCCGGATCGTCCGATTCTGAACGATATCAGCCTCAGCATCAAGCCGGGAGAGACGGTCGCCTTTGTCGGTCCGTCCGGAGCCGGCAAGACGACGATCTGCAGCCTGCTGCCGCGTTTCTACGAGGTGGAAGGAGGCTCGATCAAGGTGGACGGCAAGGACATCCGGGACGTGAAGCTGGATTCGCTGCGCCGCCAGATCGGCATCGTGCAGCAGGACGTCTTCCTGTTCTCCGGCACGATCCGCGAGAATATCGCCTACGGCAACCTGCAGGCGAGCGAAGAGGAGATCTGGGAAGCGGCGCGCCGGGCGTCGCTGGACGAACTGATCCGCAGCATGCCGGAAGGGATGGATACCGTCATCGGCGAGCGCGGCGTGAAGCTGTCCGGCGGACAGAAGCAGCGCATGTCCATCGCGCGCATGTTCCTCAAAAATCCGCCGATCCTCATCCTGGACGAAGCGACGTCTGCTCTCGACACCGAGACGGAGGCGGCCATCCAGGCCGCGCTGGCGGAGCTGTCCGTCGGACGCACGACGCTGGTCATCGCGCACCGGCTGAGCACGGTCCGCAATGCCGACCGCATCGTCGTCGTGAGCAAGGACGGCATCGCGGAGCAGGGCAAGCATCAGGAGCTGATCGCCGCGGGCGGCATCTACAGCCGCCTGCATGTGGCCCAGGCGAGCCAAGCCTAAGGGGAAGCGGGCTGCTGCAGGGGAATCAAATTCCGCAAGCCGGATTCATGCAGATGCGCGAGCTTCCTCCCTGCAAGGCAGGCCTCTCTTATTGGATACTGGATGCAGCTCTGCGTTCCGTCTACAGGTAGAAACCGCCAGGCTGCCTGTTTTTATGTCAGTAGGGGAGCTGGCTGGCGGCGGCGCGCTGGAAAGGCCGCATCGCCGTCTTCAAGGTCCCGCATCCGGCCGGAAGAGGCTTTGGCCCGCATGGAAATGGTTGCTTCCCGTCCGATCGCTTCCTACAATGAAAAGGACGACAAGGGAGGCGACGATCCATGAAAGCGAACTGCACGATTCTCGACGATTATCAGGAAGCGGCTTTGAACTATGGGGATTGGGGCCGCCTGGAAGACAAGCTCGAGCTGTCGGTGCTGACAGAGCATTATGACAGCGAGGACGAGCTGGCGGAGATGCTGAAGGACGAGGAGATTCTTGTCATCATGCGGGAGAGGACGCCGTTCCGGGAATCGCTGCTGGCCCGGCTGCCGCAGCTGAGGCTGCTCGTGACGACCGGCATG
>Ga0194137_10001186_pt1 | contig 16104 bp, 16 predicted proteins | sample TARM_MetaG_T3_14_FD_134025 | JGI IMG/M metagenome (GOLD analysis project Ga0194137, IMG submission 134025) | Freshwater microbial communities from Pennsylvania, USA, analyzing microbe dynamics in response to fracking - TARM_MetaG_T3_14 (version 2) | ecosystem: Environmental > Aquatic >... | reverse complement strand
TATATATGCTGTATACTCTTTAGGCAAAAGGGAAAGGAAGATGCGCTTGAAGAGAAAAGGAATAAATGCTCTGCTTGCTCTGCTGCTCCTGGTTGCTTTTACCGCCCAACCGCTATTGGCGGCCCCCAAAGCCACAAGCGTCAAAGTCACCTTCGTAAGCGCGAAGCTGGTCGAGAACAATCATGTCGGCAACGAGTGGCGGTATGAAGCACGGGCTGGCAGCAAGGAGATTGAGGAGGGCCATTCGGTCACGCTGACAGTAAAGGGCAGCGAAACCATCAAGCTGGAAGTGGACGTCGAGGAACAGGACAAGATTCCTGACATCGGAAAAGGAAGCTCAACAATCAAGTTGTCCGCTATCAAGGGCACCGTGACGAAAAAAATGAAAGTGACCGTCGTCGAGAATCGTGGCCGCTATTCCGGAAATACTGCAACATGGGAGTTCGCTTTTAAAATCTCGAAAGCTTCATAAAATCGCATTCAAGCTTTGAGTCCCGCAACTCCGAAGTCGAATAAAAATAGGATGTTCAACCTTGATGGTAAGTAATCAGACCAGCACGGTCTCGAGAACAATTGAAGCCCCCGGAACAAGTCCTCTCGTTCCCGGTTTTTTCAATCGGTTTCAAGATACGGCCTTCAGTCCGCTCACGCCGATTACGATCAGCAGCAGGCTGAGCATCCGCATCCTGCTTTTCGATTCGCCGAAAAAGATCATGTTCGTCACGACGGCAAGAGAGGTTCCGAGACCGATCCATACCGTGTAGGCAATGCTAAGCTGGAGATATTGGAACGAAGCGTAAAGCAGGATGAACGACGCCGCGAAGCCGCCGGCGAACAGCAGGGCGTTCAGCCAGCTTTTGCGCCTGGAGAAGCGGCTGAGTCCTACGACTCCGGTCACTTCGCAGACCGCTGCGGAGAAAACAAAGATCCAACCCATGATGATAACCTCCATGTTGTCTTTCTAAATTGGTTGAACCGGCCATTGGCTGCTTGCCGGTTTATTTCAGCTGTTAGGCGAGGAATCGGCGCTTTTGCCGTCCGCCAGCTTCAGCATGACGATCCCGATCAGCAGCAGAATCATGAACAGGCTTTTGGCGATGCTGAAGGTGCCCCCGAACAGGGTGGCGTCCATCAGAGCGGTGCCGATGGTTCCCGCTGCCGCGAACAGGGCGTAGACGGTGCCGGTAGGGATGGACTGGCAGGCCCGATAAAGGAAGTAGAAGTCGATGACGATGAGAACGGCGATCAGGACGAAGTGCCAAGGGAGATTCGCGGTATGGAAGCCATACACCCAGATCCATTCCATAAGGCAGGTCAGTCCGACGAACAGCCAGCCTAATTGCGGCTTGGCGGGTTTGTTTTTTTGTTGCGCATGCATGAGAGACACACCTTTCGAGATGAAGGAAATCATATAGGAATGAAACGGTTAAACGAAAAAAGGTTAAAACGAATGAATCGTCCTATGAAATGAAGTCCTGCTACTGAATAAAAGCACCTTATGAATGAACGTCAGTCATAATTAGCTGTGAAAAGACGCAGAGCCGTCATTTCACTCCAAGCCCGGCGACAAGAAACGCTTTAAGCTCCGCGACATGCTCCTCCACGACTGCGCTGTCCGAAGCGGCGTACAAATAATTCTGCTCGGCGGCGGTTTCGATAAGCCCGAGCACCAGCTTGGCTGCATAAGCGGTCGCGATGGACGGGCGTATTTCGCCGCGTTCCTGGAACTGGACCAGCCTTCCGTTGATCCACTTGTAAATCGGGTCGTAGATCGCTTCCCATTCCCGGACATGCTCCGTCTGGGTGATGCCGGAGTAGATCAGCGCGGACAAATCCCGATGCTGCTCGGTGACCTCGAAGATCGCTTCGACCATGCCGTCCAGCTGCTCTCTGGCGCTGCCGCTGTCATCGATCGCATGCAGCCGGACGAGAATGTTCTGGACCATGACTTCCGCGATCGCCGGCATGACGGACAGCTTTGAAGGGAAATACAGATAGAAGGTGCCTTGGGCGATTCCCGCCTCTTTCACGATGTCGGAGATTTTGGTTTTTTCCATGCCCTTCTCCTGCAAGACCGCAATGGCGGCATCGATAATCAGCTGTCGTTTATCCATGGGAAGCACGATCCTTTCCGCATATGAATGAATGTCAGTCATTTATCTTCAGTTTAATTGTTCCCTTGCAGGATGTCAAGATGCAGAGCCGGTGCCGCTCTGTCTGGCTCCAAGATGAAATGCCCCCTGCTGTCCGATATAATGAGGGATGCCGTTATACCTATCGGCCCATCCCATCCACCAAAGGAGAACCATGAGATGACTGACATCAATGGATTTATCGCCGAGTGGCGCAGCCACCGCAACGTTTTGCCTCAAATGCTGGAACAGGTAACAGATGAGCAGCTGGGCATGAAGCCTTGGGAGAAGGCCATGTCATTGTCCGAGCTCGTCGTCCACATCGCCGGCTCGATGGTCATGTTTGCCGCGACGGTTGCAAACGGCGCCTACATGCCGGGAGGCAAGCCGGCTTCGCTCCATACGGCCGATGAGCTCCGGGCTTTTGTCGCTTCCACGACCGAGCGGGCGGAGGAGCTGCTTCGCTCGATCGGCGGGGAGCAATTGGAGCGGCAGATCGATTTCTTTGGAAATGCGATGCCGGGTCATGTCCTGCTTCAGAACGCGAAGGACCATGAGATCCACCATAAAGGCCAGCTGTTCGTCTACCTGCGTCTGGCAGGCATCGAGCAGCTGCCTTTCTTCGTCAGCCGCGGCTAAGAGCGGACGTTCAATTGACGTTCAATGAATGAGGCTGAGGCATCCGGCTCGAGGCCGTCTGCGTGCAAGAGCACAGCAGCCTGGGCGGATTTTCAGGTTGTCCGGAAGCATAGGGAAGCCCGGTGTCGGACTCGACAGCCGGGGCTTTCTGCTTTCAGGAGGACGAATGGGAAGCCCCGGCGTCGACTTCGATCGCCGGGGCATTTTTATATTCAAGAGGATAACGGGAAATGCCAAGCCAGAGCACTGTCAGCTGAAATCCGTGCGCCAGCTTGATCTGGGGCTGCGGCTCTGTTAATGGAGCTGCTCGGAGAGCGCCCGCCCCGCCTGACGTCCGGTGAACAGGCAGCCGCCGAGGAAGGTGCCCTCCAGCGCGCGGTAGCCGTGCACGCCGCCGCCTCCGAAGCCGGCCGCTTCGCCCGCTGCGTACAGGCCGGGAACGGGAGCTCCCTCGGTGCCGAGCACCCGCCCGGAAAGATCCGTCTGGAGGCCTCCCAGCGTCTTGCGGCTGACGATCCGCAGCCGGACGGCGATGAGAGGACCATGGGCCGGGTCGAGGAATTTATGGGGAGCCGCGGTGCGGATGAGCTTGTCGCCGAGATAGCTTCTCGCTCCGCGGAGAGCTACGATCTGCAGGTCTTTGGAGAATTTGTTGTCCATTTCGCGGTCTCTGGTCAGCAGCTGCCGCTCCAGCTCGGCCGCTTGGATAAGGGAGCTGCCGGCGATCCGGTTCATGCCTGCAGCCAGCTCGGCTGCGCTGCCGGCCGTGACGAAGTCCTCGCCGCGGTCCAGGAACGCCTGGACCGGACCTGGTACGGAAGAGAAGGCCCGTCCCAGGACGCCACGGATGCTCTTGCCCGTCAGGTCCGGATTCTGCTCCGAGCCGGAGAGGGCGAATTCCTTGCCGATGACCTTACGGGTGAGGACGAACCAGGAGTAATCATAACCCGTATCCTGGATGGCCTTCAGCGTGCCCAGCGTATCGAAGCCGGGAAAGTTCGGAGCGGGAAAACGCCTGCCTTCGGCATTCAGCCATATCGAGGAAGGGCCGGGCAGAATCCGGATGCCATGGCGGTTCCAGACAGGGCTCCAGTTGCGGATGCCCTCGGTATAATGCCACATCCGGTCCCGGTTGACGATGCGGCCGCCGGCTTGCTCCGCAATGCCGAGCATCCGTCCGTCCACATGAGCCGGGACGCCGGACAGCATCGTTGCGGGCGGCCGTCCGAGCCGCTCCGGCCAGTTTTGCCGGATCAGCTCGTGGTTCGCTCCAATGCCTCCGCTGGCCACGAGCACGGCTGCGGCATGGAATTCGAACTCGCCGACCGGCTTCCGAGAGCTTGCTTCGCCGCGTCCTGCGCGGCTGGGCTCGAGCACGACGCCATGCACCCCGGCGATGGAGGCGCCTTGCTTGATGAAGCCGTCGACCCGGTGGCGGGGACGATAGTCGACGAGCCCCGAGTCTATTGCAGCCCGGACGCGGGCCTCGAACGGCTTCACGATGCCCGGTCCGGTGCCCCAGACGATATGGAACCTAGGCACGGAGTTGCCGTGGCCCTCGGCCAGATAACCGCCGCGCTCGGCCCAGCCGACAACGGGAAAGAAGGAGATGCCGAGGGAGCGCAGCCATGCCCGCTTCTCTCCGGCGGCGAAGTCGACGTAGGCTTCCGCCCATCGGCGGCCCCAGCGGTCTTCGTCCTCCGCACGGTCGAAGCCGGCGGACCCGAGCCAGTCCTGCCAGGCGAGCTCGCGGGAGTCCTTGATGCCCATCCTCCGCTGCTCCGGAGAATCGACCAGAAACAGCCCTCCGAACGACCACCAGGCTTGACCGCCCAGCGACGCTTCCGGCTCTTGATCGACAAGCAGCACCTTCTTGCCGGCTGCGGCCAGCTCGCATATGGCCGCGAGTCCAGCGAGCCCGGCTCCGACCACGATGACGTCGTAATTCATGGATGGCCTCCTTTTATCGGCATAATATGAACATAAAAGCGTTTTCAACAACTTGGGCGGAAAGAAGGCCTGAACACGATTCGGATGCAAAATGATCTTAAATCACCAGGGGGCAAGGGTCAAATCGCTAGTGGAGGTTTCTCCCGACCTAAGCCCGGCTCATGGTTTTTCCCCTTTGTGGTAAACTTTCCTTATATGGAGGGGAATTCTATGTACCGAATCACGATCGTCGAGGACGATGACAAGATCGCCGAGCAGCTGGCGGGAGCGCTGGAGCGCTACGGCTTCCAGCCGCAGCGGGCGGCCAGGTTCAAGGAGCTGAACGAGGATTTCCGCGAGCATGCGCCTCATTTGGTGCTGATGGACATCAATCTGCCGTATTTCGACGGCTTCTACTGGTGCCGCCAGTTCCGCCAGCATTCCAAAGCTCCCGTCCTGTTCATCTCCGCTCGATCGGGCGAGATGGATCAGGTGATGGCGATTGAAAACGGCGGGGACGACTATATTACGAAGCCGATCCATCTGGATCTGCTCATGGCCAAAATCAAAAGCGCGCTGCGCCGCGCTTACGGTGAGTACGCGTCCACTGCGGGTTCTGCATCCCACGCTGCCGATCAAGCCGTCGCCATGGGAGCTCTCCGCCTGGATGCGAGCCGCAGCCTGCTGGAATGGCGGGGAGGCTCCGTCGAGCTGACCAAAAACGAGCGGCTGCTCGCGCAAAGCCTGCTTGAGTCGGGGGGCCGGATCGTTTCCCGGGACAACCTGCTGGAAAGCCTGTGGGACGATACGAGCTTTGTCGATGACAATACGCTCACGGTCAATGTGACCCGGCTCCGGCGCAAGCTGGAGGAGATCGGGCTAAGAGGCGTGCTGGAAACGGTGCGCGGCCAGGGCTACAGGCTGAATGAAGCTCAACTGGCCGAAGAAGGGGGCGGCCGTTCTTCGGCGCCGGAGAGCCGGGCATGAAGCGGCACTCGGCTCTGCTGCTTTATTTGCGCGGGCAGCTGTTCAGCCTTTCCGTCGTGGCTTCCTCCCTTCTGACCGGAGCGGCGATCTGGTACCTGGAAAGGGTGATGTCTTCCGCCGGCGTCGATTGGGCGGTTCTGGGCTATTTCCTGCTCTTGTCGCTCTGCATGACGGTTGCCGGATTGATGCTCGGCTACTTGCGCCAGAGGGCTTACCTGAAGCAGCTGCTCCGCATGACCGGGCAGCCGGCCGGCTGGAAGCCGCTGCTGTCGCCGGTAACGGCCGAACAGAAAAAAACGGCCGAGCTGATCTCGGTGCTCGGCCATCAGAGCCAGGACCGGCTCGAGCAGCATAACCGCGAGCGGGAGCTGCACCGGCATTTCGTGTTCCAATGGGTGCACCATATGAAGACGCCGGTATCCGTCATCGATCTGATCGCGCAGAACGCAGCCAGCAAGCCGGGCCTTGTCGGCCAGGAGCTTCAGGATGCCTCGGCCAGCCTCCGGGAGGAAACGGACAAGCTGGCCCGCGGCCTCGAGCAGATGATGCACACCGCCCGCCTGGACGAGTTCGCGATGGACTTCCATCCAAGGCGCGTCTCTCTTCACGAGGCCGCCCGCACGGCGGTCAACGCGCACAAGAGGCTCATCATCGCCGCCGGCGTCTATCCCCGCATAACGGGGGAGGGCTGGGTAGAGACCGATGAGAAATGGCTTCATTTCCTGCTTGGGCAGCTGGTGGCCAATGCCGTGAAATATTCTCGTCCCAAGCCCGGCAGCAAACAGCTGGCCATCGCGATCGTCAGCCAGACCGGCGGAGGGACAAGCATCTCCGTCCGGGATGAAGGCATCGGCATTCCGGCGCAGGATATTCCCCGAGTGTTCGATCCGTTCTTCACCGGAGAGAACGGACGCAAGACGGAGGAGTCGACGGGCATGGGCCTCTATCTGGCCCGGGAGGTCGCCTCGCGCATGGGCGTCGGCCTGGAGCTGGAATCCGCGGCGGGAGAGGGGACGACCGCGACACTGTCTTTCCACGGGAAAGCCATCCATGAGGATCTCCAAGTCAGGTGACAATGTTGTAAGGCGGGCTGTAAGCTGAATCAATGGGCCGGCCGCGGCCTCCCGGCTATACTTGGAACCAAGCCAGACAGAGAAACAAGATAGAATCGGGAGGATCCAAACGACATGAACATTCTGGAAGTCAACTCGCTGGGCAAAATCTACAGCACCAAAGGCGAGGTCAGCTATAAAGCGCTGGAAAGCATCGATCTCAACGTCGGCGCCGGAGAATTCGTCGGCATCATGGGCCCGTCGGGCAGCGGCAAGACGACCCTGCTCAATCTGCTGTCGACGATCGACAAGCCGACATCCGGCACGATCCAGGTGCGCGGCATCAATCCGGCCGGCCTGTCCGAACGCAAGCTGGCGCTGTTCCGGCGCCGCGAGCTCGGATTCGTGTTCCAGGATTTCAACCTGCTCGACACGCTCAGCCTGAAGGAGAACATCGCGCTGCCGCTCGTGCTCGACGGCGCATCCCCGTCCAAGATCGAAGCGGCGCTGGAGCCGGTGGCGGCTCTGCTCGGCATCGCTCCGATATTGGCGAAGCGCCCTTACGAAGTATCGGGCGGCCAGAAGCAGCGCGCCGCCATCGCGCGCGCCATCATCCACCAGCCGTCGCTGCTGCTGGCCGACGAGCTGACGGGCAATCTCGATTCCAAGTCGGCCAAGGACGTCATGGAGTCGCTGAAGGACCTCAATGAACGGCTCGGCGCGACCGTGCTCATGGTGACGCATGACCCGTTCAGCGCCAGCTACTGCCAGCGGATCATTTTCATCAAGGACGGCCGCTTCTTCTCGGAGATCCGCCGCGGGGACAACCGGCAGGCGTTCTTCCAGCAGATTCTGGACTCGCTCAGCGTGTTGGGAGGGAATTTCGATGACGTTCCGTTCGCTCGCGCTTAACAACATCCGGGGCAGCTGGCGCTCCTACGCCGCCTTTTTCCTCAGCAGCGTGTTCTCCGTCATGATTTTCTATTTGTACGCTTCCTTCCTCATGCATCCCGATGTGGCCAGCGGCCATATCGTCCATGCCAACGAGGTCAAGCCGATGATGAAATTCTGCGAATATCTGATCGTCATCTTCTCGTTCTTCTTCGTCCTGTACTCCAGCTCGGCCTTCCTCAAGACGAGGAAGAAGGAGTTCGGCCTGCTGTCGCTGTTCGGCACGACACGAGGCCAGCTCCGCAAGATGGTCGTCTACGAAAGCATGGCCATCGCGGTGCTCTCCATCGGGGCGGGACTCAGTCTGGGCATCCTGCTCAGCAAGCTGTTCCTGATGGCGCTGGAGGTGCTGCTGCAGAGCGATGTGCCGATCCGCTTCGCCATTCCCGGCCAGGCGGTGCTGCTCACCGGCGGAGGCTTCCTGCTGCTGTTCCTCGCGATCGCCCTCATTACGGCGATGACCGTAGGCAGGCAGCAGATCGTCGAGCTGCTCGGCGGTGCGAGGCGTCCCAAAAAAGCGCCTGCCGCATCGCCCTGGCTGTCCATTCTCGCTGCGGCATCCCTCGTGGCGGGTTATGGGCTGGCCTGCTGGATGACGCCGATGAACTTTCTGATTTTCGCGCTTCCGGTCATCGGACTGACGACGCTCGGAACGTATTTCCTTTACACGCAGCTGAGCGTGGCCGTACTGAATCGGCTCAAGCGGAGCAAGGGCATTTTCTACAAGCGCACGAATATGCTCGTCATCTCCCAGATGTCTTACCGGATCAAGGACAACGCTCGGGTGCTGTTCGTCGTCACGATTCTGAGCGCGGTCGTCATGAGCGCGGCCAGCACGGTGTATGTGTTCCAGAAGCTGCAGCGCGATCAGATCCTGGAGCATACTCCGTTCACGGTCGGATATGTGGAGCGCGGCGACGGCCATCCGGTCATGGACCCGGCGCAGGCCCGCAAGCTGCTCGAAGACGGAGGAGGCCGCATCGCCGAGCAGGCGGAGCTCCAGGGCGTCGTGGCGAAGGGGCTAACTTCGGCGGCGGCGGGCTGGAAGCCCGAAGATTCCCGCAAGGCGATGGCGGTGTCGGCTTCCGACTACAACCTGCTGGCCAAGCGGGCCGGGCTCGATGCGGTCAATCCTGCCGAGGGCGAGGCCGTCATCAGCTTTCCTTATAAGGAAATGAAGGGAAGCAAAACGAAGCCGAACGAAACCGTCTCGGGCCAGGCTGGCGGAGCGAGCTTCGAGCTGAAGCTGCAGAAGCTCGTGTACGGCAGCGTCTTCAGCCCCGTAAATGACGCGACCTATCTGCTGGTCGTTCCCGATTCCACGCTGCAAGCATGGAAGGACGGGGCTCCATCGGCGGAGCGCCTGCGTGCGTACGGCTTCGAGCTTAGCGATTGGGAGCGTGCGCTGCCTGCCGTCCAAACTTTCGAAAAGGCGCTCGCCAAAGAGCAGAAGAGCTTTGTCCAGAGCTACAGGGTCGAGAGCTACCGCGACATGAAGCAGTCGATCGGCCTGACCATTTTCGTCGGCCTCTTCATCAGCGTCCTGTTCTTTGTCGCTGCTGGCAGCCTGCTTTACTTCAAGCAGTTCACCGAGCTGCAGGAGGATCAGAGCCAGTTCCAGGCGCTGCGCAAAATCGGCCTCACCGCCGGCGAGCTGCGCCGCACGGTAGCGGCTCAAGTCGGCATCCTGTACCTTGCGCCCTGCCTGCTCGGCATCGTCCACAGCGTATTCGCAATGTTCGCCTTGGGGACGCTGATCGGAACGCCGGTCTGGATGTACGGCCTGATCATCATGGGCATCTACATTCTGCTCCAGGGCGTGTATTTCCTGATCTCCTGCACGGCATACACGAGAAGCATTCTGAAGCTGCCTGCAAGCTGAACCCGATAGTCTATTGATCGGGAAGGGAAGGGCTGATAGGCCTTGCACGCCTTCGCAAGAATCAATAGAAGGGCGAGTGATCCCGTACGGGCAGCAGGAATCGTGCGAGGGGCAATGGAGCCATAAACTCGTCAAAAAGAGCGGACCCCCGGAAAAAGTTCCGGAGGTCCGCTTTTTTTGGATTCGGCTTTTCTCAAGCGCGGCTTCGCGAGAGCAGCAGGAACGAGCCGCCGATAATGAACAGCAAAGCAAGGAACGGGAATACGGAGGCGAAGCCGCTGAGCAGCGCGCTGATCGAGAAGACGGCGCTGAACAGCAGGCCGATCACGAGCAGGATATTGATTGGGATAAGCAGCCAGCGGTTCCGGTTTCCGAACCAATAGAATTCCCACAGGCCGAACGGAACGGCCAGGATGAAGCCGGGCCAGATCGAGCCCCAGTTGTCCAGCAGCATGGCGAACTGGCAGACGAGGCCGGCCGCCAGCAAAATCCCGCCGGGAATGAGAAGTCCCGGAGCGCGGCGTCCGAGCAAGGAGAAGTACATCCAATGGAAGAAGATGCCGAGCGGGATCACGAACAGGCTTGGCCAGAAATGGCCGAAGATGAATCCGGGACCGACGCTGCGGCCTTGCTGCAGCATCATATAGACCCCGAGGAGGATGAGCGCCGCTCCGAGGACGGCTTTTGCTTGGCGAGTCATGATTCCACCCTTTCGGCTGTAGGCCACCTGCAGAACGCGGTTGATGGCCGTTTTTTTCCACTATACCAAGGCTGCGGCCTGCTGTCCTCCTGCCGGAGGGAAATCAGATCCCGGACTTAAGTCCAGGTCGAGGCTGTCTCAGGCTCTCATCCTTCCCCGGCGTCTGCCTGGAAGGCTGCAGCGGGCAATAGAGGCCATAAGCCTCGGACAATCATCCAAGAGAACGAACGCCTGAAAGCATAGAATAGAAGAGAAAGAGGAAAGGAGAACCGATCCAAATGGAAGAATTCGCAGCAGATTCGGCCTTCCCGGCGGATGAAGCGCCTGCGGCTGCCGTTGCGGCTGCCCAGGACGCTCCCGTTCAAGGAGAGGCAGTCCCCGAGACGGCGAATGCCGAGGATGAGCTGGCCTATGTGCAGAAGGCGCTGTCGCTGCCGCTTCATGCGGGGAAGGGCGGCGGACGCATGCTCTCGAGCAAGATGGCCAAAACCGCCGCGCTTCTCTCCCATCCGTCCATCGCTCCCCATATTCCCCCGACCCGGCCTTACACGGAAGCCAATCTGAAGAGCATGCTGGAGCAGCACGGGATGGTCGTCATCAAGCCGGTTCGCGGGACCGGGGGAATCGGAGTCATCAAGATCGAGCGCAGCGGAAGCGGATACAGCTATACGCACAGCTCGAGGACCCGCTCGGCCTCGTCGGTCCCATCCCTCCACAGGGCTCTGAAGCCGCTGCAGAAGGGGCGCGCCTACATGATCCAGAAAGGCATCCAACTGGCGACAGTTGGAGGAAGGCCGATCGACTATCGGGTCAAATACGTGAAAAACGGAAGCCGCTGGGAATTCCGCTCGATGGTCGGGCGCGTCGCCAGGCCGGGATTGTTCGTCACGAATCTGTGCCGGGGCGGCAGCCAGCTGACGGCGGCCCAAGGAATAAGCCGCTCGCTGTCCTCGAAGCTGGTGAGGAGCAAAAAGCAGGAAATGCGCAGCCTGACCCGAATTTCAGCGTCGGCGCTGGAAGCCCGCTTTCCCGGCATCGGCCAGCTCGGCTTTGATTACGGCCTCGACAAAAGCGGGAAGATATGGATTTTCGAGGTCAACACCCGCCCTAAATAGGCATGCAGCCGAGCATTATCATTACCCTCCCCATCTCCCGCTCAACCTTGCTGGAGCCTGCAAAATCTTTATCGGAAATAAAGTATTCATCAAACTTTTTTATTGAATTTCCCTCCCCTCCGGTTGTGTATAACTCTGTCCACAGTAAGCATGAAGAGTTTCCTCAAGATTTTCCAAATACCCACAATTTGTGCACATCTTGTACACCGTTCCATGTGGATAACGGAACGCTTGTTCCTTGAAAACAGCCCATGCTAAGATTGGGAAGAAATAGAAATTCAATTCGAAAGGAGGCTGAAATATGGAGTTGTTGTCTGATGAGCTGCTGATCGAGACTTACTTCAGCGCGGTCCAGTTCAATCTGGATTACGATTTCATCAAGCTTTTGAAGGGTGAGCTGAAGCGCAGACAACTGAGTCCCGAATCCATACTTTTAGGCGCTTGATGACTTCTTGGCCGCGCTTGTTGTTCCACGGCCATCCGGATGGAAATCAGGGATGGACGATCACAGCTCAATGCGGACGCTGACTCCGCAGCTGCTGGAGCAGGCGGGACAATACACCATATGATAACAAGCCTGTTCCAATCCGCCGGACAGATCGTCGGTCTGTACTGGCGAGTACGGCGAATACGGGCCTGCATAATCCGCCGCGGGACCGCAGTCTTCGGCCGGTCCTGCGCAGTGCGGGCATGCCGCATAGAGAAGCCGGATTCCATTGCATACGGGACACATAAAATAGGGTACCCTCCCAAGACATCGTTTGCTGCCGCTCAATCGGAAGCATGGCGCATGTCGAGGTAGGATACCCTTATTTTTTCGGTTCTAACGGGTCTGATTCGAGGATCTTCTTCCGTTATGGCCTACAGCTTGAGATTGCTGCTATGTCCAGGCGAGAGCTTGGCGGAAGGATCGATATAGACTTTGGCGTTGTTGACGGCCGTCGGCGCTTCGCCGAAACCGACCGCGATCAGCTTCAGCTTGCCCGGATAAGTCGTGATGTCGCCGGCAGCGAAGATACCGGGCACGCTCGTCTCCATCCGGGTGTCGACGACGATGCTGCCTCCCTCGATATCGAGGCCCCACTCGGCGATCGGGCCGAGAGACGATACGAAGCCGAAGTTGACGATGACCGTATCCGTATCCAGCACGGTCTCCTCGCCGGTCTTCACATGGCGCAGAGTGACCCGCTCAATGTAGACCTCGCCCTCCAGCTTGGCGATCTCGGTCGGGACAAGCACCCGGACGGTGGATTCCTGCAGCTTGGCTACGCTGTGCTCATGAGCGCGGAATTTATCCCTTCTATGGATCAGGGTGACGCTTTCGGCGATCGGCTCGAGCATGAGCGCCCAGTCGACGGCGGAATCGCCGCCGCCGCTGATCAGCACCTTTTGGCCCTTGAACTGATGCAGATCGCTGACGAAGTAATGCAGGTTCTTCTTCTCGTACAGCGCCGCCTCCGGCAGCTCGAGCCGGCGGGGCTCGAAGGCGCCGACGCCTGCCGTGACGATGACGGCGCGGGCCAAGTGGACAGCTTTGTCGGTACGAATCTCGAACAGCCGCTCCCCGTGCTTGACGAGAGAGGTTACCTTCTCCTCCAGGCACACTTCCGGCGCGAAATGATCCAGCTGCCGCCGCAGCGAATCGACGAGCTCCTGGGCGGTAACCTTGGGAAAGCCGGCGACATCGTAGATGTGCTTCTCGGGATACAGGGCGGCGAGCTGGCCGCCCAACTGCGGCATGCTTTCAATGATCTTGACGGATGCCTGGCGCATGCCGCCGTAAAAGGCGGCGAACATGCCTGCCGGCCCGCCGCCGATAATGGCGATGTCGACCGGTTCCGCATTGGATTCCAATCCTGTCATTTCCGCACCTCCAGAACATGGGCTACAGGATCATTATACGCCTGCCCGGGCGTCCAAGGGAAACGGCGCAATTGTACGTTCTTCTAATTATTTTCGTAGGAAATGACCTTGATGTGCCAATCCTTATTTTGATATCATGGCAGGAGTATATTTGGATCATTAGATAGCAGGATGTCAAGAGATGGATTGGAAGGGAACGCCATATGAGCAATATACCGAAGATCGTCATACTGGGAGCAGGCTACGGAGGCATTCTGACCGCGCTGAAGCTCCAGAAGCAGCTGAACTACAACGAAGCGGACGTCACGCTTGTCAACAAGCACGACTACCATTATATTACGACCCATTTGCATATGCCGGCAGCGGGAACGGACAATCCCGAGAATGCCCGCGTCAATATTTCCAAGCTGATCGATGAATTCAAGATCGACTTCGTGAAGTCCACGGTCGTGCAGATCCGGACGCAGGACAAGAAGGTCATTCTGGAGGACGGAACGCTGTCCTACGACTATCTGGTCATCGGCCTCGGCGGAGAGCCGGAAACGTTCGGCATCCCGGGCCTCGCCGAGCATGCGATGAACATCCGCAGCATCAACTCGGTCCGCCTCATCCGCGAGCATATCGAGTACCAGTTCGCGAGGTACAAGCGGGAGCCGCATCGCACCGATTACCTGACGTTCGTCGTCGGGGGAGCGGGCTTCACCGGCATCGAGTTCGTCGGCGAGCTGGCCGACCGCATCCCGCAGCTATGCCGCGCGTTCGACGTGGACCGCTCGCTCGTGAAGCTCTACAACATCGAGGCGGCGCCGTCCGCGCTGCCGGGCTTCGATCCGGAGCTGGTGAAGTACGGCATGGACGTGCTGGCCAAGAAAGGCGTCATCTTCCGCATCGGGACCGCGATCAAGGAATGCTCGCCCGACGGCGTCATCGTCGGCGACGGCGAGGAGATCCGCTCCAAGACCGTCATCTGGACCGGGGGCATCCGCGGCAACCGGCTGATCGACGAGGCCGGCTTCGAGACGATGCGCGGCCGCGTCAAGGTCGACGACTACCTGCGGGCTCCGAACCAGGAGAACATCTACATCATCGGGGACAATTCCCTGATGTTCAACGAAGAGGGCCGTCCGTATCCGCCGACCGCCCAGATCGCCATGCAGCAGGGCGTCACCTGCGCCCACAACCTGGTCGCGGCGATCCGCAGCCAGCCGCTGAAGACATTCGCCTTCAGCAACAAGGGCACGGTCGCCTCGCTCGGCAAAGGCGAGGGCATCGGCGTCGCCTTCGGCAAGAAATACCAGGGCCGCAAGGCCGCCTGGCTGAAGAAGATGATCGACCTGCGCTACCTGTTCATCATCGGGGGAATCCCGCTCGTCCTGCGCAAAGGGAAGTTCTTCTAATGCGCCACTGCAGCGTGCAGGTGCGCGGCCTGCTGACGAGAGACGAGCTCGACCGGTACAACGCGCTGATGGAAGTGGGCTCCTATCTGGAGTCCCAGAACCGCCACGACTTGGCCTATACCGTCCAGAAGGAAGTGGACAGGCTCATCGAGCCGGGCATCGAGCGGCTCAAGGAGAAGGGCCGGCAGCGCGACCGGGACACCGAGGAATATCTGAATGCCAAGAGGCTGGCCGCCGAGGCCGGTCTCGAGGATGACGAAGACGAGGATTAAAGCGAAAAAGCCGCAGGCTGAAAGGGGAAAACCCTTCCGCCTGCGGCTTTACTTCTGCTGCCATGCGCCGGCTGCGCAGAGCCTGCCTCGACCGGGATATCCCGGTCAGGGCATCAAACGGACAGCAGCTGCTCCAGCTTGGCGCCGTCGAGCAGATTGCCGATGAAAAACTCGCCGAAGTCGCCGTAGCGAGCGCTCACCTCGTCGAACCGCATCTCGTAGACGAGCTTCTTGAACTGGAGGGCGTCCTCCGCGAACAGCGTCACGCCCCATTCCCAGTTGTCGAAGCCGACGGAGCCGCTGATGATCTGCTTGACCTTGCCGGCGTACTGGCGGCCGATCATGCCGTGGCTGCGCATCATCGCGCGCCGCTCGTCCATGCCGAGCATATACCAGTTGTCGCCGCCGTCGCGGCGCTTGTTCATCGGATAGAAGCAGATGTGGCGGGCTTTCGGAAGCGTCGGCTTGAGGCGGGCCACGATGTCCGGGTTCTGCATTGGATCCTCGCCCGGCTTGCTCATGTAATTGCTGAGCTCCACGATGCTGACATAGGAGTAAGCGGGCTTCGTATAGTCGCCGAGCGGACTCTTGTTGAAGCTCGTCTCCAGTTCGCTGAGCTCCTCAAGCGTCTCGCGAAGATGCATGATGACGAAGTCGGCTTTCTGGCCGACGACGGAATAGAACGCCGTGCTGCCCTTGCGGTCCTGCTCGTCGCGTGTCCACCCGGCCAGCATGGATTGGATGGAGTCCAGCGCGGAAGCGCGGTCTCCGGCGCCGGCCGCTTTCCAGGCCTGCCAGTCGATCGTGCGGAAATCATGGAGAACGTACCAGCCCTCCAGCGTTTGTGCTGCGTCACTCATTTCCGTTGTTTCTCCTTCCATAAGAAGGGCATGCCTGCACCCCTCCTGCCATGTCTCCCATTGTATCGAATCGCCTCAAGCAGAGCAACCGGAGCGGGAAGCTGCAAATTGACTTGCGGGCAGGCTTGGCATAAACTTAGAAGGAACCGCGTTTGGTATGCGAGAACGGAAGGATGATAGGCGGCATGCTTCAAATTATAATTGCGACGGTGCTCTTTTTTGTGATGATGTTTGGAATCGGATTCATCCTGAACATGCTCATGAAGACGACCTGGTTTCCGATTTATCTGTTCCTGATCGTACTGGTGCCGATCTACATATGGTC